>Ga0070761_10000485_pt1 | contig 25754 bp, 21 predicted proteins | sample HubBroMetageREF1_FD_66724 | JGI IMG/M metagenome (GOLD analysis project Ga0070761, IMG submission 66724) | Reference soil microbial communities from the Hubbard Brook experimental Forest, New Hampshire, USA - Hubbard Brook CCASE Soil... | ecosystem: Environmental > Terrestrial > Soil >... | reverse complement strand
ATGCTTTTCGAGCGTGTGCGCATGGGGGTCGATGCGCAGTACGACACGGTCGAGACTCGGATTGTGCTGCAAGACGCACACGCGCTCGCCTTCGACACCGGATCGTTCTTGGCAGGACCCTTCTCGACCGCGTCGACGGGCGTCTACGAGGCATGGGTGCAAGCGAGCATGCGGGGAGCGTTGCCGAGCTTCGTTCGCCTGGGCCCCCAGCCGGTCACCTGGGGAGAAGGTAGGCTCCTCGGCGTCTCCGACGCGTCGCCCGCCGGTCGTTCTTTGTGTGCGCTTCGCGGACGCTGGAGCCTTGGCGACGGGGCAGTCGAGCTGCTGGCTGCCGCGCTCCAAGAGCCCCCGTCCGCGACTCTCGCGCCGGATTTCTACGGCGAGCTTTTCGGCGTCCGAGGCCAGTGGTCGTTCGATCCGCTCTTCGCGCTCGAGCTGTACGGCCTCGGCCGCATTGCACAGATCAACCCGACGGATCCGACGACGAGCCTTGGCAGCTCTGTGAAAGGCGAGACCTACACGGGGTCGCTACGGCTGCACGGCGACGGTCGGTCGTGGGCGTGGGGCGCGGAAGGCGCCTACCAGCTCGGCGATGCGAGCTCTTACGCGGCGTCCCGCGAGGCCTGGGCGGCTGCGGGCCACGTGCAACATGCCTTCGAGCTCGCCCTCTGGAGGCCGACCCTGCGGCTCGGCGTGTCGTATGCGAGCGGCGACAGCGGAGGTGCGAAGTATCGAGCCTTCGACCCAATCTTGCCGGACGTCCAGGTGTGGCACGGGGCCATGGCTCTCTTTTCGTGGTCGAACGAAGAGGAGGCAAGCGCGAGCGTGAGCGTCGCTCCTTGGGTCGATGGCGTCGTGGGCGTCGAATATCGTTACGCTCGCTTGGCCGTGCAGGGGGGCTTGTGGCGGAGCGACTACGGGGTCGCGCTCGGGGCCGCCCCCGGCGACACGGACGCGACGCTGGGTCACGAGATCGATGCGAAGTTCGCGTGGAACCCTTGGGCTCCGCTCGACCTGGAGGTCGGTTATTCGGCGCTCATCCTCGGTGAGGCGGCGCGCTCGATTTTGTCCGCGACGTATCCGGGGTCGGTGCCGGATGTGATGCACATGGGTTATGCGCAAGCGAGGGTGGGGTTCTAGGCGCCGCGCCCGCGCCTACCGAGGAGAACCCTGCGGGCTTGTCCGAGTGGCGCTACCCTCGGCGCTCGCATGACCCAAAGCTTGGATTCTCGTCTCGAGAGCGGTCCCATCCCCCGCGCTGGCGCGCCTGCGCTCTACTTCTACGCGAGAGCGACGCAAGCGCCGCCGAGGGCCGTGGTGGGCCTTATCCACGGATACGGCGATCACATGGGGCGCTTCGTGCCCATCATGGGTGCATGGGCGAAGCGCGGGATCGCGTCGGTGGGGATCGACATGCGTGGCTGCGGCCGTGCGGAGGGCCCGCGAGGCTATTGCGATCGGTTCGACGAATACATCGACGACGTTGCGGTCCTCGCCCGGTTGGTCGGCGAACGGGCTCCGCGCGTCCCCGCGTTTCTATTCGGGCATAGTTTCGGCGGTCTCGTCGCCACGTCGTTCGTGCTTGCGCAGCCCGGCTCCTGGCGGGGCCTCCTCCTGAGCGCGCCCTATTTCGGTACTGCGTTGAGCGTCCCCGCGGCGAAGCGGTTTGCCGGCAAGATCGCCTCTGTGCTCGCGCCACGTCTTTCCCTCCCGATGGGCTTTCACGGAAGGCACCTCACGCACGATCCCGTGCGGGCGCGCGCTATCGACGAAGACCCGCTCTCGTTCACGAAGGCTACGGTGCGCTGGTTCAGCGAAGCGGAGCTCGCCCAGGGTCGCGCGCTCGCCCGTGCTCCGTCGCTCGCGACCCCTCTTTACGTCGTGATGGGAACCAAAGATCCGGTGGCCGAGCTTTCGGCCGCCCAGGCCGTATTCAACGCAGCGGGCTCGAAGGACAAGACGTTCGACCTTCGCGAGGGGCTGCTTCACGAGCCACTGAGCGAGCCCGAGGGGCCGCAGATTGCCGACGCGCTTGCCAGTTGGATGTTGGCTCATATCGCGTCATGAATTGATCTAGGGCGCAGGGCGGACGCGGAGCCGCCCGACGCCGGAGCGCAGCCGCGCCTGGCATGCCAGGCGCACGGCAGCGGGGTCGTCTCCGAAGACGTCGAGCACTTCGAGCTCGTCTTCCGCGGCCGGCTCGAGGAGATCCCCCCCCTCCAGAACGAGCACGCGGCACGTACCGCAGCAGGCGCTTCGACACGAAAAGGGAACCGGTGCGGACTCTTCGTCGCACAGGTCCACCAGGCGGGCCGCGCTCGCCGCTTCGACCGCGACCGCCGGCCCGCCGTCGATCGACTCGAAAACGACGAGAGCCACAGCCGTCTCCTCTACTGCTTCTCGAGGGCTATCGCATGCTCCGAGCGCGGTCGCTCCTGGAACGCGCGCGCGGTGCCGGCGTGAAAATGCGGCCGGGTCTGTGAGGCCTGCGCAAGCACCATGAAGCCCGTCTCGCGCGCGACGGCAGCGAGGATGGTGTCCGCTCGCAGCGCCTCGTCTTGCACGGCGGAGTCGGCGAGCACCATCACTACGCGCGCGTTCGGCCGACAGACCCTGCGGATCGAACGGAGAACGCCCACGAGCTCGCGGGACCACTCGCTTCGTGCGGCATGCGCGTCGAGTTTCCCGAATCGCCTGCGCGCTCCCATCTCGGAAGCCGCAAAGCGGGTCGCATCGAGCTTGAGCCAGCGCAGGCGCGCGGAGTGCTGCGCGAAGTAGTCGTAGGTCGAAACGTACGGAGGCGAAGTGACGACCGCGTCCACGGTGCTCGCAGGAACGGTTCGCAGCTTGGCTGTGTCGTCGAGCTCGATGCGGGGAGGGGGGACGCCGGCCGGCAACTGCAGGGCGAAGTCCCCAAGGCGTCGCGCGAGCTCTGCAGCTTTGCTGACGAAGAGCCGAGTGGCGAAGCCGGCCGCGAGCCTGCGTGGAACCATCGCCGCCGAGGTCTCGGAGGCGCGTCGGCTGACCTTGATGAGAATGGCGCTGAGGACGAGCTCGAGCGCGTCGCGCACGATGGGCTCCGGGCCGGATCGCGCGGCAATCCCCGCTTGGATCGAGTCGAGCTCGAGAAGGACATGAGGGTCGAAGAGCGCGACGTCCTCGGGTGGATACCGCTTGGTCGCGCCCGCTCGCCGTTTTCGCCGGTCGGTGGCGAAGGCTCCGACGGCCTCCGCCGTCGACGCGATCGCGGCTCGGGCTGGCGCTTCGGGCAGGGCGGTCTTCAACTTCGCGAGCTTTACCGCGATCGGGTTGAGGTCGGTCCCGATGGCGCGGCGCCGGGCCAGCATCGCTTCCACGATGACGGTTCCGGAGCCGCAAAAGGGGTCGAGAACCGTAGCCCCCTCGCGACTGACGGCACGCACGAGGCACGCGGCCGTGGTCGGGTGGATTCGAGCCGGGTAGGCGTGAAATCCGTGCACGTGTACGCGATCGGCGTCGTCGGCGCCCGATTCGGTCGGCGCCGGCGCGCGGGCGGGTTGGACGTCGAGCGCTCGGGCAAGGAGCCGCGCGAGATCGCGATCCCCCGAAATGACCACTGCCCCGCCGACGTGCGTCAGCGACCGTCGGCGCTTGACGTCGGGCGGGCTCACGGACGGACGATCGACGTGCCCGGCGGTGGCGTGAACTTGAATTGATTCGGCCCGATGGGCTGATTGATCTTCGGGTTGACGAAGTCGAAGCGATTCCGATTTCCCTGGCCGTCGATGACCATCACCCGACGCACTTGGGAAGTCGCGCTGTCGACGTAGAAAAGGACCTTCGAATACGCGGGTGTCGCTTGCTTGGGGGTGCCGACCAGCACGGCTCCTCCGGGGAACTTCATCTTGTCGCCCGGAAAAAGCTCGAAGTCGAACGCGTCGCTCAGCTTTCCGGTTCCCGTCAGAAACGACACGGCGATCAGGTACTGCGACTTGTCGGCAGGCTCCTCGTACATCTGCTTGTCGGACGCCTGATAGATGCGAATGACGCTTCCGTCGGACACGATCCGGTTGTTCTCGGGATCGGCGTAGACCCAGTCCATCTTGCCCGGCTTGGCGAAGGTCACGTGGCCGTGGGAGGCCTTCTCCGTGTTGTAGGCCTTGACCCAGAACTTCTGCTCGAAGTCGCTCTGGAACGTGCTCGACGTGTTGTAGAGGGCCTGAACGCTCGCGACGAGCTGGTCGGCGCTCGAGGACGGGGGAGGGGAGGGAGAAGGCGCCGGGATCGGGGCCGTTTGGGCCTCGCTCGCCTCGGCTCGAATGAGCTGGGCGAGACACACAACGAGCGTTGCAAGCCAATGGCGGGCGCGGCGACTCATGCCGCCCTCTTATGGCATGGAGCCCGGGGTCCGTCCCACAAGTCGCGCGCGAGGCGCTACGTGCGTCGGAAGGAAACCGCGGCGGCCAGCATCGGCGCCCGCTGCAGATGAACGATGGCGGAGGCCAGGGCGTCGGCGGCATCGGCGGGGGGGGCTGCGGGCAACGCAAGTACGACGCGAACCATCTGAGCGACCTGGCGCTTGTCGGCGCGACCGCTACCGGTCATGGCTCGCTTGACGAGCGCGGGCGCATATTCGTGGATCGCAAGGCCGGCGCGCGCGCAGACGAGGAGCGCAACGCCGCGGGCGTGCCCGAGTTTGGAGGCGGCCTGCGGATCCTTCGCGAAGAAGAGCGCCTCGACGCTGGCCACGCTCGGGCCGTGCGCGCTCAGCACGTCCATCAGGGCGCGTTCGATCACGACCAGGCGAGCGGCGAGGCTCTCTTCGGCGTTCGTGTCGACGACCCCGTGGGCCACGTGCACGAGCCGCTGCCCCCGCTGCTCGACGACGCCCCACCCGAAGTGGCGCGTGCCCGGATCGAGCCCGAGCACGACGGTCATGCGTTATCCCGCGCCCGCGAGGCTCGCGAGCTCTTCGTCAGAAATGTCGAAATCCGCGTAGACGTTCTGTACGTCGTCGTGGTCATCGAGCGCTTCGGCGAGGTTGAGGGCGACCTGCGCGTCGCGTCCCGAAAGCGCCTTCTTGATTTTCGGGATGAACGCCATCGAGCTCGATTTGGTCTTGATCGAGGCTTTCTCGAGCGCGTCGGTCACCGCGCTGAGCGTGTCTTGAGGCATGGTCAGGTGCCACTCGTCTCCGGTGGAGACGTAGTCTTCGACCCCCGCCCCGACCGCGACCTCCATGAGCTGATCCTCGTGGACATCGCTCCCCACGGTGATGGCCCCTTTGCGATCGAAGGCCCAACCCGCCGTGCCCGCGGCGCCCAGCGCGCCGCTGTGCTTCTCGAAAATCTTGCGAATCTCGGCCACGGTGCGATTGCGGTTGTCGGTCATGGCCTCGACGAGAAAGAGCGTTCCGGACGGCCCCGTGCCCTCGTAGAGAATTTCCTCGTACGCCACCCCCTCGATCTCGCCCGTCCCACGCTTGGTCGCGCGGGTGATCAAGTCGTTGGGCATCGACTGGCCCTTGGCGTCGGTGATGGCCTTTCGCAGGCGCGGGTTGCCGTTCGGGTCACCGCCGCCCATACGGGCGGCCACCGTGATCTCCTTGATGAGCTTCGTGAAGAGCTTGCCGCGCTTCGCGTCGGCGGCACCCTTCTTGTGCTTGATAGTGGCCCACTTCGAATGGCCGCTCATGGTTCAAAACCCATTTCGGTTGGGGCGACTCTTCGCCACTACCAGGAAAGGCGCGACGGTAATGAAAGGAAAAATGGCCGTCAAGGCTGGCCCACATGGAGCTTCGAGCTCGCGGACGACTGCGGCGCGGCGCTGGGCGCTCGCGACGCCGGCGACGCTCGCGACACGCGCGCGCTCGCCAGAAAGCCGTCGTCGGCGGCGTGGGCGGCGGTCACGAACCGCCCGTAGTCGGCCTTGGCGACCGTTCCGGTGGCTACGGCTAGGGAGAAATCCTCGTCGATAACGTTCCCGTTCTCGCTTGTCTCGACGGTAAGCTTGCGAGACGCCTGAAGGAGCTCGGTCGCGACGTCGACGGGGCCGGGCAAGCGAGCCACGACCGCGCCCGCGGGAAGCTCCACCTTTCGGTGCATGTGATACTGGAGCGCCGTGCTCACGGCGAGCGCACTCTCGCGGTCTGCGCGTGCCGCAAACGTGGCGCCGAGGCTCGAGATGCGCGCCCTCGGCCATGCCCAGTGCAGCGTGTCGCTGCCCGGGAGCAGCCACGTCTCGTCGCCCTGTGCTTGCGCGTATCCGCCCACGCTCACGTCGGCGCGCAAGCCGACCTGCCAGCTCCCCTCGGCCGACGCGAGCGTCACGTCGTCCACGTTCGCCCAGGGCAGCCACGCAAGCACGACGTCACGAAGCGCGCGCTGCCGCTCGGCACCGACCATTCGTACGAGCGACTCGGCGAGCGATTGTGCGCTCCGACCCTGAAGCAGGACCGCGAATGTGCCGCGTGCGTTTCCGGCTCCATCGAGGGCCAGACGAATGTCGATCTCGTCGCGGTCGTGATCGGTCTCCGTCGTTGCGGGAAGAGGCGCAATGGTTCCGTCCGGGTAGAGGGCGAGCCGCCCTCGCAGCTCCGGCGATACTCGCCCTGCGGGCAAGACGGGCCCTGCGACATCCGGATCGATCCAAATGTCTCTGGCGCTGGCGGCTATCGCCGGGTCGGTCAGATGAGCCACCACGAGCGGGTGTACGAAGCGCGCGAAGTGGGGGGGAAATGCGGGATCGGCGCTGAACGGGTCGTCTTCCGCCACCACCACGTCGCTCGCGATGCCGAGCTCACGCAGCGCCCGAACGATGAGCCACGAGCGACTTCCTTGGTGCGCCGAGAGCGAAGCGCGCGCCGTCCGATCCTGCACCGCGGTGACGCCGCCCCCGTAGTCACTGAGGATGTCCGAGTCTCCTTCGCGGAGCTCCTTGCCAGCGGCTGCGACGACGGCCTCCACCGCGCTCCGAGCCGTCCGCGGGGCGCCGCCGACCACGCCGCGCGCCCACTCGGCGATCTCCGGGTCGTGCTCGTCGAACGCGGCCAGTGTCTCGCGCAGCGCGCGGCCGACACGGCTCCAGACCATCGTCGAGACGCTCACCCGCACGCTCCGGTCCATTCGGGGTACCCGGTCCTCGATGAGCCGCTCGGCCTGGTCGGCCACGTGCCACGTCAGAACGCGCGTCCCCTCGTCGTCGCGCTCGGCGGGTTTGCCGAGGAGAGGGTGGCTCCAGAGAGACGTCCGGAGCCAGTGCGGCATGCGAATCTCGAGGGTCGCGTCCTTCACGGCGGACCGGTCGGGGAGGAGATCCGGCGTATCGATGCCGACGTCGCCGGTATCCCCGGGAAGCGAATAGCCCTCGTAGACCGCCTCCACAACGTCTCCCGTCTCGAGTTGTGAGAGGTCCGCGTGGGCCTGCGTGGCGCGCGGAGCGCGGTCGGGCTCGACCACCCGACCGTCCTTTTTCAAGATGCGACGCCGCACCGTGCGCGTGGCGCCGCGTCCCCAAACGTCGGGGCCGGGCGCGGAGGGGTTCTCCTCGACGTCGGTCGTTCCGCTGACCCGCCTCACGTCGAAGAGCACCCAGTGCACCATGCCCTGAGGCGAGATCGTGTAGCGCTCGTCGTGGGCGAGCACGGCCGTCGCACTCGCGGGCATGATCGTCTTCGCGCGATCCTCGGTCGCGATCCGATCGGCCCGCTCGTCGAAGGCCGCGCTCACGTCGTCTCCGAGGACATCCATGAGAGGCCCCAGCGACACGGGCGAGTCGCGCGCCGTGGCGGCCAATTGGAGGAGCGCGTCGCGCGTCTGCGTCGCTCTTCCCGTGGGCGATACGAGCGCAAGCTCGCTCAGGGTGCGCTCGGCGGGAAGCATCGCGGCGAACGCACGAAGCGCGGCGGCCGGGTCCCGCGCGAGGAGCGCGTCGCGAAAATCGAATGAGAGAAAGCGGGAAGGAGCTCCGAGAACCTTCCGGAGTCGTGCGAGCTCGCCCCCCACGCCGCTCCGATCGCCGGCGTCTCGCAGCGCATCGAAGCAATCGAGGCTGTCGTGCGCCACGGGAAGCGAGAGGTCGCACACGGCCGCGACCGCGTGGGGGCCGGCTTGTGGCCCCACGCTGTCCTCCGCGTGCACGAAAAAGCTCGTCGCGCCGAGAGTCGCGCGGGCGCGCTCCAGCGCAGCCCGAGCCCTATCGAACAAATGCTCCCGAGCGCTGGCCACGCCGTCGAACGCATCGACGAGGGGGACGGAAGGGCCGTGCAACTTCGATTGCACGCTGTCGAGGTTGCGCAGCACCTCCAGCCCGGCTTCGTCCTTTCCGCGGCGAACCCCGGCGAGTACCGCGTCCGCGATCGTGGCTTCCCACGCGCCCGGCCACGCCTCGACGACGCGCTGGTAGGCGCCGCGTGCGCGTTCTGCCCGAGTGGCCTGCGAGAGGTCGCGCGACGTCTCGAGCGCGCGACCGTAGACGAGCGCGAGCGCGGGCGACGCGTTCGCGTGGGCGGCCTTCCAGAGCTCTCGCTCGGCGGTTCGCGAATCTCCCGCGGCGATTGCCGCCGCACTTGCAAGGAGCAGCTCATCGTCCGTCGCTGGCGCAGGATCGAGGATCGGGTCGATTCGGACCGAGCCTCGGCGGGGCGAGCTGCCCAGGGCGGGCGCATGCGTCCGAAGGGGCATGCCGTCCTCCCCGAGCACGTCGATTTCGAGCCAATCGTCGTCCTTGGCCGTGCCCGCGCGCGTCACGAGGCGAAGCGCGCCGGCGTCCACGCGAAGGTGTGCGAACCGCGCGGCTTCACCGTCGCCGAGCTCGAAAGGCCGTTTGAGCACCACAAGCCCGCCGGTTCGGACCTCCGCGGCGCCGTGCGCTCGGAGCACGACGCCGATCGTCTGAGCCTTCGGCACGTCGACATCGACGATGACATCGCGGACGCCGGGGCTCACGCTTTCGGCCGACAGCGGGATGCGGCATCCGCGCCCGCCGACGCGCGTCGGGCGCACGCGGGTATCGAAGGGGTCGCCGATCGAGTACGCGGCTTCGATCTTCGCGTCCGGGTGGTCGAAAGGATCGGGCTCACTGACGCCCGTGATGGGCGTCCAGCTGAGCGGTCCTACGACGAGCGCATCTCGAACGCACCCCGTGGCAGCGCGCTGCGCTTCCGCGTCGACGGCGTCGCCACGGCGTTCCGCGAGTGTTCGGAGCGCCCGGGCGATGAGGCTCCTCGCAAAGACACCCTTGGCGTTTCGCGAATCGCGCGAGAGCTCGCGAACGATATCGCCCCCTTCGCGCGTCCTTTGCGCCAGCGCGGCATCTCCGGCCATCTCCCCGAGCGAAGGCATGGTGCGCGTGGCCAGGGCGTCGAGCGACGCCTGGAGGGCCGCGAGTTGCCAGGGGTCTCGATCGGCGGAAGCCGCGGCTCGAGCCACCGCGAGCGTTGCGGCCACCGCGTCGTGCGAATCGCCCGTCGCGTCCGCGCGGAAGGCGGCCGCAAACGCGGTCGGCAGCCCGACGCCGCCGCCGGGCGCCCGAGCCTGCGGGCTCCCGCACGAAACGAACCCGCCGCAAGAGGCGAGGAGCCACGCGAGGAGGCGTCGCGGTCGCGTCATCGCGCTCGCGCCCCCGGGGGAGTGGGCCGCAGCCGGACGCTTTCATGCATCAGCGCGTCGACACGCTGAATCCAGGCTCGCCACTTGGGATACTCCTCGACGCCGATGGAGCTCTCGTCGCACACCCACGTGCGGTGCACGACGATCGCCAGCGGATCGTGCGCATCGCGAGAAATATCGAGGTGGGCGCGTCCGAAAGGTCCACCGTCTTCGTCGCCTCCGACAGGAAGGGTCTCGAAGGTCCAGCCCCGCGGCGCGATGACACGAATCGTGCGGGACTCTTTGCGCGGGGCCAAGTGAGGCGGCAGGCGAACGGGCAACGTGCGTCGCACGAGCGGAGCCAGCTGCGAGGCAAGCGTTTGCGACGGGGAAAGGGGCACGACGAGCTCCTCGCCTTCGTGCCGCGCGAGAGCGCCCGAACGCGCCTTCCAGTGAACCGAGGCAGCCCCCAAGGGAAGGTCGCCCTTGAAGTCGACGTTCTTGTCGACCTCGACCGTCGAGAACCAGGTGGAGACCAGGTGCTCCTCGACCCACGACGCTCGGGCTCCGGCCTCCGTTAGGTACGTGCGCATCCAGAATGCGTCGTCGCCGACGCCGTGCTCGTCGCCGTCGAGGTCGGCTCCTCCGTCCGCATGGATCGAAATCGTCCAGTGGGCGTCGAGCCCGTGGTCCTCCGGGGAGCTCGACGGGAGCACCACGATCTCGGACGGGCCGTCCATGCGAAGCCCCACGGCGCGCGCGTCCATCGACGGGAGCGGCCCGAGTCGCGACTGGGGGCTCGTGGCGTCGAGATACGTGCCGCCGCCGGGGCCAGGCAAGAACGCGATTCCGTGGTCGAAGATCGGGATGGCGGCGCCCTGGGCTCGAAGAATGGAAGGCTCCCCGGTCAACCTTGTCTGCACGAGGACTTCTTGCGCCTCGACCCCCACCACGCGAAGAAGCGTGATGAGCAAGAGCGCCTTGTCGTCGCAGTCGCCTTCGCGACGCGCGACGACCTGTTGGGGCCTGTTGGGCAGCCACCACTCACCGCTCACGTAGTTCACGTATCGGATGTCGTCGGCGACGAAGTCGAAGAGAGCTCGAAGCTTGGCGTCTCGCGAATCCTTGCCTCGGGTCAGCTTGGCGGCCAGCTCGCGCACCTGCGCGTCGGGCTCGGTGAAGCCCCGGACGGCTTCCGCATACCAGGACCGAAACCCGGCCCAATCGTGGAACGTCGAGAGCACCAGCGTCGGGACGATCTCGCTCAGCGGAGGCGCGAGCGGCTCGTCGGGGACGGTGGGCGGCTTGTCCCAGATGAGGCGTACGAACTTCCGACCGTTCACGGTGCTACTTTCCGTCCGATCAGGCTTGCCGTTGATCACGTCGACGTAGATGGGATGATCTACGGGCGATTCCACGCTCACTTCGTTGTAAGCGAGTGGATGGGTCGAAAGACTCCCGGCGTAATCGAGCCGGTAGAAGGGCGGGTCTGCGCGACCTCCCACCGGGCCCGAGGTCCACGAGCGAAACGCCACTTCGACCACGTCGCCCGTCGAAAGCTCCGGCCAGCGGATGCGCGGGTGCCCGCCGTCGCTCGCTTGCTCGACCGCGAAGGCCGTCGCGCCGTCTTTGCGGTGAACGCGTGCCCGCACGATCTCGGTGAGGTCACCTTCGGCGGGGATGTCTTCGTAGAGCTCGTCCTCGGTGCGCGGTGCGATGACGATTTCGCGCGCGTAGTGGACGAGCTCGGAAACGCGCCGGTCGGCGTGCATCGTGACCGCGCGCGCCCAATGCAGCTCGTGGCTCGCGACGTCCGGAGCCCCCGTAGCCGATTGCGGGGGCTCGCCGCCCGGTCCGGGCGAGAGCCAACGACGCGCAAGAATGACCGCGATCGGGGTCAGGGCTTTCTCGTCTTCGCGAAGGTCGTCGTCGGGCGCCTTTCGCGCACGGAGAGCCAGCTCCGCTCGGAAGCGCGACTCTCCTGGCTCGAGATCTCGCGCGCGCCGGAGGGCGGCGGCGATCGCTTCGTCGCGCATGGCGTCGCCGCCCGCGGCGCTGGTCTCGTGGGCCAGCCCGGCCCACACGCTCGCGCGGTTCGGCGCCCACCGCGAGAGCTGCTCGAAGAGAGCCCGCGCCGCGTCGTGGTCTCCGGTCTTCGCGATCGCCTCGGCCACAGCCAGCGCTTCGTCGGCGTCGTCGACTCCCCCCGCGAAGGCGCGCTTCGCCGCTTCCACGGCCGATGCGCTTCCGAGATGAACGAGCGACGCGACATGCCCTTCACCAAGCTCACCGCGCTGGGCGAGCCTCTTTCTCACCTCCGCGGCCAGCGCGGAGTCGTAGGAGCCCGCGAGGTCCGCGAGCGTATCGAGCAGCGCGCTCGGGACGTTGGGCGCGACCTCGGCGAGCGCTCGAAGCCGCAGGAGCGCGCCCAATCGAAGCGCGTCGGTCCCGAGCGCGATCTCGACTCTCGCCCGCAGGAGCACCGCCTCCGGGTCGTCGGCCTGGTCGAGCTTTGCCGCGCGCAGCGTGGCCATCGCCCAGTCGGTGAGACCCGCATCCATGCGTCGTTCGACGAGACGTCGGTCGACGAACGCTCGCCCTTTGGCTCCGAGCGACGCGTCGCCGCGGGCTCGATTCAGCCACGTGCTTCGGTTCGCCCCGTTCGGCGTCACCCAGGCCACCATCGCGAGGCGCTGGGGGTCGAGACCCGCGTCGGCGAGCGCCGCGAGCATTCCGGGTGCGCGCGGGCTACGCAAGTCGTCCGCGCCGCCGAGCGTTCGAACGATCGCGGTATCGATCTCTTCATCGACGTCGGCTTTGGGTGCATGCAACACCGCGGCGAGTGGGCTGACGACAGCGTCGAATGCGGGCCTTTTTCCGCGAGACGCAGGCCGGACCAGGCTCGCGCTCGCCGTAACGCCGTTCGGCCAGCCGCCCTGGGCGTCGGTGACGCGCAGTCTCACGCGGCCGTCGTCCTCGAGGGCGCCCGAGCAGATTTTGGCGGCGAGCAGGTGATCGCCCGCCTCGAGCTGCACGCGCGCCTCGAGCCGATCGAAGCGGGCCGATGAATGGACCGCCTCGTCTCGCCCGATGTCCGTCTGATCGAGCAGCAGCCGCGCCTGACCGGTCGCGGCGAGCGAGACGACGACCTTCTGCCGCGCCGCCACCTTCAGGGAAGTCGCGAGCCACGTGCAGCTCTCGGTCCGTGGGAACACGAAAAGGTCGAGCGGGACGCCGTTGGCGGTCGCGAAAGCCGGAGGCACGCTGCGCCAGGCGACCTCGTACGTTCCCCACGAGTACCGGGCGCCGAGATCGGCGAATGACGCGCTCGCCGCCTCGGGGCCGTCGTGCGCGTCGAGCCCTCCGCCCGTGTCACGAAAGGGCCCGAGAATCGCAAGGTCTCGAACGACTCCGAGCTTCGCGTCGGCAAGGCCACCGGCTTCGGTTCCGCTGTCGGTCGCGAGCATGCGTCCGAGGAGCGCCGCCTGCGCACGCACGTCGTCGCGCACTTTCGCGCTTGCCGCCACCTGTTCGAAGGCGGCCTGCACGCGACCGTCGTCGGCCTGCCGCGCAAGAGCCGCCATGACCGCGAGCGACGCGAGCTGCCCGTGCAAAGGCGAATCGGCCGCGACCACGCGAGCCGCGGCGTCGTCGACCATCGCGTTGGGCGTCTCGTCCACCCAGGTCACGGCGGTTTTCGCGGTCGCGCGACCCACGCCCTGCGTACTGATGACCAGCAGCGGCAGCGCAAGCGCGCAAGCTCCGAGCGCCGTCGCGGGCGGCAGCGCGGCCCCCGCGCGGCGGCCTCGCGTCACGGGCACTGGAACGGAAAGAGAGAGAGAGAGGCCGCGCACGCGCCGTGATTCGACAGCGTTTGCGCCCCGCCCAGACGCGTCAAAGACGGCTTGTACGTCCCGCCCGACGTCGAGTCGACGACCGCCGTGAGATTGAGCGTCGTCGCATCGTAGAAGTAAGTCAGCAGCTCCAACCCCTTGGAGGGGTTGCAGACTCCCACCTGCGTGACGATCCCGAGCGTGCCGTCCGCGCAGTTCTCGAACGAGTATTGCTCCTTCGAACAGGGAGCCCCACATTGACCACAGAAGGACGTCTCGGTCGCGCCGAGGTCCGAAGACAGCGCGACGTGCTGCACGCACACGGACGAAGCTTCCTCAATAGTCACTGAGCGACTCCACGCACGAGATCGACGGCTCGTCGCCCGAGCCGCGCCCGACCGATCCGAGCTGGGCAGCACGGCGAGGACACCCCGCACGCGTAGCGCACCCCGCCCCCCGAGGTGGCCCACGTACATCAAGAACGAAGCGCGAGCGTCGCAATCCGCCGATCACCCGCAAAGAATAACATGGCCAACGCTCACGGAGCGATCGGCAATCGCACGGTTCCGCGGCCTTTCGGCAGCGGGAGGGCTTGCTGCTTGGCGTAGACGGGGTGCCTCCCGTGGGTCCTGTACCAGCTGGCTACGGTGGCCGACGCATGCATCTTCTCGACGACCTGCCGCCAGCCGACGCCCGTGTTGTACGCGCAAAAGCTGATCTCGCCTTCCTGGGTGCCGTACGGAATGATGCACATCTCCGTCCGGCGGAAATCGTAGTTGAAGAGGTCTTGAAACCACATGCCGGCCACGAAGAGCACGCGCCACTCGAACTCCGCGGCGTCGTTCGCGTAGGAGCCGACCTTGTCTCCACGCGCGCCCGTCTGACTCAAGAATTGCCGCACGAGAGTCGACACGCCGAAGCCTTGGGGGGCTTGTCGAGGATCGAATCTACGGCACAGGGCCAGCGCCATCTGCGCGAGGGTCACGGCGCGCGGCTGGGCAGCGTCGGTGATCTCTTGAATGTCCTCGAGCAGGCCCGCGATGTCGAGAACCTGCGCGAGCGGCACCATTTGCCGCGTTTTCTTGTTCACGAGAAGCGCGGTTCCGATCCCGCAGTTCGGATGGCAACCGCACTTGAGCGCGCCCCATTCGGCCTTTTCCGCCATCAGCATATCGGTCAGATCTCCGAACGGCCCCATGGCCGAGAGAGGAAACCAATCGCGCAGGGGCTCGGTCGCCCCGAGCTGCGTGTGAAGGTCGTGCGCGAGATGCGACAGCGTGTAGCGCTTGGCGCGCCGCTCGTCGTCCGAGACGTCCTCGTCGCGTCCCGTAAAGCTGACCGGCTGAAACGACACGACGGTGATCTTGTCGGCGTTCTCGATTGCGAAGCGGACGACAGCGCCGACCTGATCGTCGTTGACCCCGCGAACGACGGTCATCACCAAGACGACGTCGATTCCTGCGGCATGCAGGTTCTCGATCGCGCGAAGCTTGACCTCGAAGAGGTTGCCGACTTTTCGGTGGGAGTTCGCTTCCTCGCCCACTCCGTCGAACTGCAGGTAGGCGATGCGAAGGCCCGCCTCTTTGGCCTTCTTGGCAAAGTCTGGATCCTGCGCGAACGCGATCCCATTTGTCGCGCACTGCACGCAGAAGTAGCCGATGTCTTTCGCGTAGCGGATCGCGCGCATGAAGTGCGGCGAGAGCGTCGGCTCGCCGCCCGAAAACTGCACGCTCATTTGTCTGCGCGGCACGACCTCGAGCGAGGCATCGAGAATGCGCTGCACCTCTTCCCATTCGAGCTCGTGGACGAACCCCACCTGGTTGGCGTCCATGAAGCAGGGGTCGCACATCATGTTGCAGCGGTTGGTGAGGTCCACCGTCAGAACCGCGCCGCGTCCGTACTTGATCGTCGACGTCCCGTGGTTTCGCAGGCGGCTCTTCGGCGAGCCGAAATCGCGCCCGGGGAACAGATTCTCGATGCGCTCGCTGAACGCGAGATCGGTCGACATCACGTCTTCGATGAGGCCGTGCTTCGGACACGTCTTGGTCATCAGAAGAAGGCCGTCGCGTGCTTCGATCTTCGCGCGGATCTCGCCGGGCTTGCCCTCGACGAGCACGCGCACGTCGGCTTCCCCGGCAAGGATCGAATCGCGCACCTCTTTCACGCATTTTGGACAGAGCGAGTCGGTCTCACGCGGCCAGCCGAGAGGCGGGAAGGTCCGCTCGCGCCGCTTGAGCAGCGGCGCGGGCGCCCATTTGGGATGGGGCGAAGGTTGCTCGAAGCGCTGGTTGTACGCGCGCACCACGGGCCACACCGCGTTGGCGAGAGACTGAAGGGCCGAGCTCATGCTGGGCGCGATGCTACTTCGAGGGAGGCCTTCCCGCGAGAGCTCTCAGAATAGGTCAGGAACGAGCGCGGTTTTCCGAAAGCGTGTCGATGGCCGCCAGAACGGCCGTCTGTACGGCGCCTCGTCTGTGGCCCCGAACGGGAGCGCCATCGAGCTCGGCGACCGTAAATCTATCTACGACGCGCCCGCTCTCGGTCGTGGCGTCGGAAGCGACGATCTGCACGCGAGCTCGAAAAAGCGCGAGCGTGATCGCCAGCAGAAGGCCGGGTCGGTCGAATGTTTCGACGGTGAGCACGGCGAGGCCCGACCGGGGCGCCTCGTCGAAAGTCACCCGCGTCGTGGCCCCCGGCGGCGTCGAGGTTCGGCCTCCTTGGCGTGCGACCGCCTCGACGCTCGCCTCGCCCCGGATGAGAGACCGTAACAAGGCGGCGACACGCGTCGCGTCGATGCTGCGTATGGGGGTTTCGATGGCGGGGGGGCGCGCAACCCAGACGAAGTCGACGGCCTCGGCGGCCTCGGCTCCGGGGACGGTTCGCGTGTAGGCCTGCGCCGCGACGACGTCGAGGTTTTGCGCGGCGAGCGACGCGCTGACCAGCGAGAGGAGGCCCGGTCGGTCGTCGGCGACGATGCACATGACGGCACGCTCTCGGGGCTCGCGACGCCAAATCTCGGCGAGGGCGGGGGCATCGCCGCGTCTAGCGACGATGGCGGCGTGCTCGCGAATGGCGGCGCCGTCGAAGGCTTCGCGGTAACGCTCGGGCATGGATGCGCGGAATGCAGTGGGCGTGTCGAGTGCGCGTCGGCCGCGAGGCTCTCGGGCCCGACCATAGCGAGCGGAAGGCACGATGAAAGATTCGTCCTGCGTGAGTCGCGGCTAGGTTCCCGCCCAGTTTCCGCAAGATGTCGTTTGCTGCGGTGGTGCAAGCCCCGGGGCCGCCCGTGCGTTCTAGCAAAAGAGTCCCAGTGGCCCCTTCGGGGCTTGAACCGAGAAACAGAAATGCTGGAAAATGCGGCCCCGCAAGCGGATCGCGCACGACCTGGAGACGACCAATCGTCCCGTTCGCAACCGTTGTCAGAAACTCACGACACGGCCGGGGCGGTTTCGGAGCCGAGCGCTGCGGAGTTAGTGTCCCCCTCGGGGATGGGTGAAACCCCTCGCCTTCTATGAGCCGAGGTCTCCGGTCCAGTAATGGTCATCAGGTCATCGAAGTTTTCTTGCTCGTCGGGTGGCGGGGTCGTTGTGGTAGTGCGAGCACAAGGCGGCGCACATCCTTCTATCCGTGTCTGCCCTTGCTGGGCGAGCACCTGCTGCTGTTCGCGAATCAGGAAGACCCCTTGCGGAACGCGCCCCATCTTTAGGTCGGATTTTGGCACCTAGGCGACGTCGGTCGACGTTCACCACCACGCGTCGTGTCTTTCTTTGGAGAGAGCCCTAGGTCTTCACGACGGCTCCTTCCGGCACGACGCCGAATGCGCCGAGCTTCCAAAGCGCAATGGCAAGCTTTCGAGCGACACCGACGATGCCGATGCGTCGACTGCGGCCTGGCCGAGTGAGGACGAAAAGCCCGGCAACGTGTCCTCTGGCGACTTCTCGCGTTCTCTCGTGACGGAGCCGAACGCAATGCCGATCGATGCTGAAGCTTGAGGATCGAAAACGTGCGCGGATACCTCAGAACGTGGTGGCGCTAAGGGGCGCTCGGAGCCCTGCTTGGCGCGCGGGAGCCCCCGTCGGACTCGAAATCGCCGCGTGCCGCGAGGAGGAGTCTCGACGTCGTATCGGCGGGAAAGCGAAGCGCTGGAAGGCTGGGATGACGCCAGCACCCTTGAGCCGGTTGACCCGCTCGGACTATCCCGCGACTTTCGAAATGTGGCGGCTGACGATTTGGCCGGCCTCAAGGCCAAGGGGGTCCGCGGCGCTCGCGGACCCCGCGACGCTTGTTGAGTGGAACCATGACAACAGCTCCGCGACCGTTTCCGAGCTTCTGGATCTCGAATTTGACGCAGCGATGCAATTCATTCTTGAGGCCATCACCGACCTTGATCCAGCGTGCTTCTGCGAGAGCAGGTCCTACAACCCGCGGCCGGCTGACGTGTATCAGCACCATGCTCGTGGACGCGAGTGGTACGTGAAATTGGCCCTAAACGGCGGACGGGAGAGAAGCTTTGATGGTCATGTCGTTTCATCCACCGAGGCGCCCGATGCGCCCGGTAGGCGTACGGGTTAGAATAGGTTGAGGGTCCGATGCTAACGTCTGAACACCCGTGCCCCGAATGTGGCGGGAAGCTCAAGCTCAAGAGCGGCCCCGGACGTTTGCGGCGTTATCGTGGCGAGGATAGCTTTGAGATCCCGGCGGCGATGGCGATTCCAACGTGCCAGGTTTGCGGAGGGCTCTGGTTGGAGTCAGCCTTGGTGCGCGAGTTGGGCGTCGCGTTTGAAGCTGAACGAACAAATCGTCAAGCGCAGTCCCAGCCGGCGCAGGTCGTCTTTCTCAGGGGGACCTTTCGTGCGAGCCACGACGGTTCGAACGTAGTTGTAAGCCCGCTTGTGTTCGGCTCGGGAGTTGCGGTTTACGAGCACATCGGCGTGGCCTCGTTCGTGCCGCACGTATCAGTGTACGCCCGCCCCCGCGAAGCTCTTTACGAGGCTCGTCCGCAGTCAGGGACGCCGGTCGATGCAGCCCGTCTCAAGGAGTTGGCCTCGAGTCCCGCTGCGCGGGCCGGTGCAGCATGACGGGCGCGCTTATTCAGGCTCAGCCCACAAGCGATGCCCTTCACCAGACTATCGCAGCTGCACTTGTGCAAGCCGATCTCTCTTTCGGTACCGAGGTCGGCAAGTCCGGAGGCGAGCCGGTGCGGCTATACAAGCTGCACTTCGGGGCACAACCAAAACAGTTTACGGTCACGGGGTATCACGCCGGAAGCGTGCTTCTTGCTCTCGCGCCTATTCAGCTCTCCGACCCGAGCAAACGGCTTCAGATGAGCGACTTTATTTCCGGGCTAATGCCTATGGTCAGGATACTTCCGAACCCGCCGAAGCATCCGGGCGGTGACCGCTTGGCGTGGGTTGAAGCGTCGGTGCCGGCGATCAGCGGCGTGGCGTTGTCGCCGTGGGTAGCCGTGAGTCCTTTTATGATGGTCAGCTATGCCATGGAGCGACTGCTGGCCCAGTTCAAGGACGACCTGAGCATCCCTGATACCCAGGTTCTTCTCTTGTTCGCTACTGCTCCCGCGAGCGTTTCAGCCGTCATGGGCGCGGACGAATCTGCCACCCCGGGGCAGTAGCGCCGAGCCGCGCGCCCCTACCGCAGTTTCCGCCCTCGCATCGCGGGCGATCGGCGATCCGTACTCCGGTGCTGCTCTCCTCGACAACGGAGCGGACACGCCAATACTTCGTCACGTTTCACGACCTACGAAGTACCGGAATCACGTTCGCAGGCGTGCGCGGCGATGACCCGCTCAAGATCATGCGGCGCGCCGGACACGAGAACTTCACCACGACGCAGATCTATTTGCGCGAGGCTGAGAAGCTTTCGCAAGGCTTCGGCAAGGTGTTCCCGACGCTCCCCAAGAGCCTACTTGGACCCTGTGTGAGTTAGGACGAGTTTCGGACAAAATCCGAAAGTCGAAGGAGAAAACAGCCAAAAAGAAGCAAAAAATGGTGGCCCCTTCGGGACTTGAACCCGAATGCCCTTTCGGGCTGCGGATTTTAAATCCGCTGCGTATGCCGATTCCGCCAAGGGGCCGCTTGAGCGCTCGCGCGCTCGCGGGGGAGATACTAGCCGCGATCGAAAGGGTCGAGCCCACCATGCTAGGATTTGACGGTCCTTCGGGTGCTCGAGCGTCAGGCGAGACAGGGCGAGAACGGGAACGGACCATGACCGAGTCGCTCCACGGCGCCCGCGTCGCGCTGCTCGAATCGCGTCGCGAGAGTGAACTAGCGTCCCTCGTGAGACGCCACGGAGGCGAGCCGATCTGCGTTCCCGCCATGCGCGAGGTCGAGCACGAGTGCTCGCGGGAAGCAGCGCTCGGCATTGACGCCGCGTCGCGCGCGGGAGCCATCGTCGTGCTCGCGACGGGCGTGGGCCTGGATCGATGGCTTCGCGTCGCGAGCGAGCTCGGTCGATCGGCCGAGCTGCGGGACGGTCTGGCCCACTCCACGGTCGTGTGTCGAGGGCCCAAACCCGTGGCCGTCCTTAAGCGCGAGGGCTTGCAGGCGCACCTGCGCGCGCCTCCGCCTCACACGACCGCCGACCTCTTGGCTCTGCTCGAGACGGTCGAGGTACGCGATCACGACGCGGTCTACGTGCAAGATGGCGGTGGGAGCGTGGAGGTGGCCAATGTCCTCGCGGGTCGCGGCGCGCGTACGGTCGTCATCAAGCCTTACGGGTGGGCGCTGCCGGAAGACGTGGCGCCGCTGAGAGACCTGGTCCGCTCGATCGCTTCCGGGGGCGTCGACGCGCTCGCCATCACGACGCAAGTGCAGGCGGCGAACCTCTTCGAAGTGGCAGCCGAGATGTCGGCGACGGCGGAGCTGAAGGCGGCGCTCACGGGACGCGTCGTGGTGGCTGCGGTGGGGCCGACGTCGGCTCGTGCGCTGGAGCGTCTGGGGGTCCCGCCCCGCGTTGTTCCGGAGCAGTCGAAAATGGGGCCGCTCGTTCTGGCGCTAGCGGCTTATCTCGCGGGGGCGGCTTCTCGGTGACCGCTGAGCCAGGAGGCGGTGAGTGCCTCTCCGTGGTCCCGCAGCGCAATGCAAAGGCCGGCACCTTCGATCGCTTCGTCGAGCGGGCGCCTTGCCCCCGGGACTTCGTCGGCTTTGGGTGAGAAAAATGCCTTGGCCTCGTCGAGGCGCTCTTGGGTACAGATGCCGCCGACGACGTCGACCATCGGGCCGCGCGCGAGCGAGCCGGTCAATCGCGCACGAAGCTCGGGCCAGTGCTCTTTTTCCCAACCGTAAAGGATGTCGGTCGCTTCACGTCGGCGGGAGGCTCCGCCGAAAACGTACCGGAGCTCGGAGAGCTTGAGCTCGCCGGTCAGCGTGACGTCGAGGGCTTGGCGCAGGGACGCGGGGTCGTCGAAGTTGCCCATGGACCGAAGCGCAAGGATGCGATCCTGAATCGCGCTCGCGTTCCGAGCGGCGTTTCTCAGCTCTGCGAGTCGCGCCGGGCCGGCCTGGAGGGAGGCGAGCGCGACGGCGATGGACGCCGTGTCGCTGGCGACGCTCGTGGGGTCGCTCAGCCATCGTTCGGCGAACGTTTCGGCTTCGCGAAGGGTGCCCGGATCTCTCGCGAGCTCGCCCAGGCCGAGCAGGACGCTTCGACGCGCGAGTGCACGTTCGTCGTCTTCGGGCGCGACTCCAGCCGCGGCGTTGGCGGGCTCCCATCCGAGGGCTCGCTTTCGCGGAAGGAGGCGCTCTTCGACGTATCGGCGAAAGTCGGGCCGAGCGGTATCGGTGACGAGCGCGTGGTCGATTCCACGAAGGATGCCGACGACCTGCTCCACGATGAGCCGATTGTTCTCGGCGTCGAAGAGCGGCAGGGCCTCGAGGAGCACGCTGGGCGCGAGCGATCCACTGCGTACGCCCGCCCAAATATTCGACAGGAGTCCAATCCGATCGGCGACGTGGAGCGATCGCGAGGCTCCCGCGAGGGTGAGAAGCTGCCGGGGGCTCGCGATGAACCGGTAGTAACCGCTCTGTCCCGCGTTCGGATAAACCCAGTTCGGGCACTGCGCGCCCAGTCCGCGGAGAATGGGCTCGCTTCCGAGCGTGAAGCAGCTCTGGGTCTTCAGCGAATCACTCGCTACGCACACCGGGAGTGTCCAGGCTCGGGGCGGGTCTGCCGCGGGCTCCCCGAGCGCCCGCCACTCGGAGGCGCGAAGCTCGAGCTTGCTCTCACCCGACGGGCCGCAGCTCAAGGTCGCGGTCACGAGCGGCACCCCGGGCTGGTCGAGAAAGCCGCTCGCGATTTTCCCGAGGCTCTGGGTCGATACGTACTCGAGGGAGGCGAAGAGGTCGGCCGCCCGGCCGCTCTTCCAGGCATTGTCCTGGAGGTAGCGCTGGACGCCGCGGCGAAATGTATCTTCGCCCAGCCAGCTTTCGAGCATGCGGAGGACCGCAGCTCCCTTGTCGTACGTGATGCCGTCGAAGGCCTCCATGGCCTCGCCGGTGGAGCGCACCGGTTGGCGCACCGAGCGCGCGCTTCGAAGCGCGTCGGTGTCCATGACGCCTTGCGTGTCGGCGATCTGCTCGAGCGTCGCCCCGAAGTGCGGACGCCAGGCGTCGACCATTTTGGCTTCGGCCCACGTCGCGAATCCTTCGTTGAGCCACAAGTCGTCCCACCACGGCATGGTCACCAGGTCGCCGAACCACTGGTGCGAGAGCTCGTGCGCGATGACCTCCGCCTGCGCGCGTTTGCTCGCCGTGGTCCCGCGTTGGGGGTCGACGAGGAGAAGCGTGTCGCGAAACGTGACGAGTCCGGGGTTCTCCATGGCGCCGGCCGCGAAGTCGGGAACGGCCACGAGGTCGAGCTTCGCGTACGGGTATCGCATGCCGAAGTACTCGCCGAGCTTGGCGACGAGCCCCGCGGCGACCTCGAGCGACATGCGGGCCAGGGGGCCCCGGCCTTGGGTCGTGACGACGCGGATCGGAAAGGGGTCCTTCTGGCCCTCGATGACGTCGAAGGCGCCGACGGCGAATGCCACGAGGTAGCTGGGCAGCGGCGGTGAAGTTTGGAACGTGTGGAGCACGCGGTTTGCGGTCGCCGCGGCCGTGGCGGTCTCCGGCGAGTTGGAGAGCGCGAGCACCCCTTGCGGCGACGCGATCGTCACGTCGTACGGCGTCTTGAAGGACGGCTCGTCGAAGCACGGGAACGCGCGCCGGGCATCGGTGGCTTCGAATTGCGAGTAGGCGTAGAAGCGCCCACTTTCCTCGACGCGATAGAGGCCGGCGAGGTCCGCGGCAAACGGCGCGTCGTAGTCGATGGTGAGCTCGACCCCACCCGCCTGCAGCGGCTTCGCGAACTCGAGCACGAGCTCGTCTTGCACGGTGCTGCCGTGGGACGGCCGTTGGGTCACGATGGCCTGCGCTGCCTCGCCGGCGCCGGGGCCCGGGGCCGTCGCGATGGCCCGGACGATGTGCATGTCGCGTGCGTTGAGGATCACGTACGCGGTCGGCTCGGGGACGTCCGCGATGATCGTCGTCCTTCCGAAGAACCGGGGCTGCGTCGGATCGATGTCGAGGGCCAGGCTGTAGTGCTTCGGAATGGCGGTTGGTGGCAGGCGACCGTCTTCGCGAGCCGGCGGAGGGCCGCCTTTTGGGGGAGGTCCAACGACGTCGACGCGCGCGCTTTCGCGCATGCGTGCGCAGGCGATGAGGCTGGCGCCGCACAGCGCCGTACCGAGGACGAAGAGGGAGAGCCTGATCGTGAACGAGCGCATCGACGCGGACGTTAGCCGCGCTCGGTCTTGCCGAGATCGATCACTTCGACGTTGAGCTCAAGCACGAGGCGCAAAAGAGCCGATCGCTGCTCTTCGGTCGGAGGTCTCGTCACCCAGGCGCGATGCGCTCGCTCGTAGCCTTCGACCTTGGCGCGGAGCGCCCGCGCTCGCGGTCCGGGTCCGAGCTCTTGCAGACGCTCGAGCGTATCGGCGATCGCCTGCCCGACGATCGCAAGCCGAGTCGACTCCCTGTGAACGCCGGAGGGCATGGCACGGCACTCTACATCGGCCGCGCACCATGCGCTCGCGCGCTAGGGAGCTAGGGGCTAAAGTTTGATCCCGAACTGGCCGTGGACGACGACGGCAGCGTTTGAATTGTCGACGGCGGGCACCCAGAGAAGGCCCACGTCGGCCCCAACGATCCACATTCCGAAGCTCAGGAGCCCCGTGACGCCAGGCTCGACGTAGATGCTGCTGCTATTTTGGCCGGTCACGCTCGTCATAGTGATGCCCTGCGGGCTCGAGGTCGAGATGGCCTCGTTGTAGTAGCCGAGGCCCAGCTGAGGCCGCAAGGTCAGCATAGAGAGCCCGATGTTGTAGCCGCCCTCGAGCCCGACGAGCGACGAGCTCGCGTACGTGTGGACCAAGTTGCCGTTGGGGTCGGACCCAGTCCCGCCGTCGCCGATGTAGTACATGGCCGCCACGCCTGCGTAGAAGCCGAACACGTCGATGCCTGCTCGACCGCCCAGGCCGAGGCCGAGTGCATTTGGGCCCCCGCCGACCGTGCTCGTGCCGCCACCGACCTGAGCCGCGATCTCGAGATCCACTGGACCGAGCGCGAATGCTTCCCGAGGAATCCAAACCGCGCCGACCGCGAGGGCGGCGACCAAGACCTTGAGGACGCTTTTCATGGAAAAGAGCGTCCCGGGAACCGACGAAAAGCGCAAGGACGAAAGCTCGCGGTACTGGGGTGGGAAAAATGAACCTTGCGATGATCAGGATCGGGGCCTGTGATTTACAGTGGCGGACGTGCGCCTGGTTGCGATCGATACGAGCTCGCCGCTGGGCTCGGTTGCGCTCTTCGAGCACGGCGAGCTCGTCGCAGAGGACGTTCGCCCCGCGGTGACTGGGCACGGGGAGTCTTTGCTTCCTGCGATCGACGCGATGCTCGAGCGTGCGGGATGGGACCCCGGGAGCGTCGTGCGCTGGGCGGTTGACATCGGTCCGGGAAGCTTCACGGGTCTGAGAATCGGGCTTGCCACCGTGAAAGGGGTACTGCTCGTCACGGGCGCCGAGCTCGTGACGGTGACGTCGCTCGACGCCCTCGCGTACGGCGTGCCCCGCGACGACCTCGTCGTGAGCCTCTTGGCGGCGGGCAAGGGCGAAATCTTCATTCAGGCGAAGAGGCGAGGGGACGTGATCGTCCCGCCGTCGTACTTGCGCGCCGGCGACGTGGCTCGAGCGGTTCAGGAGCTAGCGCCCGGGGCGAAGGTCGTGGTGACCGGCGAGGCCGCCAAGCAGGTCGATTGGTCCGCGATGGCGGGGCGCCGATCGATGGAGCTTCGCGCCGACCCGCCGCACGATTGCCCGCGGGCTTCAGCGGTCGGGCGCTTGGCTCTCGCCGGCACTCCGGCTCGCGATGTCGACGCGCTCGAGCCTCTATATATTCGCCCCCCCGACATCACGATGCCCAAGCCGAGGGTCCCCGCCGCATGAAGGTCGCAACCTGGAACGTGAACGGCATTCGCGCCCGAGAAAGCCAGTTCGTGGAGTGGGCGCGCGAGGATCGTCCCGACGTCGTCTGCCTCCAGGAAATCAAAGCGACTCCCGAGCAGATGAGCGAGTCGCTCACCATGCTCCCGGAATATTGGAGCTACTGGCACGGCGGCAAGGGCGGCTACAGCGGCGTGTCGCTTCATTTCCGCAAGGAGGCATTTCCGCGGCAGCCCGCGTTCGGTCATCCGGCGTTCGACTTCGAATCGCGGGTCGTGGAGGGGAGGGTCGAGGGCCTCGCCGTCGCGAGCATCTACGTGCCCAACGGCGGAAAGGACTACGCCGCCAAGCTGAAGTTTCTGAGCGACATGTCCCAATACGTCGAGCGCGCGCTCGCCGAAGGCTCCCGAGTGATCCTTTGCGGCGACATGAACGTGACTCGAGCCGACATCGACGTGCATCCCAAGGAGCGAAAAGTGGGCGCCATCGGACAGCGTCCCGACGAACGGCAGCTCTTCGAACGGATTCTCGCGTACGGTCTCGAGGACGTCGGCCGGAAGCTCGATCCCGACAACGACGCCCTCTTCACGTGGTGGCCGCCCTGGCGCAGCCTGCGACAGAAAAACCAGGGCTGGCGCATCGACTACGTGCTTGCGAGCGCGGGCCGCGGGCTGCAGGCCGTGGAGTCCCGCGTGCTGGCCGACCGAGGCACGAGCGACCACGCGCCGGTCATCGCGGTCTTCGCCTAGTGCCTCGATTCCATTGAGGTGGCGGGTTTTGCTTTCCATCGCGCCGCGGACATGTTCCATGGAAAGGGATGAAAAAGCTGTATGTGGTGAATTTGACGGATGACGAGCGCGC
>Ga0070761_10000484_pt1 | contig 25764 bp, 28 predicted proteins | sample HubBroMetageREF1_FD_66724 | JGI IMG/M metagenome (GOLD analysis project Ga0070761, IMG submission 66724) | Reference soil microbial communities from the Hubbard Brook experimental Forest, New Hampshire, USA - Hubbard Brook CCASE Soil... | ecosystem: Environmental > Terrestrial > Soil >... | reverse complement strand
CCGGTGACGACTCTGCCCAGTTCGGTGGGGTAGAACCGTCCGCCCTCCTTCTTCACGTACTCGCGCTCCTGAATAGTGGAAAGAATCGAGGCATAGGTGGACGGACGGCCGACCCCATCGGCTTCCAGTTTTTTTACCAGCGTGGCCTCGTTGTAGCGCGGCGGAGGCTCGGTAAAGTGCTGCTCGGGTAGAAGGCCGCGGAGCTTGAGATGTTCGCCTTCGGTCACGGCCGGGAGTTTGTGTTTGGTCTCTTCGTCTTCCTCGTCGGTCTGATCCTTGCCTTCTTCGTAGACCTTCAGAAAGCCGCGAAACTTCTCCACCGACCCGGTGGCGCGGAACAGATACTCGCTAGCGTCCTTGCCGCGCGCCGAGATATCTATGGTGGTCTGGTCGAAGACGGCGGGCGTCATCTGGGAGGCCACGAACCGGTTCCAGATCAGGCGGTAGAGTTTCAGCTCGTCCTCGGCCAGGTACTTGGCAACGTCGTCGGGGCTGTACTCCATGGAAGTGGGGCGGATGGCTTCGTGGGCATCCTGCGCGTCCTTCTTGGACTTATAAATGTTAGCCGAATCCGGTAGAAACTCCGGGCCGAACTTCACCGCGATATAGGCGCGCGCCTCCTGCAAGGCGTCTTCGGATATGCGCGTGGAATCCGTGCGCATGTAAGTGATCAGGCCGACCGCTCCTTCTTTGCCCAGTTCGATGCCCTCGTAGAGCCTTTGCGCCAGGATCATGGTGCGCTTGACGCTGAAGCGCAGCTTGCGCGAGGATTCCTGCTGCAGCGTGGAGGTGATGAAGGGCGCCACCGGATTGCGGCGCTTCTCGCGGGTACCCACGGACTTGACCATATATTCGGCGCCATCGAGTTGCGCGATCACGTAATCGGTGGCCGCCTGGCTGCCGAGTTCCGGCGTCTGGTCGTCCTTTTTGATCAGATGCGCGCTCAACAGCGGCGGTTTGCGGGCGGCCAGGTCTGCATCGATGGTCCAATACTCGTTCTTGATGAACGCGGCGATTTCGCTTTCGCGCTCCACAATCACCCGCAAGGCCACGGTCTGGACACGGCCGGCGGAGAGGCCCCGCCGGACCTTTTCCCAAAGCAGCGGAGAGATTTTGTAGCCCACCAGCCGGTCGAGCACCCGGCGCGCCTGCTGCGCATCCACCAACTTCTCATCGACCATGCCAGGGTTCTGAAACGCCTTTTGGATGGCGTTCTTGGTGATCTCGTTGAACATCACCCGGTAGATTTGCGGCCCGCCGCTCTTCTTGCCCTGCAACTCCTCTTGCAAATGAAAGCAGATGGCTTCGCCTTCGCGGTCGGGGTCGGCGGCCAGGTAAATGGATGCGACGCCCTTGGCGGCTTGCTTCAACTCGCCCAGCAGCTTGCGTTTGCCTTCGATGATTTCATAGCGAGGTTCGAAACCGTGCTCGATATCCACCGCCAAGTCTTTCTTCGGAAGATCTTTAATATGGCCCAACGACGCTTTGACGATGTACTGTTTACCCAGATACTTATTGATGGTTTTCGCCTTGACCGGCGATTCCACGATTACGAGAGCTTTCGGCATAAGAACACTTCAACAACGTTCGATTAGATATCCCAGAGGCTACCACACTTTCACGAAGTTCTTTCCGGGAAGCTGCTTGATGAGGCCCAGCATTTCCAGTTCGAAAAGCGCGGCGATCAGCTCGGAAGGCGAGCTATCTTCTAGAATCTGAAGCAGATCGTCCAAATGTATGGCTGTATCCAATTTCAAGACGGCAAGCAGCCTGCGGCCAACTTCGGGTAAAGATCCCTGAGTCTGGGATGCCCGACCGCCGTCTTGAGATGCAGCGGCGTTCCCGAGCAGACGGGTTCTCCCCCGCTCGATTAACTGACGGCGAACCTCCGCCGGAAGTTCCACGATCACGTCGTTCCAATCCTGGACAAGCTTGGCACCCTGCTTTATCAATAGGTTAGGGCCCCAACTCGCGGTCGACGTGATGTTGCCGGGGACGGCGAAGACCTCCCGGCCCTGGTCCAGCGCGAGCTTGGCGGTAATGGCCGAGCCGCTGTATTGCGCGCCTTCCACTACCAGGACACCCGCACTCATACCGCTGATAATCCGGTTGCGGATGGGAAAGTTCTGGGGAAAAGCTGTGGATCCCATGGCGAACTCCGAGAGCACCAGGCCCTTGGCGGACAAGTCGGCGGCCAGCTTGCGGTTTTCCGAAGGGTAGATCACGTCCACGCCGCAGCCCAACACCGCCACAGTGTCGCCCCCGGAGGAAAGCGCGCCTTTGTGCGCGGTGGTGTCGATGCCGCGCGCCATGCCGCTGACGATGGTGAGTCCGGCGCGCGCCAAGTCGGCGGATAGCCTTTCGGCGGCGGCCAAGCCATACGTCGTAGGCCGCCGCGTGCCGACTATGGCGAAGTGGAAAGGCTGCAACAGTTCCAGGCGTCCGCGGGCAAACAGCAGAACGGGCGGGTCGAAGATCTCTCGTAACAGAGCCGGATAGCGCGGATCGCTGCGCACGATGGCCACCGCGCCGTGCTCGCCCATTTTGCGCTGCTGGTCAAGAGCGTCGTCGAAGGAGCAGCCGCTGGAGACGCTCTGGGCCACCGCGCCGCCAAGCCCAGCCGCCACCAGTTCGCTGCGCGAGGCGCGGAACACGGCCTGTGGCGTGCGGAACCGATCCAGCAGCTTACCCGCCATCCGGGTGCCCAGGCCGGGGATCAGGGTCAGTGCCAGCCAGTGCAGTTCTTCTTCACGGCCGATCGCGCAGATTGCGGTGTCCGTCGCTAATCCTTCCATCCAAATATCTCCTAAGATGGAAGATGGCGGCGGCCGCCGCTTCTCTCAAGGAAACATGCGCCAGGAAGCGTCGTTTTTTGAAGGCAAGGATCCCGTGCTGGTGTATATCGCCAAAAGGTTAAATGAAGCTTTGCGCCTGGAAGCGACCTTCAGCACGGCCGGCGTGGACTACGGAGTGGAAGCCGACGAGTACCGCGGCGGCTTCATCTTCCAACGGGTACGCACGGGCGCATTCTTTTACGTGCTGCCCGATATGGCGGAAACGGCGCGGCGCGTGCTGCTGGAAAACGGCTATCGGCCAGCGGAGCCGGAGAGGGGCTGAGCGGCCGGCGGACTCGTCCGGCGGACCTCCGCCAGCCAAGCCCGGTATTGCTCGCGAATAGCCTTGCGGTATGCCGCCGGACGCAGGCCTGCCGCGGCGGCCCGGCGCAAGATATCCTGTTCCGCCAGCCTGACGCCGAAGGTTACGCCGTTGCCGCTCGAAAGGAGCCAGGCTGGCTCGCAATCGAAGCCGAACGCCCAAAGCGAAGGCAACGGAAGTTGGTAGTTGTCAGGCAGGCCCACCGCCTCGAAGGGGAAGCCCGCCGCCCAGTCGGTGTGATAACCGGCCACCATGTTTGAAGGGTTCACGGAGACCTGCGCGTGAGTGACGCAATTTCCCGCGGAAATATGGTGACGGCTGCGGAGCATTTCGGTGAGCATGGCGGCCGCGCGGACCTGGGCCGGGCTCACGGCTTCCCCTGCCTGGCCGGGGTGCGTTTGAGCCTCAAACGAAACGCCGAGGAAGCTTTCGTTGAGATTCACATAGAACCACTGGTCGTCGGCCCAAACGGAATAGCCGGCGTGGTAGGCGGTATCGGATTCGGCGACCACCCGGTACACCCGGCCGAAACGGTCGATCAGGTAGTTGTAGGCGCGCTTGCGCTGCACGTATTCCAGCAGCGATTCCCCCAGACGCTTGAGAACCGGAGTATCCTGCGCTTCAAATGGCGCTTGGCAGCTTTCGGTGGTGTGGTAGACAATCCCGGCTGGCTGGGAGCGCCGGACCCGGCTTACGGAGGCGGAACCGTCCCGCTGAAACGCGGTGTAGAGTCTGGGACGATTGGCAACCGTGAAACGCGTATCGATGCGCAGGCCGTTGCTGTAGACCTCCGAATCGCCGGTCTGTTCGACTTGCCAGACTGGAATGGCTTCGCGGTTTTCGGCGGTGTCCTGCTGGCGGGGAAGGGGCGGCGTGGTATTCGAAGTTTCGGCGGAGGAGGGATGCAGCAGTCCCGGCCTTTGCGCCGCCAGCTTCAACAGAAAAGGGACGAGCAGCGCCGGCAGAAGGCCCGCCCAGAGGATCCAATCGCGTAGACGCAGTCCGGACAGCCTGCACCCAAACGAGGTGCGCTGCGCCGCCGATTTCAGGAATCTGAGACGCAAAACCGGATCTGGGATGGAGCCGGCGATGCGAGCCACGCCCGCCTGGCGCGCCTCGCGCGCCACCCGCCGTCCTAGCCATGGCATACAGACCTGTCCCGTTCTCTTAGATATGTCGTCCGGCGCGGCAAAAAATCTTACACATTTCGCCGATTTTCCGCTAGGCAGGCTCCCGCCCCATCAAAAAGACATGAGAGGAATTTTTCGAAACAGTACTTCTTAAGAGATACAAGAAAATTAACACCGAAGTCCGTCGCGGAAGCGGGCCAGCGGCCGATTCCAGGGGCGGCGCGGCGGCGCCCGCAGGGGGAGGCGTGTATGTGGAAACGAATGCTGCAGTTATCAAACGGAAACCCTAAAGAATTGTCCGCCGACGGGCACCGCGCCGGCGCCAACGGCGGGCCGGTCATAGTCGAGAGAGAAGAAATGGACGCGCGCCTGGCCGAGCCGGGAGCCGCCAAGGTGGAGTACGCTCCCGCCTTGCTCACCGATTTCGAGCAGATCTATCAGAGCGGCGCCGTGAAGCCGCCGCGCGTTTCCTACGGCGTACTGAAGGTCGCGGAAATGCTGAACAGCGCGCACCTTTGTGGCATGCCGGCGGAATCCAAACGGGCCGCCTTGATGATGGCCCTCGACGCGGGAGGCGCGAAGATCGAGGATATCCTGCAAGATGCCATCGTCCGGCAAAGGGTTCTCAACGACTACGAAGAGGCGCGGCAGCGGGACTTGCAGAACTTTGAGGCGGCCATCCAGGAACAAAACGCCGCGATTCAGGCGGAGATGGAGCGCAAGACCAGCCAATATAGGGCGCGGATGCAGAGGAACCTGGATGAAGTGGCCCGGGCGCAGGACAGCTTCCGGATCTGGCAGAAGCGCAAACAGCAAGAGGGGCAGCGCATTGCCGATGCGGCGGCCTGCTGCGTACCGGAAGCCGGCTCGACGGCGGGGCTGACGGTAGTGCTGGAGCGTGCCTCGAGCGCGGCGGCACGTTGAGGAGAAACCGTTGTTGTGGGTGGCTGGCATTTGCGGCGCCGCGCTGCTCGCCTGGTCCTGGTGGGCCGGGCGCAAGGCGCGGCCTTTGCACGGCGATGAGTTGCGAAGATTGCGGCGCACCGCGGACGCCTTGCGTCGCGAACAATTCCAGCCTTTCGACTGAATGAATATGAAACGGGAGAGAGCGATGAACAACCTGGAAATGGATGGCACGCAGCCGCTGGGCTTGGACGTAGGTACCAGCCGCGTGGTGGTGGCGCGCCCGAAGGACGGCAAACAAGAGTACGATACGCAACTCAACGCCTTCCTGACGTTGCCGTACTCGAAGCTCGCGGAGAGCCTTCTGCAACGGGAGAACGTCTTCCACGAGGTCCAGGGAGCGGACATTGTGGTGGCGGGCAGCGACGCAGAAAAGTTCGCCGAAGTTTTTCACGTCGAAACGCGGCGGCCCATGGCGAATGGGGTGCTCAATCCCAAAGAGCCGCACAGCTTGGCGGTGGTGCGGCGGATCGTTACGAAGTTGATTGGCCGGGCGGCGGCCGAGGGACAGAAGATCTTCTTCAGCGTTCCTGCGCAGGGGGAGAGCCTGAACGGCGCCATTCGATACCATGAAGCGTCGATCCGGCAGATCCTCACGGAACTGGGTTACCAGGCCACCCCCATTGAGGAGGGTTTAGCGGTGGTGTACGGCGAGTTGGCCGCGGCGAATTTCAGCGGCGTCGGTATTTCGTGCGGCAGCGGGTTGTGCAATGTTTGTCTGGCGATGCTATCGGTGCCGGTAATCAGCTTTAGCGTGCCCAAGGCTGGCGATTTCATCGACGCCAATGCCGCCCAGGTGACCGGAGATCGCGCCAACCGGCTGCGCATCTCAAAGGAGCAGGCGTTCCAATTGAACGGCTTCACCGGAGATCGGGTGCACAATGCGCTCACGGTCTATTACCAGGAGATGATCGCCAACCTGATCGGGTCGCTGCGCGCCCGCATCGCCTCCGCGCAGAAAATGCCCAAGCTGGAACAATCGGTACCGTTGGTGCTCAGCGGCGGCACGGCGATGCCCAAAGGCTTTCTGGATCACTTCATCAGAATATTGCAAGTCGACGAATTTCCGTTGAAGCTGTCGGAAGTCCGGGTCTCGGGCGACCCACTGCATTCGACCGCGCGCGGAGCGTTGATGGCGGCCCAGTGTTAAGGCCCGGTGGCTGGGCTGGCTAAAGGTATCAAGGCCGGTGTGCCCCCGACCCCAGCAGGAAAGGGCCGTGCGAACCATCCGGCAGGATCGTATCGCTATCCGTGCGCGCTTGGCCGAGTTGCGTCTGCGTGAGTCCTTTCGCGGCCCGCAGATTGGCTCCGCAAAAATTCGCGCTCATGGTACTGGCGTCGTGGAAACGGGCGCCTGTAAGATCCGCCCCTTCCATGTCGGCGCCGTTCATGCGGGTGTTTTGAAAACTGCCGCCAACCAGCGTCGCCTTCCAAAAGGAGCTTTGCCGCAGGTCGGCCCGGTCGAAACGCGCGCCTGTCAGACGGGCCCTCCTGAATTCGCAATTCTGCACCGTCGCGGTCCCCCAATTCGACCCGTCGGCGGATAATCCCGGCAGCTTGCAACACCGCCACACGCTGTGATAGAGGTTTGCACGCTCAAGCTGGGCTTCCGTGAAGTCGCAGTCGAACAACTTGGCTTGGAGCAGCTGCGCTTCGCGCAGGATGGCGCCCGCGAAAGTGCATCTCTCCATGGCCGCCTCCGACAGGTGGGCCTCCCGCAGATTGGCGCAACGGAAGGAGGTTCGCAGCAGCCGGGCCTCACTCAAGTTCGCCTGGGCCAGTATTGCGCCTTGCAACTTGGCATCCGTCAAGTCGGCGCGCGACAAATCCGCGCCTATGAGCGTCGCATTGCGGAGATTGGCGAACTGGAGACTCGCGCCGCTTAGATTGGCGCCATCCATGCGCGCATCGCTGAAGTTCGCCGATTTCAGATCGGCGCGTTCCAAATTTACTTCCTCCAGGTCTGCCTCGGTCAGCTCCATGCCATTCAGGCCGGCCCGCAGACCGTCCGCCCGCCGCGAGAGCCAGGCGCCGTGAGCTTCCAGCACCCGATGCAGTTGGGCTAAGCCGAGGCGCGCGCCGATCGGTGGCGGAGCGGCCAAACGCTCTTTAGACAGATACTCCGGCATGTCTTTCCATCCTGCAGTGAGATGCGGCGGACTCAGGCGCAGTGCACGAAGTCGGAGGGCATAGCGGCAAGTTCCGGATCGCTGGTTTCCAGGCTCCTCAATTTCGCGGCCAGGGTAGTGCGTTTGAGACGAAGCAGATCGGCCGCCATTTTCTTGTTTCCATTGGTCTTGCGCAACGCCTGTTCGAGGATGCCGCGCGCGATCTGCCCTACCGTCTGTTCGAAATCCAAGCCGTCGTCGGGTACCTGAACAAAGTTGGCGGCGGCGTTCTCGGCGACCGGGCGCGGGGCTTGGCCGTCCAGCGGGAAATCGGACGGATGCAGCATATTCCGTTCTCCACTGAGGACGATGGCGCGTTCCACGGTGTTCTCCAACTGACGCACGTTACCGGGCCAGGAATACGCCGTCAATCGGCCCAGCGCCTCGCGCGAAACCTGCTTTAGCGGGATGTCCTCCAGGCGGCAGATTTTCCGGACGAAGTGATGGGTTAATGGGGCCACGTCGCCGACGCGCGCGCGTAAGGGCGGCAGACTGATGGGGACCACGTTGAGACGGTAGTATAGGTCTTCGCGAAAGCGGCCTTGCCGCATTCGCTCGAGCAGGTCGGCATTGGTGGCGGCCACCACGCGCACGTCGACATGCACGGTTTCAGAACTGCCCAGCCGCTGGAACTCGCGCTCTTGCAGAACACGCAGCAGCTTGGCCTGCAAATCCAGCGGCATGTCTCCTATTTCATCCAGAAACAAGGTGCTGCCATTGGCATGCTCGAAGCGCCCGATACGCTGGTTGATTGCGCCGGTGAAAGCCCCTCGCACATGTCCAAACAACTCAGCCTCCAGTAGATTTTCGGGAAGCGCACTGCAGCAGACCGATACCATGGGCAGCCGGCCGCGCGGCCCCGCCATATGTACGGCGCGTGCCGCCATTTCTTTGCCGGTTCCAGTCTCGCCCGTAATCAGCACGGTGGAGCGCCGGCTTCCCACCAACCGCACCATACGGATCACTTCCTCGAACGGCCGGCTGGCACCGACCAAAATACCGCGCCAAGGTTCATCGGCGTCCGGGCAACCCCATGCCCGGCTACGGCGATCGTCGACGGCGTCCTGCAGCATGCCTGCAAACTGCTCGGGTTCCTCTTCCCCGCCCAAGACGTCGAAGGCCCCGGCCCTGATCAGGCGCACGGCGTCCTGCAATTGCAAGCGCGGGTCCGACAGGATCAACGGAACGCCGCTATCGGCGCGCAGCAATTCCTCCAACGCCTTCATCGGGGTGTACTCGGGTAACGGGAGGCAGACCACCACGGCGTCGATTTTGGACCGCTTGAGGTACTCCAAGGCTTCCGGGACCCCGGCGGCGCGCTCCACTGCAAAATCGCCCATTTCAGCGGCGCGGGCGGATGCCGCCAAGTTATCTTCCGCTGCAATCCATAACAACCGGGCTCGATCGACTCTATCCATGGCTATAGCAAGGATCGGCAGGTGCAGGCATCGGCTTTAGCCTGGCTCTAGCCCGCCGCGCCGCAACCCTACTCAGATGTGCTCCACCACGATGCGGTGGACCTTTATCAGTAGTTCGACTTCGGAACGTGGCAATGCCAGAGCAGACGCGATTCCCGCGCCGTCTTGGCCGGCGCGGTGCATCCGCAGAACCTGGGTGCGCTTGCTCAGGTTCATGCCGGACTGAGCCGGCGCTGGCGCCACCAGCATACCGGTTTGGCGTTCCACTTCACGCAGATCGGCTGCGAGCGCCTGCACGGCCATCCGGGCGTCCGCCACGGCGGTCTCCAAGGCTTGCACCTGCTGCCGCTCTTCCAGGCTGCGGCGGAACAAACTGCGGATCTCGGCCTTGAGGGTCGCGAACAAGTACAGGCACAATCCGAGACCAACCGCCAGCAGAACGTAGAACACCAGCGGTTCGAGCAGGAAATCGGGGTTCCAGGCGATCCGCGGAAAGGCGCTCACGGTAGGGTCTCCAGGCGTTCCTGGCGGGTCACGATCCGATGGATCCGCACCCCGTAGTTGCCTTCCACTACCACCACTTCTCCATGCGCCACCACGCAATTGTTCACAATTACTTCGACCGGTTCATCCACTGTGCGGTTCAGCTCGATAATCGACCCGGCCGTAAGCTTGAGGACGTCCCTTAAGGGAAGTTGCACGTGGCCGAACGAAACGCTGACGGGCAATTCCACTCCCATGAGCAGGTTGAATGTCCGGGAGGGCGACGGAGGGCGGATTTCCGGGCCCGTAGCGGCCGGACTTGCAGCCGGGGTCTTCCCCGCCGTGGAATTTCCTTCCAGCGGCGGATCTTGGGGGGCGCCGGCGATAACGGCCATCAAGGGTGGGAGCGCCGCGTCCGGATAGGCCGCGTCCACAATGTAAAATTCGGCCTCCGCGGGCGCGGCGGCAGCCTCATTTCCCGAACCATCGGCCTGGCAGTTCCAGCGGCGGCCGGCGCTGCGGGACAATTCACCCAACGACTGCTGCAGGATTTCGAGATAGGTTTCGCGCGCCTGGGAGTCGTCCTCCACACCGGCCGCGCCCAAGACCCGCCCGGCGAGTTGAGCCCACGCGTTCCGTGGCGCGCCGATCCAGATGGACGGTTCGCCAGGCAATGGAAAGCGGTGCTGCCACCACAGCAGCGCGCCATGCTTCCCGCCGATCTCCTCGCTGGATGCCGCCAGCGTCGCGCCTGCCGCGGGCGCGGTACAGGTTAGCTTGGGGCGCTCTCCGGCCAGAGACTCCAGCACGGTGCCCAGCAGCGCGGTCCATTCCTCGGCGAACCAGCGCGCGGGATTCGTTCGATCCGCTGTCACATCACACCTCCGGCATGGTTGGGCCAGACCTTTTCCATATCCGCCCGCAGCCGCAGAATGGCTTGCGACTTCAAGTGGGAGATACGCGACTCGTGCAAGTCCACCACTTGGGCAATCTCGCGCAAAGTCAGCTCTTCAAGATAGTAGAGTCCCAGCACGGTACGCTCCATGGGAGGTATTCTGCGGATAGCGTCGGACAGCAGTTGTTCGAGCTGCGACCGCTCCAGCACGCGCGAAGGCAGTTGGTCCTGATCGTCGCTAAGGTACTCCAGCAGGCCCTTTCCTTTGCCGTCCTCCCCGGTATATTCCAGGCTGCCGATGTTCAGGCCCTGCACTTCCACCAGCCAGCGGTGATACTCTTCCAGGTTCAGCCCCATCTCGGAGGCGATCTCGTCTTCGCCGGGAATGCAATGCAGCCGCTGCTCCGCGCGGGAGATCGCGAATTCGATCTGCTTGGCCTTCTTGCGCCTTTGCCGCGGCGCCCAATCCAGACCGCGCAGGCTGTCCAGAATAGCGCCCCGGATCTTGTGCTCGGCGTAGGTTTTCAACTTGACATTGTGGCTGGAATCGTACTGGTCCACGGCTGCGATCAATCCGACAATTCCGGCGGATACCAGATCCTCGAGGCTCACATTTTCGGGCAAGCGTTCGCAGATGCGACGGGCAATCAGCCGGACTTGCGGCAGATGCTCCAGTATGAGGCGCTCGCGTTCCTCGGCGTCTGCCTCTCCGGAATCCGGAGAGCCGTACGGATTAGACATAGCGCCTCATGCGAGCCCTTTCATGCGGCTAGCCGCTTGGCGCTGGTTGTGAGGGGCCAAAGCAGACTCAGAATGCGCTCTTTGGTGGCCGGTGCGACGTCGTCCGGGATGTCTTGTCCGGTTCCCAGAAATGAGATCGGCTTGCCCAGCCGCACCGATAGGGAGAACGCCGTGCCGAAGCAAGCGGTTTCGTCCAGCCGGGTGAACAGCAGGCTGGACGGGTTGAAGATCTGGAAGCGTTCCGCCATAGTGATTAGATCGGCGGATTTCATGGTTGCCGTTAACACCAGATGAGTGGCGATATCGGGCCGGGTAGACAGAAAGCGGGCCAGATCGGCCGCGCGGTCCATGTCGTGCGGACCGTAGCCCGGCGTGTCGATCAGAATCAGCCGTTTTCCCGAATGCTCGTCGAGCGCCTGCGCGAGCGTACCCGCGCTATCGAGCGCCTGGAAACCGGCGCCCAGAATGGCGGCGAAGGACCGTAACTGGTCGGCCCCACCCACCCGGAAATCGTCCATCGATACCAATGTGAGAGCCCGGCGCGCCGCCAAGCCGCACGTCACCGCCAGTTTGGCGAGCATGGTCGTCTTTCCGGCGCCTGGGGGCCCAGCCAGCGCCACCACGCGGGGTCCGTTCGCCGCAGCCACGGTACCATCCACCAGGATGCGCTGTTCGATCTCCGCCAATACGGCGACTCCCAGCCCACTCGACTCCGGCCCGGAACGGCGCTCGGCGGCCTCCAGAATTTGATGCACGAGTTCACCCTCCATGTCCGTGCCCATGAGGCGGGCGTGCCATTCCGACATCTCCGGGCTGGCGGCCGGCCAGCGCGCCCCGCTCCAGGCCGAGCGCGTAATCGTCTGGCCCATCGCGTCCAGTTGCCGGCGCATCCCGGCCAGTTCGCGGGACAGCCGGGAATCCTGCGCGCCGGCGTCTTCGTCAGCCTGCGCCTGGGCGGTGTCCGCTTCCGGCACTAGGGCGCACACGACTTCGTATTCGCCCAAGTGGCGCGCCGCGAGCGGCGCCTTTCGGGACTCCACCAGCATGGCTTCGTCCCCCATGTCCCGGCGGGCCAAGGCCACCGCCCCTTCTACCGAACTTGCGTAAAAAGACTTAATTCGCATGTCTCTCCCTTTACTGAATGACTCCCAAGGAAACTACCTTCACTCCGGCCGGAATCTCGTTATGCGAAAGGAAGAACAGATTCGGCAGGCTAGGCTCCACCATTTGCCGCAGAAAATAACGCGCGCCGGCGGTGGTCACCGCCGCTACCGCCCCTTCCGGACTTCCCGCCTTGCGCTGGATACGCTCCAGAATTTCGCGGATGGTCTGTGGCGCCATAGTCAAATGACTGTTTTGCTCGCCGTGCTGCACCGCGGATTCCACGGCCTGCTCGACCGAAGCGTCCAGAAAATAAGCCGGCAGGTTGCCGGAAGCATCCAGGTACCGCTTGGCAACCGTGCGCCGGATCGCCTGCCGGGCGTACTCGGTGAGCAGAACGAGGTTGCGCGTAGACAGCGCCGCCTCGCCCAGCGCCTCGAGAATCGAGCCGGTGTCGCGGATGGATACGCGCTCCCGCAGCAGATTCTGAAGCACCCGCTGGACCACCGAAAGCGGGAGCTGTTTGGGCACCAGGTCTTCCACTAGTTTGGGCTGTTCGACCGCCACTAGATCCAATACCTTCTTGGCGTCCTGGCGCGAAAACAGCTCGTGGGCGTGCCGCCGCGCCAACTCCGCAATGTGCGTACCCAAAACGCTGACCGCATCGACCAAGGTGTATCCGGCCGCGCGGGCCTGCTCGGCACGCTGGTCGGGAATCCACAAAGCCGCCAATCCGAAGGCCGGTTCGCGGGTGGCCGTGCCTTCAATCGCCGGCGCGCTGCGTCCGGAGGGAATGGCCAACTGGCAGCCTTGCGGCAGTTCGTAGCGGGCGATTTCCGCGCCCTTGAGGGAGATCACATACTCGCGCGCGCGCAGCCCCAGATTGTCGGCTACCCGGACCGGCGGCAACAGGTAGCCGAGATCCGCGGCCAATTGCCGGCGGATGCCCGATATGCGCTTCAGCAGCGGAGAGTTTTGGGCTCCTTCCACCATCTTGACCAGCCCCAGCCCCACCTCGATCGCCAGCGGCTCCACCTTGAGCAGGCCCTCCAGATTCTCACGTGCGGGTTTGGCCGCTATGGGCGCCTCCCCCTTGGCAGCCGGCCGCTTGCGCATGCGCCAGCCCCCCGCTCCCAGCCCTCCTCCCAGCAACAGAAACGGAATTCCCGGCATGCCCGGAACGCACGCCAGCACCATCAACACGCCGCTCGCCAGCAGCAACGGCTGCGGGCTGCCGAAGATCTGCTTACGGAAATCCGCGCCTAGCCGCGAATCCGACCCGGACCGGGTGATCACCAGGGCGCCTGAAACTGAGATCATGAGGGCCGGCACGACCGTAACCAGGCCGTCCCCGATGGTGAGCACCGTGTAAGTCTCCAGGGCATGCCGTAGTTCCATGCCGTGTTGCAGCACGCCGATCAGGAAGCCCGCCACAATGTTGATGCCGGTGATGAGGATGCTGGCCACCGCATCGCGCTGGGTAAAGCGGGAGGCGCCGTCCATGGCGCCGTAGAATTCCGCTTCGGCCGCCAGTTGCTTGCGGCGCCGGCGCGCCTCGGACTCGTCGATCAGTCCCGAGCTCAGATCCGAATCGATGGACATCTGCTTTCCAGGCAGCGCGTCCAGGGTGAAGCGCGCCGTGACTTCCGAGATGCGCACCGCGCCGTGATTGATGACCACGTACTGGATGGCGATCAACACCAGGAAGATCACCGTGCCGATGATGTAGTTGCCGCCCACCACAAAGCTGCCGAAAGCTTCGATCACGTGTCCGGCGGCGGCGGTTCCGGTGTTGCCGTTGAGCAGGATCAGCCGCGCCGAGGAAACGTTCAAAGCCAGCCGGTACAGCGTTAACAGCAGCAGCGTGGTGGGGAAAACATTGAAGTCCGACGGGCGCTGGATGTACATAGCGACCATCATCACGATAACCGACATCATGATGTCCACCACCAGCAGCAGGTCCAGCAGGAAGGGCGGCAACGGCGTGATAAGGGCCATCACGATAGCCAGCACGGCCACCGGCACGCCCAGTTCGGCCGCGCCTCCGCCGGAGAAGAACTCCAGCGGCTTCCAACCCGTCTTGGCAATTGCCGTCGCTTCCGCCATGCCGTCTATTTCCGCCTTCCGTCCCGTTCCCGTTACCCCGGTAATCGGCCGCTCATGAGTTTATAAACATAGGCCAGAATCTCGGCCACGGCGCGATACAGGTGCGCGGGGATCTCCTGTCCCACCTCCACCGAGCTGTAAAGCGCCTGCGCCAGCGGCGGATTCTCGACGATAGGCACCTGGTGTTCCACGGCCCGCTGCCGAATGCGCAGCGCCAGATAATTTCTCCCTTTGGCTACTACCACCGGCGTGGCCATGGAATCCAGGGCGTAGCGCAGCGCCACCGCGTAATGCGTAGGGTTGACAATCACGGCGGTGGCCTTGGGAACCTCTTTCATCATCTTGTGCCGGAGCAGGTCCCGCCGTATGCGGCGGATGCGCGCCTTCATCTGCGGATTGCCTTCCGTCTCTTTGAACTCGTCGCGAATATCCTGCTTGCTCATGCGCAGGTCTTTGCGGTAGCGGCGGCGTTGCCGGAACAGATCCACCGCCCCGAAAACCAGGAAGACGCCGCAGGCTTTCCATAGCAGCGTGCCGAACGAGCCGCAGACCACGCGGAAGCCCGATTCGACACTCTGGAAAGGGAGAGTCATGTAAACAAACAGGTTGTCCCGGATGATTCCATACACCGCCATCCCGAACAGCGGGAGCATGACTGCGGCGCGCAGCAGCGCGGGCAGATTTTGCTTGGGCAACTCGCGCAGCCGCGACAACGGGTTTAGCCGCTGCAGATCGGGCGCCAGTTTTTTCAGGCTGACGCCCAGTTGGGTAGCCACCAGTTGCATGCCCAGGGTCACCACCAGCAGCACCCCGGCGGCGGGCGCCAGCAGCCGCAGCAGGTCCACCAGCAGGTAGCGGCTGATCTCCAGCACATGCGCTTCCGGCTGCGCGGAGAAGGCCACCGCCAATGCGTGGCGCACCAACAGGCGCAGTCCGGCGAACCATTGCCCGCCCCAGGCTTCGAGCACGGCCACGAACGCCAGGAATTGCATGGCCGAGACGAACTGGCGCGCGGCGGGGAACTGTCCCTCCTTGCGCGCCTTATCCAGGCGCTTCGCAGTGGGCTGTTCCGTTTTCTGACCGTTGTTCGGCACTGGATCTCTGGTCTCATAAGCGCAGCGCCCGGCGCAGAGTCCCGAAAACCACCGCGCCGTACGCCGCCATCAGCCTGGGAAGTAGAACCGTCAACCACCCCAACAGCACCAGCGCCGCGGTCATTTTAATCGGGAAAGCCAGGGTCATTAGCTGCAATTGGGCATTCAGGCGCCCCATCAGCCCCAGGGCGATGTCCGCCAGCACCAGGAAGGCGATGGCCGGCAGCGCCAGCCGCACCGCGAGCGCCAGCATGTCCCCACCCAGGCGCAGCAGCGCCTCTGCCGCGGGCCCCGTAATCCAGGCGCCGGCCGGATGCGCCGCCAAGCTGTAGGCCAGGGTCCGGATCACCTCCCGGTCCAAGCCCAGAGACAGAAAAACCATACCTCCGGCCAACTGCGCGAACACCATCAATACGCCCGACTGGGCCTGTGTGGTCGGATCGATGGTCTGGGCAAAACTGAACCCGGCGTTCAGACTGAGGATCTGCGCACCCAACAGAAAGACTTCCAGTATGAGCGCCACGCCCAAACCTATGGTGACCCCCACCGCCATCTCCGGCAGCACCCACAGCAGCATGCGCGGGGCGTCCGCCCGCGCCGCGTCGATCCGCGGCCAGACGGGAAACAGCGCCAGGGTAATCATCACCGACAGGACAATGCGCGCCGGCCGGGGGGCACTTTGAAAGCCGGGCAGGGGCACCAAGGCGAAGACTCCGGAAACCCGCGCCAGCACCAGCAGAAACCCGTATATCGCGGGGAGGCCCAGAGTAAAGCTCACCGGGCATACCGGCCCAGATCGCCCAACAGCGCCGTGGTGTAGAGCGTCATGCGTTGGACCATCCAGGGCATCAGCAGCAGAAGGGCCAGCACGAACACGATCAGGCGCGGAATGGTGCTGAAGGCGGTATCCTGAATGGAAGTCACAATCTGCGCCAGGCTGATTACCACGCCGGCGGTGAAGGCGATGGCCATCAACGGCGCCGCTATCCAGAAAGCCGCCAGCAGCGCGTGGCGCAGAATTTCGACAACCGCGTCGGTAGTCATAATGCGTTCCTCAAGTGAAGCTCTTCATCAGCGATCCGATCACCAGGTTCCAGCCGTCCACCAGCACGAACAGCAGAATCTTGAAGGGCGCCGAGATCATGACCGGCGGCAACTGCATCATGCCCACCGACAGGGTCACCGAGGCCACCACCAGATCGATTACCAGAAAGGGCAGGTAGAGCACTGCGCCAATTTGAAAGGACGCCTTCAACTCCGACAGGATATACGCTGGAATCAGGACCTGCAGATCCACATCTGCCGGAGTGCGGGGCGCCGGTGCATGCGACACCTCCAGGAACAAAGCGATATCCTTCTCGCGGGCGAACCGCAGCCAGAACTGCCGTAACGGCTTGGCCGCCTCCTGGGCCGCCTGCTGGACCGTCATCCGGCCGTTGTCCATGGGGGTCCAGGCCCGTTCGTAAATCTGGGTGGTCATTGGCTGGATGGTAAGCAGGCTCAGGAACAGCGCGATTCCCACCAGCACCTGGTTGGAGGGCGCCGTCTGCGTGCCCAACGCCTGTCGCAGGAAATGCAGCACCACGATGGTGCGCAAGAAAGGCGTCACCGTCATCATCGCTGCGGGCAACAGCGTGAGCGCCGTCAGCAGCAGCACAATCTGCATCGGCGCACTCAACGAACCCGCTTTTCCGGTAACGAACCAGGACGCCGCCGAAGCGGCGGGGGCCGCCCGGGCGGCCGCTTGAAAGAGCAGCGCCAAGGCGCCCGCACGCGCCAGCCGTCGGAACATCAGCGGACCCCCGGGGTTCCGGCGGGAGTCCGGGATTCCAGACTGGTCCATTCAAAACTCTCCAACACCGCACATCCCGCCGGCGAGGTGCCCACCAGCAGTCCGCGGCCCGCCAGCCGCACCAAGTGCAGCGAGTGCTGCGGTCCCAGCATCAACCGCTCCACAGCCTGGAGGGCGTGTTTCCGGGACCCGCCAGAGCCCTGGCGGACGATTCCTTTGCGGCGTAGCCACCAGAGCGCGGCCGCCAATAACGACAGCACCGCGCTTACCGCCAACACTTGCCGGATCGGTTCCATTTACCGCTTTCCCCCCAGGCCGCCTTACACATCGCCGTTGAAATCCGTGATGCGGACTCCCAGGGTGTTTTCGACCACCACGATTTCACCGCAACCGATCAGCGTCCCGCCCACGTACAGGTCGATGTTTTCGCCCGCCGAGCGCTTCATGCCGATCAGGCTTCCGGGTTCCATTTGCAGTATCTGCGCCACGGTGAGGATGCGGCGGTCCAGTTCGGCCTCGATGTCCACCGGCACATCGGCTAAGGCCGCGATCTCTTCCATGGCTGTCATGCGTGCCTCCTAGGTGATCAGTTGGGTGGCGGCCTGCACCATCGTATCCACGGTGGTCACCACCTTCGAATTGGCTTGGTAGGCGCTCTGCAGCACGATCAAATCGGTGAGTTCCGTGGCCATATCCACATTCGAGGATTCCAAGGCGCCGCCAACTATCGTCCCGCGCCCGCCGGTGCCAGGCGCCCCCACGGCCGGCGCGGCAGTGTCGGCGCTCACCTGGTAGTTGTTGTTTCCCACCGAAACCAGGCTTTGCGGATTTTGAATGTTAGCCATGGCCACCTGTCCGACCACCGTCTGCTGACCGTTCGAATAGGAAGCCAGCAACTGTCCGCCATCGCCCATGGCCACGGAAGTAAGCTGGGCGGCCGCCGAGCCGTCCTGGCTGGTGGCGGAGGTGGCCGAACTCTGGTCGAACTGGGTGAGAGTGCTGCCGCCCTCCGCGTTGTAAGGATTCCAGTTTACGCTCAGGTTCGATGCGCCGTCGTTAAGCCCTGCAATTGCCAGCGTAATGGGGGCGCCAGCCGCCGGGCTGGTCAACTGCCCGTTGCTATTAAACGTGAGGCTCCCGCTGCCGCCTGGAATAGGAAATGGCGTGCCCGCCGTGCCCGCGCTAACATCCGCGCCGGGGACCGTGGCCGTGTACGACCAGGTATTGGCGGCGGTCTGTTGGAAATTGAGGGTGATCACATGCGCATTTCCCAAGGAGTCGTAGACCGTTATGGGAGCGGACCAGTCGGATGCCGAACCCGTAGTGGCGGAGGCGTCGAAGTTGGCGCTCACGGTCATGTTCTGGGTGGCCTGCGGCGCCTGCAGGGCGCCTACCGGTACGGTAATGTTGCCTATCGCGCCCCCCGTGTTGACCACTCCGCCGCTGGCCATCCAGCCCTGCACCTGCTGCCCGCTGGGAGTGAGCAGGTTACCCGAAAGATCTACCTGGAAACTGCCGGCCCGCGTGAACTCGGTCGCGCCGTTGTCGTTCACCACAAAGAAGCCGTTGCCTTGGATGGCGGCGTCCAGAGGTCCGCTGCTCGCACTAATGGCGCCTTGCGTAAACTGCATGACGGTCAGGGGCGAGGCCACGCCGAACCCTACTTGAGTCTGGCCACCGTTCAAGGATTCGCTGACCAGGTTTTGGAAGTAAGCGACGCTCTCCTTATAACCGGTGGTGTTCATGTTGGCCAGGTTGTTGCCAACCACGGCGACGGCTACGCCGTTGGCGTCCAAAGCGGATAATGCGGTGCTGAATGCTGCAAACATTGTCAGTTTCCTCCTAGCGTAGTGGGATTCTGTGTGCCGCTAGCGCCGGACTGCGTCAGGTTGTCGAGATCGCTGTGAATGGCGACGAGTTGTTCGAGCGAACTGAACTGCGCCAGTTGCGTCACGAAGGCGGTGCTGTCGGTCGGATTGGTCGGATCCTGATACTGGATTTGAGCCACCAAGAGCTGCAAGAACTGGTTCTCATCGACATCGTCCGGCGAGGTCGCTGGCGTGGTGGCGGCCGCGCCGGCGGTCTGGCTGGGCGGCAAGGTTGCCAAGGGTTGAATCGTCATATGTGGGTCTCCTGTGCGGGGCCGAGGCTGGACTTCCACTCCCCGTCCCAGCGGGTTTGATTTTTCGGCGGCTGTTGCGGCTGACGCTGGCGGCCATTTCTGCGGCCGCCCTGTGCGTGCTCGTGAAAGGGCGAGGCATCCGAACCACTCCGGCGGCCCGCGTCCGATTGTGTCGCCGCAGCCGGACGCCAGGCTTCCGCCTGGAACCCGTTTTGGCGCAGCTTGCCGATCAGATCCGGCAGGTCGGCGCGTAGCGCTTCGGCCAAATCGCGATTCGGAGTATGTACGATCACGCGGACCTCGCCGCCGCGCTCGGCCATACGAATGTCCACGCTGCTCTCGCCATCGGCCAAATGCAAGGAAACGTCGCGCGAGACCGGCGGCGCGGCCTGCTCGGGAGGTTCCACCTCGGCCGGACGCGCCACACTCGCCGCCTGAGCCGGAGCCGCGGGCTGGGCCTCCCGGTCCGCGGCCGTGGGCGCGGCAGTGTTCCAAACGCTCTCCGCATCCGCGTGTCCCGCGGGCGCGCCGTCGCCGTAGCCGCCCATAGGGCGCTCCATGGAGGCTGCCGCATTTTTCGTAGAGGTGCCCGCGAGGGGGCCCGCATTCCCTGGCTGCGGAGTGGCGTGCCCCTCTTCCGCGGCGGAGGCGGTACGCGTATTTTCTTGGCTGGCGGGGCCCTGCCCCTCGGATTGCCGATCGTCGAGCAGTGCGGCGTGCGCACCACCTGAGGTTGCGGTGTTCTCCGTATTCTTCGGTTGGGCTGGTGCGTCCCCGGCAGGAATGCTCCTTTCCGTCGCGGGACTTGGAAGCGCGTCCGGGGTTCCACCGGCCGGCATTACCGGCTCCAGCGCGAGCCAGCGGGCGCCGAAGGCCAATTCCGGAAGGGTGCCAGGGGCTTCTGGGGTGTCGCGCGAAACTCCGGCCGGATCGGACTGCGCAGCCAGATCGTGCGGCGGCATGCTGAGATCCCATGCGAACGGACCTGCCGGCCCTGTCCACTGGGGCAATCCCGCGGGCACCGGTACGGAACCCGAACCGCCGGCGAGATTCTGTGTGTTCGTAGCGTTGTTCTGTTGGGCGAAAGCCGCCGTTGCCACGCCAGGGATCTCCGCTGGTTCCAGGCCCCATGCGGATGCCAGCGGGGCTTTGGCGACCGCCGGCGCTGGCATCCCGGCAGGGACCACGGCGTCGTCGTTTCGATTCCGTTCGCCGGGCATCGGGCGTGGCTTTGGCTCTCCGGATTCACCCGGCCCGCTTGCTTGCGCCAGGCAACCGTCCAGAAGCGACCAGAAACCGCCGCGTGCGGCAGCCGGGGCTTTAATGGCTGCTGCGCCCATGGCGGCCCCGCCGCTAGCCGGCGTGGGCCGGGCGTTGGAGGCAGCGGGTATTTCCGAAGAAACGGCGATCACGCACCCTACAAATGCACTCGGTGAACCAAACTGCCGCGCTGCATTCCAAACAGTTACGCGCCGGACCGCCGACAAGATCTTGGCGGGGGCGCCTCACCGCCAGAAACTTGCCGTGGCGCGAGGAAGCAAGCCTTTCTTTTTCTGCGCCCGGCCGGCGGCTCTCCGCTTGCATGAGAAAACGGCGTGAGCGTGCCATGGATAACTTGACGATCTCCGCGGCCGGCGGGATGCAGGCCCGCATGGAGTCGTTGGACATGCTGGCCAACAATCTGGCAAACACCGAAACCGGCGGCTATAAAACCGACCGCGAGTTCTACAACCTCTATGTATCGGCGGAAGCCGGCGGGGAGAACGGATCGGCGGCCACCCTCCCGGTCATCGAACGTCCGTGGACCGATTTCTCGCAAGGAACGATGCGCGCGACAGGCAGCGCCTCGGATCTGGCCATTTCCGGTAAAGGCTTCTTCGCGGTGGATGGGCCTTCCGGAAGCCTGTTCACGCGCAACGGGAGCTTTCGGGTAACGCCCGCCGGTGCGCTGGTCACCGCCGAGGGGTACCCGGTACGGACGGTGTCCGGCGGGAGCTTGAAGATCCAGCCAACGGGGGCGCTGGAGGTCTCGCCCGACGGTACGGTGCAGCAAAACGGCCAGACCCTGGACCGCCTGGAGATCGCGGATTTCTCCGATACCAGTGCGCTGGTCAAGCAGGGGGCCAGCTATTTTCAGAGTGCCGTGCCATCTCAGCCGGCATCGGGCGCGCAAGTCGAGCAGGGCAGGCTGGAGAGTTCCAATGTGGGCGCCGCGGAATCGGCTGTGCGGCTGGTGTCCGTCATGCGCCAATTCGAAATGCTGCAGAAAGCCGCCACGCTGGGATCGCAGATGAATCGCGAGGCCGTCGAAGAGGTCGCCCGCGTAGCTTCATAAGAGCCTGCGGGGCAAGATCGAGTAAGGAGCGATTAAATTTATGATGCGAGCACTTTTCAGCGCCGCCAGCGGTATGACGGCGCAACAGATGAACGTAGACAACATCGCCAACAACCTGGCGAACGCCAACACCAACGGCTACAAGTCGCGTGCCGTTCAGTTTCAGGATCTGCTCTACCAAAACCTCATGCAGCCTGGCGCTTCCGCCAGCCAGCAGACCGTGCTTCCCGCCGGGCTGCAATTGGGGCTCGGCACGCGGCCGTCGGGCAATGAGATCATCTTCACCCAGGGCAGTTTCTCCGAGACAGACAACCCGCTGGATGTGGCCATCCAAGGGAGCGGCTTCTTTCAAGTGTTGCAGCCGAGCGGACAGTTGGCCTACACGCGCGACGGGGAGTTTCAACTCGACAAGAATGGAAATGTGGTAACCGCCAGCGGCAATCCACTGCAGCCCCAGATCACCATTCCAGCGGATGCGCAATCCATCACCATTGCCGGCGACGGCACGGTGAGCTACACCCAGCCGAACCAGACTACGGCCCAGGTGGCCGGACAGATCCAGCTTGCCAATTTCCAGAATCCGGCTGGTCTGAGCACCATCGGCGGCAACCTTTACACTCCCACCCAAGCCTCCGGCGACCCGGTCCTGGGCAACCCGGGAGGGGCCGAGGGCCTGGGCATGTTACAGGAGGGATACACCGAACAGTCCAACGTCAGCGTGGTCCAGGAAATGGTCAACCTGATCGTCAGCCAGCGGGCCTACGAAGCCAATTCCAAGGTGGTCACGGCCGCCAACGAGATGTATCAAGAGGCCAACGGCCTCGTGACGCAATGACCCTGCGCATGCTCCTCATCCCGCTTGCCGCGTTGGCGCCTGCGAGCGCCCAATGCCTGCCGGTTTCGGGTGAGCGCATCCTGGCGGGAGACTTGGCGCGGGCCGTGCCGGCCTTCGCGGGGCTGGCGCCGGAACTCGCGCTAGGCTATGCGCCCGCGCCGGGAGCCCGCCGCACTTACGGATCCGCGGAGTTGACGCGTCTGGCCGGGCGGTATGGACTGGCTATTGAACCGGGATTGGAAGCCTGTTTCGCGCGGCCCGTTGAAACGCTCACGCTGGAGCGCGTGGCGGCCGCCCTCCGCGCGGCCATGCCCGCGGCGCGCATCGAGGTGGTCGAATTCAGCCGCCAGCCCACCCCGCCTGGAGACCTGCGTTTTCCGGTATCCGGGTTGCAGCCGGGCCAGGCCACCAGTTCTCCCCAGTTGTGGCACGGCGCGGTATCCGCATCCGGCCATGCCGATTTTCCGGTGTGGGCCAAGGTGCGCATCGAGATTTCGGGTTTGCGGGTAACCGCTACCGAGACTCTGGCGCCGGGCCATCCCATCGAACGCGCCCAATTGCGCCAGGATCCCTACGTTGGGCCGCCGGGCCTGCCGGATCTATCCCAAATCGTGGGCCGGGTACCGCGGCGGCCGATTCCGCCTGGCGCCGCTATCGAGCGGCAATGGCTGGATGCTCCGTCCGACGTGGTGCGTGGCGAGCGCGTGCGGGTGGAAATCCGGAGCGGCGGGGCGCGCGTGATCATGGAAGGGCGGGCGCAGTCCTCCGGAAGCCGGGGCGAGGTCATCGGCGTGCGCAATCCCGCCGGTGGAAAGATGCTCCGCGCCACGGTCGTAGATCGCGGACGCGCGGTGCTCGTGGCGGACCCCAGTGACATGTTTCTGCCGGACGGCGCAAACCGATGAAGCCCAAATCAATTCTGGCGCTGCTGGCGCTGGCCTGCACGCAGGTCCCGGTCTGGGCGGCGGCGAAGAAAACGCCCAAGCCGCCGGAGCCGTCCGCCTTGGAGCGTTACGTGGCAGAGGCTACGGCGGCGGCGCGCGCCAACAACGACGCCTCGCCCGGCTCCCTATGGTCGTCCGCCGCCCTGTACACCGACCTGGCGCGCGACCTGCGTGCCAGCCGGGTGAACGACACGGTCACCGTGCTGGTGGCGGAGAATGCCTCGGCGGTGAGTACCGGCAACGTGCAAACCTCGCGCACCTCCAGCGCCCAGGCCTCCATCACGGCTCTGGGCGGCGTGACCAAGGCCACTGGCGCGCTGGCCAACCTGCTGGGCACTTCCGGCGACCAGGAGCTGAAGGGAACCGGCACGATCGGCCGCACCACGGTGATCTCCACCACGCTGGGCACCCGGGTGGTGCACGTATTGCCGAACGGTTATCTGGTAGTGGAAGGGGTCAAGGAAATCCGCGTAAGTTCCGAACAGCAGCTCATCACGGTGCGCGGCGTAGTGCGGCCGGCTGATCTGGGTCCGAACAATGTGGTCCAATCGGACCTGATCGCGCAACTGGAGGTTTCCGTCAATGGAAAGGGTGTGGTGGGGGACGCCATCAGGCGTCCCTTCATCTTATACCGGCTGCTGATGGGACTGCTTCCGTTCTAGGGTTGGAGGATACCATGCGATGGATGGCTTTCTGTCTGGTGGCGGCGGCCTTGGCGGGCAACGCGCCGTGCGCCACGCGTTTGAAGGATCTGGCGGGAATCGAAGGCGTGCGCGACAACCAGCTCATCGGCTACGGGCTGGTGGTGGGGCTGGCCGGGAAGGGGGACACGCAGCAAACGGTGTTCTCGCCGCAGAGCTTGGCCAACATGCTGGAGCGCATGGGAATCTCGGTCCCCGGAGCCACCATTCGCGTCAAGGATACGGCCGCCGTGATGATCACGGCCACCCTGCCTCCCTTCGCGCAGCCCGGGATACACGTGGACGTGACGGCGGCTGCCATCGGAGACGCCACTAACCTCCAGGGAGGGATATTAGTCCTTTCGCCCCTGAAAGCCGCCGACGGCCAGGTCTATGCGTCGGCCCAGGGTCCGCTGGTCTTGGGCGGGTTCATGGCCGGGCAGGGCGGCAACAGCCAGACGGTGAATCATCCCACGGTCGGCCGCGTGCCCGGCGGCGGCATCGTCGAACGTACGGCGCCCGCGCCGGCACTCAAGGGAGCCCTGCATCTGCAACTCCGGTACGCAGACTTTACCACCGCCTCCCGCGTCGCGGCGGTGTTGAACGCCAAATACGGAGTGGCCGGGTCCATGCCGGCGCGCGCCGAAAACTCGGCCCTGGTGAGCGTAATGGTTCCCGCGGCTTATGCCGCCCGCCCTATCGATTTCATCGCGGAGATGGAAACGCTCACGGTGGACGCGGACCGGCCGGCGCGAGTCGTGGTGAACGAGCGCACCGGCACCATCGTCATGGGCCGCGACGTACACATTTCTCCGGTGGCCATCCTGCACGGCAATCTGACAGTTGAAATCCAGACCAGTCTGGAAGTCTCGCAGCCGCCGCCGCTATCGGGCGGGAATACCGTCGCGGTTGCCAAGTTGGGCGTGGAGGCCAAAGAACAGCCCGCCCGCAACGTGGTCCTGCAGCAAGGCGCCACTGTGGAGGAGTTGGTGCGCGCGTTGGCGGCCATCGGCTCGACGCCGCGGGATGTGATTGCCATCCTGCAAAACCTGCGCGCGGCCGGCGCGCTGGAAGCCGAGTTGGAGGTGATCTGATGAGCTCGCCGCTGAGACTGGGAACTGTTGCCGGAACCACGGCGGAGCCGCGCGCCGGGCGTCCGCCGCAGACCGTGGAAGCCGCGGCCAAGCAATTCGAAGGCATCATGATCGAGCAACTCCTCAAAGCAGCCCGGGGCGACGAGGGCGGCTGGCTGGGCAGCGGCGAGGACACCGGAAATGCGACCGCCGCCGGACTGGCCGAAGAGCAGTTTGCGCAAGCTTTGGCGCAAAATGGCGGCTTGGGCTTGGGCGCTCAGATTGTCTCGAGCCTGTCCGCGCGGGCCAAGTAGAGCTTGGCGGGCGAGCGCTCCCGTAGCACTGCCGCACTTCGGCTAACGAGCTGTCACAAAATAAATAGAAGATTTTATACAGCGCGTGGAAGAATGGTGTCGTTCCATTCCCCAGCATACCGGTCACGCTCCAGTCGGATTGCGGCGAGTAGGGTGGGAAAAGCTGTACGTGATCCCGTTTTGAGGCGTGACTTCTCCACGCGCACCCGACTCAATGGCATCCTGCGCCGCTGGCCGGAACTGTCGCCAACTCAACCGCGAAATGCACCGGCGTCAACTTCCCTCGGGTGTACCGATTACGGAGGTCAGCCGTCTGGTAGCCCATTACGAACAAAACACCCCAATACTCGTCACCGTCCGGTACCCCATCCGCTGATACAGATCGAACCCCTGCGGCGTGGATTGCAAAATCGT
>Ga0070761_10000483_pt1 | contig 25772 bp, 22 predicted proteins | sample HubBroMetageREF1_FD_66724 | JGI IMG/M metagenome (GOLD analysis project Ga0070761, IMG submission 66724) | Reference soil microbial communities from the Hubbard Brook experimental Forest, New Hampshire, USA - Hubbard Brook CCASE Soil... | ecosystem: Environmental > Terrestrial > Soil >... | reverse complement strand
AGTGGTGTGGCCAGCACGCCGGTGATTTCCCTGAGAAGCATCACGCGGACGCGCGGTCTCTATCGTCCCTCGCCAGGTACCAGCGCACGGTGCGCACTAGGCCCTCCTGGGTCGCGACTGGGGGCGCCCAGGCCAGCTCGCGGCGGGTCTCGGTGACGTCCACCTGCAGCGAGCCGCATAGTCTGCGCAGCTCGGCGGTCTTGCCAGTCAGTGCGGCAATGACCCGCAACGGCCCGAGCGGTGCCGGGAGCAGCCGCACCCGCCGGGCCATTGCCTGGCCGATCTCCCGGATGAGGTCCGGTGTCGAGCGGTCCTCGCCGTCGGAGATCATCCACACGCGCCCCGCTGCGGCCGGATGGACCAGAAGCCGGGCGAGCAGATCGCACAGATTCCACACTCCGACCAGACTGCGGCGGTTGCTGACCGAGGCGAGTGGTATCGGCCAGCCCCGGTCCACCCATTGCAACAGTCGCAGGAAGTTGCCGCGAACACCGGGACCATAAACGAGCGGCGGGCGCACGATCACCGCCTCTAGCCTTGATGCCGCCGCAGCTTCGAGCAGCAGCTTCTCGCCGAGCCATTTGGACACGCCATAGGGGTCCTGCGGGTGTGGCGGGTCCTGCGCCGTGTAAGGATGAGTCGTCGTGCCCTCGCCGTTGACCTTCACCGTGCTCACGTAAACCATGCGGCGCACTCCGGCGGCCGCGGCCGCTTCAGCCAGTCGCCGGGTACCCCAGGCATTCGTGGCCGCGTAGAGCTCGCGGTGCTCCGCGGTTTCGCCCAGCCGGTGGGCGCGGGCTGCGAGATGCACGACGCAATCGACCTGCGTGAGTGCAGTCGCCCAGTCGGTGGACGCATCGACATCGCCGACGATCGTGCTCTCGGCGACGCCCGCCGGCAGCGATCGCGGACCGCGCAACGCCGCGCGCACCCGGTAGCCCGCTCCCGCCAGCGCCTCGCACAGCACCTGACCAACGAGCCCGTTGGCACCGGTGACCAGTACGCGGGCGCTCAGCCGCCCCCTCCGGCGCGTCGCAGCGCGAATACATCGTCCGCCATCGCCCGCGCGATGTCAGCGCGCGCATACTTGGCGACGAATTCCGGTCGCGGACGGTCGACGAGCTCGAGGGATTCGAAGCCGCGCACCGCTTCCGCGACATTCCCCGGCGGGAAAACCGCCGCGTTGACCACCTCTTCGCGAATGAACCGCGCCGCATACCCGGCCACGCCCGCCAACACCGGCTTGCCCAGCGCCGCGTACTCGAACACTTTCGACGGCAGCACCTTCTCGAAGGCGCGCTTCGCACCCAGATGCAGGAACAGCACATCGGCCGCGCGGTACGCCTGCAGCAACTCGGGGCGCGCCATCGGCGCACGCAGCTCGACGTTGTCGACCCCCGTGAGTGCACGTTCGAGCGCCGCGCGCCGGCCGCCGTCGCCGATGACGACGAACCGAGCCCGATCCTGCAACGCCCTGGAGAGCTGCGGCAGCACCTCGTGCAGACCCTGACCCTCGCCAATGTTGCCGGCGTACAGGATCGTGACCGCAGCGTCGCGCATAGCCGCCGCCGGTGGCGCTGCCGCTGCCGGCTGCGGCGCACTGAGGAACTCCGCGTCGATGCCGTTGCTGAACCAGGCGAGCGAGCGATCGGCGTAACGACCACGAAAGTAATCTTCGAAACCGCGCGACACCAGATTGATGCGGTCTGCGCGGCGCATGGTCCATGACTCGAGCTGCTCGAGAGCCTTGCGGGCCGGCCACGCGGACGCCGACGGCAGCACATCCCGCAGGGTGTCGACGAAGATGTCGCGGATGTCCAGGTACAGGCGCGCCTGTTTGCCCCGTGCGATCCACGCGCCCAGCGTGGCTGTCATGAGCCGCGAGGACGTCGCAACCACGAGGTCGTAGTCGCGCGCGGCGGCGTGAGCCACGGCGCGGCGCGCAAAGGTGAGAAAAGCACGCGCCTGGCCGATCATATCGCTGCGGTGTGTCGGCAGCGGAATGCGCCTGATCTCCAGCCCGTCGCTGCGCTCGAGCTCCGCCGCCTGTTGCAGGTAGCTGTGGTAGCGATTGGGAAGAGTCGTGATGACATCGATCTGCGTGCCGGGCGGAGCGCGCTCGCGCATCGCCTCCACCAGCGTCGTGGCGCGAAACGAGCCGGCGCACAGATCCGGCTCATAGTAGAAGCTGAGCACCAGGACTCTCATGACGGTTGCGACCAGCGGATGTGCGACACCAGCGAGGAGCTCGCAAAGCGGGCGCTGATGCGGGTGTTCGCGGTGGCCACGCCGAAACCGGGGTGCCACGTTCCGCCGCCGACCTCGACGGCCGCCGCTCCCTCGAAAGAGACTGTGGCGAGCTGTCGTTGGCCGGCGCACAAACTCACCACCCCCGGGGCGCTGAGCCGTGCTGCGACACTGGGATGCAAGTGGAAAAATGCGGCGGCGTGCCCGAAGTCGCCGCTGATGCGGTCCTCGATCCGCAACGAATGCGGGTCGAGGCTCCAGCGCCGCGTGTGCCGGTTGCCTCCGGGCAGTCGTCGGTAGCCGTCGTGGCACGCTGCCACGAGCACGGTCTCCGCCTGCCGCGCCTCGCACAGGCGCGCGCGTGCGCGGCGCGCCACGCGGAACGAGCCCCACACCTCGCTCGAGTCTTGGCCCTCCACAACCACCGTGTTGTGGGCGGCCGTACCGCGCTGCCGCCAGCGCTCCGCCCGATGGCCGTACTCCGAGACTCCGGAGTTCACGAACACCCGCCGCCCCGCGAGACTCAGCTCGAAACTGAGCGTATCGGCATGCGCGTGCCCGGGCTGGTAATCGGGCCCGACCGCGGCGCAATCGCAGATCATGCAGGCCGGACCCGCCTCGGCGCGTACATAGCCGCTGGCGGCGAGCACCGCCAGCGATCCCGGCCGCGGCGGCGACGGACCGAGATCGAGCCGCTCTGCGTACGCCTCGAGCTCCGCCGGCGTCGCGGCAATCCCGAAAGCAGCATCGTTGAAGAAGGCGATCTCGCCGTCGGGGTGGCTCATGAGCAGCAGCCAGCGACGCATGCGTGCCACCGTGTCGTACCACTCGGCGGGGGGCTGTCGCCCGCAGGCGCGCAGCAGATTGATCAGGTCCAACAGGTCCTCGAGGACCACGGCATGGTACATCGTGCTCAGCTCGAAGTGCCCGCCGTCGGCGAGCACCTGCTCGCCCAGCTGCCGGGCGATGATCCTGAATCCGCGCCGGTACCAGCGCTCGGCCTCCGCGCCGCTGAAGTAAAGGCCGGCATGCACCAGCGCCTTGGCATTCGCCACCAGGTGATTTCCCAGAATGTGATATTCGACCCGGCCCGACAGCCAGCGCGCCTGCACCGCCAGGCTGGCCTCGCACGGCTGCGGCAGTGAGTTGCCGCGCAGGCGCCACTTCACCCAGTTGACGATCCGCAGCGACAGCGGATACGGCTCCCAGCCGTCGCCGGTCCCGGGCGGATTCTCGCTGACCCAGCGCTCCAGCAGGCGGCGGTGCCACGACGCGCGCGCCTGCGAGTCACGGGAATTCAAGTCAGCGAAGTAGTGCAGGTGATACCTCCACAACCTGGCGGCATCCGCCGGACACCAGTCGCCGGCGGTCACACAGCGCCGCTCGACATTGAGGAAGCGGAAAGTGTCTGCAGCGACCAGAGTGGGCGCGGCGAGAATCGGTTCCAGGTATGGGCCGGCTGGCTTGCGCCGTACCGGCGCAGGGCTCAGGTCCGGACGCGGCCGGTGAACGCTGTACCAGGCACGCGCGAGTATCTGTACGGGCCGGAGGTGCCGGACAGTGTGCAGATACAGTTGCAGCTCGCTCAACTGCGCGCGGCCTCGCCGAGTCCAATGACGACGCGGCTCACCTCGATCAGCTCCTGAAAGGGGATCGGCGGCTCGCCGGTGGTGCGAATGGCATCGACAAAGGCCCGAACTAGGGCACGCTGCCCCTTGTCCTGCCGCCAGAGATTCGATGCCCTGAAGCCAGGCCAGCCGTAGCCGCGCAGGCGCCGGAAGTTGTCCAGCTGTAACACCCTGCCGGCGCAGAACACCTCGATGCGCTCCTTGGGAAACGCCCGGTGTCCGTTCGAAAGATAGTGCACTGTTCCGGTGAGTGAAGTGCGGCCATCGGCGAGAGACTGCAGCACCTGACGCATCAGCGCACTTCCGGTGGGGCGGGTTGAGAGTTGAACCGCATGCGACGGCTCTCGCAGCTCACTTTACCGCAGTGATGAGCATGAACAGTCCGTGGCGGCGGGCAATCCTGCGCAGCAGCGTCCTCGGCCAGATCCGTCGGGCCAGCCCGAGCAGCTTGCCGCGGTGACGCTGGCCGGCCGCCGACTCGAGGAGATCGCCGTGGGTCAGAACGACCTCGATGTGCGCGGCGGAGAACGCCGAGAACATCCGGCTTGCCTCGCGGATGCTGTAGGCCTTGGTGCCGGGACTCTCCAGGTGACGCGCGTAGATCTTCGCCAGCGTCGTCCACGGCCGCAAGCGCAACAGCGCATAGCGTACCCACAGCATGTAACCGACCAGGCTCCACTTGTGATAGATCATGACGCGCGCCGTGCCCGCCGGGCGCAGCACACGGTGAATCTCCGCCACGGCGCGCGGCGTGTCGGGACTATGGTGGATGACGCCCCACGAGTACACGCGATCGAACGTCGCAGCGCGAAACGGCAGGTTCTCGGCATCGCCGACCGACAGCGCCGATGCCAGGCCGTTTGCCTCCAGTCTGCGGCGGGTGTGAGCCACCGCCCGCTCGGTCAGGTCGATGCCGCTCAAGTGCGCGCCGGCCTGCGCAAATCTCTCGTGATCCGCGCCGAGCCCGACGCCGATCTCGAGCACACACCGCCCGCGCGCTCCGGCGAAATCCGCGAACTCCTCGATGTAGGGCTCGAGCTCGTAGCGGCGGCGCGCCTGCTCGCGATAGCCCTCGGCCGTAAGACTCGGCAGGTACAGCTCTTCGCCGCAGGCAGCCTGCTCCCAGTACTCGAGCTCGGCATGTTTGCCGGACCTCACCCGCACGGTCGCAGTGTCGCTCATGCGTCTACGAAGTGGCGGCACCACAATTCGAAGCACATCAGCGCAAAGATTGTGTAGCCCGCGGCGACCCGCCCGTTGCGATCGAGCTCAACGAGGCGCCGCACGGCCGCGGGATCGAACCATCCGCGCTTGCGAACCGCTTCTTCACTGAGCGTCTCGTCGACGCGGGCGCGCAGCTCGTGACGCAGCCAGCGGCGCAGCGGCGCGCCGAATCCCACCTTGGTTCGATAGATCACCTCGCGCGGCAGCACCGGCTCCATCGCCTGCTTGAAGATCGCCTTGCCGATGCGGCCGCGCTGCTTGAGCGCCGCCGGGACGTGAGCGGCGAACCGCACCAGGTCGACATCGAGCAGCGGCACGCGGATCTCCACGCCCGCAGCCATGCCGGCGCGGTCGGTGTAGTTGAGGTTGTGATCGGCGAGGAAATGGCGGGTCTCCAGATGCAGCATGCGCTGCAGCGCCTCGGTGTCCGCGGGGAGGCTGCGCAGGCTCTCGAGCAGCGGCTGCGCCTCGTCTCGGCCGGCGATCGCCTCGGCGAACTCGCGGCTGTAGAGCGAGCGGCGCAATGCGCCGGTGCTCCACCAGAAGTAGGAGACCAGGCGCCGTTCGGGATCCTCGCCCGCATAAGCAAACATCTTCGTGAGCCGGCGCACGACTGAGGCCGCCTGTCCGGGGACCGCACCGGCGGCCGCGGTGGCCGCCACGGACTGCATCGCGCGGCGCACCGGGCCGGGCAGCCACGCCCAATATCGCTCTGCCGACAGCGCCCACAGCCGCCGGTAGCCGCCTAGAATGTCGTCGCCTCCCGCCCCGGAGAGCAGTACCGGGATTCCCATCGAACGCGCAGTCTCGCTGATCAGCAGCGCGTTTATGGGCGCCGGGTCGGCCTGCGGCTCATCGAGCAGCACGACCATCTCTTCCAGCCGGTCGATCACACCCGGGTCGATGATCACCTCGTGCAGATCGATGTCGAGCAGCCGCGCGATGCGCCGTGCGTATGGGAGGTCCGAGGGAAAGCCGTCCTCGCGCGCCGCACCGGTCCCGGCACAGAAACAGTGGATGCGCTCACCGGGGCGCGCCCGGCGCATCATGGCGACGACTGCGCTCGAATCGAGGCCGCCGGAGAGGAATGCTCCGACCGGTACGTCGGCCACGAGCTGACGCTGTACCGCGGTCGCGATGTGCTCTGTGAGCTCCGCCGCCACCTGCGCAGCCGGCCGCCGGTCGAGCACGCCGTCGCAGGGGACGCGGTAGTAGCGCCAGCGGCGCTGCACCCGGCCGCCGTGCACTATGAGCGCTGCGCCGGGCTCGAGCTTGCGAACGCTCGCGAGCATGGTTCGGGGTGCCGGCGTCCACAGGTACGCCAGCATCTCGTGGAGCGCCACCGGATCGATGTTGCGCGGCAGGCGACGGTCACGCAGCAACGCTTTGATCTCGGAGGCAAACAGGAAGCCGCACTCGGTCTCGGCGTAGTAAAGCGGCTTCACTCCCAGCGGGTCGCGTGCGATGAACAGCGCACCGCGCTCGACCCCGTCCGGCCTGCCGGCGTCCCGCCCGTCGTGGATCGCGAAAGCAAAGATCCCATTGAGCCGCTCCAGCATGTCCAGGCCGTCGCGCTCGTACAGGTGCAGCAGCACCTCGGAGTCCGTGGCAGTGCGAAAGCGGTGACCCTGTGCGGCGAGCTCGGTCCGCAGCTCGCGGTAGTTGTAGATCTCACCGTTGAAAGTGAGCGTGAGGCCGGCGCGCATCCCACCCCCTGCGTCGGGATCGACCGTCATCGGCTGCTGCCCTGCCGCCGACAGATCGATGATCGCGAGGCGCCGGTGCCCGAGGCCCGTGGCCGGCTGGCCGGCCGTGTGCAGCACCACCGTGCCCCGGCCGTCCGGTCCACGGTGGGCGACGGCGGCCGTCATGGCATCAAGCAGCGTGGGCTCAAACTCGCCCTGATATCCGGTGATGCCGCACATCGGCTGCTCAGCCCGGCTCGCTGCGGTGCTGGGTGCGCGAGCTCCCGTGCAGCCCTCGCGCCTGCATCACGGCGGCGACGATGCGGTCGACAGCCGGCTCGACGCCGAACTCGGAGGCAGCAATGCCGTGCGCCGCTTGCCCCAGCACGCGTCGCAGCGGCGCATCGTCGATCAGCCGCCCGAGGGCGAGTTGCAGCGCCGTGGGGTCGCGGGGTGCGATCAGCAGTGCGCTCGCCCCGTTCTGCAGCGTGTCGGGAACGTTCCCCACTGCGGTGGCGATCACGGCGAGTCCCGCGGCCATCGCCTCGATCATGGCGTTCGGCAGCCCCTCAGACCAGGAGGGCAGCACGAAAATGTCTGCGCGGGCGTATTGCGTGCGCAGCTCCTGCTCGCCGAGCCAGCCGCAGAACTCGACCCGCTCCGAGAGCCCATGCGCCGCGACGTACCCGCGTGCCACCACCGACAGGTTGCCCTCGCCTGCCAGATGCAGCGTAAAGCGCCGCTGCGTCGCCAGCTCCCGGCACGCGCTGAGCAGCTCGGCGATGCCCTTCTCGCGGTCCAGCCACCCGACGAACAGCACCCGGGGCACAGCGCCGGCCGCCGCTCGCGCCCGACCGAGCTCGAGCAGCTCCGGGCTTGCCGTCCAGTTGGGAATCACGGGCGCGGCCTCGGGTGCAAACCGCAGCGTGTCGAGTGCAAAGCGGCGCCACGCCGGCCCCTGGCACAGAATCATGCGCGCCCCGCCGAATGCAAGCCGCACCCAGACGCGCGCCACGCGGGAGCGGCGGCACGCCTCGAGAACCGGGCCGCCGCGCGGAAACAGCAGGACCGGAACACCGCGCGCGCGCGCATACCACGCCATGGCACCCTTGTCGGCGACGCTCATGCCGGCGGCAACGAACAGCATCACGGCGTCGGGCCGGCGACTCTCGAGCGCGCCGAAGTAGCTCGCCATCCGCCGCAGCGCCCGCCAGGTGCGCAGCGGCGCAGGCGGCGGAGGATGTGCGCTCTGCGTCGTATCGATGAGCGCGAGTTCCACGCGCTGGGGGAGCGAGGATCGCAGCAGTGCCCGGCACGAGGTCACCATGCCGCCATACACCGCGCGCCCGGACGGCGGAAAGGCCCCGACGATCAGCAGCCGTGCGCGCGGTACCGTTGCGGTCATCGGGTGCGCGCGCGCAGCACCACGCCGTGCAGCGTGTATTCGGCCTCGACTCGGTCCAGCCCCGCGGCGAGCGCCCAGCGACGGAACGTCCCGAGTGTGGCCGGACGGTCGTAGCGCGGTGCCAGCATGTCGAAAGTGTCGAGGTAGGCCCACTCCTTGAGCATCTGCCCCTTGAGGCCGAGGAAGCTGTAGTCGGCGACCAGCAGCCGCCAATTGATGTGGAAGCCCTTCGGCAGCTTGCGGATCTGCGCTGCGACCGGCCACATGAAATCCACCCAGCGCCGCACGAGCGCGTAGAGCTTATCGGGTCTCATCCTGCTGGTAATCGGCCGCACCCAATACTTCGTCTGTAGCAGCGTGCGGAACAGCCCGACCTTGTACATATCGGCGCACAAGTAGCCATCCGGCTTGAGGAACTGCGGCAGCGCGGCGAAGGCGCGCGCCGGTGAGGGGGTGTGCTGCAGCATGCCGAAGCAGAAGATGCGGTCAAAACTGCGGCTCCTCAACGGCATGGCGAATACGTCCGCCTGCACGATGAGCACGTTGTCGCGCGCCCCGTTCGCCGCATAGTTGGCGTCAACCGCGTAACTGTAATCGAGCGATATCACCGTGGCCCCGGTTGCCGCGGCCTGCTCGGTGAAGCGGCCGGAACCGCTGCCGACCTCGAGCAGCAGCTCGCCGGCAAGACTCTCCGGCCAGTGCGTCTGGCCGAAGAAGCGGGAGCGCGAGGCCGGGATTCCCGAGTAGCTGTCGTATAGCGTGCGGGCGTGCCGCGTCCATTCCAGGCCGAAGCCGGAGGCATAGTTCTCGCGCGGCACGAACCGCGGCACCCCCGCTTCGATCGGGTAGCTCGCGGCACAGCCGTCGCAGCGGAGCTCGCCCGAGACAACCCGCCCGTCGGCCTGACCGACGCGTACCGACAGCTGCAGCCCGCCACGGCAGGCGGGACAAGCCAGCAGGCTCAGATGCTCACGTCGCATCGCGCTCGCACCTGATCGGCTCTAGCCGGCAATCCGGCATGCGGGTGCGTCACACCCGGCCAGGGCCGCCGTGGCATGCTGCTGGTGGGCGCCGCGGTTCCACAGGGCAAGCTGCAGGAGCTTCCACAGCCTGAAGCCCCAGGCGCGCCTTCCCGCCCGGTGCTCGTTGAGCAGGTGCTCCATGCGGTCGCGGCGCAAGCCATAGCGCTGGCAGAATGGAGTGTCGAGCAGCGCATCGCGCGCCAGACCGTGCAGCGAGGTGCGCAACCAGTGCTCGTAGGGAACGCCGAAGCCGGTCTTCGGTCCAGCGAGCACTGCCGGCGGCAGTCGGCCGCGCAACGCCGTGCGCAGCACGCGCTTATTCTGCAGGCCGCGCACCTTCCAGGCAGTCGGCATGCTGACGGCCAGCTGCGCCACCGACTCGTCGAGCAGCGGCACCCGCGCCTCGATCCCGAGCAACATGGTGGCGCGGTCCACCTTTGGCAGAAATTGCGACGGCAATTGCAGCGCGAGGTCCGTGAGGAGCATCTGACGCACGGGGTCCGCGCCGCCGAAGCGCACGGCGCATCTGCGGTAGGCGAGCAGTGGGTCGGTGCCCTCCTGCAGCGCCGCGCGTGCCTCGGGCTGCAGGTCCTCGAGCGGCGAATCGGCGTGCGTCTCGACCGTGAGCAAGAGCGCCATGCGCTCGGCGGCCTCGCGGGCCCCGGCTGCCTCCAGTATGCGCGCAGCACGCACGCCGGTGCGGCCGAGCCGGCGCAGCGGCGCCGTCAATGCCCGCGGCCACGCGCGCCACAGCGCGGCGTGCCGCAGCACGGCGTAGCGCCGGTAGCCGGCGAACATCTCGTCGCCGCCGTCGCCCTGCAGCACCACCTTGACGGATCCGCGCAGCTCACGCGCGAGCAGGTAGAGCGGAATGTTTGCGGCGTCGGCGAACGGCTCACCGTGCGCGCCTGCTAGACGCATCATGGCCTCGGTAAGGTCCGCGCCGGCGACGTGCAGCTCGTGATGACTCAGGCCGAGGTGCGCCGCGACCGCGCGCGCCTTGGGCAGCTCGTTGATGCCGTGCGCGAAATCGAAGCCTGCCGTGTAGCTGGCGAGCGGCTGCGACTGCACGATCATCGCCGAGCAGGCGACCGCGGACGAGTCTATCCCGCCGCTCAGGAAGATCCCCACCGGCACGTCGGCGACCAATTGCCGCGCGACCGCGGCATCCAGAGCCGCGCGCAGCTGCGCGGCGCATTCCTTGAACCCGCCGGGCGGCGGCGGCGCCTCGAGCCATTGCTCGATCCGCCACCACGGCTCGAGGCGTTCACGGCTCCCGTCCACGATCAGCCAGTGCCCGGGAGGGACCGCGCGCACCTGACGGTAGATGGTGCGCTCCTCGTAGGCGTTACCGAACCACAGATACTCGGCGAACGCCTGGCTGTCGATCGAGCGATCGAGCTGCTGCGCGGCAAACAGCGCTCCGATCTGCGATGCAAAGATCAGTCGGCCGCCCGCGCGCGCATAGAACAGCGGCTTGACGCCGAAGCGATCGCGCATCAACACCAGACGCTGCGCGCGCGCATCCCACAGAGCCAGAGCGAAAATGCCCTCCAGACGCCGCAAACCCTCGAGTCCCCACCTGTCGTAGGCGCGCAGGATGACCTCGGTGTCGGAGCGGCCGCAGAAGCTCTCGCCCGCCGTCTCGAGCTCGCGGCGCAGCGCCGCGAAATTGTAGACCTCACCGTTGTAAGTGATCGTCGTGCCGGAGGCGGCCAGCGTCATCGGCTGTGCGCCGGTGGGCGACAGGTCGAGTACGCTCAGGCGGCGGTGCCCAAGCGTCACCTCGTCGTCCATGAATACGCCTTCACCATCGGGCCCGCGATGCGCGAGCGCGGCCGCCATGCGCGTGACCATGGCGTAGCGCTCATCGTGCCCGCCGCGCCCATATATACCGCAGATTCCGCACATCTCAGGACCTAACCCTGCGCCCTGCCGCGCATCAGCGCCGCGGCGCTCACGAGCGGAACACGGTCACTGATCGCAGCCCATTCAATGCGAGTCCCTGGACAAGTTCTTGATCTCGTCGGGTATGTTGCCTATGAACGCATTCCCCAGTCCGGAAAACACCAATCCCAACTGCAGTCGGTAGCCTTCATGCAAGGTAGTGCCGCCGTGAACTCCGCGCGTGTCGGCGATTATGATGTCGCCCGCCTTGCCGGCGATTTGCTTCGCGGGCGCGCACAGATCGGGGAACTCGCTCCCCAGGTGCGCAAGCTCTGTGCGGCTGAAGTGTGCATAGAAGGCCTTGTGCTTCTTGTTGTACTTGGAGAATTCCAGCAGATCGCGCAGTATCCGCCAGTCGCCCAGGTACTGGCTTCTTTCGCAATAGACGAACGGGGCATTGCGCGGTCCTACATCGTTCAGGAGGAGCCAGGCCTTCAATATGCGGAAGGGCGAATCCGAGTGATAGTCGGTATTAGGCTCATACCAGTCGACCTTGTTCTTGTACTCCAGGTAAATGCTCGGCTGGTTCGGGTTGCCGCCAAAGAAACTGCCGACCACGTCCATCAAGCATTCATTCTGCAGAACGCTGCGCAGCTGCGGACGAATCAGGTGCACATCCCATAGTCTGATCACCCCGCTGACCAGCTCGAAATTGATCCTGTTCCCGAGGTAGCTCTCGCTAATGTTCCGCATCGAAGCCCGGCCATGGGTGTTCACCAGTTCGTCACAGCGCTTCGATGCTGCGTCCATGATTTGTTTGAGATCCTCGTGCCATGTCCTGATGCTTTCGGCTGGAAACGCGTTGCTCACCACGCAGCATCCCTTGTCGATCAATTCATCCAGGTACTTCTGGTTCGCACGCTGCCGGGTCGCCACCGGCTTGTTGAGCGCATCGTCTCTTTCCATGTACTGACAGAATTCCTCGATGACCCTGTCGTCAAGGAAATAGTTGAAGCGCTTCCTCCGGAGCTCATTCAGATCCGTCCTCAAGTGGCTGATCCCCAGCTTGTGCTGTCTTCTCAGGGTGTTCCTCATGCCGGTCATGAGGCGAAAGACGACTGGAGGCAGGAACCAATAGCCCAACTTTGACAGTTTCATTGCGGCTTGTTCGTCCTTTTCATGATTGGGGCGACAGGTCGCTAGGAGGGCTCGCTGCGGCTTACGAACGCGATCACGCCGAAGCTACGGTCGAGCATCGGGAATTCCCCACGATCAAACGATTTGCTCGGGAAGAATCCCGGAAGCCGGTTAGGATCAAGTGTGGTGCGAGGATCGAAGTTGTTGTAGGTGAGCATCACGACACGCGTGCGATCGAAGCCTGGCAGCGCAGCCACATGGTGCGCATAGTTGGATATCACATGCGCAGGCATCTCGACGAAGGAGTGAGCGTTGTAAAGCACATCGATGCTTAGCCGCAGGCGTTCGATCTGCCAGGGAGCTACCGCCAGAATCTCCAGATCGTCGTTGTCCGAGAAGCGGATCTCGCTAAGCCCGCGCGTTTGCCGATAATCGATGACCGCGTCACTGTAGAACGCGCGCAGGTACTGGGTGCCGATGTAGAGATTGGGGGGTATGTCCAGGTAGGCGATTTTGCGCAGCTTTGGGTAATTCTCGATGAGGCAGTGTACATGGGCGCCGAATCCGCCGCCGATCTCCAGAATGCTTGAGACATCGCTGAAGCGGCCCTCCCCGGCGATGACATCATGCTCGTGCAAGAGATTCAGATAGTGAATCGCAACCCGCTGCCCAGCCACCTCGACATGGTTCAAGCACCCGCCGAGTAGTGAAGCCGGAATCGTGTAGCGCTCCACCAGCTCCCGCACTCGCTGGCTGGCGCCAAACACCATAGCCCTCATGCGCCGCGTCTCCGACTCGTGAGAGCGCGTGAGTGCGATCTGCGCGTCGAATATCCGGTTGATCGGGAACACCGAGCTCAGCATGATGCGCAGCAGCGATCGCACTCCACCGCTGAGGTCGTTGCGCACGTCGAGGTGAATCGAGTCGGTGAAGCTCAAGCCGATCGTAGAGCTCGCGCCGCGAAAATCCCCGATGCCCAGTCGTCGGATCTGGTTGGTCGTATTCTTCGTCTTGCGGCTCCAATATGGGCCCGGCTGGTACAGCTGCTTCTGCCGAGCCGCGTCGCGCAACATCAGCTCCAACAGCGGTTCATCGTCCTCTATTTTCTCAACGACGGCGTTCCTCATCGGCCGCACCGCCGCAGTGCGCGTAGCTCGTGTATTCATTGTGGTAGCATCGATTGATGGATCATGCACTCGCATGGACGGAGCTGCGTCGCAGTCCTCTGGCCCACACCGCAGTAGTCTTCACCGTACTTGCGCTCACCGCGATTTACCAGATCCTGCCGGTCTTCCACTTCTTCGCGCCTGTCCAGATCCTGGGCAAGAACATCTATACCGTGATACCGGCGGTCATCATGATCGCGGTATTCCTGTTTCTGTTGCCCGCCATCTGGCGCACGCCGCTCACGCCTCTGCAGGCGGGCAGTTTCCTTGCACTCGCCTTCGTCTGGTTGGTCGTGCTGGCGAGCCGGACCGCGATTCTCGGGGAAACCATTGACTTTCTGCGGGCACGTTACCTGCTGCTTTTCTTCATCTACAGCGCCGTGCTCCGCTACGTTGCGGTTGATCCGAGGAGTCGCAACAAGCTCACAGCAGTGCTCATCGTCGCGACGTGTGCAGAGGCCGTCTTCGGAATCATCCACACTCATTTCTTCCCGTTCCTGCAGGTGGAGCCCGATAGCTCAGGCGATCTCGGCATCGCGCTGGCCCAGGACGAGGGTTCAGGGGAGAATGGAACACTGCTTGTGAGGAGTATCTTCGGCGACGTGCTGGTCTGCGGGCAATTCGTGCTTCTGCTCGAGCGCCGCATGCCATTCACGCTGCGAGCAGTCCTCATGGGGGTGATGTTCTACGCCGTGAGCCTGAGCGGCGCCCGGTACGCGCAGGTATGGTCAGCGCTTCTCACTGTAGGACTCTTCGTTAATCGCAAGATGGATCGCGCTGCGCCCGTAGTTCTGGCCGTCATCGTGCTGACAGGCGTCGCTATGATGCTCACCGGATGGACACCCTTTGAGCTCCAGTCGGAGATTCGCGTCGACCAGGACAGCGGCGGCCGCGGGGAAAAGCTTGGACTCGTCGTAGACGTTCTTTCGAACTATTGGCCGCTTTCGGCATTCATCGGTGTCCCGCAGGTGGCAGCGCTGACTGCACTCACCGCGACCGGTACGGCGATCTCGGATGACTCGTATGGCGAGATCGTAATGGATTTTGGCCTCCCGGGCTTGCTGCTCTTTCTGACATGCCTCTTTGCCTGGATCGCGAGATGGCCGATGTCGATACTCTCGACGCTGATGCTGATTTTCCTGCTCGGTAACTTCGCGATCACGAACTCAGTGTACTGGGACGTGTGGTTATTTTATTTCCTGGCTGCCTGGTGGCTCGTGTACGCCGGAACGCGCAGGTTCGGACTCGGCACGCCAAATACCCAGACCGTAGCCGCAACCAATCAATAGCCGGTCTGACCGACCAGCACTCGCTGTCAGCCTGGCTTGCGCGCGCCTTGGCGGGCACGGTCGCCCAGGACTGCAGGTAGGGTCAATGCCAAAGGAAGCCCCGGGTTATGCGGTTATTCACGATGCTGATCGGATCGGCGGTTAACGCCCGACATGCGGCCCGCAATCCCTCGACCAGGCGTCGGCTGCGCGCAAGGGCCACAGCGTAGCGTACCCGAGCGATGGCAATCGCTTCCCGGTTGCGGCGCTTGCCTTCCTTGCAGAGATTGAGCATCTCACGGGCGTCGATCATCGACTGCAGGAGGTCACGCGCAACCTCGACCTCCTGCTTTCGCGATTGGGTCATGCTCGATGACAATATACGGAATTGGGCGAGACGCTCGGGCAGCATGGCTGGCGCTCCGCGACCCAGCAGTCGAAGCCACAGGCCGTAGTCTTGCGAGTAAGGTTTGTTTTCCGGATAGCCACCGACTTCTGACGCGGCGGCCGCTCGGTACATCGCCGAAGAATGCACGATGGGATTCTCGCCGGCCATGTGTCTGAGCAGCGCGGCCGCCTCGGTCGGCGGCGTCCGCTCGCCGATCACTGCATCGCGACTGTCGATATAGTCCACCCATGTTCCGAGCAGCACTGTCTCCGGGTGTGATTCGAGATGATCGACCTGCTTCAGCAGGCGTTGCGGATGCGCCTTGTCGTCGGCATCCAGCACGGCTATGTACTTGCCTCTCGCCTGCGAGAACGCGTAGCGCAAGGCCGGAGTGCGGCCGATGTTCGACTTCAGGTAGAAGGCCCGAATGCGGGCGTCACGCTCATAGCCCGCGAGGGTAGCCGCGGATTCATCGCGCGAACCGTTCTCGACCGCGATCAGTTCCCAGTCGCGGAAACTCTGGGCAACCAGACTGTCAAGGCTCCTGCTCAGGTACGGGCACGCGTTGTAGATGGTCATCAGCACCGATACGCACGGCGTGTCGTCCCCACGCCGGCTGTGGGTCGGCCCTGCGCCACCCCCGGGTTCCGACCCGCTCATCTGTCCGCCTCCAGTTGAGGCAGCCCCTGGCAGAATTTCAGCGTCGCCGTGATCTCCGCATCCGCGTCGGCTTGCAACGCAAATCCGCTACGCAACAGTTTGTCAATGCGGAACTCGAGCGCGCCGGCCTGCTCCTGAGCAGATGCCTGCGGGCGCGAGATCTCCGGACGGCGCGCGCCGCTGTGCTCGGCACAGCTTGCCACGCGCTCGGCCATCTCGAGTACGGTTGGTGCCCACGCGCCCCCGAGGTTGAACAAGCCGTCGCCGAGCGATCCGGCTTCCATTTCCAGCAGGTGCTCTACGGCCCAACAGACGTCTGTCAAGGCAACGAAATCTCTTCGTTGCAGTCCGGAGGACTGCAACACAAGTTTTCCACGTTCGACCGCCTGCCGGCACAGGTCGTTTACCAAGAGCATCCAGCAGTTTGCCGCGGGGTTCGCGGGAGCACCGAAGGAGTTCGACAGCCGCACTACGATGCCCTCCAGCATGCGACGCTCGTGCATAAAACGCACGCAATCCTCCGCGGCTTTGTGGCTGGCTGCATAGGGGTGAACATTCGCCGGCAGGGTGCTTTCCGTGATCACTCCGCGTAACGGACTGCCGTAGATGTGCGCCGTCGACACGTAGATAAAGCGCCTGACGCCCGCGGCAAGCGCAGCGCGCAGCAAACGTGCCGTGCCGACAGCGTTGAACGCGAGCGCCTCAACCGGGTCGGTTGCGCAGTCCGCGGAATTCATCCCTGCCAGGTGAACGAGGGCTGCGACCGACCGGCAAGCATCCCGGAGGGACTCGTCCGATTGCCAGTCGGTTTGCGCAATTGTCGCGTCCGGCAGCCAGTCGATGAGGCCAGGGGCACCGCGCGTGCCCACGATAACCTGCGAGCGGCCGCGGCGCACCAGGTGTTGAGCGATTCGGCTACCAAGGTAGCCAAGGCCGCCGGTTATGAGGATCCTCTGCATGCCGTTAGAAGCGTGAGCACGGAGACCGACGACTGATTCTATCCGTGCTTTATGCCCCAATCGTAAGGAATGCCGGGATCCGACGCCGGCCTGCGCTCAATTTCATTCGCGTCGTGCGCCAGTGTTGCACAGTTGGCCAGCATTGCCATCCTGTCACGAATTCCTTTGAAGCCGTTCCATATCAACGGTGGCACGGTTACAAGACAATAATTCTCAGGCGATAAGAACAGCTCCTGCACGAGGCCGCGAGTACGGCTGCCGGCGCGGTCGTCATACAATACCAACTTGATGTCCCCCAATATGACCGCATAATTGAGTGTCATCCGTTGGTGCAGATGCCACGCCTTTACCGCACCCGGGTACACGCAGGAAAAATAGATCTCACCGAATCTTGCGAAACCCGGGGAGTCCTCGCGCAACATGTGCATGACCTTCCCACGTTCGTCAAAGATCTGGCGCAACGGCGTTATGACCACACCTTCGATCATCACAGTTCCCCAAAATAGTCCTTGATCTGGGCGCGCGTGATGCGCTCCGCTTCGGCACCGTCAAACACGGCAGCGTACCATTCGGCGGTGGCTTCCAGCGCTTTGCCGACACTCCACCTCGGATACCACCCGAGGAGCTGATGCGCCTTGTCACAGTTCAGTTGTAGATAGCTGGCCTCGTACTGACTGTCCACTGATGACGCGGGCGCGACACTACCGCACCCGAGATGCTGAATGATGCAGCTCGCAACCTGGTGAACCGTGCGTACTTCCTGCGTAGCTGGACCGAAATTCCACGCGCCATCGTACTTGTCGGGATGTTCGTACAACAGTGCACTCAGCAACAGATAGCCGGAAAGCGGTTCGAGCACGTGTTGCCAGGGCCGGGTCGCTGTCGGACAGCGGAGCTGAACTGCCTGTCCCGTTTGAGCTGCACGGATGCAATCAGGAACAATGCGGTCCGGGGCCCAGTCCCCTCCCCCGATGACGTTTCCGGCCCGCACCGACGCTGCACCCAGGCGCGTGCGGCTGGAAAAAAACGAACGCGTGAACGCCGAGAACACCAGTTCCGCGGCGGCCTTGGAGGCGCTGTAGGGGTCGTGGCCGCCGAGCCGATCGGATTCACGATAGCCCCATACCCAGTCCACATTCTCGTAGCACTTGTCCGAGGTGGCATACACGAGCGAGCGCACCGATTCACAGTGTCTGATCGCCTCGAGCAGGTGTGCCGAACCCAGGACGTTGGTCTGCAGGGTTCCGATAGGGTCATCGTAAGAGCGTCTGACGAGAGGCTGCGCGGCGAGATGGAAGACGTACTCTGGTTCAAAGGAGCGCAAATGCTCCGCAAGTCTCGCCAGGTCACGCGTGTCACCGATCACATGCCGCACCCGACGCTCGAGCTTCAACAGCGTAAAATGATTGGGCGAGGTATCCGGCGCCAGCGCGTAACCCATGACATCGGCGCCGAGCTCACTCAGAAGGAAACTCAGCCACGAGCCTTTGAATCCCGTATGACCCGTTACCAATACGCGCTTGCCGGAGAAGGAACCAAGCACTGCCGACAGGCTAGGCGGTGGACCGGCTAGCGTAGCCATGGTGCCGCGCCGCTGTCGTATAAGGAGTTCAGCAGCTGGTATTCGCGACTCGTGTCCATCGGCTGCCAGAACCCGTCGTGCTCATACATCATAAGCTCGCCCTCTTCGACGAGTCGCCTCACGGGCTCCTGCTCGAAAACGAGTTCCTCGCGATCGTCCAGGTAGTCGAACAAGCGGGGGCTAGCCACAAAGAAGCCGCCCGAGATCCGACCGGCGGTCGCCTGTGGCTTCTCGTTGAACTCCAGCACTCGGCCGCCCGCGGCACTCACCATCTCACCGAACCGACCTGGCGGTCTGACACCGGTCACGGTCAGCACCCGCCCATGAGAGCGGTGGAAAGCAACCAAGCTGCCGATGTCCACGTCGCTCACACCATCGCCATAGGTGAGTAGAAAATCCTCGCCGTCCACGTACCGACGGATCCTGCGAATCCGTGCACCCGTCATGGCTCGCAAGCCGGTATCCGACAGCGTTATGCTCCAGTCGGCCTCTGTGTGCTCGCTGTGATAGGTGACGCCACGGTTGCGGTCAAACTTTACCGTGAGATCGCGCGTGTAGGCTTCATAGTTGAGGAAGAAGTCCTTGATGATCTGTCCTTTGTATCCAAGACAGATGACGAACTGCTTGTGCCCGTAGCGGGCATATCTCTTCATCACGTGCCAGAGAATCGGGTAGGGCCCGACAGGTATCATCGGCTTGGGCAGTTCCTCGGCCACATCGCGGATCCTCGTACCATAACCACCCGCAAGAATGACGACTTTCACTGAGCCTCCATTAGAGAGCGATAGAGCTCCAGGTATCTGCCGACGGCCCGCTCAGCGGTAAATAGCGCGTGGAAGCGCCTCAGGCCATTCCTGCCCAGTTCGCCGGCCAGATTTCGATCCTTACACACACGACAGATCGCTTCCGCGAGCTCCTCGCTGTTGCCCGGCGCCACCAGCAGGCCCGTCTCACCCTCCACGACCTGCTCGATTGCCCCCGCGAGGCGGCTGGCGATTACGGCTTTTCCTGAGCCCATGGCCTCCAGGGTCGCGTTGGGAAAGTCTTCATAACCCACGGATGGCGCAATCAGGACGTCGACGACGGCAAGCAGGTTCGTGATGTTTGGTTCTTGTCCGATCAGGAAGCAGTGCTGCTCCATCCCCGCGTCCGCGATACCTTGCCTGAGACTTCTCTCGAGCGGGCCCTGGCCCGCGAGAACCACCCTGATATCCCGCATCGACTCGGGTTGAGACATGCGCACTCTACACAGTGCCTCCAACAGGACGTGATGACCTTTGCGGGGCTCAAGCACGCCGACGACGGCGAACAAGAGTCCACCAAAACCCTCCAATCCCAGTCGCCTGCGGGTCTGCTCGACCGTCTCCGATGTACTGGGCAGGCTGACGCCGGTTTGAATGGCTCGACACCGGCTCGAAGGGAGGCGCAGCACTCGCTGCAGCCGTTCAGCCGCCGCAATCGATCCGGTGATGAAACAGCCCACGGAGCGCGCTATGAGCCGATCCAGTGCGTAGCCCAACCATCTCGCGGGATGGTCGTAGCCCAGAGCCAGGTTATTGACCATCATGACGCTTGGAACTCTGGCCAGGTAAGCTGCAAGCGCCGCCGCCCGCGGCGACAGCGCCGCTGGGTATCCTCCGTTATTGATGTGCACGAGGTTCGGCGCCAGCCGCCTGAACAAGCGTGCCAGCCTCGCCACCTCGTAGACCAGCAGTGGACATGTGAAAAGCATGCGCGACAGAAGTCTCATGATGCGCCGCACAGTGCGCGGTGTAGCTGGCGCTGGAAGCACGCTCGAGGGATCCGGAAAAGCCAGTGGATAGAGGGGAAACTCACCGTTCATCCGCGTCCGCACACCCTCTCGGTAGCGGGCAGAATCGCGATAGCTGAAGCTTATGGCGAACTCCGCCTGAATAACCGGCGAAGAACACAGGTTCGCCAGCATGTTTTCGCAGCCGGCAAAAAACTCGCAGTCGGAGTGATAGTGGATTTTCAGTCTGCGCACGTCATCGGTGAGGGGTGATGGCACGAATCAGCACGCGATACGCCCGGACCCGTAACCCCTCGGCCATCGGTTGGCCACACTGAGGACCAGCCTCTTCGTCCAGGAGTTGCCGAGACGGGTCTCTTCCAGCTTCCGTATCCCGGATCGAGGATCCTGTTGGGCCGGCTCATAGTCGTGCGACCGCACCGCTAAGGTAAGCGCAGTCGCGACTTGCGATGTTGCGACCCATTGACCTCGGCAGCAAGTTCCTCGTCATCGGGCCCGCTGCGCCTCGAGGGCCGAATTGCTCGTAATAGCCGTGCTAATGTGGTAACCGGCGCATCGATGGTGCGGGCGTACTCGTGGCAGAACGTCCTGCGGGCTTCCTGAACCGTGGTACCAGACCACCAGCCGTGGACGTCTCCCCAGACCTCCGCAACCTTGGATGCGGCGCTCTTCGCCGAGTCGTGCAATATGCCGGCCTGCACCAGCAGGACGTAGTGGGCAACGGCACTCGCGCGCAGATGGCTCGTGCCTCCGCTCCAGAAGCATACAGTCGGCACGTTGAGTGCAAGATTCTCTAGGATGCCGGTAGAGTCATAGGAGTGCACAACCAGGCGGCTGCGTGACATCAGATCGGCTATTGCGGTGGTCCCATCGTCGAGCCTCACCTGGGCATGCCTGCGACGCCAGCGCTCCGGCTCGCCCCAACACTTTTTCTTGTGCTCCGCATGCAGCCTGACCGTCAGCACACTCCGGATTTGCTCGGGCAGAGCTGCAACGAACGCAAACTGATCCTCTTGGTACGAGGCGAATTCCGGATAAGGGTCCAACGCCTCGAACAGATGCGGTATGCATGCCTCAACGAGCAATAACCCTCCACGTTGATCCCACTGCGCCCGCGGCTGTCCGCACGTCTTGAAGATAAACGCCGGGTGGCAGTTAGCGCGATCGCCACGCCAGCCCCATGTGATGAAGGCGTCGGCGGTTTCCACGCATTCAGCTTCCGAGGGACAATAGCTGGCAGTCCCATAATTGCTGCCATGTTGTCCTATGACGTAGACAGAACCGGATTCGGCCCTTTGCGCGGCCCATAGCTTGAAAACCTCACCATGGTCGAAGCTATTGGAAGTGAAGATCAGCCGCGGTCTGCGTGGCCAGTCGAGTCGATCTAGCTGCTGTTGCAGGCGGTCGAATCCCTCGAGGTAGCACGTCGGCAGCAACTCGAAGAGCATCTTACGAGCGTACGCAGGAAAGCCAGCTTGAGCTCCTGGATTCAGCCTGCTTGCGGCGCGCAACTTCGCATTCACAGCCACAGCTTGCACGGGCGGAGATCGCCTGAATCGAGGCACATCGCCCAGGCAAACCGACAGCAGCATCGACTGCAGCGGCGGCAGATAACTGCTAATCACGAAGGAATCGGACTCGCGCGTCAGGATCCCCAGTGCACCGTCAATGATTCGACTCAGATACTGCCTCGCACTCGCACTCTTTTTATCACTCTCGACGGATTCAGGGCAGGCTCGTGTTTCATCCACTCCATCTAACGCTCGATATTCAATTGCGGCATATGAAAGCTCGCGCAGTACCGTGCCGATCAGTATGTTGTTCCACCGGGCATCGTTGCTCGCCCAAATCAGTGCCACGGTGTCCGAGCCGGCAAGACTGCCGGGGGATGCCGTAAACACGATCGTACCCGATGCCCGGTGCTCCGCGAGCACCTGCTGAATTGCGTTCCATCTGTGGAACAACAGGCACGTGTACCGGCGGACCCAATGGCCGAGCAGTATCCGCCAGAAGCGCAATGATTCATCCAGGCCGTGGAGCCGATTGAGCTGCCGCGCCACCTCGATCAGCAGATCCCGTGACAGCGCATCTATGTAGGCCATTGCCCGTGTGCGGTCGCCGCCATCGAAGCGGACGGGCCGCGCGACCACGCTGTCGAGTCTGGCCCAAATCTGCTCCCGATCCAGGTGGCGACACCACTCGCCGAGGAAAATCACCGGTTCATCTGCCTTCCAGGAGCGCTCGTCGGCCGTGGTGATGAGAAATCTTTCGCGCAAGCTCTTCGCCAGTCAACGAATAGTCAAGACGAGTACACGCTTAAGGATGTTTCGAAAGATTCATTGCGGTTAGCTGGTCATTTCTGCGTCTTGGGACCCATTTTGCGGTCGCGTAATCCCAGGACAAATGGCAACGCGATGCTCACTGTGACGAGTTGTCGACTATCAGGCCGTAACTTGCCAGCACACTCAGGAGACCCCGCAGAGCGGCATTGCCCCCTCGTGACCCGCTGATTGTCGCCGGAGGCGCATTGTTGATGCGGGCAAACCTGCCTTCGTTTGTGATGCTGAAGAGCCTTTGTCCGGCGCTGTTGCGAATGAGTAGCTCCTCGGCGGTGGTATCGCCGGGATACCCCTCGATGATTAGCGGACATTGCCCAGGCGCAGTGGCGCGCTTCGTGGTCTGCCCGGGATCGAGTTCCGGCGCTCCCTGGTTGTTCTCATTTACGCAGGCAACGAAGCGATGACTGCTGACTCTACTGCTGTCGCGAACCTTGCCAGGCACGCCGACCAGGCAGCCAATGAAGCTCTGAGCACTGATATTCGCCTCTAGGTCGACATCACGCGTGTTTGCCTCGAAACGAGCACCCACGATCGACATTGACTGGCAGCCCTTGCTGAATCGCATACCATCGCCGCATATCTCGAGGTTCCCACTGTGCCAGACCGATCCACTGCCGCCGGTTTCGACCCACAATCCAACGCTGGACTTATCGGTGGCGACGTCGCCCGTCGCAATGCAACCTCTGAAAACCTGCTGCGTCGGTCCAGAGTTCCCGGTAGTGGTCACACGGAATCCGACGTGCAGGTGGTTGACGTGCACGAGATCCAGAATGTTGAAGAACGAACTGACATAGCCGCCGTCGATGCGCACGCCCTCTCCTGTTCGCGATGCCGTGCGCTCCTCACACTCGATGTAAAGTCGGGCCAGATAGGCGCCGCAGGTTTCGTTGCACTCGACGGCTTTACCGTTCCGGTGCGTGAGAATAATTGCAAGGTCCGACAAGCCGCAGCCGTGCTTCAGCACGCCGGTGCTGGGCCCACCGAGACGGAACAGTGCGTTGCCCCGCCCGTCGTTTCCGGTCTGCAGCACGGTTGCGTGCATACCTGCACCCCGCAAGGCAACGAATTGCGGAATGTCTATGGTCCCTGAGCCGACGGCAAAGACGCCCGGAGGAAGCTGGACGGTTCCAGCCGCTACTCCCGATACCCGGGGCAAGGCGCCGATCGCCGACTCTATCCCAGCCGTGTTGCGCTCCGCTGAGCCGGCCTGGTCGAACCCATAGCGGCGGACATCGACGATCGGCAGGGGCGCGAATCCGTAGTCGCTCGGGGTTATCCGCGCCGCGATTTCAGCGGCGGTACGTGGATAGCGAATCTCCTCCTTCGACTGCGCGGGCGTTCGCTGAGACATCAGCGCGCCGGCGCTCAGCGCCATGAGTTTCGAGAGATCACGACGGCGCATACATTCCCTCCTCGCAAGGCCAATTACGTCGAGCATCATTGCTTGAGTTGCTTGCCCACCTCCGCGCGAATGCGCGCTATTTCGACCCGGAGCGCGTCATAGTCCGCCATCTTCCTTTGCAGGAAACGGACAGTCACCCGTCCCTTTGCCTTGATTCCACGCGGGGTCAACAAATACACATAGGCGATCTTGTTACGGCTATTTTTGAAGTTGCTGGCCTTTACCCAGCCTCTGTTCACGAGCGCGTTGAGACAGTAGTTCAACTTGCCCAGGCTGACCCCGAGCTCGCGTGCGGCGTCTCGCTGACTTACGGTGGGGTTGCTTTCCAGCAGTTTAAGGAGTTTGTAGCGGACTTCGTCTGTCAGCATCGCTTGACCCTGTTACGCACCGCCTGCGCCCAAATCGGCTCGCTCGCCAGTCGCCAGGCACGGGGCACCCTTGTGAACCATGACTTCATTCGCCCGCCCCCTCATGCGGGGCAACGAGGCAGTCGTGCTCAAACTGTACGATGCCCGGACGTGCTGCGCGCGCGCTCGATCGTAGCGCGGTATGTCTGATCAAGGAGGACGGTCTATGCAGGACGGTCGTGGGGGTGCTCCTTGGCGGAGCGTGCTATCCGGCGAACGTACAACACCATCAGGGCGACGAAGAAGCCGACGGCTGCACCGATCAGAGACAGGATCGACCGGTGCGGACCATATTTCTGCGCCGGTACAACAGCTGGATCGATGACTTTGAAGGCATATTCTCGTTGTACGTTTGCCAGCATCGCCGTGGTCAGCTGGTCCTCCATCACTCGATAGATGCCATGCTGCATCTCAACCGCGCTGGTTTTAGCTAACTCTTTGTTCAGGTAGTCGACGCTGCGATCAGCCTCGCTTACCGCTTCCATTCGCAATTTGTCATTGACCATCTCGACCGTGCGATTTGCCCACGCTGCCGCAAGCTCCGCTGAATACCAGTCAAAGGTGATTTTCACCATCCCGGTCTTTTTGTCCTGAGCGACCATTCTGACGCCGGACATCAATTTCCTTATGCCACCCTCGAGCGTCGGGCGCTTTACTCCTTTGCGCCAGTTATGCGTGTTGGCGTCCCATTTATCAGCAAACAGTATGGGCATGAGGTTTTGGCTCGTGATGAACTCTCCAGCAAACCCTTTTGATGTCAGCGTTGCGTACGCCTGGGCTTTTTTCCCACCCTCGCCGGGCAATTCCACACCCACAATCGAGGCGATCCCGCCGAGCTCATTATCGAGCCCCGAGTGTTGGTCGAGACTATCGGGGACGACCGGGGCAACCAGCACTTCGGCCCGATACCAGTCCCGCAGCGTCAGTGTGATGGCCGCCGTCACCAGACCGCAGGCCAGTGCAATCAGCGCCAACGGCTTCCATGCCCCGGCAATGGTGCGGATCAGATCGCGAAGGTTTATTACGTCATCGGTCGCTTGTGGCGGCACGAGAAGAAAATAGCCGCTGAGGGGTTCGGGCAGCAGTTGCCCAGCCAGACCTTCAGCCGCAAGGCTCATGGCCCGCTTCCCTTCGTTTTCAGCGGTCGGGAGTGTCGTCATATTCTCTGCCTTCGCCCAGAGGGCCATGATTGTGCCAACATCCTAGATTCACACACCGTGCCCGTGGGCATGTACTGTTATGCACTCGAGGGGGCCTGTATGCATCAGCTGCCGCGTTACTCCACCAGCTCCCAGCTCAGCGGGGTGCCCCTGTCCACATTCTGCTTTATCCGCCTGCCGAGCAGAAGTTCGTAGTATTTTGGCGCCAAACCCAGTCCCGGCCGGACGCAGCGTATGTTTTCCCGGGTCAGCGCCTCGCCAGCCCGCATGTCCTGCGCGACGTAGATCGAGCGGCGAAAGACCAGCGATTTCTTCTCCGCCTCACTGGGACCGTAGGTCACGCGGCCCAACGACTGCCACGCTCGCTCCGTTTCCAGCACCAGTGCACGCAGTTCCTGCGGCTCGAGCGAGAACGCGCTGTCGACGCCGCCGGCC
>Ga0070761_10000482_pt1 | contig 25847 bp, 19 predicted proteins | sample HubBroMetageREF1_FD_66724 | JGI IMG/M metagenome (GOLD analysis project Ga0070761, IMG submission 66724) | Reference soil microbial communities from the Hubbard Brook experimental Forest, New Hampshire, USA - Hubbard Brook CCASE Soil... | ecosystem: Environmental > Terrestrial > Soil >... | reverse complement strand
TCTCGGCATCAGGCCGGATTGGCAGCGCTGGGAGAGAGAAGACTGGGCGCTCGAAGAAGCCCGAACCCGGGTGCAGAGCTCGCCTTACGGAAGATGCTGGCCGCCCGAGACCGAGGCGGATCCGGCCGAACCGGCGGACATCGAGACCGCGGGCCGCGACCCGCCGGTTTGACCTTCCGCGCTCCACCCGATAGACTCGGCAGAGGGGTGGAGCTACCAGCACATCGAGGGGAACGTCATCGACCGGATTCGCCGACTGGCGGGGTTTCCCACCCTGCTGCTATGCGGCTTCGCGGCCGCGATCGCGGGCGAGGCGGCACTGCTCGATCATTTGTCGCTGAGCTATGACGAGCTCTTCTCGGTCTATTTCGCTCAGCAGGGGCCGGGCTTCCTCCTCGGCCAAGGCTGGCACCAGGAGACCAACCCGCCGCTTTATTTCCTGCTGTTGGACGGCTGGATGGGGCTTTTCGGCGATTCCGCCGTCGCGATCCGCTCGCTCTCGCTGCTCGCCGGGGCCGCGACCGTCGCGGTCGTCATCCGCATCGGCCGGGCGGCCGGTATGGGCGAGGGCGCCTGGCTCGCCGGCGCCTTCTATCTGACGACGGCGATCGCGGCTCACTACGATATGACGGCGCGGCCTTACGCCCTGTGGGTCCTCGCCCTGGCCGTGGCTTTGCTGGCCCTGGTCGAAGCGATCGCAGCCGCGACGCTGGAGCGGCTCTGGCCCTGGGCGGCGGGTTTCGCCGCAGCCGGGCTGGTGGCGCTCTACCTCCATGACGCGACCTTGATGTTCGTGGCGGCGGCCGACGGCGTGTTCCTGCTGGTCTGGCTGACGCGCTGGCCGCTGCGGCCGATGCTGCTGGCCGTCTGGGCGCTGCCGCAGCTGCTCATGGTCGCGGCCGGCGTGCCGCAGCTGCTCATCATCTGGGAGCAGCGCGGCTCGGCCAATATCGCCTGGATCGGGCCGCCGAGCCTGGACGGGTTGATCCAGATGGGGTTGGACCTGCTGGGCGGGCCGGGGTTCAGGTTCGAGCTCTTCCCGGAAGAAGCGCTGCTGCTGTCGCTGATCCTCTTGCTGTTCGTCGTGCCGGTGCGGGCCTCCCGCCGGGTGGTGCTGGGCGGGTTGATCCTGCTGGGGCCGCTTTTCCTGTTCGCCGCCGGCCTGCTCCTGCCGCGAACCGGGTTCTGGCTGGTGTTGCCGCTGGCCGTGCTGAAGGCCTCGTCTCTGGTGAATTTGCGGACCGAGTGGGTGCGGGCCGGATTGATCGGTATCGCCCTGACGCTGGCCGGGCTCGATACCGCCAACTTCCTCTGGGTTTATCGGGCCGAGCCGTGGCGCGAACTTCTGGCGATGCTCGACGCCCAGCGCCGGCCGGGCGATGCCATCGTGGTCATGAACGCGGCCCCGGCCACGGCTTTTCGCTATTACTACCCGGCCGGTGCGGGTGCCGCTCTTTATCGTTGGGACGCGACCCCGATCGACCGGCCGGGGACGGCGCTGCGCACGATCGACGATCGGATCCTGCCGCTGGCGGCGATCGATGCGTCGGGCATCCGCAACTTGCTGCTCCAGGGCCACGGCGTCTGGTTCCTCAGCCGGCAGCGCTCGCAGCTGCCGATGCTGAATGCGCTGGCGGCGACGTTCAAGGTGAATGTCGCCCACCAGGAAGGCGAAGCCCTGCTCCTCGGGTTGGCGCCGAGAGGACCCTGAACCGCGCCGCCGCCGAGCGCGGCCCACCCGATGGTTCGATCGCGAGCACGGGCGGGTTTGACGTATACGCTCCATGCAGCTAGTCTCGTCGCGAGAACTCGAGCAGCGCACGGACCGGGGGGTTCGCCATCGACTGGATTCGCCGAATGGGCGGGTTTCGCCTGCTGCTGCTCTGCGGCTTCCTTGCCGCGATCGCCGGCGAGGCGGCGTTGCTCGATTACCAATCCTTGGGATATGACGAGCTGTTCTCGGTCTATTTCGCCGAGCAGGGGGCGGGTTTCCTCCTCGGTGAAGGCTGGCATCTGGAGACCAACCCGCCGCTCTATTTCCTGCTCCTGGACGGCTGGATCGCGCTCTTCGGCGATTCGGCGGTCGCGGTCCGGTCGCTGTCGCTGCTGGCCAGTGCCGCGACCGTCCCGGTCGTCATCCGGACCGCGCGCACGGCCGGACTAGGCGAGGGCGCCTGGCTCGCCGGCGCCTTCTATCTGACCAGTGCCATCGGCGCCCGCTACGCCTTGATCGCCAGGCCCTATGCGCTCTGGGTGCTGGTCCTGGCCATTGCGCTCCTGGCCCTGGTCGAGGCGATGGCGGCGACGACGCCGCAACAGCTCCGCCGCTGGGCGCTGGGCTTTGCCGCCGCCAGCCTGGTGGGGCTCTACCTCCATGATACGACAGTGATCTTTCTGGCCGCTGCCGATGCGGCGTTCGGGCTGGTGTGGATCGCGGGCTGGAAGCTCGAGTGGCGCAGGCTGGCGATCTGGGCGCTGCCGCAGCTGTTCGTGCTGGCAGGCGGGGCGCCGCAGCTGCTCATCATCTGGGCCCAGCGCGACTCGCCCAATATCGCCTGGATGCCGCGCCCCAACCTCGCCTGGCTGATCCAGCACACGGTCGAGCTCTTGGCCGGACCGGGATTCGATTTCGATTCGCTCCGTGCGCCGGCGCTGGTGCTGACCCTGATCCTGTTGCTGATCGTCGTCCCGCTCAGGGCCTCGCGCCGCTTGGCGCTGGGCGGGCTGGCGGTGCTCGGGCTGGGTCTTCTCTTCGGAGCCGGCGTGCTCGTGTCGCGCGCAGCCCTCTGGCTGATCCTGCCCTTGGCGCTGCTGCAGGCTTCCGCCCTGCTCAATGTCCGGCCCGGCTGGCTGCGCGCCGGACTGATCGTCTTCGCGGTGACGAGCGCCGGGCTCAATGCCGCCGCCTGTCTCTGGCAATACCAGCCCGAGCCGTGGCGCGATCTCCTCGCCACGCTCGAATCCCAGCGGCGGCCCGGCGATGCCATCGTCCTGTTGAACGCGGCACCGGCGACGGCGCTGCGCTATTTCGGCGCCGGCGACGGCGCCCCCCTCTATCGCTGGGACGCGACCTCGACCGACCGGCCCGGCACGGCGCTCCGGACCGTCGACGATCGGGTCCTCCAGCCGGCGCGGATCGGCCCGGGCGGGATCAGAACCTTGCTCGGCGAAGGCCGCGGAGTCTGGCTGATCTGCCGGCAAGCCGCCCAGGTCCCGATCTTGCGGATGCTCGCCGCGCCAATGCGGGTGGTGGAGCTCCACGCCGAAGGCGAACTCCTGCTCCTCCATCTCGGGATGCGGGCGCCCTGACGATCGGACGGGGTTTCGTCGTGGACCCCACGCGCGATTGCCGATATGACACAGGGACCGACGCCTGGGCATGTCACCATGAGCGAGCCCTTCCCCCCACTGCCTCTGCCGGCGGGCATCCGCGAGCGTCGGCTCGACCGGGTGAACGGGCTGCGCATGGCGGTTCTGGAGGCGGGCGACCCGGCCGATCCTGCCGTCGTTCTGCTCCACGGCTTCCCGGAGCTGGCGTTCAGCTGGCGGGCGATCATGCCCGCACTGGCATCCGCGGGATTCCACGTCGCGGCGCCGGATCAGCGGGGCTACGGGCGGACGACCGGCTGGGACGACCGCTACGACGGCGACCTCGCCTCCTTTCGCGTGCTCAATCTCGTCACCGACCTCCTCGCCTTGCTCCGGGCGATGGCCATCCCGCGCGTCGCCGCCATCGTCGGGCACGATTTCGGCTCGGTCGTCGCAGCCTGGGCGGCGCTGATCCGGCCGGATGTCTTCCCGGCCGTCATCCTCATGAGCGCGCCCTTCGCCGGAGCCCCGGCGCTGGCCTCCGCGGCCGCGGCAGCCGCGGCGCTCGACGCAGGCCTGGCCGCCCTCGATCCGCCGCGGCGGCACTACACCCATTTCTTCGCGCAGCCTGGCGCGAATGCCGACATGATGCAGTCGCCGCAGGGGCTGCCGTCCTTCCTGCGCGCCTATTTCCACGTCAAGAGCGGCGACTTCCTCGGCAATGCCCCCTTCACGCTGGGCGCTCCCGAGCCGGACTCGTACTCGAAGCTGCCGCCTTATTATGTGATGCCGCGGAGCCTGGGCATGGCCGAGACCGTGGCGGCGGCGATGCCGTCGCCGGCCGAGATCGCCGCTTGCCGCTGGCTGCCCGAGGACGCCCTCGCCATCTATGCCGAGGCCTTCGCCCGCACCGGATTCCAGGGCGGCCTCAATTGGTACCGCGCCGTGGCGGATCCGACCTTGCGGGTCTTTTCCGGCCGAACCATCGACGTGCCCGCTGCCTTCATCGCCGGTGCCCGCGACTGGGGCGTCTACCAGACGCCGGGCGCATTCGAGGCGATGGCGTCCCGTGCCTGCACCCGGCTCGGGACCTGCCTGCTGATTCCGGATGCCGGGCACTGGGTGCAGCAGGAAGCGTCGGAGGCGGTGACCGCCGAGATCCTGCGCTTTCTCCGCCACCTACGCCCAGCGCCCGCACCGGCGGGCTGATCCGGGCGGGAAGCGGCGATCGCCCGCGGCCGGCTCCACTGGAGTTTCGACATCATTCCGGCGCCGGGAGAATCTGCCGGAGATAGCTGTCGATGCTGCGGTCGGCCCGCCATTGCCGAGGATAGCCGAGCGAGACTTCTTCGAACCGCACCCCATCGATGACAGCACTCTGCCGGATGTGGAGGTGCCCGCTCACGATCGCCCGGGCGCGGAAGCGCTTGTGCCAATCCTCGGTCCGCCGCGTGCCGCACCAGACTTGAAATCGCGGTATCGCGGGCAGGCGGGCCAGGACCCGCTTCAGCGGAAAATGATTGATCAGGACCGACGGCAGATGGCCGTGCTCCACGCCGGCGCTCTCGAGACGCCGTTCGGTCTGCCGGCAGCGCGCGTGGCACCAGGCGGCGCGAGAGGGATAGGGGTGCGGGTGCAGGAACGTCTCATCGGCGCAGACGATGCCCTCCTCCTTGGCCCAGGCCACGGCGCCCTCGGGGGCCACGTGGTCGGGGCCGAAGGTGTAGTCGTAGAGCAGGAACAAGGGTGCGATCAGGTGCGCCGGCCCCTCCCCCGGCCAGACGACATACGGATCTTCGGGCGTGAGTACGCCGCGCCGGCGGCAAAACTCGACGAGTGCTAGATACTTCTCTTCGCCCCGGAGCTGTTCGGCCGAAACCGTCCAGAGCTCGTGATTGCCCGGCACCCAGATCAGCTGCCGAAATCGAGGCTGCAGGACATCGAGTGCATATTCGATGTGCGCTTCCGTCTCCCCGACATCGCCTGCCAGAATGAGCCAGTCGTCCAAATGGGGCGACATCCCCGACAAGGCGGTCCTGTTGGCCGCATTGCCGAGGTGGAGGTCGCTTATCGCGTAGAGTTTCACCTGATCGGTGCCGGTCGGGAGGTCTGATGGAGCCCCGCCACGGCTACACCGCGAACCCTAGATGCATCCCGGCATCGACCGATATCATCTCGCCGGTTATATGCGCCGCGGCCTCGAGCAGCCACACGATCGGTTCGGCGATCTCTTCGGGGCCCGACGCTTGCTTCAACGGAGTCGAGGCCTGGGTCGCGGCCAAGGTCGCGCTGTAGCGTTGGGCGCCGAGGCCTTGCTGCATCCAGCGGGTCGTCACCATACCGGGACAGATCGCGTTGACCCGGATCGATGGGGCCAGTGCCCGCGCCAGCGACAAGGTCATGGTGTTGAGGGCGCCCTTGGAGGCGGCATAGGCGATCGAGCTGCCGATGCCGGCGAGACCGGCGATCGAGGAGACGTTGACGATGGCGCCCCGCCCTTGCGCCTTCATCGCCGGAGCCACGGCGCGCACCATCTGGAAGGCGCCGATCACGTTGACATCGTAGATTCGCCGGAAATCCTCGGCCTGGATGGCGTCGAGATCGGTCTGGGCGGCGAAGATCGTGGTCCCGGCATTGTTGACCAGATAGTCGATCCGGCCCCAGGCCCCGAGCGTCGTCTCGGCCAAGCGGCGGCAATCGGCGTCGAGAGCGACATCGGCCTGGCAGACGAGGGCGTCGACGCCGAGCGCCCGGCATTCCGCCGCCGTCGCCTCGGCTTCGGCCGCACTCTTGGTGTAGTTGACGACGACATTGCGGCCCTTGGCCGCCAGTTGCCGCGCCACTGCCGCGCCGATGCCGGTTGCCGAGCCGGTGACGATCGCCGTCTGTACCGTTTCCGTCACGCTACCCTCCGTCGCTTGTGTACCGCATCTCGATCGAAACGCCGCTCGGCTCGCCGAGCCGACCCGGTATCGATCAATTTCCGGAAATTGCAAGACTCTCTTCGAGTATATCAGGAGTTTCCGGCGTGGCGACCGGTTGACCCGTCGGCAGAATCGGGGTCACGACGGCCCCGGCTCGCCGACGGGCGGCGCAATTTCGCTCTGGACCCCGGTCGCCGCCCCGGCCTTTTGATTCTCCTTCAGCCAGACCATCGCCCCATGGACGCGCTCGTAGCCGCTCGGATGATCGTAGAAGATGAATTCTTCCAACGGTCCGGGGCGGATCTTGCGATAGGTCGACAGCCGCATCGCCGACATGGCCCAGCCCTGGGGTTCGCGCGCGGCATTGAGGCCGAAGGCGTCGGCTTCGGCTTCGAAGCTGCGGGTAATCGAATTCAGCACCGGCGTCAGCAGGAAGAAGATCACCGAGATCAGGGCGATCGCCAGCGGCAAGGCGGCCGGGTCGGCGCGACCGGCGAGCTTCAGCCGCCCGCCCCAGCGCGCCAGCGTCCAGTCCCCGCTGAGATGGAGCAGCGCGAGCGCGAATCCCAGCACCAGCGTCAGCAGGATCGGCCCCTTCCAAACATGATTGAGGACATAATGGCCCATCTCATGGCCGAGCACGGCCTTGATCTCCGGCTCGGACGTCTTGTTCAGGAGATTGTCGTTGAGGGCGATGCGCGTCGTGCCTAGAAAGCCCGCGACATTGGCGCTGATCCGGGTCGTCTGCCGGGACGCATCGAACACTTCGACGTGATCGGTCGGTACCTGGTTGGCGCGCGCCAGCGAGAGTACGGCCTCGCGCACCGGCCCGGCCGGCAGCGGCTGGTAGGTGTTGAACAGCGGCTGGATAAAGACCGGACCGATCAGCGAGCCGAACATCAGAAAGAGAAAACACAGCCCCGTGGCCCAGATCCACCACTGCCCTCCGGTGCGGCGGACGGCAGCGTAGATGGCGGTGAGTACGGCTGACCCGAACACGATACCGACGCCCAGCCCGACCAGCCGGTCGCGGGCCCAGCCGGCGAAGGATTGTTCGCTGAGCGCGTAGTGATGCTCGCGGATGAAGCCGGAATAGATCGAGATCGGCAGGTCGAGCAGGAACAGGGCGATCAGGAACAGGGCGACATAGACCGGTGTACTGACCCATGAGCGGCGGCTCAGTCCCTGGGACCAATCGCGTATCCGCTGCGAAACGCCGCCGAGCAGCAGCAACGCGCAGGCGCCGACGGTCCACAGCAGTTCCCAAAGTTGCAGCCAGTAGCCGCCTTCGAAATATTCGTCCGAGAGCGCACGCTGCTCGGGCGAGAGCAGGTTCAAATAGGCCTCGGTCGCTTTGTCGACATCGAAGCCGGGCCCGGTCTGCGCCGCGGCCGGAATTTGCAAGCCCGGCGGCAGATCGCGCGAGATCGGCGTGTCCGCCCAAGCGCCGCCTATGGCCATGCAGAGCACGAGCGATGCGATCAGCAGGCTCCGAAACCGGCCCGGCGGCGTCTGCAACCCCGTCATTTCGCCTCCTGAAATCGCTGATTGCGGATCGGCTCGCCTGGTTTCAGGCCCGACCGGCAAGCTGCCCGATCGCCCGCACCAGCCGGTCCAGATCCTCGGTCGTCGTATGGAGATGCGGGCTGACGCGCACGCCTGGGCCGCCATCGATCGGCCGGCCGACGGTCAGGATCCGGTATTCGGCATAGAGCCGGTCGGCCAGTTCCTCCGCACCCCAGCCCTCGATCCGAAAGGCGCCGATGCCGCAGGAGCGGGCGGGATCCCTGGGCGTCAGCAGCTGGACCCCGGGCAGATCCGCCACCCCGCCCATCCAGAGATCCTTGAGATGGCGCAGGCGGGCCGCCTTGTTGGCGCCGCCGATCCGGTTGTGGAACCGGATGGCGTCGCTCACGGCCAGGACCGCCGCCGGCGGCGTCGTGCCGAAATGGCCGATATGGCGGATGTCGCCATGGGGAAACATGGTGTCGGCGAAAAGCGGCTGGATCTCGTCCAGACGCTCGCGCCGAACATGGAGGAGCCCGGTGCCGAGCGGGGCGCCCAGCCATTTGTGCAGATTGGCCACGACGAAATCCGCGCCCAGATCGGGCAGGCGATAGGCGACATGGGCGAAGGAATGAGTGGCGTCGACCATGAGGTCGACGCCACGCCGGCGGGTCATCGCCGCGAGCTTGGCCACGGGCAGGATCTGGCCGGTCAGATGGATCATGTGGGTGGCGAGAACGACTCGGGTCCGCGGCCCGATCGCCCTCTCGTAGAGGTCGACGATCTCGGCATCGTCCTCGGGGTGGAGGGGCAGGCGGACGCGCTCGACTACGATGCCCTTGCGCGCGGCCAGGAGCTCGAAGATCGGGACGACGTGGTCGTAATCATGATCGCCCAGCACAACCTCGTCGCCGGGGCGAAAGGGATAGCCTTGGGCGAGGATGTTCATCGCCTCGGTGGCGTTGCGCGTGATCAGCAACTCGTCGGTCCCGACCCCGGTGAAGGCGGCGAGATCGGCCATGACGGCATCGAACAGCGGCGGAAACTCGAACCGGAGGAACCGCGCCGTCGCGGCGTTGGCCAATGCCGTCCAACGGCCGAACGCAGCCAGGACGGGATCGGGCTGGATGCCGAAATAGCCGTTTTCCAGATTGATGAAATCCGGGGCGACAGTGAACTGGGCGCGAATTTCGGCCCAGGCAATCTCGTCGGCCGGATCGATCGCCGAAACCGGCGCTGTTCCTGTCTGGTCCATGTCCGCATTCTGCCGTTTCCCGGCGGCGAATCAAGAGGGCAAGAAATGGTCCCGGCCGGCGCCGATCAGCCCGCGCCATCCGATGTGGTGGGCGGCGGCGGAGGGGGCGGCGGCGAGACCGGTCCGACGATCTGGGGTCCCTGCCCACTACCAAGCGGCTGCGGACCGGGCCGGGGCGCCCCGAGCCGGGCTCGCGGGGACGCGGGCAGCAGCGGGACTTTCGGGCGTGTGCGCCGCGGTCTGGACGATGGCGTGGACATCGAAGGATCCGGGGGAATGACGACGGGCATAAAGTTCGTGCCTCCCGTGCTCCAAAGGAATGGTTCCGGCAGCATTTCGGCGATTGGCCGGGGTTTTTTCGCAAACCAATTCAAGCCGTTGGCAAATCCATTGGGGCAGGAACACAATTCCTGGAAAACTTGCCGACACCCTCTCGGCCCTCGGCTAGGGAAGTCTCACATCGTATTATGCCGTTTCAAGGAGATGCCTTGCCCTGACCGCCATCCCTGGGCTCGACCCCGGCCCTCTCCGCCCTTCAGGGGGAGAGGGATTTAAGGTGAGGTGGGTCTAGCCGCCGGCACCACGCCCGAGCTTGGCATATCGCAGCGCCTATGGGGACGAGCCCGGGCATGACGGAGGTGGATGGCGCTCGGGTCTTGTCGAACGGGCTTGTCATGGCTCCGGGCCTGCCGGCGGAACGATCCGCCTCAAGGTAAATTCGACGGCGTATTCCGGGCTCCATCGGGCACCCTCGGCGGCCCAGACCCGAATATCGTCGGGCGTGAGATTCACTGCCGGAATCTCGGCGAGGCGGTCGCGAAGGGCCTGCTCGGTCGGTTCCCGGATTGCCGATTCCCGGGCGCGTTCGATTGCCCTGTCAATGGCGCCCAGACGGAATTCGACTTCGCCCAGATTGAAAAGAATAATTCCTTCCCGAAGAACATCCTTTAGTGTCCGAGCCAGTTCGCGGCCGAGACCGAAACAGCGCACGGCCTCGGCGATGTCATTCCCGAGTTGGGCAAGAACGCCGAGTTCGTTTATGATGTTCCACAGCGATTTGAGCCGATTGCTGCTTGCCAGGAGGTCCCGCGCCTCGTCGAGCACGGCCTTTGCTTCAGTATATCGGCCGAGATAGGCGAGATCGCCGCCGAGCAAGCTCAGTGCGGAGCCGAGGTTGAGCCGGTCCCCGATCTGCCGATATAGGGCGGCCGATCGCTCCTTCAGTGCCACGGATTTGGCGCGATCAGCGTCCCGCCACGAGATACCGTTATATCCAAGAGCCCGCGCGGCTGTGGCGGCGGGTGTGTTGTCGTCGATCAATGCGCCCAATTTGTCGCCGTACTCCCGCCCCTCGGGCACGAGATCGAGCATGTACCAGAGTCGCCCGCTGGTGCCGAAGAGGGCGATGCCGTCCTGATCGAGGTCCGGTCGCCCCAGCGAACGATCCAGGGACAGGCGGATATTGTCGATGTCCGGCGCGCGCGGGCGAAGCCAGTCTGCGTCGGGCATGGTCTCCCACACCTCGTCGGCCGGCTCGAACAGCGCCAGGAAATAGCGCCTATGGCGTTCGGCGATCGTCTCGCTCTCCCCGGCTTCTTCGAGCTTCTTCAGCCCGTAATATTGCAGCGTTTCCAGCAGGCGGTAGCGCGGTGGTTCGCCGTCTTCGAACGCCAGCAGGGATTTCTCGACCAGTCGGGCCAGCGCGTCGTCGACCTCCCAGGACTTGCCGTCCTCCGTCCCGGCCACGGCGGTGGCGGCTGGGGCCGAGAAGCTGCCGGAGAAGCGGCAGAGGCGGCGGAAGATTATCTGGTCGCCCGGATCCAGCAGCCCGTGGCTCCATTCCATTGCCGTGAGCAGAGTCTGCTGGCGGGCGGCGGCGGTGCTGGGGCCCGTGGTCAGCAGGCAGAACCGCTCGTCGCCGTCGAGCCGGGCGCAGACCTTCTCGACGCCGAGCGCCGGGATGCGCAGCGACCAGTTCGAGTACATGCGGAATGCAGCCGACGCGCCGGCAGATCTCCGTCAGGCTCGCGGCATTCCGGGCAGTGCGCCGAGAGCGCCGGTCGCGCTTGTGAACGAGGGCGTCGAGCAGCGCCTCGGCATCCGCCCGGGCCAGGGCTTCGAGGCGGAAGACCCCCTCATCCGGGACGCGCAATATCGCCTGGCTCGTCGCCACGACCGACAGCGACGGCACCCGGCTCGAGAGCGCCTCGATGAAATTGGCGGCCGCGGCGGCGACATATTCGCAGCCATCGAAGATCAGCAGCGTCTTCGGCCGCCGGCCGAGCCGAGCCACGATCGCGCCGATCGGCGAGACGGCGCCGCGCAAGGCCACGCGCAGGGCCTTGGCGACGGCGCTCGCCACACCCGCCGGTTCCTTCACCGGCGACAGATCGATCCAATGCGCCCCGTCCGGGAAATTGTCGATCTCGCGCCAAGCCAGCTCCAGGGCGAGCGACGATTTGCCGATGCCGCCGGGGCCAACGATCGTAACCAGCCGGCCGGGCCCGAGCTCCTCGGCCAGCCGGATCAATTCGCTCTCGCGGCCGCCGGCCGAATCCGATCGGCGCGGCAGCGTAATCGACGCCGGCGGCGGTGCCGGGAGCACCGGGGGCGGCTCCTCGGACGGCGTCACCGCCAGAACGAACTGCCAGCCTTGGTTCGGGATCGTGACGATGGCATCCCATCCGAGCTTGTCGCGCAAGACTCCGATATAGCTCGAAAGCGTGTTGATATCGATATCGATCCCGCGCTTGGCGCCGGCGATGATTTCTTTCCGGCTCGAGATGCGGCCGGCATTCTCGACCAGGAAGACGAGGATGCTGAAGACGGTTTGCGACATCGGTATCGGCGTGTCGGCTTCGAGCAACACGCGCAAACCGGGATAGAGCCGAAACCCGCCGAAAAGGTAACAGAGCTGGTTCGTCCCGTCCTCCGCGGCCATCCGGTCACTCGCCTCGCGTGTTTTCCACCCTCCGCAGTCTAACGCCACGGCCGCGCAATGGTATGACCTACCAGCAATTCCGCAAATACGAAACCGGGGTCAACGTCATATCGCTGGGCAAATTATGGATCCTGGCGAGCCATTTCGGCTTGCGCGTTTCCTATTTCTTCGAAGGGCTGGAGGCAGCAGCGGTTCCCGATGCGAGCGGAGCGGATCCGGTGCCGGTCGAGCCGAGCGCGAACAGTCACTTGCCGCTGGAGCTGGGACGGATACTGAGCAAGATCGAATCGCCGGAACTGTTGCGCAGTCTTCTCCATTACATGAGAGCGATCGCCGATGCCCGCGAGGCGGTGGCATCGACCCGACAACCAACCAGACGATCGACGGTCCGATGACCGCGACGATAGTGCCGGTGAACCAGCCGATCACCGCCGGAGCGGGGTCGGTCCGATCTCCGGCAAACCGGCCCGCGCCAGCCGTTCGAGCACGGTGCCGAGATGCCGGCCGAACTGCACGGGGTCGAGGAACGGCGCATCCTCGGCGGCGCGGCCGAGCCGGAGCGACAGTTCGGCCCGGCGTTCGGGCGAGCGGGCGATTTCGATTGCCTTCGCTTCGTATTCGGCCACGTCCGCCGCCACCAGCTCACCCAGACCGAGTGCGCGCATCATCCCGGCGCCGAGCAGGCCGCGCTGGGTCCGGCCGCTCAGAGTGACGATCGGGCAGGCGGCGAAGATCGGTTCGATCACCGAGGCCCCGCCGGAAAACGGAAACGTGTCGAGATAAACCGTGACCCGGCGCATCATCTGCAGAATCTCCGCCGGCGTCATCGCCGCCAGGATCCGGACCCGACCGGCCGCGATCCCGGCCGCGGCGAATTCGTCGAGCAGCGCCTGACGCAGGCCGAGCACCTTGGCGTTCAGCACCCAGTTCGGATTGAACGGGTAGAGCAGGAGCTCACTGTCCGGCACCGATTTGAGGATGCGGATGAAGCTCTGGCGCAGTGCCGGACCCAGCTTGTGGATGACGCCGCCCGAGGCGAAAACGACCGGCCGGGTCGGGGCCGCGATCTCCGCCGCCGGTACTCGGCGAGGATCGCACGGACCGAAGGCGAAACAGTTGAAGGTGCCGTCGAGCCAGGCGACGGTTTCGATATAATGCTGCTCGGCCTCGCCCTTGGGCTCGGTATTGGCCGCGGTCAACACGAAATCGGTGGCGGCGAGGCCTGTGGTATTGGGGCTGATCGCGACCGGCATGATGTGACGCCGCGCCAGGCGATGAGCATAGACCTGCTGCAGCTCCGAGGTCTGGGCAGTGATGGTGTTCGCCAGGATCAGAAAATCGAGCTGGAGCGCGCGCACGGCGGCGACCCGCGCCTCCAGGCGCTCGGAAGCGATCACCTCGATCCGCTCGAAGGCCCGTTCGACCAACAGGCCGAAGGCGCCGGCCGCGGGCTCGCGGCCGGTCACGAGCACGGGTTCGAACCGCTCGCGGTCGAGGCCGAGGCCGAAGGGCAGGGCCAGGAAGCTCTCGTTGCGCGGCTCGATATCCTGGACGAATACCCCGACGCGCAAGCGCGCGCCGGCAGCGCGCGGCGGAAATTCATGCTCCAGCCGGTGCCCTTCCAGGCGCAGATGGGTTTCCAGCCATCGCCCCGCCGCGCGCGCCAGGGGGCGCAACGTCACCTCCGAGAACAACGCCGGCAGAAAGGAATAGTGGCGGGCGACATGGCCGGCGATCTCGGCCCGCACCTCGGGATCCAGCGGTGCGGCATGCAGGCGATCGAGATCGGCATAGAGGCGCTGGATGAAGCCGATGATCCGCTCCTGGCGGGTGACGCTGTCGATATAGAGGGGAAAGCTGAAGAGGTAGTGCAGAACCTCTCGATTGCCACGGACGACCGGATCGGCGAAATCGGGATACCAGGAGCCGTCGCAGGCATGGGCATGCTGCATGAGCAGCTGCAGCAGCAGCAGCCGGTCCTCGCCCGTCGCCTGGTCCAGCCGGCGCGCCGCGGCATCGAGAATCCAGCGGTCGAGCCGGCCCGGGCCTGCCAGCGGCCGGTCGATCGACAGCCAGCTCCAGCGCAACCACTCGCGCCAGCGGGGCCACCAGGCATCGCGCCACCGGCGCGGCCCGGCCAGGACGAGCAGCGCGAACAGCAGATGCAGACCTTGCCGCACGCTCTGGCTGGCCCTCAGGCGGGCGAGAAGAGCTTGCGTCCACGCGGCGCCCGTGCTCCTGAGAGGAATGGCCATGTCCAGTCGCGTGCGTCGGCAGGTTGCAAGAACGCCGGACGCTACAGGAAGGCCAAAGCCGGCGCAACCTCCGCCGGTTCGGGCGCGATGGTGCTATCATCGAGGATGCGAAACCACCGGGGGCGCGGTCATGCCGGTCGAAATCGAACGAAAATTCCTGGTCCGTGGCGAGAGCTGGCGCGGCGGTGCCGCGATCTCGATCCGCCAGGGTTATCTCGCTGCCGGCCCTTCCCTCTCCGTGCGCGTCCGGCGTGCCGGGGCGGCGGCGTTCATCACCGTCAAGGGCGGTGCCGGACTGGTCCGGGCCGAATATGAATACGCGATCCCGCCGGCCGACGCCGACGAGATGCTGGCGCAATTGTGCCGGCACCCGCTCGTCGAAAAGCAGCGCCATGAAGTGCGCTTTGCCGGGCTCGATTGGGTGGTGGACGAATTCGAGGGTGCTCTGGCCGGCCTCGTCCTGGCCGAAATCGAACTCGACGATCCCGAGCAGCCGGTTCCGCTCCCGCCCTGGGTCGGCCTGGAAGTGACGGAGGACCCGCGCTACCTCAACGCCAATCTCGCCCAATCCGGCCGGCCGCCGAAAGAGTGACGATACCGATCCGGCGCGAAACAGTGGCGATTCGGGCGGGCGGCCGGGGCGGCCGCCCGCCGAGCCTTGTGCCGCCGCCGGATTCGCCCGATCATGCTGCCCGTCAGGGGGCTCGAATGCTCGATCTCACCAAACCTCGAGATGTGCTGGTGGTCGGCGGCGGGAATGCCGGTCTGTGTGCTGCGATCGCCGCCCGGCGGGCGGGCGCGTCGGTGCTCGTGGTGGAGGCGGCTCCCAAATTCTATCGCGGCGGCAATACCAGGCACACGCGCAACATGCGCTGCGCCCATGATCGGGCGACCGACACCCTGACCGGCCCCTATTCGGAGGCGGAATTCTGGGACGATCTGGTCCGCGTCACCGGCGGTGCCACGGACGAGGAACTGGCCCGGTTCATGATTGCCGAATCCAAGGAGGTGTTGACTTGGATCGCCCGGCAGGGCGTTCGCTTCCAGCCCTCGCTCGGCGGGACCCTCAGCCTCGGGAGGACCAATTCCTTCTTCCTGGGGGGCGGCCGGGCGATGCTGAACGCGCTCTACCGCACGGCCGAGGCGCTCGGCGTCGAAGCGCTCTACGACGCCCCCGTCGTCGATCTCGAGATCGAAGAGGGCCGGTTCCGCTGGGCGACCATCGAATGCCGCGGCGAGCGGATCGAGATCGGCGCAACCACGCTGGTCGCGGCGTCCGGCGGGTTCGAGGCGAATATCGACTGGCTGAAACAATATTGGGGAGACGCGGCCGATAATTTCCTGATCCGCGGGACACCCTATAATCGTGGCGCGGTGCTCGCCATCCTGCTCGGCAAGGGCGTCGCGCGAGTAGGCGATCCCAAGCAGTGCCATGCGGTCGCGATCGATGCGCGCGCGCCCAAATTCGATGGCGGGATCATCACCCGGCTGGATTGCGTGGTCTTCGGCATCGTCGTCGATCGGCAGGGGCGGCGCTTCTATGACGAGGGCGAAGAGATCTGGCCGAAGCGCTACGCGATCTGGGGCCGGCTGGTCGCGGCCCAGCCCGGGCAGATCGCCTATATCGTGTTCGACGCGTCTTCGCTGGAACTGTTCATGCCGTCGCTCTATCCGCCTTACGCGGCGGCGAGCCTGCCCGAACTGGCGGCCGCCCTCGGGCTCGACCCGGCGGCACTGACGGCGACGGTGAGCGAATTCAACGAAGCAGTCCGACCCGGCCGTTTCGATCCCGCCGGTCTCGACGATTGCGGCACCGTCGGCCTGACCCCGCCCAAATCCCACTGGGCGCGACGGATCGAGACGGCACCATTCTACGGCTATCCCGTCCGTCCCGGCATCACCTTCACCTATCTCGCCACCAGGGTGAACCGGGAGGCGAGGATGGTTCTCCGGTCGGGCGAACCGGCAGCGAACATGTTCGCTGCCGGCGAGATAATGGCCGGCAATGTCCTCGGCCGCGGCTATGCCGCCGGTATCGGCATGACGATCGGCAGCGTGTTCGGGCGCGTCGCCGGCCGGGAGGCTGCTCTTTATGCACTCGACTGAGGCCTCGAGAGAAGCTGATCGGCTGATGACGATCTGCAATTCCTGCCGCTATTGCGAGGGCCTGTGCGCTGTCTTCCCGGCAATGGAGAGGCTGCGCTCGTTCAGCGACGGCGATCTCGGTTACCTCGCCAATCTGTGTCACGGCTGCGGTGCCTGCTGGGATGATTGCCAGTTCGCCCCGCCGCATGAATTCCGGGTCAATGTTCCAAAGACGCTGGCGATCGTACGGGTCGATTCCTACCGTGCCTACGCTTGGCCGGCCGCCTCATCGGTCCTGTTCGTCCGTAACGGCTTGACCGTCGCGGTCGCGGCTACTCTCGGCACCGCCGGATTCATGGTCGGCTTCTGGATTTTCGCCGATCCGGAGCGTCCAGTCGCGGCTGAGACCGGCGGCTTCTACCGGCTGATGCCGCATGACGCGATGGTGGCGCTGTTCGGGGCAGCGTTTCTCTTCGCCCTGACGGCGCTGGCGTTGGGCGTCCGCCGGTTCTGGCGCGAGGGGGCCCGGCGGAAGGCGCCGCTGCGGGCGAGCCTGTCGATCTGGCAGGCGATGAAGGACGCCGGCAGCTTGCGCTATCTCGACGGCGGCGGCGCCGGCTGCGCAACCGCGGATGCACCGATGTCCGACCGCCGCCGGCTATATCATCACTTCACGTTCTACGGATTTCTTCTGTGCTTCGCCGCGACCGCGGTGGCGACGCTCTATCATTTCCTGCTCGGCCGCGAGGCGCCTTACGCCTGGTACGATCTGCCGGTCACGCTCGGGACGATCGGCGGTATCGGGCTGGTGATCGGGCCCCTCGGCCTCGCGGCCTCGGGGCGTACCCGCGCTCCGGCTTTGGTCGACCAGAAGCGGCAGGGGTTCGATCTGGCCTTTCTGGCCATGCTGTTCCTGTCGGGTGCTACCGGCCTCGGCCTGTTGATGGCTCGGACCAGTGCCGTCATGGAGCCGATGCTGGCCCTGCATCTCGGCATCGTCTTCGCCCTGTTCGTGACGATGCCCTACGGTAAATTCGTCCACGGCCTCTATCGGTTCGTCGCGCTGGTCCGATATGCGCAGGAAGACCGGGGCTCGGCGGAACAGGACGAGGCTTGACGGGGCGATCCGAACCCGCCATCCGGCCTCCCTCTCGTCAAGAAACCAAAACAATCGATCAACGGGTGGAGGAAACGATGCTGACACAGGCCGAACGGCGTGAAAAGATCGGTGGGGTCTTCCGCGTTTCCAGCGGAAATTTCCTCGAACAATATGATTTCTTCGTTTTCGGCTATTACGCCGTCTATATCGGCCAGACCTTCTTTCCGAGCGACGATGAATTCGCCTCGCTGATGCTGTCCCTGGCGACCTTCGGCGCCGGGTTTCTGATGCGACCGATCGGGGCCTTCGTGCTCGGATCCTATGTTGATCGCAAAGGCCGGCGCGCCGGACTGCTCTTGACCCTGGCCCTGATGGCGACCGGCACGCTGTCGATCGCCTTCGTTCCGGGCTATGCGACGATCGGGCCGCTGGCGCCGCTTCTGGTCGTGATCGGACGCCTGCTCCAGGGCTTTTCCGCCGGGGTCGAATTGGGGGCAGTGTCGATTTATCTTTCTGAGATCGCGACGCCCGGCAACAAAGGTTTCTATTGTGCCTGGCAGTCGGCGAGCCAGCAGGTCGCCGTCGTGTTCGCGGCACTCCTCGGCGTCTTGCTGAACATCGTCCTGCCGATGGAAACCATGGCGGTCTGGGGCTGGCGCATTCCGTTGGTGATCGGGTGCCTGATAATTCCGCTGATCTTCCTGCTGCGCCGTTCGCTGAAGGAGACGGCCGCGTTCGAAGCCCAGAAGCGCCATCCGAGTGCGGCGGAAGTGCTGACCCTGGTCGGACAGAATTGGAGCGTGATCCTGCGCGGCGTGATGATGTCGACTCTGACGACCACTTGCTTCTATCTCAGCACCGCCTACACCCCGACCTACGGCAAGCAGGTCCTGCATCTGGAAACGCTGGAGACACTGATCGTGACGGTCTGCGTCGGGCTGTCGAATTTCTGCTGGCTGCCGATCGGGGGGGCGCTGTCGGACCGGATCGGGCGCCGCCCTCTGCTGCTGGCCCTCAGCGCGCTCACGATCCTGACGACCTATCCGGCCCTGGAGTGGCTCGTGGCGGCACCGTCGTTCGGCCGGCTGCTGGCGGTCGAGCTGTGGCTATCTTTCATCTTCGGCGTCTATAACGGTGCGATGATCCCGTTCCTCACCGAAATCATGCCGTCGCGGGTGCGCACGGTCGGTTTCTCACTGGCCTTCAGCGTCGCGACGGCAATCTTCGGCGGCTCTTCCCTCGCGATTTCCACATTCCTCATCCACGAAACGGGAGATCCCGCTTCACCGGCGGCATGGCTGTCGCTCTCTGCCGTCCTCGCCCTGACCGCGGCTCTCGCATCCCGGCAGCCCGCTCCGGAGCCGGTCGGCTTCGTCCCGGCACGCGGGCACTGACCGACGCCGGCCGGCGCTAAACGACGCGATTGCGCCCGGACGTCTTGGCCTCGTAGAGCCGGCGATCGGCTTCGCGCAGCAGTTCCTCGGGCTCCTCGGCGATTGCCGCGTCGCTGGCCGCGACCCCGACGCTGATCGTGACGACGGGCGCCACGATCGAGCCGGCATGAGGAACTTCCAGCGCCATCACGGCGGCCCGGATCCGTTCGCCCAGCATCCGCGCCCCGGCCAGATCGGTGTGGGGCAGGATCGCCGCGAACTCCTCGCCGCCATAGCGAGCGCAGAGATCGCCCGGCCGGCGCACCAGCATGGCGATCGTGGCGGCCACTTCGCGCAGGCATTCGTCGCCGGTCGCGTGACCGTAATGGTCGTTGTACGGCTTGAAGTAATCGACATCGAGCAGGATCAGGGCGAGCGGCGTGCGGGCGCGGCGCGAGCGGCGCCACTCGCGGATCAGAAATTCGTCGAAGCGCCGCCGATTGCCGATTCCGGTCAGCCCGTCGACGAGCGACAGATCCTCCAGAAAATCCCGATAGCGCTTGAGCTCCAGCTGGTTGCGCACGCGGAGCCGGACGATCGCCGGCTGAACCGGCTTCGAGATGAAGTCGATTGCACCCAGTTCGAGCCCGCGCCGCTCGTCCTCGACGGCGTTGAGGCCGGTGATGAATACGATCGGGATGCGCTGGGTCCGCTCCTCGGCCCGCAGCCGCCGGCAGACTTCGAAGCCGTCGATGCCCGGCATGACCACGTCGAGCAGGATCAGGTCCGGTTGACGCTCGACTGCGATCTCGACGGCAGCGAGCCCGCCGGAAGCGACGATGACTCCGTAATCCTCGCCCAGAACGGCACAAAGCAGATTGACGACGGCCTTGCTGTCGTCGGCGATCAGGATCGTTTGACGCGTCATCAAGCCGAGCTCCCTGATCTCGAAGGACGCGGCACCTCGCCCGGCATTCGCCGCCCGAGAACCGCCACAGGGGTCAATCCTGAGGCCGCAATGGTGAAGCAATCCTTGCCGAGGGGCGGGTTCGGGCCCGATCAGCGACGCGGGTCAGCGTTCGACGGCGTGCCGCATGCGCAGAACCGGTTGGCTGGTGATCCAGCGATCGCCGCCGGGTGACCGCCATGGCAGCAACAGCCGCTCGTAGCGGGTCCGCACTGCGCGGCCGCCGGCGCAGGTCACCACCGCCTCGACCAGTTGCAGCCCGGCTCCGGGCCGCTCGTCGTGGACCAAATCGCGATAGGCCGAGGCGAGCCACTCGCCATAGACGGGGTCGGGCTGCTCCTCGACCTCGCGCCCGAGCATCCCCATCCGCTCGCAGGGCAGATAGGCCCGAACCACGTCGGACACGGCATTGGTTTCCAACCGCCCCCCGCGCCGGACCCGCAGCAGCATGCGCTCGCTGTCGACGGCGCCGGATTCTCGCTCGAGTTCGGCGACGGACAGCCGGCCGCGTGCCCGAGCCCACTCCCGCCAAGCCCGGTGCATGGGCTGCCGGCGCGGCTCGGCGAGCCGCTCCAACGCCATTCGCTGCAGGAAAAAGGCGGCCCGCGGCGGCTCGCCCGGTGCGGCCCCGCGAAGCTCGTCCAGCCTGGCGACGATATCCTCGGACGAGGTCAGCAATTCCGGTTCCGGCCGCTCGCCGGGATACTCGACGATCGCGCGCTCGACTCGGAACGTCACCAGCAACCAGACCAGACGTTCGAAGCAAGCCCGAGTGATCGGCACTTCGCCCAGATGCAGGCCGGCGCCTGTCGGCAGAAACTGCAGGCGAACGTAGAACCGCCGGCCACGGCGCGGTACGCTCGCAAGGGCACCGGGACCGAGCAGGGGCGGGCGCGGCAGCTCGTGACCGCTCAAGCTCCAGAGCTCTCCCGTATCGCTGATGAGAATGTTGAGAATGTCCATCACGTCGCCCCCCGGCTTTTCAATCTGGAACTCTACACCGAAGTGCCGCGATGGAGAAGCGACTATCGCGTGTTTCTTTCACCATCAGGGTCAAGTCTTAACAGAAAGTTGCGCGCCTCGGTGCCGGCAGACCATCCGGAGGGGCGACCGGGGGGATCCACGCTGCCGTCCGGGGGCCGGCAAAATCCGCCGCCTGCGGTCGAGGTTCCGAAGAGGTGCTCGCCTTCTCCAGAAAATTTCAGGCGAGAGGAAGAATATTGCCCCTCGCACGTTGTCAGGGCAAATGGATCGTCCGATAGAAGGGAGAAAGAAGTGAGCGAGTGGACCGAGCCCTGCTACGAGCCATCGCTGATGGAAATCCTGGGTGAGCCGATTGTCCGCGCGCTGATGGAGCGCGACCGGGTCGAGCAGAACGAGATCATCGAATTACTGACCCGATTTGAAGCCAATTCCCCGAAAATGGCCCGCGCCGCAGCCTGAGACGATCGCGGGAGCGTCGGCTGTCAGCGTGGCCCCGCCGCGCCGCCCCCGCAGCTCTCCGCGGCCATATCGGTAAAAAAGCCGATCTGCCATTTCAGCGCTTCCTCGGAAAGCGGAAAGCCGCCATCGATTCGCGGCTTCAGAACCTGCCCCGCCGGCAACCGCGCCAGCAGGGTCTGCACCCGCACGGCGAAGCGCATCGGCAGCTTGGCCTTCCACACCAAAGCCGTGATGCCCTTCGCGGCGTGCGCCTGGAGGATCTTCTCGATCACTACCGGGGGCAGTCCGGCGAGCACGCTCAAGCCGGCGACAACCAGGGCCGAGCGACCGCCGACCAGCGCATCGATCAGCACCGCCTCGGTCAGTTTGCCTTCGGCATGGAGTCGCCGGGCTTCGGCCAGGAGCTTGGGCGGCCCATCGGCCGGCGACGGCAGTCCCGGCGCGGGCGCCACCTCGCCGGACTCGGGTTCCAGGCGCTGCAGTACGATCTGCTGCAATTCGGTGATCGTCGCTGGCGGCAAGTCCTTCCGGTTCTGGAGCCGGCCGATGAGATCCGCCGCGACGAATCGGGCGAGCTTGCGGGCCGCTTCGCCCGAGAGTTTCGGCCGGTCGACCAGCGGGCGGTGCCAGGCCGGGTATTGCGGCGCCCGCTCGATCAGCCGATCGAGCGTATCCTCGCGGATCTGGGCGCTGGCGTTCGAGAGCAGCGCCGTGATCGCGTCGACATCCGTGCCGTTGCCGATTTCGTCGGCGAGAGCGGGTCCGAGCTGCGGGCGCCGGGCGATCGCCGCGGCCGCCCCGGGAATCGGCAATTGCCGGACGATGTCGAGCAGATCCTGCTCGCTCAGGACCGGCGAATATCGCAGCACCGGGCCCGCCACCGACAATTCGGGATCGCGGGCCAGACGCAGAACCAGGCCCGGCGGTGCGGTCTTCATATCCTTCAGCGTTTCCGCGATGATCCGTCTGACTTGCACCGCTTGATCCCGGATCAGCGATTCCAGGACCTGATAGGTCATCGCCTTCAGCCGATCGCTCTCATCGGGGCGCAGATCGGGCGCGAAGCGCGCGATCTTGCCGGCGAGATCGGCGCGCACGGCATCCTCGGCGTCGCCGGCCAAGACCAGATCGGCCTGAACCGGCGTCGCCTGATTGCCCGCGATCGCGGTTCGGACCGTGCGATCCGGATCGGTTGCGAGGAAGTACAAGAGTTCCGGCTGGACATGCTGGTTCTCGGCGACCTTGCGCCGATCGGACGGATTTCTGCTTTGGACCAGCTGCTTCGACTCGGCGTAGCCGATGATCGGCGCCGCGAACCCGGCGATGCTGAAAACGCGTTGGAGCAGGCCCTTCATGCAGCGTCGATGCCTCTGCCGTCGGCGGCGTCTCGGGACGGTTCGGGCGTTGTCCCGGCCGGTTCGGCCAGCTCCCATCCGGATTTCCGCCGCGACTTGGCCCGATACATCGCGGCATCGGCCCGCGCGATCAGCCGTTCGACGACATCCGGTGTCCTTCCGTCATAGACGGCGATGCCGAGCGAGACGCCGAGCGGCTTTTCCGGGGTCGCCGACAGGGCAGTCAGCCGCCCGGCATGGGCGAGCAGAGTGTCGGCCCGCCCGGCCGCTCCCGCCTGAGTGACGCCGTCGAGCCAGAGCAGGAACTCGTCGCCGCCGATCCGGGCGATGAGATCGGTCGGGCGCGTACAGCTGCGCAGGATCTCGGCGCAGGTGAGGATCGCCCGGTCGCCGGCGATATGGCCGCCGGCATCGTTCTGGGCCTTGAGATTGTTGATATCGAGATAGACCAGCGCGCCCGAGCCCTTGGCCATGACCAGCCGCGACAGCCGCCGATCCAGATCGGCGAAGAAGGCGCGGCGGTTGAGCAGACCAGTCAGACCATCGGTGTTCGAGAGCGTCACGATCGCGCGATAATTGCGCAATTGGGCAATGGCGAGGCCGACCTGGCCCGCGACCTCGGCCAGAATGGCGCGGTCGCTGTCGCCGAATCCGGCATCCGCACCGCACCAGAACAGGACGGCGCCGTTGATCCGGGCATCGCCGGTCGTGCCGTCCTCGGTGACATGGCCGATCAGCTGGAGGCCCTCTCGCAGCACCTCGGAAAAGCCTTGCTCGGCCAGACCGGCGAGGGCTGCGGGAAAATCGGCTTGGGGCAAGGGGGCGCCCCAGGTTACGACATCATAGCCGGCCGAGGCCGGATGGCCGGTGACGATCATGCCGCCATCCGCACCGATGGCGAGGCCGGTTCCCGACAGCGCCGCCGGCAGCGTCTTTTCCGGGTTGATCTCGTTGCGGATCGTGTCGGCGAGATAGGTCATCAGCCGGTCGCGCAGCACCCGCTGCTTCTGCGTGCGTTCGCGCTCGCGCAATTCGGTCACGTCGCGACCCATGCCGCGGGTGCCGCACCAGTGCCCGTCCGCATCGTAGATCGGAACGGCGGTGACCGATTGGCAAGAGGTCAGGCCGTCGGCGCGCTGGAGCCAGACGTCGGTGGCCAGCACGGCCTCGCGCGCCTGGAACACCGGATAGTCCAGGCTCGAGGCATCGACGACGAAATCGGCGGCGGCGCGGCCGAGCAGGTCGCGGGTCGAATGGCCGAGAGCGCCCGCCGCCGACACGAAGACGAAACGGCCGTGGCGGTCGGTCTCCCAGACGAAATCGCTGGACGCGTCGATCAGGTCGCGATAGCGCTGCCGGCTTTCGATCAAGGCGCGTCTCAAGGCACTTTCGGCCGGGTTGGTCGCGATCACGACCAGGGCGCCGGCGCGGCCGACCAGGGGCAGAATCACCGCATCGGCGCATTCTCCGGGGAACGGGCCGTTCAGCCGTTCCAGCCGCATGGCATCGGCGGCAATGGCCCGGGTCGCGGCCTGGGCGATCTCGCGGATGGTCTCGTCGTTGAGTTCGGCCATCAGCGCTGCCCCGGGATCGTTGGCGTGGCGCAGCGAACCGGTCGCCGAGACGACCAATGCGGCCCCGCCGAACCCCGCCAGCGTGGTCTTGGCGAGCGGGAGCGATTCGTCGAGATCGATTTCGGGTTGGGACATCGGCACCATTTCTGTCTCAGCGTCGGGCCGGCAGGCCCGTCCGCTCGGCTCGCGCCGACCTGGCTGGACCCATCGGAACACCGGGCCGCCATCGGGCGAATACCCGCGAGGCACCAACAGTCAAGCGGGTAAATCCATAAGAACCGGTAAACTAGTTGCGCGCAGCCGGAGGGTATGAGTGCGCGGTTTCGGGGAAAATCCGCCAGACTTCGGCGCTCGTCTGCCGGGTCGCCGAGTCCGGAAGATGAGGCCGGGCGACGGTCGCGCTCGGGTGCGGGGTCGTCCAGCCGTTCCGCGATCCGATCGAAGGGCCTGCCTCGACCGGACGCGAACAGGCGGGCGTGACCGGGTTCGGCACCTGTACTCATATCTGCACGAACCCTAGAAAGATCTGCCATATGGAGTATCTGGCCGGACAGAGCCTGGAGCGGCGATCGATGCGGGCTTGGCGGTGGAGCCGGAAGACCGGCCGCAGAGTGTGGCGGATGTGCTGGCGGTGCTGGCGGGCGACGACGACCCGACGAAAGTGCGCCGGCCGGTGGAGCCGGCGCGGGTGGCGGAACCGGTAGCTCCCTCGTTCGATCGACCGGATCCGCCGAAACCTTGGCTAGGTGGAGAGACCACCTTGCGTCCGGGGCGCGAGAAGCCGGCGCTCGGCTTCGACAGGGCGTTCGTGGTTGCCGCAGCCTGGGCAGTCGGAATTTCCCCGAATCTTGCAAAAGATTTCAAACCTCCTGCAAAGCATGTTTATTCGGGCTCGGCGCCCGCGGTTGCAGGCGGAAGCCGCGCGACCGGCCATGGGCCGCATGGCGACTGCGACCGACACGAGAAAACGCTATTGCAACCGGCACGCACCGGCATTACGGTTGGACGGGATGCTGCCAATGCGTCTCAAATTGGCAGGGTGGGGCCGGACGCCGAATGAGCACGGGTGCAGAGACGAAACCCTATGGTTACCGCTTCGGCGCGCATGAGCTCTACCCGGCGTACCGGCTCCTGCTCCGCGACGGCGAAGCCGTCGAGATCGGCCAAACCCTCTTCAACGTACTCGTTTTCATGATCGTGAATGCCGGCCACCCGCTGAGCAAGGAGGCGATCATCGGCGGAGCCTGGCTCAGGATCCATGTCGGCGGCACCGCGGTGGCGACCTATATGGTGCAGTTGCGCAGGCTGATCGGAAGGCAAGCCATCAAGACGCTTCCCAACCAGGGCTATCAGACCGTCGTGCAGATCGAGCCGATCCTGACGCCGCCGCCGCCGGAGGCGCTGCCGGCCAGGCCGGTGACCAATCTGCCGCCCTGTACTACGGCAGCGATCGGCCGCGAGGGCGAATTGGCCCAGTTGCAGGACCGCCTCGGCCTGTGCCGGCTGCTGACCCTGACCGGCCCGTCCGGGGTCGGCAAGACCCGGCTCGCCGTCGAACTCTCCTGGCGCGCGATCCGGCAATTCCCGGAAGGCGCCGTTCTGGTCGATCTGGGGCCGCTCGCCGATTCGGCCGCCTTGCCCAGTGCCGTGGCGGCGGCACTGGGGGTCGAACTTCACGGCGGCATTGCAGAGGTCGAGGCCATTGCCGCGGCTCTGCGCGACCGGCGGCTGCTGCTGGTCCTGGACAATTGCGAGCATCTG
>Ga0070761_10000481_pt1 | contig 25866 bp, 18 predicted proteins | sample HubBroMetageREF1_FD_66724 | JGI IMG/M metagenome (GOLD analysis project Ga0070761, IMG submission 66724) | Reference soil microbial communities from the Hubbard Brook experimental Forest, New Hampshire, USA - Hubbard Brook CCASE Soil... | ecosystem: Environmental > Terrestrial > Soil >... | reverse complement strand
GGTCGAGTGCGACACGTCCAATCCAGACGTGTGGAAAGCCTACAGCCACGAGATGGAAGGAGAGCTCATCGACCTGGACGAAGCCGACGGATGGATCCGTCTGGTCAACGTATGCGACGCGGATCGAAGCCGAGTCGTCGTGGTCAACACCGCGGCTCGCAACAACGACGGCGTGAGTCAGTACGGACGAACGCTCGACACGAGCCTCGACGAGCTCCAAGCGAAGCTTGTGGCGTTCTGGATGATCAACCGACAGCGCGACAGCCTCGAGTTGCTCGCGGACTTCATGGACGCGATGCCGAAGGCCGACGTGCACGTCGTGCGCAACGGCTACTTCGGCGATGAAGGCAAGTTCGAGCTGTACAACGGGTCGGGCGTACGCAAGGCGGTCGAAGGTCGGGGAGGCAAGTCGGTGACACTTCCGGATCTGGCCGACCGCGTGGCCGACGATATCTATTCGCAACGTCTGACGCTGAGCCACGCAGCCAAGGCGCTACCCATCGGCAACCGGGCCGAGCTCGGGCGGTGGCGAGGAGAAGTGCGCAAGATGCTCGCCCGGGTGCTCTCATGACGGTGGAGGACACCTTCGCCAAGCTGGTGGGGCGTCAGGCGTCCGAAGCGGAGCGCAAGACGTACATGAGCCATCGGTTTGAGTCGCCGAAGTTCGACGCGGTGCACGTGATCGTCGGCGTCACGCTCGGCCCGGTCGCGCTTTTTGATGCGGACCAGATCTGCTACCGGCGTCGAAACCGCGTCTTTGTCTTTCGGACCTTGCAGGTCGACGATCGGCTCGCGGCGTCCGTGCCTGGCGTGAAGCCACACGTGCAGCTCCTTCTCCAAGTGCACTCCTCCGGACGCGATCGGCTCATTCGAGAGCTATTCGCGTATCTCGCTCGGACATGTCGCGAGCCCTCGTCCATGCCGGATGACTTTTACGTTCGCGTGGGCGCCGTCCTCGGGGGACGTCTGCCAGGTCCCAAGGTCGTTCGATCGCTTCTACCCCCATGGTGCGCCGCGGGTGACTTATGGACGCCTTAGCCGCGGTTCTCTCACCTTGCTTGCAGGGCAGCCATGTCGCGGTTCGGCGGTTTCAGGGCCGTCGTTTCAGGACGGGATGAAGAAGCATGCGCCGCTCCGCAGCCTTTGCGAAAGCCGCAGAAGCCGCCCGGGGCCTTGCGGAGGCGCTCCAAGAATTGGCCGCTGCGGAGCGCACCAGCGAGCCAGGCGAACCTGGGAGCACGCGCGACAAGACCCGACGCCGACGAGGCGTGCGCATTCCCACAGGCGAGTCTACGGTGGTGGATGAAGTGACGGCGAAGCGCGCGCAGGCCGCCTTACGTCGGGCGGGCATCGTGACGAGGTGACCGATGGGAAATCGAAGAGAGCCCGGCAGCGGAAGCGTGACGAAGCGACGCAATGGCTGCTTTCTAGTCCGCATCATTCGCGCCGATGGGGAGCGCAAGTCGCTCGGGACGTATCCCACCCAGGAAGAGGCGCAAGCCATCCTCGCCGCCGCGCTCCAGCAGATGGCCGCGGCCGGAGAGCTCACGAGCGGCGCCACCAGCTTTCGCGCCTACGGGCGGCGTGTGATTGATCAACGCGAACGCGACGGCGTTCGGGGGGTCCGCACGGAGCGATCGCGCTGGCGCGTGCACCTTTCCTGCGCGACGTTCGCCGACGATCCCATCGCCGCCATTACCTCGGGGGACATCGTGACGTTCGTGCGGGCCCTGTCCAGGAAGCGGGCGAACGACCGGCGGGCTTCACGGCGCATCTCGCGCCAGACGGTCCAGCGTTGCCTCGCCCTGCTCAGCGCCATCTTCGATGAGTCGGTGGTCGCCGGGCACCGTCCCGACAATCCGTGCGCGGGACTCAAGATCCTTCGCCACCTTAGGTCGGATCCGGAAGCCACCGAGGAAAAGTGGCACATTCTTACGCCCGAGGAGCAGACCCACGTGCTCACGTGCAGCGCCATCCCCGATTGGGCTCGCTCGATGATGGCCTTCGCCGTCGGAACGGGCCTGCGCCAAGGCGAGCAGTGGAATCTCGAGCTGCGGGACCTTCACGCAGGTGGCGATAGGCCGTACGTCTTGGTCCGGTATGGAAGCGCCGGCAAAGTTCCCAAGAACGGCAAGACGCGGCGCGTGCCTTTGTTCGGCGTGGGGCTCGAGGCCGCTCAAGAGTGGCTAAGGCTTCTGCCAATCTACGCGCCCACGAATCCGCTCCGCCTGGTCTTTCCGACTCCGAGCGGCGCGCGGCGGCCCGTCGGCGCCCCCGACGCCTCAAGGCGGGTTCGGGATGCGCGCGGCACACTCCGCCCAGCCAAGGTCGATCTGTTTCACGAGTGGATGCGCGCTGCGGGCATCGATCACCCGATGCGCTGGCACGACCTTCGTCACACCTCGGCGAGCTCGCTCGTCGCCGGTTGGTGGGGCCGACGATGGTCGCTCGAAGAGGTCCGTCAGATGCTCGGCCACTCGAGCGTCATGGTCACCGAGCGCTACGCCCACTTTGCGGAAAGCGTCCTCGATCATGCGGCGCGTCAAACCGGAGTGACGCAGCGCAGCGAAGGATCACGGAAGGATCACGGAGCTTCGGACGGCGGAATCACTGCTTCGTCGCTCGCCGCAATCACGAGCGAGTTCGAGGCGTTAGCAGAAGTGGGCCGGCTGGGAATCGAACCCAGGACCTACGGATTAAAAGTCCGCAGCTCTGCCGACTGAGCTACCGGCCCATAAACTCCTCTGATTCTGATACTGGCGCGTCGCTTCTAGTAGGTGGCGCGGCCGGCTACAAGGGCCGCGCTCGCCTGCGCAACCCGGCCAGGAACGCGCCGGCAAGTATGAGCCCGAAAGCGCCGGCTCCAGTGGTTTGTCCGGGCTCCGCGGTCGTACAACTGCTGCCACCCTTACCCGACGCTCCGCCGCCGCCAACCGCCATCCCCCCAGTCGTGGCCCCCACCGGCGCCCCGCCCGAGGTGGCGGAGCCGCTGGCGCCGCCTGCGCCGGTGCCGCCGGCACTTCCGCTCGGTGTTCCCACGCCGCTCGTCGAAGGCGTGCTGCCGCTTGCGCTCCCCGATGTCACGAGCGAGCCGCTCGCCGCAGGGCTGCCGCTCGTCGCCGCGGTGCCACTCGCGGCCATCGATCCGCTGCTGCCGGACGACGCACCCGCCGCATCGCTTCCAGCGGCCCCCGAGCTTCCTCCTGCGGAGCCGTCGCCGTCGTCGATGCCCCCATCGGCGGTCAAGAGGTCGAACTGCACGTAGGACGTGTTCAAATGCTTGGAGGTCGACTCGAGCTTGATGACCTGGAGACCGGCCGCGAGGGTGATGGTGGCGAAGTTCGGATAGGCCTTCCAGTTGTGGAAATTGGCCTCGGTCTCGTAGTTGGGAAAGGTGGCCGTCCAGGAGCCGACCATCGTTCCGTTGGAGTAGACCTGCAGGCCCATCGCACCGTCGCCTCCCTCGCCGCCCGGCGGGCCATTGCCCGAGGCCCACGTCGAGCTGAGCGAGTAGGTTCCCGCCGTGGCGACGCTCACGGTGAGGTTGAAATAGTCGCCGACTTGAACCGCACCGATGTAGTAGTCGGCGGTCGTGGGGCTCGGAAAAAACGTTCCGTCGAGTGCGGAGCTCGTTTCGTACCAGACGTCGTTTTCCTCCTGATTGGTCAGGCAAAGCGTCGCCGTGGGCGCGTCCGTCCGATAGCCGAGCGCGAGCTTGACCGACTCGCTCCCGTTGTTCGTGATGTGGTCGCCCGCGTGATACCCGACGCCATCTCCGCCAAGGTCGTAGTTGATGAAATCGAGCCGGCCCGGAATCGGATATGGGCCGGCCTTCACGGTCGGCGGAATCTTGCCGACGCCTCCGGCGACGGCGGGGTCGAAGGGCTTCCCCTTGTAAGTGGCGGGGACCTCGGCGCGGACCGTACCCGCCGTGAGCAGGGACACGCTACCGAGGACGAAGGGGACGAGCGAGTGGCGGAGGGGTCGCTTCATGGGTTGGCTGGGAAGATTGGAGTTGGCCCGGGGCGCGCGCAAGGAGAAATCGCACGGAACCGATCCCTCACGCGTGCGCGCGTGGCAGTCGATGCCCCCCCGGTACGCCGGCCCACTCGCTACCCCTGCTCCCCACGAATGAAGAGGGCCGACCCATCTTCGTCCACGATTCGGATCGCGTACGCGCAGCGAGGGGCCACTTGCTGCTGTGCGAAGGCGCTCGCCTGTTTGAGCGTAAAGAGTGTGCTCGCCGTCTCGTCTTTTCCGGTGACCCAAGAGGGCGCAGGGATCCAGTCGCCAATCGCGACCAGACCGTCCCTGCCCTTCACCTCCACGCGATAGCTCATGATCGCGCGCCAGAAGTCGGGACGGGAGTCGGGGTGGGGTTCGGCATCGCGTGCGGCCGGAGATTCGGTACGAGATACGAATCGAACGCGCGCTGCAGATCGAAGTGCGGGCTCCAGCCCCAGTCCGAGCGTGCGCGCGAGTCGTCCACGTCCTCCGGCCACGAAGCGACGATCTTCGCCCGCACGGCGTCCGGTACGTAGTCGACGCTCGCGCCTGGAAAGGCTTGCTTCACGTGCTCGGCAAGCTGCCGCGCCGTCGGGCTGAAAGCGCCGACGTTGTAGACGCAGGCCGAGAGCCAATCGCGAGGTGCACGCGAGAGCTCGATGAGGGCGCGCACGGCGTCGGGCATCGTCATGAACGGGATGCGCGCTTCGGGCTCGACGAAGCAGTTGTAGGGCTTGCCCGCCGCCGCAAAGTGGACCATCTCCGGGCCGAAGTCGCTCGTACCGCCCGTCGGCGCCGTGTGAGCCGAGATGAGCCCAGGCAGCCGCAGGGAGCGAAAGTCGAGGCGGGTCGCGCCCGACAGCGCCCCGAGCTGACGCGCGTGGAATGTGAAGTAACGCCCGAGGTTCTCGCAGTAGAGCTTGTTGCAGCCGTACATCGTGATGGGCACGTTCCATTGCTCTTCGCGCACGCGGCCCACGGCCTTCTTGTCGTCGAGGGTCGGTAAGCCGTAGACAGCGATCGAGCTCGGAAAGACGACCTTTACCGGCTGGCCGAGGCGAGACGATTGGTTTTGCGCCACGCGCAGGACGTTGAGTGTCCCTTCGACGTTGATCTGGTGCGAGAGCTCGGGGTCGCGCTCCCCTCGCGTCGACAGGAGCGCGGCGAGATGAAATATCGCGTCGACTTCGTGATGCGCGGCCAGCTGGTCGAGAAGGTATCGGTCCGTGATGTTGCCCGCGTAGCTCCACGTGGCACGCGTGCGCAGCACGTCGGGGAGCGGAGTCAGGTCGAGCGCCAGGAGGTCGTGGCTGCCCTCGTCGGCGAGGCTCTGAAGGAGCAGGCGACCGATCTCGCCGCTCGCGCCCGTGACGAGGACGACCGGCCGGGCCATCAAACGAGCTCGAACCGGCGCCCGACGCGAATGAACGCGTCGACGGCTGTGTCGACCATGGCCGGCGTGTGCGCGGCGGAGAGCTGCACGCGAATTCGCGCCTGACCCTTGGGGACGACGGGATACGAGAACGCGACCACGTAAATGCCCTCGGCGAGCAGAGCCGCGGCGACCTCTTGGGCGAGGCGGGCATCTTGCCCTTTCGCGCGCGGCCCGCTCATCATCACGGCGGCGATGGGGTGAAAGCCCGGACGAATATCGAAACCTGCTGCGGTCATGCTTTGCCGAAAGCGGACCGCGTTCTTCAGCACGGCTTCGCGTAAATCGCTCGCTCCTTCGAGCATGTCGAGCACCGTGAGGCTGGCGCTCACGATGGCGGGAGTCAGGCTGTTCGAGAAGAGGTACGGACGCGAGCGCTGACGCAAAAGCTGGACGACCTCGGGCCGCGACGCCACGAAGCCGCCCGCCGCGCCGCCGAGGGCCTTGCCGAGCGTCGAGGTGATGATGTCGACCCTGGCTCCAACCCCGCAATGGTCGATCGACCCACGACCGTTCGGACCGAGAAAGCCGGTCGCATGGCTGTCGTCGACCATCACCAAGGCCGAATAGCGCTCGGCGAGGTCGCAAATGCGCTCGAGGGGGGCAACGTCTCCGTCCATCGAGAAGACGCCGTCGGTCGCGATGAGGCGCAGCCGCTTGGCCGAGGTCCGCTTGAGCCCTTCTTCGAGCTCGACCATATCGGCGTGCGCGTAGCGGTGCCGCTCGGCGCGGCACAGTCGAATACCGTCGATGATCGACGCGTGATTGAGGGCGTCGCTCAGGACGGCGTCGTTCTCGTCGAGCAAGGTCTCGAAGAGACCCCCGTTGGCGTCGAAGCAGGACCCGTAGAGAATGGCGTCGTCCATGCCGACGAATGCGGCGAGCCTTTCCTCCAGGGTCTTGTGCGCGCTCTGAGTACCGCAGATAAAGCGCACGCTCGAGAGCCCGTAACCGTGCATGTCGATGGCGAGCCGGGCGGCCTCGAGCACTCGTGGATGCGAGCTCAAGCCGAGGTAGTTATTCGCGCAGAAATTGAGAACCGGCGAGAGGCTCTCGCGCACGAGGATCGATGCCCCCTGAGGGGTCAATAAGAGCCTCTCGGTCTTCTCCAGACCCGCAGCTCGAATCGATTCGAGGGCGTCCGCGTACACCGCTTTGGCTTGGCCGTACACGCGCTGGTCCTCCCCTAAGACGACCGAATCCGCACAATCGCCCAGTCTACTCGTTTCACGGATCATTCTCTCCTTCCCGATCTTCGGATCTTTCTGTTCCTCTCTCTCGGCGAGCCTTGGCGCTTACGAATCTAGCGGGTGAACTGGACGCTCGTTCCGAGGCGCCCGAGGCTTCGGGCTTGGAGGCACGCGGGCGAGCCGGGCTCGACCATACGGCAATCCTCGGGCCTGACGTCGTAGATGGCGCACGGAAAGCGGCCGGGCACCGAGACGTCGAGGGCGGCGCACCGGTCGCCGGTATTCTCGAGAAAGCGCCACTTGGGGGGATGGGGGTCGAGGACCGTCAGCCGGCGGAGAATCTCCTCTCCGCCCGTGCTGGCGAGCACCCGTGCATCGTCGGACACGAGAAGGTGCACGGTCCGAGGCCCGTGATGGCAGCAGCGGCCACAGGCGACACAATCGGCCCCCTCGGGGCTTGGGTCGCCTGCCAGCGGCTCCAGGCCCATCACGCGGCGTCGATCGGCCACGGACCCTTCGAGAGGGCCGGGGCCAAGCGGGCGAGCGCCTTGCGTACGGTCGCGGCGGTCGGTCGGTCGCGCGGATCGTGGCGCAACGCCTTCGACAGAAGCTCGGCAAGCTCCGAAAGCGCCGGGGCCGAGGCTTTTCTTGCTCGTCCTGCGAGCTCCTTGAGGGGCTCGGGAAATCCGTCGTGAGAGAGGTGCATGGCGATTTGCGCCATCTCCGAGGGAGCGTCGAAGAGAAGCCGCCCCGTTAGCGCCTCGAAGGCGACGCAGGCAAACGCGTAGACGTCTGCCTTGGCCGGGGGGGACTCCTCTTGCCCGTCGAGCGCACCCCAGACCTCGGGCGCGCCGTAAGGACCCGTTGCGCAGCCCGGTCGGATATGACGGCCTGCGAGCCCGAAGTCGACCAAGACCGGCTGCCCGGCTTTCCGAAGCACGACGTTCGACGGCTTGACGTCGAGGTGTCCCACTCCGACGTCGTGCATGGCCGTCAGACCGCACAGGACTCCGTCGAGAATCTCGAGAACGCGCGCCGTCTCCAGGCCTCGCGCCTCCACGAGTCGGTCGAAGGGGGTGCCTTCCACGAGCTCCATCACGAGGATCGGCTTGGGCTTGCTGGCGTCGTCGAAGAGCACGAACCGCGCGAGGTTCACGTGGGTCGGGAGCGCGAGCAGCGCGGCGGCCTCCTGGCGGAACATCTTCATGAAGTCGGCTTCACTGAGGCTGCGAGCGACCGTAGCCGAATACTCGGGGACCTTGAGCGCGTAGCGGTCGGCCCCCTCGTCGTTTCTCTCGTCGAGGCGCGTGGCGACGAACACCGAGCCCGCGGCCCCGGCGTTGAGCGACCTCAAGACGTAGAAGCCCCCGATCGTACGGCGCGGCGTGAGCCAGGCCGGGAGGACCTCGGCGACGCGCGAGAGCGGCGCGTCCGACACGCGGCCCTCCTTCGGGAGCACGGCGATGCGAAGGACGATGGCCGACGCCAGGACGCCGACGCACCGTGGCACTCCAACGAGCAGGGCCTCCAGCGACGAGGCGACGACCTCCTCGGCGAGCGCCGCTTCGGTCCCCGAGAGGACGCGGGCGATGGCGACGGTGAGGGGACGACCCACCCCCGGCGGGCTCGCGTACGTCCGATCGGGGTCGAGCCTGCCGCGCGCGCCGACCGCGAGCTGAGATAGCGACACGAGCGCGGTCTCCAGCGTCGAAATGACCTCGAGCTCACCCGCCGCGCTCGAGGCGAGGCCTCGCAGCGACGCCGCCGACGCGATCCCGGCGAGCGCTCCGCCCAGACGCACGAGGACGGTGCGAAGAGCCTCGCTGCGACTCGAATCGTCGAGCGCGAACTCGCGCGCTAGGGTGTCGTAGGCGGCGAGCGCGTCCTGCGGGTCGGCCGCCGTCGCCTTTGCGAACGACTTGTAGCGCTCCAGCACGTGGACGAAGTCCGGATCCATCGACGCTTCGGCGAGCGTTCGAATCTCCGCCGGGTCGGCCATCTGGGCGCTCACGATGAGGAGCGCATCGATCGCGTCGATGGCGTTCAGCCGAATGAGGGCGTCGAGAGCGCGGGCGAGCGCGGCGACGATGGTTCGCCGGACCGGGGAGAGGGGGCCTCGCTCGAATCGCTCGAGAAGGGCATCCGCAATGCGCACGCAGCGCTTGCGGAGACGCGCCGCGCGAGCCGGGTCGATGCCTTCGTCTCCGATGTCCCCGTCGGCCAGGTGCAGGAGCGCGCGCAGGCGCCGAAGCGAGACCGTGGGATGGGGCGGAACGACGACCGCCCCCACCTCCCCGACAAGGGGAGTGCCTTCGCGGACCAGAATCCAGTCCCCGAGTCGGTCGCGCAACCCGTCGAGCGTTTCCTCGGTATTGCGCGCCGGCTCTCCCAGCGAGAGAAGCTGCGCGAGAAGGTCGTGCTCGAGCAGGCTCAGGTCGAGGTCCCGGAGAACCGCGAGGCCCGTGCGTCGAGCGATCGAGCCGGCGCCGGTCTCCGCGTCTTCTTCTTCGCGGGAGACCGCCTCGAGCGCGTCGACCGAGGCGCGCGCCGTGGAAAGGGCCCGCCGCGCGCTCGCGTACGCCTGCTTCGCACCCCCGGCCGCGAACTCGCGGAGTGCTGTGGCAATCTGCGTGCGGATCGAATCGTCGTCGCGCGAGGTGTTTCCGAGGTCGCGCAAAACCTCGAGCGCCAGCGCCACCGCTCCATCGTCGCTTCCGCCCTTGGAGTGTCCGGAAAGGAGCTCGATGGCGCGGGCCGACGCGCGCTCCGTCAGGACCGACTCCCCGAGCTCGGAGCGCAGATCGATCACGGCCTCGCCAATGTCAGGCGCAGCCCGATCGAGCACGCGCTCGAGGAGCTGCTGAGCCGCCTCGGGCTCCATTTCGACCGCGCGTGGAAGACCCCAAATGAACGCAGCCGCGGCGCCGGGGTCGCGGTCGAGCAACCCGTGCGAAAGGGCATTCTGCGCGACCTCGAGCGCTCGGTCCGGCGCGACGGCGACCATGGCCGCGAGCGACGCGGCCGCTCTCCTCCACTCGGTGGGCGTGAGAGAAGGCGCGAAGCCTTGTTCGATCCCCTTGGTGAGCGCTGGTGAGAAGGGCGCGAGCATTCCGCGCGCGACCGCCACGTGACGCCACACGAGCGACTCGCGATCGGCAAGCAAACGCTGCCACGCGCCCGCGACGCTGTCGCCTCCGAAAACGCGCAAGCTGTGCTTGTCGCCGTGCGCCGCCCGCAGGGCGGCCTCGCGACCCGCTCGCTCGATCAGCCGCGCGGCGAGCCTCCGCGCGGGAAGCGACCCGGTCGACGGAACGCCGATCCACTCTCGCGCCAGCTCGCGCCGTGACGCGAGGGCCAGCGCCAGAGAGCCGTCCTGTACCCCCATCGCGACCGGCAGCTCCGTCACGAGAGCGATTCGTGCGCGCATCGCCGGGCTGCCGAGCCCGCGCCCCCCCGCGAGAGCCATTCGCCGGGCGATGGCTACGAACGTCTCTGCGTCCGCTGCCAAGAGGCGAGCGAGCACGCGACGACCGAGCTCCCGCTGCTCGGGCCCCAGCGGCAGAGCCGACGCAAGCTCGTAGAGAGCCGCTCCGGCAGCCGCGGGAGCGAGCCAGTCGAGGTCGTCCACCAATCCACCTTCGAGCGCAGCCCGCACGCCTGAGATCAGCGCCTTCGGGTGAAGGCCCTCGAGGGGTCCGGGACCCTCCTCGGAGGTCGCGCGGGCCAGAGCCGCCATCGACTGACGCCACGACGCGCGGCGCTCGGCCACCGTCTCCACCTTGTCGAGATCGAGCAGGCTGCTGGCGTAAAAGCTGGCGTCGCGCACGCGTCCCCTTGGAGGGTACAGCTTCTCCGCGTGTGGACCAACATTCCCCCCGAGAAGAAGAGCCCCCAAGCCGCGAACGCTGCGAAGGCGCCAAGGGGAGAATCGTCTTCGCCCGTGACCGACCGTGCGCGCGAGAGGGCCACGCGCGTGCTATCTCGCGGCCCGCCCGATGATCGTCCTCAATAACGTCACCAAGCGCTACGGCCCCAAGATTCTGCTCGAGCACGTCAACGTGCAGTTCGACCCCGGTAAGCGCTACGGCGTCACGGGGGCCAACGGCGCCGGCAAATCGACCCTGCTCGAGATGCTCGCCAAACAGGAAGACTGGGACGTCGGCGAGATCAACATCCAGGGCCAGCTTCGCGTTGGTGTGCTGGAGCAAAACCACTCCATTTACGACCAGGCGCGCATCCTCGACACGGTCATGGCAGGCAAGGCCGAGCTCTGGGACGCCATGGTCGAGAAGGAGAGGCTCCTCGCCGGCGACGTGGACGACGCGGTGGGCGTCCGCCTGGCAGAGCTCGAGGGTGTCATCGCCGACCACGACGGGTACTCCGCGGAGAGCCAGGCCGCGGAGCTCTTGGTCGGTTTGGGCATCCCCGCCGACCGCCACGAGGGCCCCATGCGCTCTCTCAACGGCGGCTACAAGCTGCGGGTGCTCTTGGCAAAGGTTCTCTTCGGGCGACCCGACGTCCTCCTTCTCGACGAGCCGACGAATCATCTCGACTTGGAATCGATTCGCTGGCTGAGCCGCTTTCTGGTGGACGAGCACAAGGGCACCTTGCTCATCGTGTCCCACGACCGGCACTTCTTGAACTCGGTCGCCACGCACATCGCCGACGTCGATTACCGGACCATCACCATCTACACCGGCAACTACGCCGACTTCGTCGCGGCCAAATACGAGAATCAGCAGCGCGCGGAGGCCACGGCGCAGAGCGCGAAGAAGAAGATCGGCGAGCTCGAAGACTTCGTTCGGCGATTCGGCTCTCACGCGTCCAAGAGCAAGCAGGCCCAGAGCCGCCTGAAGCAGATCGAGAAGCTCGAGGAGGTCGTCGAGACCAAGGGCGCGAAGCGCTCGAGCTTGGTCCGGCCCTACGTGCGCTTCGACATGGCCAAGCCGAGCGGCCGCGACGTGGCGCGCGCCGAAGGCGTCCGCAAAGCGTTCGGCGACAAGGTCGTACTCGACAAGGTCAACCTGAACCTCAACCGCGGCGACCGCGTCGCGGTGATCGGCCGAAGCGGCATCGGCAAGTCGACCCTCCTCAAGCTCCTGGTCGGCTCCTACGCCGACCTCGACGCCGAGACCCGCCCCTACACGCTCACGCCTGACGCTGGGGAGCTCCGGTGGGGAAACGACGCGAGCGTGGGCTACTTCGCCCAAGACCATCACGAGGCGCTCGGCGCGACGGCCAAGGGGACCACCCCCTACGACTGGCTCTATCGGTTCGATGCGCAGCGGACGAAGGAAGAGGTCCGCGCCATACTCGGTCGACTGCTCTTCAGCGGCGAAGCGGCTCTCAAGCCGACCGAAGCGCTCTCCGGCGGGGAAGCGGCGAGGCTGCTCCTGGGCAAGATGGTGCTGGGAAGGCACAACGTGCTCGTCCTCGATGAGCCGACCAACCACCTGGACATCGAATCGATCGAAGGCCTGCTCGATGGCCTGCTCAAGTTCGAAGGAACTGTCGTCTTCGTCAGCCACGACCATCACTTCGTTTCGCGATTGGCCACGCGCGTCGTCGAGCTGCGCGACCGCCCCGCCACGGCCCCCGGATGCGAGATCGTCGACTTCGGAGGCACTTACGACGAGTTTCTCGAAAGGCGGTAAAACCTTGCGGGTGAGCCGCTTCTCTCGAGCATTCGCTCGGACGTATCTCACGATCGACGGTCGAAGTCTGGCGTTCTGCCGCATCTTTCTGGCCGGGGTGCTCATCGTCGATTTGCTGCGGCGCGTGCCCTGGCTGCGCGACCTGTATACGAACGCCGGGCTCCTGCCCAACCACACGGAGCTGTGGCGGCCCTATCAGGCGCACATGTTCTCGCTGTTCTTCATGGCGTCGCAGCCGGAAGAGGCCGCGGTGCTCTTCGCGGTCAGCCTGTTTTGCTTCGCGTGCTTCGCCGTCGGCTGGCACACACGCCTCTTTCATTGGCTGTCATTCGCCATGACAACCAGCTTGCACGAGCGAAACCTCATCGCCGAAAACGGCGGCACGGTGGCGCTCGCGACCGTACTGCTCTGGACGGCGTTTCTCCCCCTGGGCCGCAGGTTCTCGGTCGACGCTCTCCGCACGAGCTTGGGAGAGCACCGCCAAGAGCAGCCCGCCGACCTGGCGCCCGAAACGCTTTCATCGCCGGACCGCCGGCCCGCGGTCTCGCTCGCCGTGCTCGCCGTGCTCCTGCAGATCGCGCTCATCTACTGGTTCAATTTCGTTCACAAGTCCGGAACCACTTGGCGTACGGGCACCGCGATTCATTACGTATTGCATCAGGAGCGTATCGTCACTTCGCTGGGCCTTTGGGCGCGCGCTCACCTACCCTTCGCGGTCACCAAGGGGCTCACTTACGCGACACTCGGAGTCGAGGCAGCCGCGCCGGCGCTCGTCTTGTCGCCACTCCTCTGGAGGCAGATGCGCGTCGTCGCGGTCTTGCTCCTCGCGGGCCTTCACATCGGCATCGCCCTTCTCGTCAATGTCGGAATTTTCTCGCCCGCCGTGATGGCCTTCTACCCCCTTCTCATCGACGGCTCGGTCTGGGATTGCTTGGCTCGCGCCGTCCCGATGCGCCGGCGGCGTAGGCGCGTTCTTTACGACGCAGGCTGCGGCGTCTGCTTTCAGCTGGTGCGCGTGCTCGCGCGCATGGACGTCTTTCGGCGCCTGACGTGGATTCGCAACGACGATGACTCGGCTCTGCCCTCGGGAGTCGATTCGGCGCTGGTGGAGCGCACGATTGTCGTCGTCGACGATGCCACGGGCCGACGCTGGACTCGGGCCGACGCGTTCGCGCAGATTCTCGGCGCCTTTCCACTCGGACGCCTGTGGGCTTGGGTGCTTCTCGTACCGGGGTTGCACGCCATCGCCGGGGTGGCCTACGACGCCTTTGCCCGCAATCGAGCCATGATCTCGACCTGGTTGGGGTTTGCCGCCTGCTCGATCTCCCCCAAGGCGCCGAGCCCGGCCATCGCCCCGACGGAGCTCACGGGTCCGACGCTCTTTCGGTCGTGGATAAACGCCCAAGCGCCACGTCTTCGCGAGGGCGCCGTTGCGTTGACTCTCGTCGTGCTCGGTGCCGACGCCACGCTCGCGAACGCCGCTATGCCGCAGGGGCTACGCTGGACGCATCGTCCGGCCTGGATGGCCGCCGCGGTCCAATACGCGCACACGGGCGAGGGCTGGTCGATGTTTTCGCCGGAAGCTCCGATTTACGACATGATGATCGTCGTCGACGCCGTCACGCGCGACGGCAGACACGTCGACCCGTACAACGAGATCGGCAGCCGAATTCACGATTTGCCCGTTGCCGACATTCCACCGCGGCTCGGCAACGACTCGATGTTCTGCGACTACACGCTTCACGTTCCCAGCACGGGGCCGTACCACCAGGCCCTCCTCGAGTGGATCCAGCGCTACCCTGAGCGCACCGGCAATCCCAACGACGCGATCGTCTCGTTCCAGGCGTTCAAGCTCGAGCACACGCCCCCGCCTCCGGGTAAGACCGAGGCGACCGATATTCGCCGGTCCGTGTTTCTCAAGTGGCCTTAGTCGAGAGGGGATGTGAGCGTGCACTCCGGGCGCCGCGCGCCGGAGGCCGCGCGCACCACGAGCCGGCCTTCGTGGTCCGCGCCGCGACACTGGCGCGCCGCCTGGACGGCGCGCACCCAGACGTCGCCGCATGGAGCGTTCGGCAGATCGACGACGACGTCCTGATTCAATGAAGACGGTTGGACTTCGGTCGCCCAAGACGTCTCGAACAGCGGCACCCAGCCGTATGCCACGGCGAGCGCCTGGTCGGCTGGCAACGCACCACGGACAACGAGCTCGAGCGGGCAGCCGCGGAAACGAGCAATGAGCGCTTCTCCTTGCCGCCAATCCGTCTCGTAACCTTGCGCCACGAACGCATCGAGCACCCAAGGGTGAGCAATCACGATCACGTCGCCGTACGCCGCTCCGGCCGACGCGAGGTGAGTGACCATTGCGTGGCGCTCCTTGTCGCTCACGCTGCTGCCCGGCAGAAAGGCCCCCCAGAACGTGCGCATGGGGACCGGGGGCATGTTGTTGGGCCGGCTCACGAGCTCATGGATCTGCCGCGTGGCCGTGAAGGTGTACGGGACGACGCCGCCTTGCTCGGTCGCGTAAAGATTGCCGATGTTGCGAAGCGGCTCGGTGTATTGCAGTGGGCCGTCGCGCAGTGCGGCGCGGCCCGCGAGCGGGTCGAGCACGATCGGGAGCCGCGGCCCCGCCCGGCGAAGGGGCTGATCGATCCCCGCGAGCGCGTCGGCGGCTTGTGCCGCGAGCGCGCGGTGATAATGAATCGACCACCCGATCGACGACCCCGCATACGACGCGGCAAGGGCGAGCACAGCGATCCGAGGCCCTCTCCGGTCAACGGCGAAAAGAGGAACCGCACCGAGCACTGCGAACGGGAGGAAGCGGGGCGAGAAGAACTGCCAGAGGCGCAAATGGAAGGGAGTGGTGAGGGCGGCCGCGGTCATGAGGGCGGCACCCACGAAGAGCGCCACTTCGTGCGGAGCTGCCTCGCGTCGTCGCACCCGCACCGCCGCGTCGCAGACGCCGAGCGCGGCGAACGCGACCACCCCCCACGCGCGCCAAGCGGGTCCTCCCGCAAAGCACGCGCCGAACTGCGCAAGCCGCTCGCTGAAGGAGACCCAGAGCGTTTCGATGGGCGTGGGGCCGTTCGCGCTCAACGCGGTGCTCGAGCGCGCCACGAGCCCGACGATCGCCGCCGTGGGGGCGCCCATCACCACGAGCAGGCCGAGCTCGCGCGCGCGCCGCTCCGGCGGGGCGCGAAAGAGGACGACCAGGGCGAGGACCGCGCCCGTGAAGACGGCGGCGACGACGTGCGAGAGCGCCGCGAGAAGAAGCAGGACGGCGACGAAGAACCGGTCGATCGCCTCCGGCACGCTGCGGTGGATGGCTAGGGCCAGCGTCGCGAATCCGAGCCCCATCGCCAGCACGAAATTCCAGAAGCCCATGTAGAAAGGCCAATTGAGGGCGGTCGCGAAGCCGAGGAGCCCGAGCGCCCAGCGCCTCCGATCGATCGCGAGGACCAGGGACATGAACCCCCAGCTCCACATCAGCACGATGACCGTGAGCGTCGCGCGCAGCGCGTGTCGCCACGGCAAGAACCCTTCGAGCACCGAGAACATCGAGGAGAAGCCGGTATTCGTGACCGGGACCGCAAGCTCGTAGTAGTTCCAGTAGCCCGCGGCCGGATCGTCGTAGTGCCCGCTCACGTGCGCGGCGTACACATGCTGCGGCCCGTCGTTCGTGGGGATCACCGGCACGACCCAGATTGCGACGAGGAGCAGCACCGAAGCGAGCCCCGTGGCGAGGGCGAAGAGCACCTTGTCGGAAGCCGCGGCGTCCACGTGGATCAATTAGGGCCACTCGTCGGTCGTCGGGATCTCGGTCGCGAGGTCCGTGATCACCAGGTGCGGCGGGGCCGTGCGGTCGGAGGTCCACAAGCCCCATTTGCCGCCTACGGCCCCCTCTTCGACTTTCCACGATTCGTCAAATCCCTCGAAGACCCAGCAATCGAGCCCGCTCGAAACGGAGTACGCGCTCAGATCGTGCAGGTAGTGAGCCTCGTTGGCTTCGCTGCCGACGGCCGGCCCGTTTTCGATGTCCCACGGCCATCCGGTCTCTCCGCACCGCTCGGGCTTCTTGATGCCGAGCTTGGCCATATTGGCCACCATGAGGTCGTGGGTCGTCGCAAAGTGAGCCGCGGCCTGCGCGATCGGAATCTGCTCCCACCACGGGTGCGAATGCCAAACGATGCGATCGACCGCGTTGTAGAGCGCCGGCGACGCGGTGAGCCAGTCCGAATAGGTTTCGGCGGTGACCACTTCGCTCGAGGGAGGGATCCGCGCGCGCGCGTATTGGATGCAGGCGACGAGCCGCTTCTCTTCCGCTACCGTGCCGCCGAACGCCTGGCGCACGCGGAGGAGATACTCGTTGCCGACGATGACGGTCTTGATCGAAGGGTGCCCGGCCGTGCCCTGCGGGCAACCATTCGCGCTCGGCGCCCCGCACACGATACCCACGGATGCGTCGATGGCGGCGTAGTTGATCGCGTGCGTGTTGATCGAGTCGAGCCAGACGCCCATGTGGAAGTTGAGCTCCAGCGGATCGGCAATCCCGGGAATGTACATCCCGTCGTGCTCCGTCGGGTCCGACGAATAGGTGTGAATCCCATGCGTGTACGGGAGGAGAAGCGTCAGGTCTTCCAGGACCTGCGGACCCGTGGGCTCAGGCCCCCCCGCGAGCTGCCCCTCGCGGTAGCCTTCGCAACAAATCGCGTCGAAGGGCTTGCACGTCTTGTCCGTAGCCGGACACCTCAGGGCCTTCGTGCAGGCCGCGGGCGGCGGCCAGCCGAGGACCGGGGCATCGCGCAACCTAGTTCGCGTTGTAGGGAACTCCGTCATTCGGATTGTTCTTGCTCATGATGATGTCGGAGTGCGCGATGCAGCCGGGGGTCGGTGAGCACGGATACGTGCTTTCTCCCGTCGCGGCCTTGTAAAATCGGAAGTAGTCGTACATGGCCGTCATGGGATACGTGTTCTTCGTCGGATCGTTACCGCCATAACCGTTGGCCGCCGCGAAGATCCACAAGTTCATCATGATCTTCGCCGAGAGCTCGGGGATGGCCACCGTGAAGGTGGAGCCGGGGCAGTTCGTGACGACTTCGGTCGGCGTCTTGGTGCGGACCGGGTGGGTCATGTCGTCGACGTACCACTTGATGTACGTGGGAGCCCATTCCATCGCGTAAACGTGAAAGTCACTCTGGACGTCGGCAACTCCCAGCGTGACGTCCAGTTGGTCGGCGTAATTGCAGACGTAGTTTCCCGCGTTGTTCTGCCAGTAGACGTTGGTCCCGAGAATATCGAGACCGTTGGCCGTCAGCTCGTTGTCGATCTCGCGCCACGCGATCGTTTTCGGCGTCCGAAAGGCGAAAAGAGTCGAAATGAAGTTGCCGCTCGAAGTCGGTGGCTTGTATCTCGCCTCGTACCATCCGTAGCGATAGTTGTTGTACTTCGTACGAAACTCGCCGCTGCTGAGCGGCTTGGGGCCAATTGTCGAATTCTCGGCGAAGGACGCGCTCGCCGGCTGAGCGATCTTCGAGGTGGTGATGAGCATGTCGCCGCCCGCAAACGTAATCTGGCTCTCGATGAATCGGACTTGTCCTTGGTCGATGGCGCCGTCCGACCAGGTCCAATTCGGGTCGTTGTCGAGGTCGATGGGCTGTTCGAACTCCTCGGCCAAATAGAGATTGTATCCGGGGCGAGTCGGATAATTGATGCAGGGGTCGGGATGCCCAATGACACCGGCAATGGCCGCGCTGTTGCAGCTACCCGACGAGCCAGCGCTCGCGCCGGTTGACCCCGTGCTCGCACCTGCGCTGGCACCGGTTGAAGCGCCGGCGTTTGCTCCTGCGCTCCCGCCGCTTGCTCCCCCGCTCGCGACGCCCGCAGCTCCCGCGGCGCCGCTTGAAGAGCCGGAGGCCACGTTTCCGGTGCTTGCAACTCCCGTGGTCGCAGCGCCGGCGCTGCCCGAGCCGGTGCCTGCAGCGCCGGACGTGACACCGCTCGGCCCCGATACCCCTGTGCTGGCCCCCGAAGCCCCCGAGCTCTGGCCACTCGCGCTTCCAACGCCTCCGCTCGCCGCCTCACCCGTCGTTGCCCCCGACGCCCCACCCGCGGGCGAGGCGCTCGTGCACCCCGACCCGAGCAGCAGACCCAAACTCAGAAGTGATGCGAGGGAGCGACCCATGGTGACCTCAGGCTGACTTCGCGTTGCTGATTCTCTCCGTCATCGATGGTTCTTTCGGGCTCCGCCCTCGGGCCGTCAATCGCCGCAAATGCCCGTGGACGTGCCGCCCTTGATGCAGTTGTTGGTCAATCCGTCGTCGGGATTGTTCTTGCTCTCGAGATTGTCGGCGAGAAGCACGCAGGTCGGCGTCGGCGAGCAAGGGTACGTCGGCTCCATGGTGGTGTCATTGAGCCGATAGAAGCGTATGTAGTCGTAGGTCGCCGTCAGCGGATACACGTTGTTCTCGGGCGTGTTGCCGCCGAACGCGTTGTCGCTCCCGAAGATCCACAGATTCGCGAAGATCTTGGCCGACTGATCCGGAATCGGGACCGCCGCGGTCGCCAGCTTGGTCCGCACGAGCGTGCCGTCGACGTACCACTTGATGAACGTCGGTTGCCACTCGAACGCGTAAACGTGAAAGTCGGCTTGGTTATTCGTGATTCCGTTGGGGAGCGGAACCATCTCATTGCCATCGTTGTGCACGCCGTTCTGGTTGTATCCAAGATTGCCGTTCGGCATCGCCGGCGTGCCGTAGAAATAGACGTTGGTTCCGACGTCTCCGGGGCCTGGGGATCCCGTGCCCGCCGGGGTCAGCTCGATGTCGATCTCACGCCAGTCTTGCTTCTGGGGAGTCCGAAAAATGAAGAAGGTAGAGATGAAGTTGCCGGTCGATGTCGGCGGCTTGTATCGCGCCTCATACCAGCCGTAGCGGTAGTTATTAAACTTGGTGCGCATCTCGCCGCTGACCTGAGGAGTGGGCGCAATGGCGGTGGAATTCTGAGCAAACGACAGTGCCGGTGGGGTCACGCCCGCGGGCGTGTTGATGGCGGTGAGCAACATGTCCCCGCCCGAGAAGGTGATCTGGCTTTGCACGAAGCGGACGCTGCCCCCCGGCACGTTGCCATCCGACCAAGCCCAGTTCGGGTCCGTCGAGAAATCGAGGGGGTCGTTGAACTCCTCGGCGAGGTAAAGCGTGTAGCCCGCGTGCGTTGGATACGTAATTGTCGGATCCGGGTGGCCGATCACACCCGTAACTCCCCCTCCTCCACCCGAGGAACCAGACGTCGTCCCCGAGCTCGAGCCTGAAGCGCCCGCGGACGCCGTCCCGCTTGCGGAGCCGGTCGTGCCGCCCGAGGTGCTCCCCGTGGGCGCGATGGAGCCCGACATGCCGGCGCCCTCGCCGGCCACCGTACCGCTCGTCGGCTGGCCCCCGCTGGCCGTGCCCGACGACCCCGTCGTAGCCGACCCGCCACTCATGCCCGTGGGTGCGGGGGTTCCGCTCGCGGCCCCCGGCGGGCTCGGAGACCCGCAGCCGGCGAAGGAGAGGCCAACGACTAGAGCTGCCATATTGCATTTCGAAAACGCTCGCATGAATTGCTCCTCCACGTGCTTTGGCAGATCGAAGTCGTCGGCTCGCGTCGTCCGTGATTCGTAAATGACGGCCTGTCGGTGTTACTCGCTACCGGCGTCGGCTGGGCTATTCGCGTCCCACTCGACGTTGTCGAAGTAGAAGGTGGTCGGAGTGGTAGCCGCGGCAGTATCCCACGTGAAGGCATCGACCTGGCCCGCCGTGTAGCTCACGGGAGTCGGGAACGGGATGCTGTATCTCGTCCACGTCGTCGTGAGCGTGATTTGCACGCCCGACGCGATAACCGAGTCGGCGCACAGGAGATTCGGGGTCCCGACGCTGAACGCGACCACCTCACCGCCGAGCTCACCCTTCGCCCAGAAGGAAGCCTCGGTCGCGCCCGCGGGCGGGATTTTCCCGGCGGCGATGCCGAAATTGTTCGAATACGTGCCCATGTTCACGAGGTTGGATTGCCACTCGACGGCCGCGAAGCCCATGCCGACCACGCCGGAATCGGCTGCCGGTGGCGTGTATACGACCTTCCAGCATTTCGCGTTCGCCGCCCGGGGCGCAGCTGGCGACAGAGCGCCACACGCGGTGCCGGCCGTGTCTCCAACGTTGGAGATCGAGTCTACGTCTCCCTCGTATCCGGCGGCAACGTAGTCGTTGTCGACGGCGTAGGGAAGCGTCGTAACTTGCGTCGCGCTCGGGGTGCCCTGACACGTTGCGGGAGGCGTGGTCCCCGACGTCGCGACCGTAGTGCCCGAACTCGTGCCGGCTGTGGCTGTCGTCGTGCCTGACGTCGTGCCGGCTGTGGCTGTCGTTGTGCCCGACGTCGTGCCCGACGACGGCGCGCCGGACGACGTGCCGGAACTCGCCGTGGTCGATCCGGTCGCAGCCGTCCCAGAGCTCGTGCCCGTTGTCGCCGCGGCGCTACCCGACGAGCCCGTGCCGGCCGGGGTCGTGCCCGTCCCTGCTCCCGTGCCCGTGCTGGCCATCGTTCCCGACGCGCCGGTCGATGACCCCGTCGTCGAAGAAGCGCCCGAGGTCGAGCCGCTCGTCGTCGCCCCCGTGCCGTTGTTCGATGCACAGCCTTGATGAAGCGCGATCACGCCGAGCGCGGCGAATGGCGCGACAACGCGCCACGACTTGGACAAGCCCGAAGGATGACGTGAAGAGTGAGCCATGAAATCCTCGTGATGTGGAAGGAGTGAGGGAACGTTGCTTGCGCGCGGCTTGCTCACATTAATTCTGCTCACATTCAAGATTTTTCATGGCGAGAGACGTCGATGGGGCGCGCGACGGCGTCGTGACGCGTCGCGTCGCCAAGCGAGGCTTCTCGTCGGCGAACCATGCTCAAGCTTATCGGAATCCCCGTGATAGCTGAGTGAAAGCAAGTTACGCGCGAACCGTAGAAACCTGAGGCGGAGCATGACTGTGGGTCGATCGGTAGTCAAGGTTCATTGAAATGGCCGCGTGCCGAATCACCTTACAGAAGCGCCAGGATTCCCAGTGCGCTTGGAAAGCTCCGCGGCTCGCGCAGGAGCCGAGCAAGACGGCCAGTTCGCAAACCCCATGGGAGCGTGTGCGAACGGCGGGGGGCTGCTCCGTTCCTGCACGAAGCCTGAGCGCGCACGAAGCCCGAGCGCAGTGCAGGAACGCCGAATGACCGACAGAGGGCCCATCTTTTGACGGGCAAGTCGTGCGAACGGAGGGAGTTGAACCCTCACGCCAGCTACGGCGCCAGAACCTGCAGCTTCGGAGTGCGCCGGAATCGGTTGCCCTAAGTCGACCATGGCCAAATAGGCGCCGTGACTAGCGTATAGTCGCGCACGATGGCTCATAGTGCTGCTCGCCCGAAGCCCCAGGCCGGCGGCGCGTTCTGGGTGATGATGGGGCTCGTCTCGGCGGCTGTCGTAGCTTGTTTGTGGGTCGTCGACTACCTCCCCACGAACGACGGTCCGCAGCACATTCTCGCCGGGCATCTCGAAAACCACTACTCCGATCCTGGGACCGTCTTCGCAAGTCACCTCGAGCCGACGCTCCAGTTTGCCTCTCGAGGGTTTTCCACGCTGTTCGTCCCGCTCGAGGCCATCATGGAGTGGCGCCCCGCCCTCCGCGTCACGCTCTCGATCATCCTGCTCGCCAACCTGTGGGGCTTCGTCGCGTTGCTCTTTGCGCTCACGCCCGATCGCCGCTTCCTGGCCCCGCTGGGGGCGCTATTTGTGCTCTCCTGGCCTCTCTACATGGGCTTCTACGCGTTCCTCGCTGGGACGGCCGTGGGGCTGATGGTCATTGCGGCCGCCCTCTCGAGCAACGCGCCCGATGGCGTCCGCCCAGGCCTTCCCACGCCGTTGCGCCGCGTGCTGCTGGCGGCCGGCTTGGTGGTGCAAGCGTGCGCACACGTGTTCACCGCCGTTCTCTCCGGGTTCGTCGTGGCACTCTTGCTGGTCGCTCGCGCGCCAAAGGGGCGCGGTGGGATCGAGGTGCTCAGGGTTGCGGCTATGGGATCACCGGCCATGGTCATCCTCCTCCTGTCGGTGCGCGATCAGCCCGGGCTCGCCCGGATGGCCTTCAGTTCGGAACTGGAATGGTCGCCGTTGCACGCCTGGTTCACTGAACTCCCCCACCTCATGTCTCCGGGGCCTGCCGTGCGCGGGTGGCTCTGCGTGGCGCTCGTCTTTGCCGCGCTGCTAATGGCTGCCGTCCGGTGGCGGCGGGGCCAGCTTCGGCCCGACGAGGGGGCTCTCACGCTAGCGGCGGCCGTCCTCGTGCTGCTGGGGCTCTTCGCGCCGATAAACATCCCCGGCTGGCAATTCTTCCAGCCACGCTTCTTCCCCCTAGGGAGCCTCCTCGCGCTCGCGCTGCTTCCCGCTGAGCAAGTCACCTCGCCCCGTGCCCGCGAGCTCGCTATGGCGGCCACCGGCGCCGCGGCGGTCAGCTCGCTGCTGCTCTCCGCGCGGTTGCACCGCCGCCTCGCGGCGGGCTGTGCAGAAGCGCTCTCTGGGCTTGATGCACCTATCCGGCGGACCTTCGTCGACATGCCTGTCGTACTGGATGCCGCATGTGGCGTCGCCGGGGACCCAACCGAGAGCGAGGTACCATTCCTCCATCCCCTCCAGCACGCGGGAGCTCTCTACGCCGTCGCGGAAGGCGGAACGTCTGCCTACACGATGGAGGGTAGCTCTTCCGTGCACGCCTTTCGCATCCGCGAGGATTCACCCTTCCGAGCGCCCGCGCCTTCGGTCAAGGAATACTGGGGCATTCTCGCTAGCGATGCCTTTGTGAACGACAAGGTCCTGCGCAAGCGGGTGCTGACCGAGCTCGCGACCTACGGATCGGCCTATGAGAGCATCATCCTCTTCGGCGCACGGCCGGAGGACGAGACCTCGTGGATTGCACGGGGCTACGTCGCAGACTTCCAGAACCGTTCGCTTCTCCTGGCGCACTTTCAGGGTTGTGCTTTGTCGCTTTCCGTACCGGCCGAGGCAGCGAGTCGGAAGCCTCACGTCCAGTTCGGTGTGTGGCCGGTGCCCGTCGCGGCTCGCGAGCTCGTCGTGGCAACACCGCCGCCAGGCGTCGAGATCGTATCCCTGAAGCTCAACCACCTGCTGTGCGGCGAGGTCTGGCTGCGCGTCTACTGGGACAACGACGGCTCGGGCAGCTACAGCAACGGGGACAGCATTTGCCGTGGCGCGGATGAGATGGGGCGTCTTCGCTTGGATCTGAGCGGGGACGGCCAGGCAATCACTTGTTCCCCGGGGCTCTGAGCCGTCCGCTGCGTGAGCGAACCCGCGCAAAGTCCGCATTTCTCACCACCCCGCCTGGCGAGGACAATCACGGTTCACGGACAGCTGTAGTGACTTTCGGCATCCGTCGCTGCGATCGCTCCCACTAGGGCCGAATCGGGGCTGAGTTTTGGCACCATACGGGGAGGCTCGCAATGGCCGGCGGACCGTGCATCCTGCAAGGAAAACCGCACGAAGGACGAGGCTTCGCCAATCGCCGGAGTCGGCGACGTGAAAGAGTGCGACCGCGACGCGGTTCAGGCCGACGTCGTTCGCGCGAGGAGGACGCCATCCTTGTCTCAGTTCACGGATCACTTGCTCGGCCTAGCCCTCCCCGGCCATCTCGACGCATGCGCTGAGCGTGACGATCGCAATCCCGATCCACATGGCCGCGGTCGCGGCCCGCCGCCCCGGGCTGAGCGGTGGGGGTGGACCCGGCGGCGCGGTCCAGCGATGCCCCACGAAGGCCGCCACGCCTGCGACGATGAGCAAGACGGCCTCGATGAAGCCGGGCGCCGGGATCGCGATGCCTAAGAGGATCGCGAGCAGCACACACAGCACCCACAGGCCGAGTGCAGCCAGGCCAATGGCTGCCGAGCGTGCGACCGGACCCCTCGCTGCGCGCGCGGGATCCGGACGGCTGCGTCGCAGGGCGAAAATCCACGCGCAAACTGTGACGAACACGACTCCCATCACGGCGAAGCCTTCCCGGAGCGGGGCGCTGCCCGAGAGCCAGGAAGTCGTGAACGTCCCCATGACCACGTACGCCCAGAGCATCGCCCCGAGCAGGATCAACGCGGGTCCCAAGACCGGCCGCGATTTCCGCGGCCGGTAGCCGGTGTCCGAAAGAACCGCGGCGACGGCAGGAGCGGGCGCAGATTCGGACAAAACCCCCGCCGCGGGCTCGCCCTGCGGCTCGCTCACCGTTTCGTCCGGGCTCACAGCAGCGTCTCCCCATCCCATCGAAGGTCCGTGCCCGGGCCGCCCGCGGCCACGTCAACTTCGCGCACGACCATTTTCGTGGCGGAGCGATCCTCGGCCAACACCAGGGCCATGACGGTGGCTCGCGTCGGACGCCTCGAGCCCGGCCCTTCCGCCCGCCGCAGGCGGATGCGTGCGACCTTGCCGCCCCGCTCGATGCGCACCGCGGAGAGGCCCATTGCGGACGCCTCGAGATCCGCGGGCTCCTCATCGCGGTCCTTCTCCTGCCTTGCGATGCTCACCCGGACCGGGGTGTCGGTGGGAGGCGTGCGCACCAGGATCAAGCTCGACACGTCCGGTAGGGGCGTCTGCGCTAGGCGCCTAGCGAGAAGCGCGTCGGCGTCTGCGCCAGGTAGCGCCTGACGCGCCCCCGCGAGCAGGGCGGCGGACACGATGGACGCGAGCTCTCCCAGGCGCCCGTCGTCCCCTCGACCGCCGGTTTGCGCGATGCGATCGAGAAGCCGCGTCGCGACGTCGAGTCGACCCGCGCCTGCGTGCGCCAGCGCAAGGCGAAGCCCCACGGCCGCCTCGCCGGGCATGGCTTGCTCGAGCCGCTGGTAGACCGCCAGCGCGTCGTCGTAGAGCCCCTCCGCGCGCAGCCTGTCTCCCACGTACGCCAGCGTCCACGGATCGCGCGGCGCTCGCTCCACCAGCTCCCCGAACGCCCGCCGTCCCTCGTCGTCGAGCCCCATGCGGCGCAACGCAGAAGCGCCGGCCGCGAGCAGACCGGCGTCTGCGAACGGGTCGGTGCGCACGCGATCGATTTCCGCGAGAAGCGCGTCACGCTCGCCCATCGACTCGAGCAGCGCGAAAAGCAATCCCCGCCCGAGCGGGCTGTGCGGAGCCACACGCAAAAAACGACGCAGCACGGCGAGCCTGTCGGCGTCGGTGCGCGCACCGCGGTAGGCCTTGTCGAGAGCCCGGTCGATCTTGGGCTCGTCGCCAATGAGCAGGCGTCGAAGCTCCTCGTAGCCGAGCGTGGTGGGGTTCGCGCGGCGCGCGAGCTCCCGTTTCACGAAGGCGGCCGCGTCGGTCTCTCCCGCGCCCTGCAGACGCATCGCGAGGAGCATCGTCCGCGCGACCCACTCGCGATCGTCGATGTGAGCGGCCTTCGCATCGCCCACGAGGATCCCGAGCAAGGCGCGCCGATCACTCCACATCGGCAGCTCGCAGTCGTGCTCCGCCGTCAGGTAGTCGAGAAGGCCTTTCTTTTGGCGCCATCGCCAGATCCCCCGACGCACCGGTAGTGGG
>Ga0070761_10000479_pt1 | contig 25951 bp, 20 predicted proteins | sample HubBroMetageREF1_FD_66724 | JGI IMG/M metagenome (GOLD analysis project Ga0070761, IMG submission 66724) | Reference soil microbial communities from the Hubbard Brook experimental Forest, New Hampshire, USA - Hubbard Brook CCASE Soil... | ecosystem: Environmental > Terrestrial > Soil >... | reverse complement strand
TTACGCGAAGCCGCCTTTCGGCGGTCCGCAACACGTGCTGGAATACCTGGGACGCTACACCCATCGCGTGGCTATCTCCAACCGCCGCCTGTTGGCGTTGCAAGACGGCCAAGTCTCCTTCGCCTGGAAAGACTACCGGGACAAACAGCGGCCCCAAAAGGTGATGACGGTTTCTGCCGAAGAGTTCATCCGGCGTTTCCTGCAGCATTCCCTGCCGCCGGGTTTCCAGCGCATCCGCTATTTCGGTTTCCTGGCCAACTGCCATCGCACTGACAAGCTGGTCCTCTGCCGTCAACTGTTAGCCACCCCGTGCTCCCAGTTGCTGCCCGAGCCCGCCGCTTGCCGCAACTATCATGCGGCGCTCATCGCCGGCCATCCAAGACTGTGCCCCAGGTGCGGCGTCGGCATCCTCATCTCGATCCAGACCCTGTGGCCCTGCCATGGTCCGGTCCCTCTCCGACTGGACAGTTCATGATCCCCGCGCGCCGAAACTCGCTACGCCCCCAACTCTGCCATCCCGGCAGGGCCCCCTACCCGTCTGTCCAGCTTTCTCCACAGGCCGCTCCAGCACCCACGACGTCTTGCTGATGTCCGTACAATGGCTTCACCGTGCTATCCACATCTAAGATCCACGGCTCTTGCAACAGTGGTTCATAGCTGGCCTTCAGATGCTTCTTCAGCCACCTGCCGCGGTCCCCCTCGTCCATGGCCTTCATCGCCCGCCGTACGGAGTCCTCGCTCGCCACCTTGGTCATTCCCAAGCAGTTCCGGATGGACACCGTCGGCACGGATCGCGTTGATGTGCGCGTACCGCCAATGACCGGCCAGCACCGACAACAGCAGGGTTCCCAGTACGTCCCGCTTCTCGGGTGCGTTCGCACTGGTGTAGCTCAAGGGACAATCCTCGACAAAACTCTCGAACAGGCCACTGGTCTTGAGGAACTCGATGAAGAATACCATCAGCCCCAAACCGCTCACCGCGGCTTCCGGCACCCACTTTACATGGACCTTGCCCGCGAAAGTGTCGAGACCGGCATCCGACTCTAGCGGCACATTTCCTGGGATTTGCAGTTCACCCTGAGGGTGAACCCCGACCCGCTCTTCTTCTCTGCGCATGTTGAACCATAATAACCACTTCCACATGCAGGGCGCGCCGCCACTGCCGTCTTTAGGATCATAGGTAACCGCTTGCATCTCCGCCTTTGCCATGTTGTCAATGGCGGTATGCCGGGCGGCATCACGCCGCCGCTTGTAGTCGAGGAGGTCGCGCAGGTAGATGCGGCGATGGGTGCCTACCATGTGAAAGGGCATTTCGCCATTTTTGAGCAGCCCGACCAGGAACACACGAGAGACGCCGAGGATGCCGGCGGCGATCTGCGTAGTGAGTTGGCGATGCTCGGCGACAATCGAGACGACCTTTCCCGCCTGCAGGTTGTTGAGAATCACGAGCAGCAAATCGCGAACCGGTCGGGGAATGGCGATTTGCCGGCCGTCCGATCCAACGAATTTGCCTTCTCCGGATTGGAGCGTAAACGATATATTCGATACAATCGACGCATGCGATGCGCAGAACAGCGACTTGGATATTTGTCGCCGCCCGTCCGCGCGGCACGGATTGAACAGCTATCGCCGCCAGTCAGCCCCGGTGTGTGCGTTCCGCCGTGGCGGCTAACCGGCTTCGTCTCAGTATTTTTGCGGCAAACCATAACCTTGCGGCCCGCCGCCTACGTCTTACAATTTGGAGTTCTTCCATAATGAAAACCACTGGTTTACGCTATGCGGCGATGGTCTGTCTGGCCTTAGGCATCGCCACGGCGCAACAGCCGGCCCGCACGAACCTGCGCGGGTCCGTCGAAGCCGTCGATCCGGCGAATGGCCAGATCACCCTGCACACGGACGATGGTAAGACCGTAAAGGTCACGCCACACACCGGGGCGAAGTTACTGCGGGTTCTTCCCGGCCAGAAGATGACGGAAGGCACCGCGATCACGGCCAACGATATTGCGGTGGGCGACCGCGTGGCGGTGCGCGGGGAGCTTTCCGACGATCAGATGTCGCTGGCGGCCAGCACCGTGTTGGTGATGAGCAAGGCGGATATCGCCAAGAAGCAGCAGGCCGACCAGGCCGAATGGCGGAAGCGCGGCGTTAGCGGTGTAGTCACCGCGGTGGACGCCAAAGCGGGGGAAGTGACCATCAGCGCACATACCGCGGAAGGGATCAAGCCGCTGATTATCGTGGCAGGGGCGAAAACAGCCGTCAGCCGGTACGCGGCGGATTCCGTGAAATTCGCGGACGCCAAACCAGGCACCCTGGCGGATATTAAGCCGGGCGACCAGGTGCAGGCCCTAGGCGCCAAGAGCGAGGACGGAACGCGTTACGAGGCGGAGGAAGTGGTTTCGGGGTCGTTCAGCAACGTGGCCGCGACGGTGACCACGATCGACTTGGCGGCTAATACCGTGAAGGTGATGGATCTGACCACCAAGAAGCCGTTGCTGGTGCATGTGAATGCAGATTCGGTTTTGCGCAAGCTGCCGGAGACGATCGCGAAGGCGATCGCCATGCGGGCATCGGGTGGCGCGGGAGCCCCTGGCGGTGCGGGTGGCGCGGGCGGTGCGGGTGGCGCGGGCAGTGCGGGTGGCGCGGGCGGCGGCCAGGGTGCTACGGGCGCGCAGACGGGTGCTCCGGCTGGCGGCCCCGGTGGAACTGGCGGCACCGGACCGGGCGGCGCCGGCGGACCGGGTGGGGCCAGCGGACCGGGTGGGGCCGGCGGAATGCGTGGCGGCCGCGGCGGCAACATGCAGCAGATGCTGGAGCACATGCCGGCGATCAAGTTGGAGGATCTGAAGCCGGGCGATGCGATCATCGTATCGAGTACGCAAGGCGCAGATCCGGCCCAAGTGACGGCTATTACCTTAGTTGCAGGGGTGGAGCCGATTCTTACGGCGGCGCCGGCGGGCAGCCAACGCGCCAGGATGCTGGGCTCCTGGAATCTGGATATGGATATGGGCGGCGGCGGAATGCAGTGATTGGACAGGCCAGGGGGCCTGTCCTACCGGGGGAGCGGCTGGAAGATAGCGAACGCCGCGCCCTGCGGGTCGGCGACTACGGCCCAGCGGCCCACGCCTTCCAGGGTAGTGGGCCCATAGTAGATATTGGCCCCCAGGGACTTGGCCTGGGCTGCCGCACCTTCGCAATCGGATGCCAGAAAATAGAGCAGCCAGTGCGGGGGGACGCCAGGTTGCGGGCCTACCGGCGGAATGCCGCCGATGAACGTGTCGCCGTTCTTGATGTGCAGGTATCCGGAAGGGTCGTTCTGCCCAGGCGCGATTTCCCAACCGAACAGATCGGCGTAGAACTGGCGGGCGCGAGGCGCATCGCCCGTCATGAGGTCCGCCCAGCACAGCGTGCCGTCCACTCCGGCGATACCGACGCCTTGATTGGCCTTGGGCTGCCACAGCGAGAAGATGGCGCCGGTGGGGTCCTGGACGACGGCCATGCGCCCCGCATCGAAGACATCGAAAGGCGGGGCAAGCACCGTCCCGCCCAATTGCGCGGCGCGAGCCGCTGCATCGTCCGCGCTGTTCACGGAAATGTAAAGCATCCAGTGCGGCGGAGCGCCGCCGGAGCGTTCGGGACTGAGAGTATAGGCGGCAGCGGTATCGCGTTCCTGTAGCCGGAAGATGGTGTAGTACTCGCTGGGCCCCATGGGCATATCGTTCGCATGCCACCCGAAGAGCGATGCATAGAAATTCTTGGCGGCGGCCTGATCGGTGGTTCCGAGCTCGACCCAGACAAAAGCGCCTGCGGGATGTTTATCGATGTTGGGCATGAGGAAAGTATACCAACGGGCCAGGCGCTTTTGCGGTTAGGCAGGAAGGCGGGTCCGGAGACCCGCCGCAGGCGTGGACGCCCGCCCCACATGGTTTTCATCACTATGGGTGGGCCACACCCGGCTGTAACATTTCGATCAGAGTGATGCGGAAAGCGCCGGCGGCGCTCGAAAACGTCACACGCTCCACCGCGTTCGCCCCGCATATGTGCACGCTATAGTCGCTGCCCACGACCACCGAGGGCATCGACAAGTGGACCCCGTGCGGCAGCAGCGACTTCAGATTGCCCGCCACCATATTGGCCAGTTCACCCATCACGTCAAGGACATCGTCGTCGATCGCCACAGGGGCCGCGATTCCCATGAAGCGGGCCGCGAACTGGAAGGCCTGCCGCGCATGGCACTCGACCAGCGCCGCGCCGCGCCATACTCCAACGAAGTAGACGGCGGAGGCGATGGTGTCGGGCGAGTGTGTCCACGGCGCCGCGGAGAGGTCCACTTCCAGCTCCAGCATGGTCGAGAAGACCGACTGGACGATACAAGCCAGGTCGTCCCGATAAACGTCCAGGGTAGAAGGTGCAGTCATTTTATCCTTGTAATTAATTGTAATTAATTGTAATTAGAGAACTTGGTAGAGCACGGTTTGACCGAGTATTCTGCGTTCGAAGCGGTTGGTTAGATTCAAGGTGGTTTCACTGCCGCCGAGCAATAGATGACCTCCCCGATAGAGGGTTCCGTGAATCTCGTCCAAGATCTTGCGTTTGGCTTCCACATCGAAATAGATCAAGACGTTACGGCAGAAGACCACGTCGAAGGGCCCGCGCGCGGACATGCTCTGGCGCAGATCGAAAGTGGTGAAATCCACCATGCGCCGCACTTCGTCCTTCAACTGCCACTCGAGGCCGGCCCGCGTGAAGTATTTTATGAGATAGCCGACCGGCAAGCCGCGGTTCACTTCGATCTGCAGGTATTTGCCCGCGCACGCGCGCGCGGCCATCTGGGTCGATAGATCGGTGCCTTGAATCTGGATTTTCCAATGGCCCAGCCCCATTTCCAGCAGCATGATGGCCAGACTGTAGGCTTCCTGGCCGGCGGACGACGCGGCCGACCAGAAGCTCATCTTTCGGGTATCCTGGCGCTGCGCAATCAGGCCCGGGATAACTATCGACCGCAGCGCATCGTATTGCGCGGGATCGCGGAAAAAGAAAGTCTCATTAGTGGTCATGGCTTCCACCACCTGGCGCCCCAGGGCCGCATTGCCGGCCGAGCCGCCGAGCACGGCGCAGAGATCGTTCAAGTTGCCCAGACCGATCTGCCTTACGATGGGCATGAGGCGGACGTCCAGCAGATAGCGCTTGTCCCCGTCGAGCACGATGCCGGACTGGCGATACACGTAATCCTGCAAGAAGCGGTAGCTTTCGGGACGTAATTCGGCTGCGGGCATCGGATCATCCTTTACCGGTTTGCCTGAGGATCTCGGGAACCACGGCGTCCAAGGGAACCACGCAGTTCGCCAAGCCGGCCCCGGCCACCGCGCCAGGCATACCCCATACCACGCTGGTAGCTTCATCCTGGGCGATGACATACGCGCCGTTGGCTTTCAGCGCTTCCGCGCCGCGCAAGCCATCTTGGCCCATACCGGTGAGGATGGCGGAGATTACCGCTCCACCATAAACCTCCGCGACCGACCTGAATAACACGTCGACCGAAGGGCGGCAGGAATTCTCGGGCGCCGCCTGGTCCAACCGGACGACGGTTTGTGCGCCCTGGTTTCGCACGCGCATGTGGTAATCCCCGGCGGCGATCAACACCTTGCCGGCTTCCACCGGGGCGCCGTCGGTGGCCTCCTCGACTTTCAATTGCGTGCGGCTTTGAAGACGCTCGGCCAGAAACCGTGTAAACAATGGCGGCATGTGCTGCACGATCAGGATGGGCAGAGGGAAATCCCCCGGAAGCCGGGGGATGATGACGCCGAGCGCCGTTGGGCCGCCGGTGGAAATACCGATTGCCAATACCCTTCGCTGGGGGCCCTTGCGGAACGGAACAGGCGGGATGCCGGACGGCTTCAGCGCCACGGCGGGCGGCATGACTGCCGTAACTCCCGGCAACAGAAAGAACTGCTTGATCTTCGGGATCAGTTCCCCACGCAAGCTGGCCATCGAACGGTCGAGCGATCCGACGTTGGCGGCCTTGGTCACATAATCGTCTGCGCCCAACGCCAAAGATTCCAGGGTCAACGCTGCGCCGCGGTCGGTAAGGGTGCTGAACATGACCACCCGCGGCCGGACCTGCTGGTTTCGCATACGGCGCAGGACACCCAGGCCATCCATCTCGGGCATCTCGAGGTCCAGGGTGATCACATCCGGATTTAACTGGGCGATGCGCTCTAGCGCGATAACGCCGTTCGAAGCCGTCCCGACCACTTCCAGGGCCGGGTCTTCAGACAACGCGTGCGTCACCAGGCGGCGGATGACCACCGAATCATCCACCACCAGCACGCGAACGCGAGAGCCTGGGGGGACCACTTTCCTGAATATGCTGGTGTGCATGGGTATCTATGGAAATAGGCCCGGCAGCTATGGAATTAGGTCCAGCATCCGCAGTTTGTCCGCCAGGATCTCCTTGGTGAACGGTTTCATCATGTATTCGTTGGCTCCGGCGGCGAGCGCCCTCACCATCTGGTCCACCTCGGTTTCGGTGGTCACCATCATGACTTTCACGGATAGGTAGCGCGGATCGGCGCGCATGCTCTCTAGAAACTCAAGTCCATTCATGTGAGGCATGTTCCAATCCACCAGTACGAGCGAGATATCCGCGCTTAGAAGCGCGAGCGCCTCTGCGCCATCCGCGGCGGCGCAGACGTCGTAACCTATCTCCGCAAGGTTTCTGGACAGAATCATGCGTACCGCACGCGAGTCGTCAACCACCATCGCCCGGGACATAAGAAGCCTCTCTTGGAATATCGGCCGAGTGTGGGCGCCGCTTTAGGGGTCTGGGTTTCCGTTCTCTGAGAAGTGCGCTGGGCCACCAAATGTAATGAAAGCCCCTTGTGGGGCGGCCAATCCTAGCCGCAGCCGGCTTTTAGCCGGCTTGGCCGCCTGAGAGGCGGCTGCGGGCACAATTGCCCGCCCCACGGTGCGTTTTCGACGGTGTCCACAACCACGGAGAGTCAACCTAGCGCCGGCGGCGTGCGCCACGGGGGGAACATTTCAGAAGGTGAACTTGGTGACCAGGCCTTGGAGCTGAGCGGCCATCCCGCTAAGCGCCTGGGCGGCTCTCTGCATATCGGTCGCGCCGCGGGTGGTGTTCTGCGCGGCTGAGGCGACCCCGCCGATATTCTTGGCGATTTCTTCGGTGCCTTTGGCCGCCTCGGACACGTTACGGGCGATCTCGTTGGTGGTGACGGTCTGCTCTTCGACAGCTGAGGCGATGTTGTTGGAAATGTCGTTGATCTGGTTAATGATGGCGCTGATCTCGCCGATGGCCTGCACGGCGCCTTTGGTGTCGGCTTGGATGGCTTCGATTTTCTGGCCGATCTCTTCGGTGGCTTTGGCGGTTTCCTTAGCGAGTTCCTTGACCTCGTTGGCCACTACCGCGAAGCCCTTGCCGGCCTCGCCGGCGCGCGCCGCCTCGATGGTGGCGTTCAGGGCCAGCAGGTTGGTTTGTTGCGCGATGGAGGTGATCACTTTGATGACCTTGCCGATTTGCACGCTGGATTCGCCCAGCTTGGCGATGGTGCCGTTGGTGGTTTCCGCCACGCCCACGGCGGCCTTGGCGACCTTGGCCGACTCGTTGGCGCTCTTGGAGATCTCGCGGATGGAGGCGTGCATTTGTTCGCTGCCGGTGGCGACCACGGTCACGTTCTTAGACACTTCTTCGCTGGCGGCGGAGACCACATTGGCCTGCGTAGCGGTCTCTTCGGCATTGGAAGCCATCTGACCGCTGACTGCCGTGAGTTCCTCGGCGGAGGATGCCAGCGCGGAAGCCTGGCTGGCGGCCATCTTCAAGGGGTCTACTACGGTATCGAGAGTCTTGTTGAAACCCTCCACAATCTTGCGGTACTCCCCGCGGTGAGTGGCGGCCTCGGCGCGCACACCCAGCCTGCCATTTACGGCTGCCTGGGCCAGTGTGGCGACGTCGTCCACCACGCCGTTGATGTTGTTCTTCAACAGCACCAGCCACTCGTGGATCTGGTCTTCGTTGGAGGCCTTCTCCAGGTCGGCGCGCATATCGCCATTGGCGATTTTTGTAATGAAGGCGATCAGGTCCGTCAACCAGGCATGCACTCCGTTAATAGCGTTCTTCATCTTTTCGTGGTCGCCCTTGCAAGCAATCTCGACTCGCTCGCGCAGATTCCCGCCGCGGATGAGCTGCAGCACGCGGTTGCCTTCGGCGATGGGCAGCAGGATGGCGTCCAACATCTCGTTGACTCCACCGACGATGCCGGCATATGCGCCCTGGAACTGGTCTGCCTTGCCGCGCTCGGAGAGTTGCCCTTCGCGCGATCTTTCCTTAAGCCGCGCCAGTTCCTTCGCCAAGTCGATCAAGGCGCCTCTGACCTGTGCGATCGAATTCGCCAGCACCCGGTGCTCCGTTCCCCGGCCGGCGGCTTGAAACATGCCGTTGTCCAGATCTCCGCCTGCCAGAGCGTCCGCTTGGCTCGAGATCCGTTTGAGGTTATCCGAAAGACGGGCAAACGAGTCGCCCAGCACTCCCGGAACCTGCCGGTCGAGAACTGGGTCTGTCAACTGGTCCTCCGAGAGAGCGCTGGCTTGCTGCATGAGGATTTCGAGGGCTTCTTTGATCTGGCCGGCATACTCGGTCTTATCCGCCCCAGGCGCGGCCTGAACGCCGTCCAGGCTGAGTCCCAGCGCGGCGAACGTGCCCATCAGGAAGGCATCGCCGATGGCTTGGATGTCGTAATTGAAGACCTTAGAAATGGCCTGCTCCGCGGCCGCGACCTTGCGCGGGTCCTTTAAAGCTCTGCGCAAGTAAATGCCGGTCAGCCGCTGCAGCTCGGCGTAGGAGCCTATGTACCACTTGAATGGAAGGTTGATCTTGTCGTGGATCGCACCGACCCTAAGGCGACTCTCGAAATAGCCGATGCCCCAGTTATCCTGGGCGCCTTCGAATACCTGAGTGAAGTACCCGGCCTGGGCGCGCTCAAGCGTTTGACGCACCTGGCTAGTGGACATTCCATTGTCTTGGGCGTAGATTTCGAAGAAACGCCGTGTGGGGCCGAATTCGAACTGCCAATCGTAAAACTCCTTGGCCATGCCGGCCGCAACCGATTGCGCCCAGGGCGTCAACTCGGCCAACAGAGTACGCTCCTGCTCGCCCAACCGGATGAACTGCCGGCGGATCGCCAGGTTGGATTCGTCGATCCCGAAGCGTTGGACGCTGCTGCCCGGTGCCCCGGAATGCGCGCCGCTGGAGCCGCCGCGAGCCGGGGTCGCCGTCCGCGGACGGACACCTCCGGCCGGAGCCGCCGGTCCACGGGAGGGCGAATGCAGTGGCGGATCCATCAAGGCGGTCCCGGCTTTCCCACTTGCTGCATATCGCGGCTGCGCGGCGCTTTTCAATTCTTTCGACATGGCTGTTTTCTCCTTAGGATCCATACGTCGGATCAACTCGTTCCAATACCCCGTGGTGGGTGAGTTTGGCCGCCTAAAAAGGGCGGCTGCGGCCAAAATTGGCCGCCCTCCAAACCTCACAGAACACTCCCACGGACACCTAAGGCTCGGGGCGCGGCCCCGATGCGATATCGATAGTTCTCTCGGTGTCGAGGACCAGCAGCAGGCGATCTTTGAGTTTGTACACACCTTGGAGCAGATCGCGCGCGGCGGGGTCCACGTTGTCCGGCACGGGCTCGAACATCCCGGAGTCCACTTCCACTACATCGCCGATTTCATCCACCAGGAGGCTCACGGCGCCACCTTCTTTACTGCGGACCACCGCATTCATGGGCGTCTGGCCGTTGGGACGGGCGCGCAGCTTGAGACGCCCGCGCATGTCCACGGCCGTGACGATCTGGCCACGCAAGTTAATGAGTCCTTGAATCACGGCGGGGGCCAGCGGCACCATGGTCATTTCCTGGTAGCGCAGCACCTCCTGGACTTCCAGCACGTCGATACCGAAGAACAGGCCATCCACAAAGAAGGTGGCATACTCCCGGGTGCGTGGCGCTTCGGCCGTCGTTCCAATGGACGATTGCATAGCGTTCATGGGCTTCAGACTTTCTCCTTTGAGGGCGCCAGCGCTCCCGGCGTGCCGACGGCATTAGCCAGCCTGGCCAGAGATATGAGCATGGCTTCCCGATCGAACTTCAATTGGTAATCGGCGAAACCCCGCGGACGCTCCCGCTGCGCGTGGGCTTGCTCGGCGTTGTCGATCAGGGCCAGTGTGGGAACGTGAGCCAGGCCGGGCAATCGCCGCATTTCTTCCAGAAGATCGCGGCCACTGCCATCCGCGGGCAGATCCAGACCGGCCAGCACTACGTCGATTTTGCGGCGCTCCAGTTCGCGCAAGGCCGCCTGGGTGTCGGCCGCCTCCACAACATGGTAACCGGCCATTTCGAGCGAGTTCCGCACCAGCCCGCGCACGAACGGAGAGGCCTCCGCGATCATAACGGTGGCGTTGCCGGCGCGCTGCGTATCCACGCTACCGAACCAACCTTCATCGGCCGCCTGGATTACGGCGTGCAGATCGAGCAGGTCGGTCACTTTCTTGCCGACCACCGCGGACCCCAATAGTCCCTGGCGCGCGGCCGCCCGGCGCACCGTCACTTGATCCTCCACGATGTCCAGGATCTGGTCCACCAGGATGCCGATGCTGCGTTCTCCGTTGTTGAAGACCACCACCTGCGCCGGGTCGAGAAGACCGGCGGTGTCCGCCGCGCCGGGATCGAGGATGGGCGCCAGGGAGGCCAACGGCAGAATCCGCCCGCGGTATTGGACGACCCGCCTGCCGCCGGCGTGCTCCATCTTGGAGAGAGAGATTTCCTCCAGCCGCGCCACCAGCGAAAGCGGAACCGCCAGCCGTTCGAACGATCCCGCCCGGAACAGCAGGAAAGTTTGGCGTTCGTTGGCGGAGTAGTCCTGGCGCCGATCCTCCACCGTGGACTTGCCGCGCGATTCCCGCACCACACCGGACAACTGCGCGACTCCCGCAACATCCAGGATCAATGCTACGCGGCCATCGCCCATGATCGTGGCGCCCGCATAGCACTTTAAGCCCTTCAACTGCTTGCCGAGCGGCTTCACCACGATTTCCTGGGTATCGCCGATACCATCCACTATCAGGCCAAACTGCCGGTCCTCGGCTTGCAGGACCACGATGTTGACCACGCTGGATTCGCCCGTGCCGGCGAGCTGGAGTACGTCGGTCAGATAGACCAGCGGCAGCAGGCTCCCGCGTCTGCGGTAGAAGGGCGCGTCATGGATGCGTTCGATCTGCCGTTTGCCGGAGTCGCCCTCGAGACGAATCAGTTCCAGCAGGCTCACTTGGGGAATCACGTAGCGGTCTCCGATGCCCGTCATGCTGCGCGGCGCGGACCGCTTTTCGATCAGGGTGACCACCAGGCCCGGAATGATGGCGAGCGTGAGAGGGATCTTCAGCTTCAGCGTGGTCCCCTCGCCCAAGCGGCTGACCAGTTCCACCACGCCGCCGATCTTTTCGATATTAGTCTTGACCACGTCCATGCCCACGCCGCGGCCGCTAACGCTGGTGATTTTGGCCGCAGTGGAAAATCCCGGCAGGAAGATCAGCGCCAGAGCCTCCCGGTCAGTCAAACGTTCGGCCTGTTCGAGCCGTACCAGCCCTTTCTGAACGGCGTTGCTTTTCAAGACCTGGACGTCGATTCCAGCGCCATCGTCGGCGATCTCGATGTTCACCTGGCCGCCTTCGTGAAAGGCGCGCATGGTCAGCTTGCCGTAGGGTGGCTTGCCGTTGCGGACGCGCACCTCGGGCCTTTCAATCCCGTGGTCGCAACAGTTGCGGACGATGTGCGTGAGCGGGTCCTTAATGGCTTCGATGATGGTCTTGTCGAGCTCGGTATCGGCGCCTTCCATCTCCAGGTTAATCTGTTTGGCGAAAGAAGTGGCCAGATCGCGCACTAACCGTGGCAGCTTGTTCCAAACCACGCCGATGGGCTGCATGCGGGTCTTCATGATGCCTTCCTGCAGTTCAGTGGTGATGAGGTTCAGGCGCTGCGAGGTGGCATTCAGGGTGGCATCTTCCTGGTGAGCGGTGAACTGAAGAATTTGGTTGCGCGCCAGCACCAACTCGCCCACCAGATTCATGAGCTTGTCGAGCAATACGACATCTACACGGATGGTGGAGTCCGTTACGGAAGGGCCCTTTTGGCCCGCCGCTTTTTCCGGGTCGGGGGAGGCTGCCGGCAAGTCCCCGGACGGCACGGCGGCGGTGGTATGGGAACAGGCGGCTTCCAGCCGTTTGCGCAGGCCGTCGTAGGTTTGGGATCCTTCGTTGCCATTCGCTTCAATCGAGAGCAGGATGGTTTTGACTACGTCCGCGGCTTCCAGCACTAGGGTAACCAGTTCCGGGGTGAGTTCGCGTTTTCGGTCGCGCAATTGGCTAAGGATGTTCTCGGCCAAGTGGGTTACGGCTTCCAGGGAAGCAAAGCCCAGGAACCCGCAAGTCCCTTTAATAGTATGAATTGTGCGGAAGATACCAGCTAGTAGTTGAGGATCCTGTGGGCTCTTTTCAAGGGCCACCATTTCCCGGTCCAGGCGGGCCAGACTCTCGTTGCTTTCTATGAGGAACTCTCGAATGATGTCTTGATCGTCCATCCCTCACCGCTAACTGACTTTCTCTGGGTTTCGGAACGTTAGTGGCGGGATTGGGGGAAAATCTCAAGGTTGTCTGCCTGAAATGGCCAATCTTCAGGGACAGGCCGGAGGCCTGTCCTACCTCGGGCAACAGTCGTCCGCACAGAGATCGTGGCTGGGGCCACCCTCGCCTAGGGCGCGCCTGGGGGCGTGGCCCTGGCGTTCGAGGACAAGCTCGCGGATCATGGCGGCGAAGCGCGGATCGGCGCCGACGGTTTGTGCGCGTACCATGTGCAAGCCGAGTTGTTCACACAACTGGCGCGCCTCGGTATCCAAATCGTACACGACCTCCATGTGGTCGGAGACAAATCCGATGGGCGCCAGGACGACATCGCGCGTGGCGCCGGCCGCGGCCAACTCGCGAAGGTAGTCCAGAACATCGGGACCCAGCCAGGGCTGGCCCGGCGCTCCGCTGCGGCTCTGATAAACCAGGCGGTAGGGCGGACAGCCCACGCGTTCGGCCACCAGCCGGCAGGCTTCTTCCACTTGTTGTACGTACTGGCTGGTCTCCGCCATGGAGATGGGAACGCTGTGCGCGGTAAACGCCAGAGCCGCTGCGGCGCGCCGTTCCGGGGGGATGCCGTCGAGCGCCGCGCGCACGCGCTCCGCCATGGTCTCGATGAATCCGGGGTGGTTGTAGAACACGCGCAGCTTGAGCACCTCCGGCGCGCCGGAACCTACAGCCTCGCGCGCGCGGGCCAAATCTTCCAGATATTGCCTGCAACCGGAATAGGAACTGTACGCCGAGGTTACGAAGGCAAAGGCGCGGCGCACTCCATCCGCGGTCATTTGCCGCAGCGTATCCGCCAGCAGCGGATGCCAGTTGCGGTTGCCCCAGTAAACCGGCAGGTCCGGACCCTCGGCGGCGAGCACCTTACGCAACGCCGCCATCAACGCGCGGTTTTGATCGTTGATGGGGCTGCGACCGCCGAAGTGGTAGTAATGCTCCGCCACTGCCAGCATGCGTCCACGCGGCACGTTGCGCCCGCGCAGAACGTTTTCCAAAAACGGCATCACTTCTTCGGGACGTTCGGGACCGCCGAAAGAGGCCAGCAGGATGGCGTCGGCGGGGCTAGTCATCCAACGCCTGAAACAGTTCGGTCAGGGGGACTGCGATGGCAGGATCCTCGGTGCGCAGGACACCGTCTTTGGCTTCGTAAGTGGCTGTCGCAGTGTACACGACGGCGCGCCGTTGCTTGGGGTCAATCAGCCAAACGTATGACACGCCGAAGGCCAGGTATTCTTCGATCTTCTTGCGCACCCGGCTCATGCGATCTTCAGGCAAGAGGATTTCGATGGCGATGAAGGGCGGCGTGCTGGGTATGGGATCGCGTGGGGCGGGTTCTTTGTAGACGAAGACATCCGGAATGCGGTACTTACGAGGCGCGATGCGGATGCGAGTCTCGACGGCGGGCCGGATGGGGCACCCCTGTCTCCTGAGATCGCGGAAGAATCCGCCAAACTCGAGTTGTAGAGTGCCGTGCGGCAATTCTCCCACGTTGCGCTCTAGGATTTCTCCTTCGTCGTATTCGCAATCCGGGTCGTAGCTGGTGGTCAGATATTCCTGCTCGGATACCAGAACCGAAGTCCCCATGCCTGAAGTATAACGCAGCACCTTACCGATGCGCGTCCTTTAGGTATTTGTCGAACCATGCGATGGAGCGCTGCAGCGAATCGACCTGATTCTCCCGCTTGGCAAAGCCGTGGCCCTCGCCGGGATAATAGTGTGCGTCCACGATCTTTCCGTATTTGCGCAAGGTGTCGACCACCTGGTCGGCCTCTTCCTTGGGGTCGCGGATGTCGTTCTCGCCCTGCAGCACCAGCAGGGGCGCCTTGGCATTCTGAAAGTACTTAATGGGGGAGGCGTCCTCGTAGACTTTGCGGTCTTTCACGGGATCGCCAAGAATCGACTGATCGTACTGCTGCAGCTCCGGGCTTTCGTGCGCCTGCTCGGTGAGCCAGTCCGTGATCCCGAAAAGTTCCACGGCGGCGGCCCATACATCGGGCGTTTTGCCGATAGCCATCATGGCCATGTAGCCGCCGTAAGATCCGCCATAAATTCCGATCTTCTTTTCGTTGACGTAGCCAGTGGCGACCAAGAACTTCGCGGCGTAAACTTCGTCCTGCAGATCGCCGCCGCCCAAATCTTTGTAGTTCGCCTTTTGGAAAGCCATGCCGTAGCCGGTCGAGCCGCGGACATTCGGTGCGATACACGCGTAGCCGCGCGAGGCGAGAGCTTCGGCGGTGCGGTTGAAGGTATCCAGGGTCTGGCCGGTAGGTCCGCCGTGCGGCAGCACGATCCCAGGACTTGCGCTATTCCGCTGGAGGTTGAAGGGCACCCAAAGAAATGCGCTGACGATCTTGCCGTCAAACGAACGGTAGTGGACCAAATGGGATGCGGGCAGATTCGCGGGATGCAGTCCGGCCAGCGCGGAGACAGTGAGTTGCGTGGCGCGGCGGGACGTGAAATCGTAGACCCACACATCGGCCGGCCGATTGGAGCTTTGATGCGAGATCAGCAATCGGTCACCGGAGGGTGAGAATGCCGTGGGGTTGCCGCTGGGATTCGTCAATCCCTCCGGGAAATTCAGCGCTTCGGGGCGGCTGGCGCCGGGCTGGGCGATGTAGGTCTTCGTGCGGCCGTCTTCATTGACGACATAAGTGAACCGCGCGCTATTGGGAGCAAAGGCGCCCGCCGCGGCATCCCATTGCGTGTCCGTCACCCAAGTTAAGTTCCGCGTGGCGATATCCAGCAGGGCCACGTTGGAATAACCGCCTTTTTGGTTGGAGCGGATCAGCAGCGTGCGCCCGTCGGCGGAAACGGAGGAGGCCTGGAAGATCGTGTCACCGGTGTGCGGCGTGAGGTTTTCGAGCGTTCCAGTCCCGACATCGATGCCATAGATGTCGGAATCGGTCCGCCCAGAATTGGCGCGGTCGGCGTAAAGGCTCTGCCCATCCGGACTCCAGGCTGCGATTCGCCACGCACGATTCTTGGTCTGCTCGTGGGTCAGGTTGCGAACTTCGTGCGTGCGCCAGTCGAGTAGAGCGATGTCGAAGACGGGCGACGCTTTCGGCTTGATGGAAATTGCGAGCGTGCGGCCGTCCGGCGACCAGTGCGGAGCGGTTTCGGAGATATCGGGAGTCCGAGTCAGATTAACGGGCGTTCCGCCCCCAGAGGGGATGGCGAAGAGGTCGTAGATCTCGCCGCCGGCGTAGTCCTGCTCGTAGACAATCCATTTGCCATCGGGCGACCAGACAGCGGCCGACTGGCGGTCGTCGGACTGTGTCAATTGGATGGGCCAGCCTCCCGCGGCAGCGACTTTCCACAGGTTGTTGCGGCCAGTGAGGTTGGTAGTGAAGACGATCTCGCGGCCATCGGGAGACCATGCAGGGCCGCCTGTGGAGCGCGTGTAGACCAGTTCTTCGATGGGCGCGGGCGCGGCGTCGGGGTTGGATTCGGAGGTTATGGATTTGGGATCGGTGATGGGGCGATCGTCTGGCCCGGACGCCGCGAGTAGAGCGGCGCTGGAGCATAGTACGGCAAGGGTGAGTTTCATGGTTTCGACGCTTTGACGACCTTGAGCAGCATCGGCGCCAGCAGAAACGCGACGGAAGAGGTGGCTGCCAGGCCTTCGTCTCGAAACGCCTTCGCGTATTCATCCGTGTGCATGAAATCGGAAATAAGGGCTACCCCGCCGGGTTTCAACACCCGCGCGATCTCACGGCAAGCGGCGGCGCGGCCTTGCGGGCTTGGGATGTTGTGCAGGCAGAGATTGGACAGTACGCAATCGAACGAGCGGTCCGGAAAGGGCATCTTCCGCGCATCGGCATTGCGCATCTCCACCTTGTCCGCGACGCCCTCGATCTGTGCATTCCGCCTGGCTGCTTCAACAGTGTTGCCGGACAAATCCCGTTCGCGCCAAAGGTCGATGCCGACGCTCCTGCCGGTGGTCAGCCGTTTCGCGGCCCCGATCATCATCAGGCCGCGTCCGGTTCCGACGTCCAGGACCTGCTCGTCGCCGCGCCACGGCGCGATCTTCAGCATGTTCAGCATGCGGTCGCGGTGACGGAATTTCTCAACCTTGACGTAAGACACCATCAACAGGATCAGGATGACGCCGGTCGGAACCAAGGACAGAACGACGCTCGCCGCGGTACTGGCTGCGGCGCTCGAGGACCTGCGAAACCCCAATCCAAACGTCAGGCCTGCCACGACGGCCAATACGATAATCAGGCCGAGGCGCGGGTTGTCAATGCCGTAGTTCGGTTTCTCCATTGGCTTGGCTAGCCGTCCAGCGCTTTGAACAGTTGGGCGAGCGGGACACTGCGGTCCCATAATGTTTCCACCGCGCGTGCGTTGAAAAGGCGCAGGCGCCCATGCCCATGACTGGAGTATAGCGCAGCGTGTGAGCGCCATCGCCGGCAAGCGGACAGCCTTAAGGTCTCCGAAAACTCAGCCTACAATAGACGGAAGGAGGGAAGAGCGTATGATCATTCATCGAGGAGGATTGATTGCCGCTTTGGCGCTGTTGGCTGGAACTCCCGCCAGCCGGGCGCAGTCGGCGTACGTGCGTGTGAGCCAGGTTGGTTACGAAGCGGGAAGTCCGCCGTTTCGCGCCTATCTGATGTCCACCGCCGCGGAAACAGGAGCGACGTTTAATGTTCTCAACTCGAGTGGCCAGAGCGTGTTTTCGGGGCCGGTCGGCGCCTTGCTAGGCACGTGGAGCAACAGCGCCACATTGACCTATTCGGTGTATGCTCTGGATTTCACCGTTCCGTCCGGGGATGGCTACAGCATCTCCGTAGCGGGGCCGGCGGCGGCAGTTTCGCCTGTCTTTCCCGTGGAAGTTCCCGCCACGCTCTACTCCGGACTACTGCTGAACACCAGGTTCTTCTATGAAACCGAACGGGACGGCCCGGACTATATACAGAACGCGCTACGCACCGCGCCTGGGCATCTCAACGACGCGAAGGCCACCGTCTTTCAAACTCCGCCATTGAATAGCGGCGACTCGATTACGACGACCGGAACGCCTCTCACGCCGACCGGCGCCGCGATTGATGCGTCCGGCGGCTGGTGGGATGCGGGCGACTACATGAAGTACGTCGAGACTACCAGCTACACGGTCGCGCTGCAGGAGATCGGGATTCGCGATTTTCCCAGTCAGATGGGCGCGCACGCTCCGCTGAACCCCCCGTCACCGCCGAATTCCATTTCGTATGCCGGAACCGCGTCGGGCGCGCCTTCATCGTCCGACTTCGGTCCGGAGGCGAGATTTGGCATCGAGTTTTTGACGAAGATGTGGAACGATAGCACGAAGACGCTCTACTATCAGGTCGCCAACAGTCAAAGCTGGGTCAACTTTCCCAACCTGCTCAGCGACTACGATATCTGGCGCCTGCCGCAGGCGGACGACGACTGGGATGGTTGCAACAGCGCCGCGCAGTACATCTGTCACCGGCCGGTATTCGTCGCCGGCCCCGCGGGATCGTCCATCAGCCCGAACCTGGCTGGGCGCCTGGCGGCTGCATTTGCGGGGTGCTACCAACTTAATCGCACATCGGAGCCGAGCTTCGCAAACCAGTGCCTCAAGAATGCGGAGGACATCTTCGCCCTGGGGGATACGTCGTATGCGGACCCGGCGGCGTCGGTGGGTAGCGGCACCTGCACTTCCGGGTGCCTGCTCACGATCATGCCGTTTGACGGATATCCGGAAACCGTGTGGGACGACGACATGGAACTGGGCGCTACCGAGCTTTATTTCGCACTAAAGTCCGCGGGCGGGAACCTGCCGCCCGGGTTGCCTGTCACCAATCCCATGACGTACCTGACGCAGGCGGCACAGTTTGCGAGCAACTACATTACCAAGATCTACGACGCCGGTTACACCGATACTTTAAATCTTTACGACGTGAGCGGGCTGGCGCATTTCGAGTTGTATCGCGCGTTGAGCCTGGCGGGCAATCCGAGCGGTTTGCCGGTTACCCAGGCGGGCATTCGCAGCCAACTGCTGCAGCAGGTGGGCGATGCAATTACTCAAGCTGGAACCGACGCATGGGGTTTTGGCGACGTGTGGAACAGCGATACGACATCGCACGGCGGGGGCCTCTCGGTAATGGCGAGCGAAGCTTATTATCTGACCGGCGACAGCTCCTATGACACTTACTCGCGCCAGTGGCTGGCGAACATTCTGGGCGCGAATCCCTGGGGATCGTCATTTATCGTGGGCGACGGGTCCACCACCTTTCCCAACTGCATCCAGCATCAGGTCGCCAACATAGCCGGAGCGCTGAACGGCACTTCAGGCGGCGTCCCGGTGCTGTGGGGGGCGGCTTCGGAAGGCCCTGCCTACGCGGCCACTGCGGGCACTCTCCCCGGCATGAATCTTTGTCCGGCAAACGGAATGGATACTTTCCACATATTCAACGGCAATGACGGACCGTATAATGCATCGCAAAAAGCCGTTTACCGGGACAATGTGCAGTCTTACAGCACGACCGAGCCGGCCATCGATCTCACTTCGACGTCGTTCCTGATGTGGTCCTGGCGGATGGCGGGGCAGCCAGCGCCTCTTTCAGATCCCGGTGCTCGAAGCTCGACTCCATCCGGTCCATCTCGGCTGCCGTAAGGCCGATTTTCTTCGCTTCGCGCCGCCAGGTGGCAGTCGCCTTCCCCACTTCGGCGGCGATTTTACGCGCCTCGCCCGGGCCCAGTTCGAAATACTCCGCAACGTCAAGGGCTAACGCAAGGGAAGCCGTGCCATCGCTGAGATCGATGGCGGTGGTCAGAATGCGCGGCTTGATATCGATGGGCACGGGATTGAGATCGTAGGCGGGGGACAGCCGCCATCCGGCGGGACCGGCATAGAGAAAGCCGTGGTTGCGCAGATGGTCGTCGGTATTCGAGATCATGATGCTGAATACGATCCTCCGCCATAGGGCGCGCATGTCCTCATTAGGAGACGCTCCGTGCTGGCGCAGGACGTCCACGAACTCCAGATAGCTGCGGGTTTCCTGGTCCGCGGCGTCGAGCATGCTCATGGCCGAGAGGAACGGCACGCGCATTCCGCTGTCGCGATCGAAACGGCGCAACAGCAGCACCGGTTTTCCAGCCACGGTTTTCAGCCTCCATGCGGGCACTGCAATGCCAGCCTTCGCCGCAAGCGTCAGGGCTACGGCTTCCCACAAAACTGCGTTGATTTCGTCTCCTTTGTTGGGAAACTTGGCGATGGCCAAATGCCCGTCGCGGTCCCGGACCGAAGCCTTCGGGCGCGCGCCGCCGAGCGATGAGCCGGGCGCCAGGAGCAGGCGCAAATCTTCATCCGTATCGTTGTCGGCGGTGACGTGCTCGGCCGCTGAAAGCAAGCGGGGCAGTTCAATCAGGGGCGGTATCTTGGCGGGTCCGTGCGCCGCCAGAAAGAGTCCGCCTTCGCGTTCGGCGAAGCGCAGGGCGCCCTGGCGCGCTTCGTCGTCTACCATGAGCAGATAGTCGATTTCCCTGACAGTGCGCGGCGTCTCACCCAAGCGCTCCGCGCGGCGGCGTTCGGCGCGGCGCATCAAGATCCGTCCCCAGCGGTCTGGGGCGGAGTCGCCGATGGCGCCAAACAGCGGCTTTTCAGATTGCGTGTGAAAAGGGCCGGGCCCGAGTTTCAGGGCGGGCTCCAGGGAAAAGCGAGCGGGATTCGCGAGCCAGCCCTTATCGTATTCGAATGTGGCGCTTTCCCTGCCCTTGCGCATGCGCCCCCACAACCGGCCCACGAGGTGAGGCGTGCCCTGGAGATCTACGTAAACGAAAACTTCCTTATCCATGGCTGGGCGGTCCTTGCCTGCGCGTTAGCCGGATGCGCTCCGGCAGATGCTCCTCTTCGAGTTCCATTCCAACGGCGTCGTGCCTGGCGTCGGCCACGCCGGCCAACCGATCGATCATGCCCAGAACGAAGAGCACGGTAGCGTAAATGCCCAGCGAGACGCCTGCGTCTCCCTGCTCCAACTTGTGCAGAGTCGTGCGGCTGATCGAGGCGCGCTCAGCCAGGATCGCGGCGGGGATACGCCGCCGCAGCCGGGCATCGCGGATATCGTGGCCCATCTTGCGAAGGGCGCGCCTCACCGGGATGGGCGCTTTTGGGGCTAATTGAGGTTTTCTCATAACGTTCATGATACTGGTCATTATAAGCTTTAAGGTACAGTATCGTGAACGTTAAGTCAATGGTTAACACCAGCATGCCCCTGCGCGTCTTACTGCCATGAACGCTTTCTGGCAGGATACGCGCTTCGCTCTGCGGATGCTGCGCCGGAGTCCTTGTTCACCGGTACGGCCGTGCTGGCGCTCTCATAACGTCCATAATCCTGGTCGTTATAGGCTTTAAGGTATAGTATGGTGAACGTTAAGTCAATGGTTAACACCAGCAGACTCCTGCGCGTCTTACTGCCATGAACGCTTTCTGGCAGGATGCGCGCTTCGCTCTGCGGATGCTGCGGCGGAGTCCTTTGTTCACCGGCACGGCCGTGCTGGCGCTGGGAGTGGGGATCGCCGCGAACACCGCGATCTTCAGCCTGATGGATGCCATGTTGCTGCGCCCCGTGCCCGGCGTGAGAACTCCGGCCGCACTGGCCGTTTTCGAGCGTTGGCAAGCGGGCCAGTTGCTGGGCAACATGGGCTATCCCGATTACCGGGATTACCGCGATCAGTTGAAGAGTTTCTCGGGAGTGGCCGCGGAAGCCGGCACGCAAGTCAGCTTCTCCAGCGGCGGCGCTAGCGAGCGAGTTGCCACGGCGCTAGTCTCCGGAAACTACTTTGTGGTTCTGGGCGCAAGCGCGGCTGCCGGGCGTCTGCTCGCCGACGCGGACGAGCGCGAAGGCGGGCCGGCCGTCGCCGCGATCGGCTACGCATTCTGGCAGCGCGCGTTCGGCGGAGATCCGCGGGTGGTAGGAAGCACGATTCGCCTGAATGGCCACACTTTCCTGGTGGTTGGAGTGGCGCCGCGCGACTTACGCGGCACACGCACGCAGTTTCAGCCCGATGTATGGATGCCGATCACGCTCCAGCCTATAGCGATGCCACGCATGACGCCGGGCACGTTGCGGAATCGCGCCAGCGGCTGGCTGCGCATCGTCGGACGCCTCGCGCCCGGTACATCCCTCGGCGCGGCGCAGGCGGAAACGAGCGCGGTGGCGGCGCGCCTGGCGCAGGTGTATCCGGCAACCAACCACACGCGCACGGTGGCGCTGGTTCCGGGCTTGGGACTGGATTCGGACGACCGGGCGGAGGTGCGGCGGCTGCTGGGATTGCTGCTGGCATGCGTCGCACTGCTGCAGCTTATTGCCTGCGCGAATGTCGCCAATTTGATGTTGGCGCGGTCGGCGGCGCGCCGGCGGGAGGTTGCGGTACGCGTGGCGCTAGGCGCGGGCCGGGCGCGCCTTGTGCGACTCTTTCTGACGGAAGGCGCGCTGCTGGCGGCAGGTGCGGGGTTGGCCGGGGTACTGCTGGCTCCGATGGTTGCGCAATTGGCGATCGCGGCGAACCAGAACGCCTACACCATGCGCGGCGTGAACGTGCAACTTGACGCCCGGGTGCTCGGCTTTGTGCTGCTGCTGACGACGATATCCGGACTGCTCTTCGCATTGGCGCCCGCACGGCGGGCCGCGCGCGTGGACCTGACCACATCGCTGAAGGACGGATCGCCGGGCGCGGGCCGGACCGGTTCGCGCGTGCGGGGCGGACTCATTGCGGCGCAGACCGCGCTCTCGCTAGTGCTGCTGGCCGGTGCGGGGACTGGCATCGCCAGCATGCGGCGGGCGCTCGGCGCGAATCCCGTGGCACAGCCGGAAAACGTGCTGCTTGCGTCGGTGGACCTCGACGTTCAAGGCTACTCTCCGGCAAGAGCACAGAGCTTCTATACGGCTCTGCTGGAACGGGTGCGCGCGCTGCCTGGAGTCACCGCGGCGAGTCTAGGGCTGTCGATCCCACCGGAGGAGTTCTTCGGCCGCCGCGCCATCTTCCATCCAGGCGAGGAGCCGCCGCTGCACGATTTCCAGGGCGACGACTTCGCATTCGGGCTGCGCGTGGACGACGATGTAATTGCTCCCGGCTTCTTTCACGCGCTGGGCATACCTCTGCTCGAAGGCCGCGAATTCAGCGCCGCAGATGGCGCAGACGCTCCGCGCGCCGGCATCGTGAACGAAAGACTCGCACGGCGCATTTGGCCAGGTGGCGAAGCCATTGGGCAGCGGATTGTCGCGCCGGATTTCAGCGGACCGGCGCGGTCCCCGATCGCCATCGTGGGAGTTGTGAAGGACGTGGCCGTGCGATCGCTCGCGGGCGATGCCACGTTACAGCTCTACCTGCCGCTGGCGCAAGAGTACAGCGGGCGCGCCACTCTGATCGTCCGGGGCGGCGCAGCCGCGCCGGGGTTAGCAGGCGCGTTGCGTACGGAGGTCTCCCGGTTGGACCGCAGCCTGCCGCTGTTCGCCATCGAAACAATGCCCCAACACATCGATACGTCGCTTTGGCGGCAGCGCCTCGCCGCCGGGTTGCTGGGGATCTTCGGTGCGCTGGCGGTGGCGCTGGCGGCGATGGGGATCTACGGCGTCGCGGCGCATTCGGTCTCGCAGCGGACGCGCGAGATCGGGATTCGCATGGCCATTGGCGCGCGCGGAGACCAGATCTCGGCGCTGGTGGTCCGCGAAGGGATGGCCTGGGTGCTCGCGGGGGCCGCCGTCGGCCTGCCTGCAGCGCTGCTGGCCACGCTGGCCATGCAGAAGGTGGTCCCCGGCGCGGTCCCATACAATCCCTGGGTGCTGGGCGCTACGTTCGCAACGCTCGGCGCGGTCAGCCTGCTGGCGAGTTATTTGCCCGCACGGCGTGCGGCGCGGGTGGACCCGGTGGTCGCACTGCGTTGCGAATAGACGGGACAAAACGCCACTCGCCGGTGTCTATCCTGAGATGGTACTACGCATCGCTCTCCTCGCTCTGATGGCCTTCGTGCCGATGACGCCCGCACTGGCAGACGACACCTCGAGCGGGCGAGCCGAATTGGATAAAGGGCGACAGGCCTACGCCCAACAGCAGTTTGCCGACGCGCTGACCCGCTTCGATGCCGCCGAAAAAGACGCCCGAACCGAAGGCGACGCAGCGTTGCTGTTGGAATGTCTGCGGCTGCGGGCGGCGGTGCAGCGCGATTCCGGCGATGCGGCGCACGCGGAGCAATCGCTTGCAACGGCCGCGGATGAGGCCGCCAAGGCCTACGGCGAAAGCAGTCCGGAAGTGGCCGCCGTCCTGGAGGAGGTTGCCGCCGGGGATCGGGCTCAGGGCCGCGCCGAACCGGCCCTGGCGGCCATTGAGAAGGCCATTAAGATTCGCGATGCGCAAACAGGCGCGGCACGCTCCGGACTGGCCCGCGACCTAACGTTGGCGGCTGTGTTGCTCCAGCAAGCCGAGCAGGCGGAGCCGGCCATCGAGTTGTTGAAGCGCGCCATCCAGGAGTGGAGCCTGGCGCAACCCGGCGATCCGCAATGCCTGCCCTCCATCGAGGCGCTGGCCGGCATCTACCGCGACCATTCGCAGTACGCGGATGCCGAGCCGCTGCTGCAGCGGGCCGTGCGGATGCGCGAAGCCGCCGACGGCATCGAGACGGCGGAATTGATCCCGTCGGTGGATTCGCTCGCCTATGTGGAATTCGGCCTGAAGAAGTACCCGGAGGCCGAAGCGCTGTACAAGCGGCTGCTTGGCCTTTGGCAGAAGAACGCCGGCGCGGACCATCCCATGGTGGCGCTGACGCTCGACAAGATGGCCGAGTTTTACGCCTTCCAACATCGCTACGAGGAAGCCGAGACAGTGGCCACGACCGCGCTGTCGCTGCGGGCCAAGACGTACATTGCCAGCCTGAACCAGACCGGCCGCGTGCTGCTGATGGAAGCCAAAATGGACGAGGCGGAAGACTTGTACCACAGAACCGCGCAGATCGGCGATCTGGCGAAGGCGCCGGACGACGCGATGGATTCGCCTTTGCGCATCTATGCCAGGATTCTGCGCGAGATGAAGCGGGACGATGAGGCCGCCGCGGTGGAGAAGCGCGTGAAGGAAGCGCTGCTGCGGAAGGCGGATCGGGAAGGCCGGCGGCCGGCTCCGGGGGCCACGCCGCCACAATAATTTACAGTAAAATTGTTTCTACACGCATGAAGATAACGAAACTACCGCTGATTTTTGTGGTCACGGCGGCCTTTGCCGCGCAGAGGTATCAACCCGCCGCCATCTGGGAATGGCAGGAGGACGTCATCACCGATCCCGCGGCCCAAAGCGCCTTTTTCGCATTCGCCACCACGCACGGAATCAACTCGGTTTATGTCGAGTGCGAGTCGGCCGTACAGAACAATCAACCGGCCCTCGCTGGCTTCCTGGAAGCCGCCGCAAACAATGGGCTGACGACCGAACTCCTCTTCGGAGACGCGGACTGGGTGCTGCCAGGCTCGGGCTATCCCTACCAAGGTTATGCGGTCTCACTGGTCTCAGTTTACACTGCGCAGTTGCTTGGCCAGATGACTACCGGAAAACCGGTTGCGGTGCATTTCGACGTGGAACCTTACAGTCTGAAGCAATGGAAGGTGGAACAGAATACCATTGCCCTGGATTACATCAGCCTGGTGACTCAGTTGGAGGCGGCGGCGCAACCGCTTGGTTTGAAGCTGTCGGTGGACGTGCCCTATTGGTACAGCACGATTCCGGTTACGCAGGGTTCGGTTACGACGCCCATGAACCAGCTCGTTATCGATATAGTGGATCGCTACGTCATTATGGATTACTGGGATACGGCGTCGCGCATCGAGCGCCAGGCGACTACGGATATGACTTATGCGGATAGCATCGCAGGCAAGCAGGTGGTCATCGGCGTTCTCACTACTTGCGACCAGAACCCGCAGGACCAGTCGTTCTGCAATACGAGCCCGCACAACGGGACCGCCGATATGGAAGCGGTCTTGAACCTGGTCCGGAAGGCCGAAGTTCCGAATGCAGCCTTCGGAGGGTTCGCAATCGAGGATTATGCCGGGTTCAGTATCCTTGGCCCCTAACCAACGCGGAAGACTTTCTGCATCGCCGTGGTGAGCCGCGCAATGCGCCGGTAGCCCGGACGGTACTTGCCTGATGGAACCGGGCTTGAATTGATCGCCACGCCAGCCCACGGCCAGATCGGCGGCCCAGTTGTCTTCCGTTTCGCCGCTACGCACGCTGATGGTCACCTGCCAGCCGGCGTCTTTGGCGAGCCGCCAGGCTTCCGCG
>Ga0070761_10000476_pt1 | contig 26052 bp, 31 predicted proteins | sample HubBroMetageREF1_FD_66724 | JGI IMG/M metagenome (GOLD analysis project Ga0070761, IMG submission 66724) | Reference soil microbial communities from the Hubbard Brook experimental Forest, New Hampshire, USA - Hubbard Brook CCASE Soil... | ecosystem: Environmental > Terrestrial > Soil >... | reverse complement strand
GCATATACCGCCGGAATCCGGGCGGGGCCGCCGCGCTAGTCGAAATCCGACTCGTCGTCGTCCCGCGGGAGAACCCCGTCGATCGAGTCCCCCATCTCCTCGTTGGACTCGGTCCCTTCCGTCGTCTCTCGGAACGCGGGGTCCCGCTGCAGGAGGTGGACCCGCACGCAGTCGCGGTGAGCCGGACTGCCATTCCAGGAACTCGTCTCCTCCGGCAAGCCGAGGGGCTCCTTGCAGAGCGTGCAGATCTCCGGGGGCGGACTGATCCACGATATCCGCCGGGATGGGGCGTCCATGGGGTACTGTACTAGTAGAAGCGTCCCGGGTCCTTTACCTTTCGGGAACGGAGCGTTCCACTACGCGGAGACGCCCCAAGGGCCATTACCCCGGTCGCGCGTGGAGTCGGGACCGCGATGGACGACCTGGCCGAGATCCGCAAGCGTCGTATCGCCCTCGGAATTTCCCTGGGGGAACTGGCGCGCGCAGTGGGACGGAGCGACGCGACCCTCTCGCGCATCGAGAGGGGTCGGATCCGACCGTCGTACGACCTGGTACGACAAATCCTGTCCTTCCTGGAAGCGCAGGAGGGCTCCGCCGCGCCCCGCCTGACCGTTGCGGATGTGATGAACCGCTCGCTCGTGACGGTCGAGTCGTCGGCCCTGCTCGCCACCGCAGCCCAGCGACTCGAAAGCGGCGCGTTCTCGCAGCTCCCCGTCGTCGACGCGGGGAAGGTCGTCGGCTCGCTCTCGGAGTCGGCGCTGCTCCGAGCGCTGGGCCAGTCGAACTCGCGACGCACCCGGGTGCGCGACGTGCTGGAGGCGGCCTATCCCGTCGTCGACGAGGGCTTTCCCGCCGACCTCCTGCCGGGTCTTCTCGGGCGCTATCCCGCGGTGCTGGTCGCCCGTCGGGGAGAGCTCCAGGCGATAGTGACGAAAGCGGACCTGATCAGAGGATTGCGCGGGACGTCGCTACGTCGCAAGCCCGTGACCTAGGCGTAGGAGCCGCCGTTCGCCGCGCGGACAGCACCGAGGGCCGCCTCGATCGCGAGCGCGGAGGCTCGTAGACCGAGGCGGTCCGCCACGGCACCCGGACGCGACTCCGGTCCCCTCGCCGCGAGTCGCCCCGTCGAGGCGGTGAAGAGGACGTCCCCGTCCGTGGAGCTGTGGAACGGCCGGATCGCGGAAGCAAGGCCCGCATGCACCATCGCACCGACCCGAGCGAGGGTGGGCCGGTCCAGGGTGCACTCGGTGACCACGAGAACGAGAGTCGTTCCGGTCGTTCGGTGGCCTCCGGCGAATTCGGAGTCCGGGGACGATACACCGCCCCGAGCTCCTCGGGCACCCGCGACCCAGGTCCCGGTGGCCGGGTCCCGAACCGCTCCGACCGCATTCACCGCTACGAGGACGCCCAGGGTACCGAGACCTCGCTCGGGGGCCGCGGCCGAACCGATGCCGCCCCGCATGGCGCGGTCCCGCCCGAGGTACTTCCCGACGGTCGCACCTGCTCCGGCGCCTACTCGTCCCATCGCGACCGGAGCACGGCTCGCGCGAAGGGCGGCTTCGTATCCGAGCGGAAGATAATCCGGAATCGGACCGCGATCTCGAGGCAGGTCGAACAGGGCGGCTCCCGAGATGGGGACCACGGGATTCGGGTTCTGGAACGCGAGGTGTCCGCCTCCGGTCTCGAGAATCCGGGTCCGAATCCCGCGTGCGGCATCCAGGCCATAGAGACTGCCTCCGGCGAAGAACACGGCCCAACGGCGCCCGAAGGTAGCGTCGAGCGAGAGTGATGCCGTGTCGTAGGTCGCCGACGCTCCGCCTCGCACGTCGACCGTCATCGCCGCCGGTGCATCGAACAGCGCGACCGTCACGCCGCTCGTCCCCTCGGGGGTCTCGGCCTGACCGACCCGAAGGCCGCGGACCCGGGTGAGTGTCGCCGACCGAGCGGTCATGGCCGTCCGTAGGCCCCCCTCAGGAAAAGCGATGGCGGTCGGCCTCGGACTCTTCGCGTCGCCGACTTTATCTGTCGGGTCGGTTCGGCGTTCCTCGATGCCCCGGGCGTCCAAGAAACCGACCGTTGACAACGATGCCCCGAAGGGCTTCCGCGTGCTCCGTGAGGCGCCGGTCGGACGTCATCCTCTCCTCGCCGTTTTTCCGGACCTCGACACGCTTCCGCTCGCGAAGCGCCTCGAGCCCGATCCAGCACGGCGCGCCCGTCTCTTTGACGAGACGTGCGTCGAGGTCGTGGATGCCGACATGTGGATGTACGTCGCACCGTGGGACCTGCCGCCGTCGTTCCGCGGGCGGTGGAAACCAGTCGTCACTCCGGGATCCGATTGCATCGTGGTCGGTAAGGGCCATCTCGGAGAGAGCCCCATGCTGATGCTCTTCATGGACATCTACCACGAGCTTTGCCACGTGCGTCAGCGACAGGGAGGTGCGAACCTCTGGGAGCCCGGGGTCAGCTACGTCAAGCGTTGGACCGAGGTCGAGGCGTACCGACTGGTCGTGGACGAGGCGCGGTCGCTGGGGGTCTCGAACGATTTCCTGCGCGAGTATCTCAAGGTCGAGTGGATCTCCGCGAAGGAGCACCGCGAACTCCTGGGCGAGCTCAAGGTGCCGGCCAAGTAGAGCGAACGACGCCCTTCCCCCGGACGTCGGGACCCTTTCCCCTCGGCGATTCTTCCTGAAGAACACCGTCTTTATCGTCCGAGCCCCGAAATCTCCCCTCTAGCCCGGGGTGCTCGCCGCTCGACCATGGATATCAAGGCCCACCCCAAGATCCGTCCGTCGAGCAACGACCTCTGGTTCCTGGCCTACCTTCCGCTCGCGATCTCCGACGGGATCGCCGCCCCACTCATCCCGCTCCTCGCCCTGCAGAAGTTCTACGCGTCGCCATTCGCCGTGACGATCATCATCGCGGCCTCCGCGATGAGCCAAGTCCCGTTCACGATCCTCTGGGGCAACCTCTCCGACCGCGTGGCCCACCGGAAGTACTTCCTGGTCGGGTCCTTCCTCGCGACCGGCGCCGCGATCATCGCGATCGCGCTCGCCCACGACATCATCACGTACTTCTGGCTCAATATCGTCGAAGGGCTCGCCTCGGCGGCGAGCGCGCCGATCGGCACGATGCTCTTGCTCGAGACCCGACACAAGCGCTGGTGGCCGACCGACATCGGCCTCTTCGGACTGATCTCGGGACTCGGAACGACCGTCGGTCTGGCTCTCGGGTTCGTCTGGCTGTTCGTCGTCGGCGTGAACCAGAACGTCATTCACGGAATGACGGCCCTCCTCGTCCTGGCGGGCATTCTTGCGTTGCTCTCGGCCCTCATCGCCCTGGCGTGGATCCACGAACCGAACGGACGGATCGAACGCCGGAGCCTCGCGGACCTCGTCCACCTCCACCGGAGCGTGACCGAGCGCGTGCGCCAGTTCCGGACCCGGGTCGTGGGGGTGATCGACCTCACCCGCTCCAGCGCGGAGAAGCTCCCGGGGAGGGAGTACCTCTTTCTGGCCGCCCTCGGGGTGATGAGCCTCGGGTTCGACGTCTTCTACGGACCGTTCCCCGTCTTTCTCTGGCAGGACGCCAAGTTCACGGACGCCGGAGTGTTCATCGTCTACCTCGGAGCGGCGGCGGCGTCGACCGCGCTCTTCTACCATTCCGGCAAGGCCGTCGATGCCCACTCTCCGAAGGGCGTGTTCCTGGAATCTCTGGGCGCCCGCGTCCTCCTGATGCTCCTCTTCCTCTGGGGGCCGCTGTACATCCTCTTCGGCCTCGGAAGTCCCGAGCTGCTCGCCTGGCTGACGCTCCTGAACGCGCTCCTCGGGGTCAGCTGGGCGTTCATCAGCACCGCGAGTACGCTGTTCCTCGTTCGTCTCGTCGGTCGGTCGGCCCGGGGCCGGGCGCTGGGACTCTACAGCGCGGTGGCCGGCGCGGGAGGTCTCGTCGGCACCCTGCTCGGCGGATGGCTCTACGCGACGTACGGGGTCCACCTGGCGTACTCGATCGCCGCGATCACGGTCCTGGCCGGCGGACTGCTTCTGCTCCCGATCCCCTACCACATGTTCCAGGTTCCGCACGCCACGGGGCGACGACATCCGTTCACCCGCAGCACCCGCGCCACCGTCCCGCGTCCCCCGACCCCGGCCCGACCCCGCCGGTGACCGGGCTCAGGCGAAGAACATCTCCCACGCCAGGGTCCGGATGACGTACCCCAGCGCCAGATTCGCGAGGAACGGCTCGAGGTCGGGCGGGTACCCGTCGATCTTGCAGGAGCGGAACCCGAGCTGACCCACCGCCATCGACTCCGTTCCGCGGACGATCGCGAACCGGCCGGTGAGCCGCTCGTTGATGACGTACTTCACGCCCCGGTATTCGATGGTCATCGGCCCCAGCGCGGTGGAGACCGTTCGCCAATTCTCCTCCCCGACGTGGATCCGAATCTCGTCGTTCTTCCGGTGATAGGTCACGGTCGAGTGGACGACGTCCGGCTGCGTGGAGATGTACGTGTGGTAGTCGGTGGAGAACAATGCCGCCATCCGGTTGCCGAGGCCGTCGCGCCCGGCCTGGACGGGCCGGCCCTCCCAGAGCACTTCGCCGACCTTGATGTCGACAACGTTCTTGAGGACGCGAGCCGTCGCCTCGATCATCGGCTGCTCTTCGGCGGGACGACCCCCCTTCCTATTAATCATGGGTCAGGTCGACGAGAGCATGCCGAGCGACCGGTGGCGGCCCCCGGCCGCAGAGCTTCACATCGGTATGGAGTTCTACGCGACCGGCGCCCCCGGCGTCGCCGGCCGGTTGAAGACCACCGCGGACGATTTCCGAGTGACCGAAATCTCGAGCTATCCGTACCCGGACCCCGCCGGGGCGTTCGTGGTGCTTCGCCTCGCGAGCCGAGACTGGGAGCAGCACGAACTCGCGGCAGCGGTCGCCCAGCGACTCCGGCTTCCCCGCCACGCGGTGCAGTGGGCGGGTACCAAGGACCGGCGGGCCGTCTCCGAGCGTCTCTTTTCCTATCGGGGCGCGGCCCCCGAACGGGACCTCGGCCTTCGTAACGTCACGCTCGTCGAAGCCTATCGCGCGCGCGACGGACTCGTTCTGGGCCATCACTACGGGAACACGTTCGAACTCACCGTCGGCGAGCTCGCGACTGGGCCGACGGAGGCGCTTCTCGCGTTCCGCCAGACCGAGCGCGAGCTGCGCGACGTCGGAGGCATCCCCAACTTCTTCGGACCCCAGCGGTTCGGCGAGGTTCGCCCGATCACGCAGGAGGTCGGAAGGTGGGTCGTGCGCGGCGACCTCGCGCGAGCGGTGGATGTATATCTTACCGAACGCCCGGCCGACGGCACGCCCGGGGTCGGGGATGCAGCGCGTCAAGCGTATGCCGAGCATCGCGACGCGGCGCGGGCGCTGCGCGAGTTTCCGCGCGAGTACCGTTTCGAACGCTCCCTGCTCGAACATCTTGCGCGTGGGCATCCGCCGGAGCGAGCGTTCCGCGCGCTCTCGCGGGACCTGAGGATGCTGTTCGTCCACGCCTTCCAGGCGCTGATCTTCAACCGCTGGCTCGATGCTCGCCACACCGCCGACCTTCCGCTCGACCGACCGGTCGAAGGGGACCGGATCGTCCGCGTCGCACGGGACGGTACGGTCCGAGGTCCCGACTCGGTGCCGGTCGGCCCTGACAACCTCACGGAGTGTAGCGACCTCGTGACCCGGGGCCGCGCGTTGGTGGCGGGTCCGCTGGTGGGGTTCGAGAGCCCGGGCCCCGACGGACTACCGGGCGAGCACCTCGAGTCGATCCTCCGGCAGGAGGGGGTCGACCGGTCGATGTTCCGTCTCCCGTCGGCCCCCGAGGTGGCGAGTCGGGGAGCATGGCGGCCCGTCCTCGTCCCCACGCCACCGTTGTCGATCGATGCGGCGGGGGATCGGGTCCGCTTTCGATTCGCACTGCCCAAGGGAGCGTACGCTACCGTCGTGCTCCGGGAGTTTCTGAAGAACGGAGCTGCCCCGGTTCCGTCTCCATCCCCCGTGACCGACCTCGCGCCCGAGGGGACTCCCGGGGACCAGCGATAGGTTTACGACTCGCCGACCTTCCGGACGCCGTGGTGGATGCGTCGAACCCGCCGCCCGCCGCGCCGGCCGCATCCTCCCCGATCGGACACGAGGACCGGCGATGGCTCCACGACAAGTACGAACGCCTCGCCTCGGAAGAGGATCAGCTGTCGGGAAGTCGCACGTCGTACTACGCGGCCATCGGGACGGTGCTCGTTACCGGCTTGCTCATCGCCCTCGCGGACCTGATGGGTAACCCGTCGATCTTGGTCACGGTCGTCACGTTCCTGGCCGGGCTCGGTATCCTGATCTCGGTGGTCTGGGCGGTTCTGCTTCACCGCACGAACGACGCCCACAATCTCTGGCGGGAAGCGGCGCTGCGGATCGAAGAGGGCGCACCCCCGCTCGAAGGTGAGTTCCGGGCCCCGATCACGCTGCGTTCCGGCGCGACGATCCAGCTCGACCTGTTCCGGCCGTTCCAGACCCACAACGAGCGGTTTTCTCCTTCGAACCCGATCTCCTGGATGGATCGGGTTAATCCGTCGCAGCTCACCGAGATCCTGCCCCTGACGTTCATCGGGATCTGGGTGGGCGCCCTCGTCACGGCTTGGGTATGGTTCCTGATCCTCCGGTAGACTCCGCGCCGTCTTCCGACACCGGACCCACCGGGTCGCGGGGGGGGTGGTGCCGGAGGATCGCCTCGGGCTTCGCCTACACGTCGACCCGGGCCGGGATCCGACCCTGCTTGATCGCCTTGCGTAGCGTTCGATAGTCGCGCTCGGTCTGGTCCGCGTAGGCCTCGGCGAACTCCGCGATTGCGCGGTCGAAAACGTCTCCCTCACCGAGATACCCGCTGATCTGCGCCGGGTCCCCCGAGCGCGCGTGAGCTCGCGCGAGAGCGGTCCCGCACAACTCGGCCTGCCCGAGGAACGCGCGGGGACCGAGCGTCGTGAGGTCCGAGGAGAACTTCATGTCGCGAAGCTGGCGCACGTAGAAGTCGCGAGACCGGAGCCTGCTCCACCCGAGGAAGGTGTCGCTGGCCTCCTGGATCAGATGCTGGCCGTGGACGACGCGCTCGGCGTGGTTGGAGAAGACGCTCACCCCGGCGTACGGCTCCAGGGCGGACGGCCCCGCCTCCTTGAGTTGGAGGAACAACGGGTCTTCGAGGTCGGAGTCCCCCATCAGGAGCAGGATGGAGCAGACGGTCCCCACGCTCCCTACCCCGACGACCTTCTGTGCGACGTCCACGAGGTGGTACCGGTCGAGCAACCGGCGACGCTCGTCGGACAGCGTGCGCCGGTACCGTTCGAAGAACAAGCGGGACGACTCTGCGTCCGCGGAATTCGTATAGTGGAGGATCAGCGGAGGGTCGTCCCGGATGCGAAAGCGCCCGTGGACGCGTCGAGCCATCCTGGGAAAGACATGCAGGCTCGTCTGGTGTCGGGCCTTGTCGACTCCCCGGTCGATCAGCTTCCGCCCCTGGCGTTTGACCTGTTTCGAGGCGGTCGAGAGGTCGATGTGGCTGTACCAGATGTCGAGGTACCGCATCCCGGCGAAGGCCCTCATCGACTCCCGGTAGCACCGCACGGCGGTGAGTGCCGCGACTCGAGAGTCGTCGCGCGAGACTCCGTTCTGGCGCCCGGCCGCGACCAGGCTCGTCGCCAGGCGCTTCACGTCCCACTCCCACGGACCGGTCAGCGTCTCGTCGAAATCGTTGACGTCGAACACTTCGTCGCGTTCCGGGGTCGCGAAGATCCCGAAGTTCCCGAGGTGTGCATCACCGCAGAGTTGGACCCGAGGGCCGGTCACCGGAGTCGTCGCGAGGTCGTGGGCCATCACGGCCGCCGACCCGCGCAGAAAGGCGAACGGCGAGGTGGACATTCGGCCGTATCGAATCGGCAACAAACTCGGCAGGCGCGACCGGTCGGACTCCGCGAGCAGATCGAGCGGGTCGGGGCGGTCCCCAGGGACCGACCAGCTCGCGTGACTGGAACGAGGGACCCGGCGACGTATCGCGCGCCCCGACTCCATTCGCTCCGTACGCGTCGAGACGACCGGCGGACTCCTCAGAGCCGAGGGCGAAACGGCCACGCTCTTCTCCGCACGGCGTGGGGACCGAGCGGCTATTAGGTCTCCACCGGGACAACGGGACCGATCCCCGACTGTATTCCTCCGCCCCGCGCGCGCCCTGCGCGGCCCCGACGGCTGCGCTCGACTCGAGGAAGGCTCGGACTCGGGGACTGACTCCCCGGTAAGTAGCCGATCGAGCAGTCGCGACTTGGCACTTCACGCCGCGACTAGAATCCGCGAAACATCTCGAAGGCCAGGTCGCTGGGTGGGACTCCCAGCGGACCGGTGAGGGTCCCGACGACCTCCTCGACCATCCCGGGAAGGCCCGCGATGTAGATTCGAGGGCGTGCGCCGAGGTCCGTCAGTTCCTCGAGGAACGAGCGATCGATCCGACCGACCCTCCCGTCCCATGGGACCCCGGATTCCGTGGGCCGAGTGACCGTGTAGTGGATCCGGAAATTGGGCCGGGAGCGTGCCAGGTCGTCGAGCTCCGTCCGGAACACCAACTCTTCGGCGGTCCGGGCGGAATAGAGCAGGGTGAGGGGAGTTGGAACCGCCGAGTCCGCGGCGTAGCGCATCATCCCCCGGAAGGGGGTGATACCGATCCCTCCCGCGACGAGTACGCTCGGACGGGATCCGTCGAAGAGGAAGCTTCCCAGCGGACCGTAGATGTGAGCCTCGGCGCCCGCCGGGAGTCGAGAGAGTGCCTGCTTGAACGGGGTATCCGTGATCTTGCATGTGACCGCGAGTTCGCCCGTTTCGGAAGGACTCGAGGATAGGGAAAAAGTTCGAACGGCACCCCATGGATCGTCGACCCCCGGGAGGCTCAGCCGTATGGCCTGATTCGATAGGTAGCGAAATCCGGTTCCCCGAGTGGAAAAGCGGAACGTCATCGCCGTCGGAGATTCCCTCCGAGCCTCGAGTAGCGGGAGCACGTACCGGGCCGGCACCGGTAGGTCCAGCGTCCGGAGCTCCGGCATGGTGTTCGCACACGCGAGCGACCCATATTGACTCGCCCTACGTCGCACCGGACACAAGCTAGGTCCCCATGCCCGAGTTCGCTGCCGGCTCGCCCGAGTCGGCGCTGGTCCGGGGGCGTCGCTGCATCTCCTCAGGGCCGGCGGGACGGCCGAGTCTCCGGCGCCCGCGGGAACGTGGGGGATAAGTAATTCCAGCCCTCCTTCTGGGCCGCCGCACCGGCTCCGGGACGCCCCCGTCTCCGTTCTCGGCAAGGATCCACGTGACGACCCCGGAGGACGACCGGCGGAACCTCGCGCTGCTCGTGACCGTCGGGCTCATTTGGGGTTCGGCGTACCCGGTGATCCGGTTCGGGCTCCTCGCGGGCGCGACGCCCATCGCCTTCGCGGCGGCCCGTTACGTACTCGCCGCGGTCGCCATCGCCGTTCTTGCCGCGGCGACACGAGTTCCGTGGCCTGGCCCGCGTGCCCTCGGTCTCTCGGCGGTCCTCGGTCTGCCGATCGTCGGTGTCTATGGGCTGCTCCTCTACATCGGAGAGGAGACAACCTCCGGCGGTCTCTCGGCTATCCTCATCGCGGTCACCCCGTTGTTGACGACGCTGTTCGCTCTCGTTCTCCTCCCCAACGAGTCACTCCGTCGGACCGGCTACCTCGGCATCGCCGTGGGCTTCGTGGGCGTGTTCGTCCTCGTCTTTCCGCCTCCGGGCGTGACCTTGGTCACTAGCATCTGGGGTCCGATCGCGGTGGTCGGTGCGGCGGCGAGCTTTGCGTTGGGGTCCGTCCTCCTCCGGGCGAAGCGGCCCGAGGGTGAGACCCTCTGGGGCGTCTCGGTCCAGTTCGCGGTCGCGACCGTATTTCTTCTCGCGGTGCTTCCGTTGATCGAACCCCACTCTTCACTGCCCCTTTCCCGCAACGTACTGATCGCTCTCGCGTACCTCGTCGCGGTTCCGTCCGTCGCGGGGTACGCGCTCTACTTCTATCTCCACCACCGCGTGGGGCCGAGCCGCGCCAACGTCGTCGCCTACGTCAACCCGCTGGCGGCCGTGACCATCGGGACGCTCTTGTTCGCCGAGCCGTTCGAGTGGTGGGAGATCGTGGGGTTCGCCCTCGTCGTGGTCGGACTGACCCTGGTTACCGTAATCGGCCGGCGACGACCGACCCCCAGCTAACGGCGCCGCATCCGCCCCTGCATTCGCCCCCCGCAGGTGGGTTCTCGGTACCCCAGGCCCCTTCCGATATCCAGCCCGAGCGCACCTTAAACTACCCGCGAAACCCCACTCAGTCCCGGCGTGGCTGCGTCGATGCGAGAGAACTACGGGGGCTTCGGGACGGAACGACAGGCCGCGATCTACGCCGCGGGCGCTGCGGGTCATCCGCCCGTGCTGCCCCTCTCGCTCGAGAAATTGGAGGCCGCGGCCGAAAAGTCGCTGAGCCCGGAGGCGTTCGATTACGTGGCCGGCGCTGCCGGAAGTGAAGGAACCGCCCGGGCGAACGTGGCGGAGTTCGCGCGCTGGTTCATTGTTCCGCGAATGCTCGCGGACGTTCACCAGCGAGACACCCGGGTAGAGCTGTTCGGGCAGACGCTCCCGGCCCCGGTCCTGCTCGGGCCGGTCGGTGCGCTCAGCATCGTTCGGCCGGACGCCGAGCTCGCCGTCGCCCGCGCGGCCGCGGCTCTGGGCATTCCCCTCGTTGCAAGCACTCTCACCTCGCACCCGCTCGAGGAGATCGCGACTACGATGGGCGACGCGAACCGGTGGTTCCAACTCTACTGGGGGCCGGATCGCGACGTCAACTTGAGTCTCGTGCAGCGGGCGGAGAGTGCCGGATACTCCGTTCTCGTTCTCACGCTCGACACCCGCATCTTCGGATGGCGGGAACGAGACCTCGGGCGGGGTTTCCTGCCGTTCCTGGGCGGTGTGGGCATCGCCAACTACCTCAGTGACCCCGTCGTTCGCTCACGGCTCGCCGCGGCCCCCGAGGAGGACATCGGAGCCGCGGTTCGGCACGTCGTCGGGATGTTCACCGACCCTACGTTCACGTGGAGCGACGTCCGATTCCTCAGCGAACGCAGTCGCCTTCCGATCGTCGTCAAGGGGATCCTGCGGCCTCAGGACGCGGTCGACGCGATGGAAGCCGGAGCGAATGGCCTCATCGTATCGAACCACGGCGGTCGTCAGCTCGACGGAAGCCTCCCGGCCCTCCGGGCCCTTCCCCCGGTGGTCGCGGAGGCCGGCGGTCGGATGCCGGTGCTGTACGACAGCGGAATCCGGCGCGGCGCGGACGCCGTAAAGGCGATCGCCCTCGGCGCGCAGGCCGTCCTCCTCGGTCGCCCGTACGTCTGGGGCCTCGCCGCTCGTGGAGAAGAGGGAGTTCGTACGGTCGTGGAGAACTTTCTCGCGGACTTCGACATCACGATGGCACTGTCGGGCCGCGCGAGGGTCGCCGAGCTGACCCGAGACACGGTCGTCGAGGCCTAGCCCCCGAGTCTCTCGTCCGGTTGAGCGGCCCGATCCCGCACGCCATCGTGCGTCGCGCGGGTCGCACCATCCCGCGCGGCGGTCCGCGGACTACGACGCGGTCTCCGCCGCAGGGGCGGAAGACGGTGCGGCGTTCGCCTGAGGAAGGCTGACCAGGCCGAGGAACAGGAGCAGGATCCCGATGAACTCCGCATAGTAGAGCGCGATCGGGAACGACGCGATGTAGAGCGCGCCCCCCGCGCCGAGGATGATCGCCCCCGCGGCCATCAGCAAGGTCTGCCACCGCCAGGACCGGCGGAGGGAAAGGAATGTCGCTGTAAGGAGCACGACGGTCGCGGGGATCGTCACGAGAGACGAAAGGAGGATCAGCAGGAGCGGCGGGTTCCCCGTGATGATCCCGTTCGTCACCATGGATGTCGGTAGCGGCGTGAGGAAGCTCGCCGCGAGCACCACGCCGGAGGTAGCGGCGATGTACGCGGTGTACCCCCGCTCCAGGCGAGGGCTGCGCAGAATCTTCGTCGCGCCAAGGGAGAGGACGCCGACGATCGCGGCCGAGAAAAAAACATAGGCTTCCAGAATCGGGTTCGAGACCATTCCGAGATAGACGACCGATTCGACCACCATCGCGGCCGTCGCGAGAGCGAGCCCTGCGCCCCACATGAACTGCGATCGGGACCGAGTCTCCACGAAGCGAATGAGCCCCCGCACGGAGAGCACGAACAGCAATGCGCTTAGGCCGACGAGCGAGATGGCAATCGCGTAGGATTCAAGCTCCATGCGCGCCACCGACGGGGAGTCGGTCCTCGACCGCAACGGGTGAGACTTCCAGCGCCACGGGTCGAGCGGAAGGAGCGGCGGCGATTGATGCCCCCCTCGTACGAGTAATCCGGACCAAGAATCCGGGCGGCCTCCTCGGTCCCGGGGACGGTGCGTCCTTTCACCTCTGGGGTCCGGCCGAAGCCGGTAGCGGGATGGGTCCCATCGGACCGGCGGTGCGGGGTCAACGCGCGTCCGAGGGCTTGCTCGCGAGCATCGAATACATCAGCGGGACCGAACCCTCCCCCTCCGTCAAGTGCCACCATCCGTCGCGTCCGCGGCGCATCCGCGGAAACTTGTGCCAGTAGGTGTACGGATACTCGGTCATCGCTTCGATGCGAAGGCCGGCCGCGATGAGGGCGTTGAGCGCTTCGGAAATGGGATGGATCCACATGTACGAAAGCGCGTTTTTCAGCCTCGCTTCCGGGGCCGCGTACGTCCCTTCGGATTCGTCGCGCAGCGCCTGGGCCGCAAAATACTCGTGCGTCAGGACGAGCCCCGTCGCATCGGGTTCGTTCCCGAACACTTCGGACATCGGGTGATCCTCGAGGTAGAAGAACCGGCCCCCGGGTTTCAGAAAGCGGGCGATCGTGTCCGCCCACCGTTTCAAATCCGGAAGCCAGCAGATCGCTCCCTTGCCCGTGTACACCACGTCGAAGCGCTCTCGCAGTCGACGACCCACGTCGTAGACATTCGATTCGATGAACCGCGCGTCGATCCCGACCTCGTCCGCGAGCTGGCGCGCCGCACGGATCGCCGGCGGGGAGAAATCGACCCCCGTCACCCGCGCCCCCTTCCGCGCCCAGGAGAGGGTATCCATCCCGAAGTGGCACTGCAGGTGAAGCAACGACGTGCCCCGCACCGCATCGACCGTGCGCAGTTCCAATGGATGCAGGGGGATCCACCCCTTCTTGAACCGGGGGACGTCGTAGTCGCGGGAAGCGACGTGCAGCGGAACGCTCTCGTCCCACATCCGACGATTGACCGCCATCCTCTGCTGGTCCGAAGCGCGCACAAGCGTTCGAATCGGAACGACTACATCACCTCGTCCGCTCGCCCGAGGACCCGGACCGCGAGCGGGAGGCCTCGAGGGTGTTCCGTCCTGGCGGACTGATGAATCTCCGGTGCCTGCTGTTCGTTGGGTCCGGGAGGGAGGAGCCGTTGGCGGAAGGACGTCGGGTGAAGATCGTCGACCTCGAGGGCGAGACGCGTGAGCGCGCCGTGCCCGTCGTGATCGACGCGTTCGTCGGCATCTACCGGTGGCATGCCAAGCGGACGCTGCGCCAAGTCACGCTGGTGCGGGCAGCCGAGATCAGTGGTGAGGTCGTGGGCGTCGCGATGCTCGAACGGCTTACGCCCTCGGTCGGATACGTCTACTATCTCGCGGTCCGGAACGCGTTCCGACGCGAAGGGGTCGGTGCCCTATTACTCGACGATGCGCTCGCCGGATTCGTCCAGGGCGGAATCCGGGTCGTCTACGCCGCCGCGGAGGAGGACAACGCCGGTTCAATCGCCCTGTTTCTGTCCCGGGGCTTCCGCATCGTCGAACGGAAGGAGCGGGGGTACCAGGAAGGCGGACTCGGCGCGTGGGGTCTGAGGAGTCGGATGTGGATCGTCTCGGGAGAGGTACTCCTGGGACGTCGGTTCGCGCCCGAGCCTGTCGCGCCGGCGCTCGGATGAGGGCGGGTGAAACCTCCCCGCGACGAGGCTATCCCCAGTGCCGACGTTGCGTAGGCTCGTGACCCTCTCGACGACCCAGAGTTCCCCCCCGACCGCCACGGTGGGGGATCTCCCGTTCCGCTTGGGAGCCGCGGAGCTGCGTGAGGCGGCCGAACGGGTAATACACGAGGCAGAGCGCGACCTCGCCGAACTGATTCGCTCCTCCCCGCCCCCGACCATCCCCGCAGTCCTCGAACCGCTGAACCGGCTGCTGACCCGGGTCCACGACGTGAGCGACCATGGGAGCCTCATCTTCGCCGTCCATCCCGACGCGGAGACCCGCTCAGCGGGTCGAGAGATCTCCGAAGCGGCCGACCGTTTCTTCAACAGCTACCGTCTCGACGAGGGAGTCTATCGGGCGCTGAAGGCGGTCGACCTGCCGGCCGACGACGCGGCGACGCGGTTCGCCGTCAGCAAGATGCTTCGAGAGATGCGACGCGCCGGTGTCGAGAAGGAGCTGGCCACTCGACAGCACCTCCTCGAACTGAGCAATCGCATCGATCAGGTATCGAATCAGTTCAGCGAGAACATTGCGAACATGGATCGGGAGATCGAGGTGGACGGGTCGGACGAGCTTCGAGGGTTGCCTCCCGACTACCTGGGTGCTCATCCGGCCGGCACCCACGGGAAGATCCGGATCACGACCAAGTACCCGGACTTCTTCCCCGTCATGGCGTATTGCGACGACGCCGATGTCCGCCGACGGCTCCTCGAGCAGTTCATGAACCGGGCCTACCCCGAGAACCTCCCAGTTCTTGACCAGTTGCTGGCGGTCCGCGGCGAGTTCGCGCGTACGCTCGGGTACTCGAGCTATGCGGCCTTTGCCCTGGAGGACAAGATGATGGGCTCCCCCGCGGCCGCGCGCACCTTCCTCGAACGGGTGGGCCACCTCTTAGCCCAGCCCGCAGAAGACGACCTACGCCGGTACCTCGGCCGCAAGCGTCGGGACCATCCCGACGCTACGTCGCTGGAGCTCTGGGACTCCGAGTTCTTCGGTCGCGGGTACTACGACGGCAAGATCCGGACCGAAGAGTTTGGCGTCGACGCGAAGGTCCTACGTTCCTACCTTCCGTATGGTCGCGTGCGGGAGGGCCTCGTCCAGCTGTGTCAGGAGCTGTTCGGGCTCTCCTTCCAACGCGCCCACTCCGCCGAGGTCTGGCATCCGACCGTGGAAGCGTACGACGTGATGCAGGGACCGACGCTCATCGGACGATGCTACCTCGACCTCGTCCCGCGCGAAGGCAAGTTCAGCCACGCCGCCTGCTTCACGGTCCGGTCCGGGGTTACCGACATCCAGCTGCCTCAAGCGGCCCTCGTGTGCAACTTCCTAGACCCGAAGAGTCCGCCCGAGGAGGCGCGAATGGAATGGGGAGAGGTCGTCACGTTCTTCCACGAGTTCGGCCACCTGATCCACGCGCTTCTCGGCGGTCGTTCCCGATGGTTGTTCAACGGCCCTGGGTACGTGGAGTGGGACTTCGTCGAAGCTCCCTCGCAGCTGTTCGAGGAGTGGGCGCGCGACCCGACGACGCTTTCTCATTTTGCCCGGAATCCCGACACCGGCGAGGGGATCCCGCCGGAGCTGCTCCGGCGACTGCAGGCCGCCGAAGCACTGGGACGACCTTCGAGGCTCCTCCGCCAGGTGGCGCTGGCCGCGATCTCGTTGGAGCTCTACGACCGGGACCCCACTGGGATGGACACCGCGGCCACCATCCGGGCCGCGTACGACCAACACTACCCCCGGCCGCTTCCGGCGGACTCGCACTTTCAGGCGGCGTTCGGACACTTGACCGGCTATTCCGCGTTCTATTACACGTACCTCTGGTCGGTCGTCATCGCACGAGATCTTCTCAGCCCGTTCTTCGCCCAAGGTACGCTCACGGACCCGAAGATCGCTCAACGGTACGCCCAGGAGATCCTCGCCGCCGGCAGTTGCCGACCGGCGGCCGAACTCGTCGAGTCCTATCTCGGTCGGCCGTTCAACTTTGAGGCGTTCGAAGGTTGGGCGAGACAGCCCGCGGCCCTCGAGCGGAGCGCCGACCGGCCACCGGCTCCTTAGGTCGGGGGTTGCGTGCCTCGGTCTTGGAGGGTGGAGGGGCATCCAAGGCGAGCCCAAGGGGCACTCGCACTAGGAGGACCACCAGCTCAGTCGGCCCAACCGCGCGCGAACTTCAACCCGTAGGATACCCACATGCCGACGAGGACTGCTCCGAGGATCAGCAAGGACACGACGATCACCACAATGCTCTGGAACAGACTGAAGCCATGAGCCCAGAACGCGACGTACAGCAGCGTGAGGCTGATCCATGCGACGGTCCCCCCGAAGGACGCCAGGAACCGGCGTCGAAGGCTTCCGAACATGTCGAATCGGTGCGAGTCTATCGAGGACGATCCGGTGAAGTGATCCGCGGTCATCGTTCGAGGACCCGATTTCCGGGATAAGAACATAGCTCACGTGGACGGCTTACCTGTCGAGTGCGGAGGCGGGCGACGCCGGACGCGACCGGAAGGATGGCGAAACCTCTTTGTGCGGTGCCCGGGTCGTAGGGCGGCGAACCCCCATGGCGAGGAAGACGATGCGATGGCCCGGTCCCGAGTACCACGTCTCGGCGGTCTTTCGGGCTCCCCTGCCGTACGTGTTTTCCTGGTGCACGGACTACGACGCGCACGACGACCGCCGGGAGAAGGACCGTTACACCCGCAAGGTCATCGAACGTACCCCGCGCCGGGTCGTGTTCGAGGACCTTGTGGACTCGGACCAGGGCTGGAATTGGGCCCGGCACGTCGTCACCCTGCAGCCTCCGGACCGATGGCACTCGGACAGCGTCGGTACCCACCGGACGCTGACGATCGATTACGTGCTCACCCCGCTGTCCGGCGAGCGGACCCGGCTCGACCTTCGATGGAAACGTCGACGTACCCCGCTCGCGACGACCAAGGTCTCGAAGCAGGCCATCGAAAAGTCGACGACCGCGGCGTGGCGCCACTTCGCCCGCGAGCTCGAGAGGGACTATCGCCGGGACGGTTCGAAGCGCGCCCGATGAGCGGCCGTTCGTTCGGAGACGGCACCCCTTTGCCGAAGGGATAGGGTGCCCCGACTCGGAAACCGTCACACCGCTTCCCTGACCCCGGGGAACGAGCATCCGTCAACCCACGTCCGAACCCAACCCGCTTGAAGGCGGACGCCCTCGTTCGTTCCCTCGGGGGGCCTGGCGTGAATCCACTGTTCGACCTGACCGACGTACGGACCTGGGCGCTGTACGTGGAGATCGCCATCGCTCTGATGCTCCTCGCGGGGATGGTCCTGGTCCGTCGCGGTCATGTCCGCGCCCACATGTTCATCCAGAGTTCCATGGTCCTCGTGAACATCCCGATCGTCCTCATCGCAATGGGGGGCTCGTTCTTTGAGTACGTGTGGCCCGGACTTCCCGGGGACATCGGGCAGTCGTTCTACTTTTTCCCGACGATGATGCTGGTGGCCGGGATCGCGGCCGAAGCCTTGGGTGTGTACATTATCCTCGTGGCCGGTACGACCGTCGTCCCCGAACGGTTCCGCTTCCGGAGGTACAAGCTCTGGATGCGAACCGAGCTGATCCTCTGGTGGGCCACCCTGCTCGCCGGCGTGGCCACCTACTACGTGTGGTGGATCGCAACCGCTTGAGGCGCGCGGCGCCTCCCGGCCGAGGTGGCGGGGCGCGGGTCAGGGCTGGAGACTGATCTTTCCCGAACGGCCCATCGAGACCTGGAGCTTCCCTCGGAAGTCCTTGACCCAACCGTCCGTGATACGGACCTTCTGGCCCACGGTGTACCGCTTCGTGTCCTCGCCCCAGAGAGTGAGGGTGATCGTTCCGGTGTCGTCTTGGAGGGTCGCGTCGGCCACCTGGGAAGCGCCGCGCGAGGTCGTAACGTCCCGGACCTCGGAAATGGCCGTGATGGTCGCGTCGATCGTCGCGTTCTGGTTCGCTTGGAGGGAGGCAATGCCGGGCATGACGCTGGGGGCCAGACAGGAGGGGGTTAAACGGTCTCCCTCCGGGACGGGACAGCGTTCACGGGCGGGGGGACGGCGCGTTCGAGAGGTCGTCGTCCTGCTCCAGCCCGAGCAGGTGACCCAGCTTCGCCTGTTTGGTCCGCATGTACGCGCGGTCGTGCTCGTTCGGCGCGACCACGACCGGGATCCGGCCCACGATGCGTACACCGTGCTCCTGGAGATCCTTCATCTTGTCGGGGTTGTTCGTCATGATCCGAATCGACTTTACGCGGAGCGTGGCGAGCATGTGGGCGGCCATCGCATAGTCGCGCTCGTCCGCCTTGAATCCCAGGAGTTCGTTCGCCTGGACGGTGTCGTACCCGGAGTCTTGGAGCTGGTAGGCCTTGATCTTGTTCACGAACCCGATCCCCCGCCCCTCCTGACGGAGATAGAGTACGATCCCGGACTCCATCTTTCCGATCCGTTCGAGCGATTCGAGGAGCTGGTCTCGGCAATCGCAGCGAAGAGAGCCGATCGCGTCGCCGGTCAGGCACTCCGAATGGAGGCGAACCGGCACCTCCTCCTGGTCGACGACGTTGCCGTGGATGAACGCGGCGTGCTCCTTCCGGTCGAGGGTGTTCCAGAACGCCGCGACCTGGTAGTCCCCGAAGCGGGTCGGCAGGTTCGCGATCGCGAGGACACGTACGCAGATCTCGGGGGACTCGGGGCAAGTGTGGTCCTTGCTCTCCTCCAGCAGCTGGGCGACGAGAGGCCCCGGGATACCCATCGGGGTCCGCCAACCGGCCGTCCGATTAAAGCCACCGGTTCCCCCCGCGCTACCAGGCGCCCCGACGGTCGCCCACGCGAACCGTTTAGTCCCCAAGAGCACTCGAGGGCCTGCGACAAGACGGCGCCGATGACAGACCCTACTGGTCCCGTGCGTTGCCCGCACTGCAGCGAACTTGTTCCGGTGACCCCCGACTGGCGACTCGTGGTATGCCCCGCGTGCGGGGGCGTGGTCACCCGGATGGATACCGACGCAACTTACGATTGAAGCTCTCCCAGCCTATCCCTCGGCTCCGGGCCTCGCTCCGTCGGCGTCGGGGGAGTGAGCTAAGCCGGACTCGCGCGGTCCGTATAGACGAACTGCAGCAGGTGCACGTCGATCCGACGGCCGAACTTGTTCCCGACCTCCCGCATGACGCCGACTCGACGGAATCCCGCGCCCTCGTGCAGCCGGAGGCTTGCCGCGTTTCCGTCTGAGATGCGGGCGAGGATCGTATGGAATCCGGACCGGGCTCCCTCAGCGATCAGTTCGGAGAGGAGGAGTTGTCCTACCCCTCGGCGCCTCGCTCCTGCGTCGACATAGACCGAGACCTCGGAGGTCTCTGCGTAGGCCCTGCGTTCTGACCATCGACCCAGCGACCCCCAGCCGACGACCTGTCCGTTCTGTTCCGCAACCAGCGCGACGTAGGGCGATCGGTGCTCCTCCAACCACCGGAGCTGCGCCGCGAGTGATCGCGGTTCCGTATCGAACGTCGCGACCGTCGTCGCTACCGCATCATTGTAGATCGCACGGATCGATGCCGCGTCGGCCTCCGCCGCGTGTCGAACTCGCAGAGTGGGGGCTTCGAGTACTCGCAGAGTGGGGGCTTCGAGTTTTCCGGCCACGCCCGGGTACCCGGCTTTCTCGAAGCGCGGACGCTAGATGAGAGCCCCGGGGACGAAACTGGACGTACGCGCAGGTCGAACTCTCGACCATGACCCAAAACCGCGGCCAGGGTGGCTACGCTCAGACAATCGTCCAGCAAACTCCGGCCCCTCTCGTTCGCTAGGAATCCGGCCGCCCTACCCTAAGGGCCCCCGACGGGCCCGTCCGCTAGCTGGATGGATCGGGGGGGCTCGGTGCGGCGGAAGCGCCCGGTGCCGGGTGGTTCAGTTCCTGATTGTGCATGACCAGGATAGAGAGTCGATCTCCGGTCTGGGCGACCACCCAGATGAGCACGCCGGCCCGAGGGGGACGCTCGGCCCCCGAATCGTCCCGCGCCCCGGTCATGCTCCAGTGCACGTCCACGGCCGCGACGTCCGTCTTTACCCAGCGGACGGCCACCTGCTCGGCCGTCATGTGACTATCCTTGAATCGAGTCGAAAACATCTTCGAGTGAAACGCCTGGATCCGATCTCGCCCATGCAGCGACTTTCCGGCGACGTTGGTGAAGTCGGCGTCCTCCGCGAAGACGGCGGCAAATGCGGCCGGGTCGTGACGATTCCACGCATCCGCAAATTCCGCTACAACTCGCTGGACTCCCGAGTCATCCGGCATGAGAAAATCCCCGAGTATTTCGAAGCGGTTCGAGGATGTAACCTCTGCTGGCAGCCGTCCGGGACCCACCGCTACTTAACGGTCGCTTCCAGAACCCCGCGCGAAATCGCCTTGTCCGGCTTGGTCACCCCTTGGGGCGAAAGGACCTCGGGAGCCGTAGCCAGCCCGGGCCGGTCTATTCGGTGGGAATCGCTAGATCTCGTTGAACTCTGATTGGAGGTCCTCCCGATCGCTAACATCCAGGGGAGACCTGACTCGCAACGGCGCGAGGGTGTGAACCTCCGGGAGCGACGGGAGGGTCGCGCTCGTCAGCCCGATATCGACTCGGAACTGCTGACGGGGTCCAGACTATACACCGTCGCAGGCTGATGGAACAGCTTCTCAGTAATTTGACTCGCAAGCGATAGGCCTCGCTCGAAGGGGGGCCCGACCGATTGCGCCTTCACCACAGATCCGGACAATCCTGTGACCAGGGGAGATGCCTCAAAACGACTCGATGACTGCTACCGACACCGTTGCCCCAAACGACGCAACGGTTCCACCGCTGCTCACGTAAAGCTGGATCGCGAAGAGGGCGCTTCCAACCGAACACGGTAGCGTCCAACTTGCGTTGTTCGAAGGGAACTCCGACGATGTTTCGATGTGCAGTTGAGCCGACGGCAACGGTTCGTTCGGATTCGGACAGGAGAGATCCATGTAGTACGTGCAACCGGGGGCGAACGCGGGAGCACAACCGACAGGGCCGCCCGTGATGTTGACTGTAGCTGAGAGCGTCACTTGTGGGTAGGCTGTTAGGGGTGCGTCACTAAATGGGATCGTAAGATTTAGATTCGCTTCAGTATAGCAGTGAAGCGCAATGCCGCAGGGAGTTCCGTGGGACGTGTTTGAGTCGTTAGATTCTACGGCTCCCGAGAAGAGTTGGACCTCCGTCGGACCGGTTGGTGGGCCGGCGCGAATGATCGTGCTCACCGTGACCCAGACGAAGATTAATACGAGGATAATGGCGCATATCGCGAGTATCCGCCACAACCGATGGACGGTCTGGGCAGAAGCGGCATCGGGGCGGGAGTTACTACCTAACATCCGGTCGTGGAGTAATCTACTGAGAAGGCGCCGGGGTTGCCAGTCATGAGACCCGGACAGAGCCACTGTCCGGTCGAGGAGTAATCGTTGGTGTCATCACCCTCCCACTGAAGAAGCGGGTAGGTCGAGTTGAGGTAAAACGGGTAGTTACCCAAGATAAACCAACCACCGTAGAATGCGGGATTACTGGTAACATCGGGCAGCGGGTAGTTGTCTGATGGGGCGGCGTTCGGGGAAGGTGACTCCATGATCCACTCGACTGAGGTAGTGATGGGGTAGTCAGTAGTTCCAAGGGAGAAGTCGACTTCAGCCACGTCCGTTTGATTGGTCGTTACATCGAAGAACGAAACGTTTCCAGTGTAGGTTCCGGTAGTCCTATACCATAATCCGATAGTCACCTCGATTACATCACCGGGCTTAGGCTGAAAACTTGAGGTCCATGTATTCACGTTCGCGGCGTAGGGTGGCGTTTGTCCTTGGAGCACGGAGACGATGGGTTTCCCATCGTCAGCCGGGTTGCTGTCGGGAACTGGTTCAAACCACATGAACGTGTAGTACTGACTGGAGTTCGCCCCGTACCATTCCGTGACTCCAGCCTGCCAGAGATCCACCCCTGAGGGGGGGTGATTCGGGGTCTGCGGGGGGTTGACCCATGGCTCGGAGCCACCGTAACCCACCCATTCTGAGGCCTCCTCGAACGGCGGGGCGGTTGAGTAAGTGTTGTACTTTGAGCTTGGGACGGTGAAGTAACCTGAGACTTCAGAGGGAGTCGTGGTGAGATTAGTCGTGTACCCTGCCCAGCTCACGGAGGGGCCTCTCCAGTTCATGAGGAGCGAGAGAATCTCATAGCCGGCAATTGCCACTGTGACCGTCGTAGAGCACGAGGAATCGCTAGCGAGACCGAGTGAGGAAGAAGACCAGTCGATAAATGAGTATCCCCTACTGCCATTGACAACACACTGGATGGTGGACCCGATCCCTACGGTCACGGTCTTGACTTGATTGTTGTAGATGGTGGTGCCGTTAACGACCGCCTATCCGGAGCCATTGAACGCCTCTACTCTTATCGGGACCTGCAGGGCGCCGCCTCCGCCTCCCCCGCAACTACCCTTGCAGCAGTAATTGCACAGGATTCCGGGGTTAGCAGAGGCTTGCCCGAGGGGCACCAGAAGCCCGACCGCGACTGCTATCGAAAGGGCGGCCACACGTGTCCTGCGACTGGAGAGGGCACCCATCCTTCTTCGCCTATCGACTCTGGCGGTAGAGCCGGACATCTAGACCCACAACAACGAACTGGGCAGTCGAGCATTGGTAGCTTGCTTCGGATGGGCGGTCCTCAAAGGTGGTGCGGAATGCAGCCCTCGGAGTCCTTTCCGGCATGCCGAAAAGTTATCGTCTCCGCGAATCCCCCCTTCCCCGGCCCTCACGGGTGTTCGTCTCATCGTGCGCGACGTCCTACGATAGTTCGCGTCCGTATTTCAAAGATAGCGTCGGCTCGGCTGTTCGAAGGAGACACGTTGAGCTCTGACCCCCTCATCGCTGCGGGGAATGATCGTTGGACTACACCCTGGTCAGCAGCCGCTGCGAACTCGCAACGCCCAAGTCGGCTGCCGTCGCCGGGTCGTTCACCCTAGCTCCCCCACTGTTCCAAGCGGACCGGCACGCGGCGGAGCCAGGGTGGGGACTCAACCTGCGGACAATCTCGTGGACGTACGGGAAGGTTCAGCGTTGCACGGCCACCGTCGTCACGACGCCGATGACGGTGCTCCAGTTACGCGTGGTCGCCGGCTGACCGAACAGTTTCTCTATGAACGCGTTGGGGAAACCGGTGCGCGAGGCGTCGCCTGGCAGGGCCCAGCTGAATACGTCGCGCCGGTGAACTCGGAAGACCTCCGTGTCGGATCTTGGGGAACGGATCGGGAGTCGCGGTACGGGTTGGACCGGCGCGGGGACGAACGTCACGTATGCTACAGCCGATGGAGACGGTCTCGTTCGGAACGGGTCCAGCCGAATGACCTCTTGGATCTCATTCGCGGAGCGCAACAGCACTTCCAATCGGTCTCCGAACCGCTCGCGCAAGCCCCGCTCCAGGCGTACGCGTATCGCCTCCTCCTTCGCCGAGGTGGTCTAGAACCGAATGTTGCCCGATGCGCGGTACGCGGAGACTCGGGCGAACCCCAAAGCCTCGAATCGCTGACACAGCTCGGCCATCTTGACCGTCTGGCGACCGCCGACGTTGATGCCTCGAAGAAATGCCACGTATCGCGTCACCGACCAGCCTCTTCCAGCGTGCTCGCGGGGCCGAAGTACTCGGCGCCGCGAGCGAGTTCGTCCTTCGACAGGACACGCCGAGGAAAAGACACGCGCTCCGGCGCGGGATTCCACTTTCGTTGACCGGCGAGCGACCCCAAACCGTTAGTTCTGCGGCTCGTTTCGGTTCTAGAAGCCAAACTCCCTTGACCCACCCGGGAGTGGCCGACCGGGAGCGACCGAACCCATGCCGTACGTGGAATACGATGAGGTCGAGGCGATCTGCCCCGACTGCGGGCGCAACTTTCGGTCCGACGATGCTCTTGCGAGCCACCGGGAAGACAGTCACTCCGGACGTGACGAGCCGCCCGTCGGGACGAGTGCCCCGGGGGCCCGGACCTGCTCGGTATGTCACCAGAGTTTCGATTCTGCGACGACCCTCCGCTCCCACCTGGCGAGGCGTCATCCGAGGGCTTAAGCCCGGGACGACATCCCGCGACCGGGAACGATGGCGAAGTCACCCGCCCGGAAAGCACGTGCGAAGGTGGCGCCTCTTCCGCCGATCCCGCCCGGGTTCCGGACGGTGACGCCGTACCTCACAGTCGAGGGGGGCGTGGCAGCGCTCGAGTTCTACAAGAAAGCCTTCGGCGCGGTCGAGCTGGCGCGAACGACCACGCCCGACGGCAAGCTCGTTCACGGCCGCCTCCGCATCGGGGACTCGATCATCATGCTCTCCGACGCATTTCCCGGCGCTCGAACTTCGGCGCCGGCTCGGTTGGGAAGCACGACGGTCACGCTGCACCTCTACGCGAAGGACGTCGACTCCCTATGGGAGCGGGCGATCCGTGCCGGAGCGGTGCCGACCATGCCGCTCGACAACCAGTTCTGGGGCGAGCGCTACGGCCAGTTGTCGGACCCGTTCGGCCATCACTGGTCTCTCTCAATGCAGGTTCGAATGACCGCGTCCGAGCGGAAGACCAAGCACGAAGAAGCGATGGCCTCGTTCGCTTCGGGCGAGTCGACCACGCCTCCCAAGGACTAACCCGAGCTTCGGCGCAGTCTTATCCAACCGGCCGCGCCTACCGGCGCAGGGTCCGAGGAGGACGCCGAGAGAGATAGAGAACGATGCTGATTCTGGATTGGCCGAGCATTGCGTTCTGGGCCGCCCTGAGCACCTGGGTACTCGCGACCGGAACGCTCCTCATTCTGTACTGGCAGACTCGGCAAGCACAGGTGCTGAATTCGGCGAATGCGGTCATGACACTGCGCGACAAGTTCGACTCCAGCCGGATGCGCAGCGTACGTCGCCACATCAGCGAACGACTCCTGAAGCAGACGCACGAGGATATCGCGAGTCTCGAGGTCGTCACGTTCTTCGAGCTGATTGGAACTCTGACGCATCGCAAGGTACTCGACGAAGAGCTCGTGTGGGAGGCGTTCGGTACGTGGATCACGGCGTACTGGTGGTCGCTGCGGAACCCGGTCGACTGGGTCGGTCAGCTCCGCCACGACCTCGGAGACCCGTTGACCTTCCATGAGTACGAGTGGCTGCAGGCCCGCGTACTCGAACTCGACCGGCGGGAACTCGCGAAGTTGCACGCCACCCCCGGAAACACCGGCGAAGAGTCGCACCGGATCCTGACGCGAGAGGCTCTGCTCGAATCGATCTAGAGGAATGTGAGGGAGGGGATCCGCGGACGTCCACCAATCGCTCGACCGGTGCGAGAGGTCCGCGCAGGCAATCCCCTGTGACGCAGAGAGAGGGCCCCGGCGGGGTTACCTCTTCTTCTTCTTTGCTGTCTTCTTGCCTTTCTTGCCGGGCATAGCACTGATAGGTATGGCGACATCGTACTTCAATCCCCCGCCGGGCTCCGATTCTTCGCGCCATTCGCTCCCGGAGAGCCACGCGCACGAATCTTGCTAGCTCGGAAGCGTTCGACCGTGCTCACTCACGCTGCGCGAGCGAACCCACGAGCTAGCGTTCGGTGCTACCGCACGAACACGACCGTCGTTCGTCGAAGTGCGCGTGCGTCGGCGAGGTCCCGGTATGCCGCGAACTCCTCGTGACTCGCGGCCGGTCCTCGGTCTCGACCTCGCGGGTTCGCCCACACGGCGAACCGGATGCTGCATCCTGACCGGCGCTCGTCACGTGATCGCGTCGGTGGCGTACACGGACGACGACATTCGCGCCCTCGTCCAGACCGCACGCCCGGCGTTGATCATCATTGACGCCCCGTTGTCCCTTCCCCGAGGGCGGACCACGATCGAAGACCGTTCGGGCCCGCACCTACGAGAATGCGACCGGGAGTTACTGCGCCG
>Ga0070761_10000473_pt1 | contig 26188 bp, 23 predicted proteins | sample HubBroMetageREF1_FD_66724 | JGI IMG/M metagenome (GOLD analysis project Ga0070761, IMG submission 66724) | Reference soil microbial communities from the Hubbard Brook experimental Forest, New Hampshire, USA - Hubbard Brook CCASE Soil... | ecosystem: Environmental > Terrestrial > Soil >... | reverse complement strand
GCACCGCCGAGAGTCCAGGCCGGTGTGCCCACCTTTCGAAAATCACGAAAGGTGGGGCAGCCTCAGTTATTTACGGTGCCGGCAACGATCGAAGGTGGGCCAGCCCCCCGTCTGTCCCAGCATTTCCCACTCAAGCCAAAAGACGGCTTGAGTGGGCCACCGGCCAAAAATCGTGAGTCCCAAAATTCATTCTAGAATCCATTCAGATGGAGGACAACGAATATGACCACTCTCGACTCCATGTTGGAACGTAATAAAGACTTTGCTGCCAGCCAGTCCGCGGCGCGCGAACCTATGCCCCGTGCGCTGCCGAATGTGAAGGCAATCATTATCGGTTGCGCTGATATGCGTGTGGACCCGGCTCATGTACTCGGAATTAAGCCTGGGGAAGCCGTTGTGATGCGTAACATCGGTGGTCGCATCACGCCGGGGCTGTTGGAGCAGTTGGGTATGCTCGGGAGAATCGGCGCGGTTGCCGGGGCGATCCCTGGCGGCGGCGGGGATTTTCATCTCGTCGTCCTCCAACACACCAATTGCGGCATCACTTACCTCGCCGGCGAAACCGAAATGCTGACGCGCTATTTTCAAACGCCGGAAGGCGAACTTAAGAAAAAGAGAGTCACCGATCCCCGTGCTGCCGTTGCCTCCGACGTTGCTTTACTCCGGGCAATTCCGGAGTTGCCGCGCCAGTGGCTTATATCAGGCCTTGTTTATGACGTGGCCACGGGCCTTGTTGAGATCGTCGTGCCACCAGCGCTGATTCGAGCCGCGTAAATCGAGCGTAAGAATCTTCACTGAATGCATTTCGGTGAGGTTGGACGGCATATTTGGGAAAATTGGGGACAGGGAAAACTGAAAACTCGGCGAAAACTTGGGGGCAGGCGGGACGTTCACTAATTTCCAATGCGGAAAAATGGAAAACGTCCCGCGTGTCCCCGGTTTCCGTCCGATTCTCAGGCCGCTGAAACCGATTCCTTCCTCCGACTGAGTGCCGGTAGAAGAAGTTTCAGAAGCGCTTGATCAGAGAACGGGTTCTGGCCTGAGATCAGCTCGCGATCTTGAAGGACGTAGCTCGTCCATGGAGCGAGCACACTTACGTCACCGCCCGCCGTTTGCAAGGCAAAGTCCGGGTAGAAGAGAACCTTGCCACCAATCTCGAGCGGCTCCCGCTGCTGCTCTTCCGCTGTCGAAAAGATGGTCATCTTATATCCAGAATAGATCCAACCCTGCGCCTTTTCGTGCGCTCCAGCGGCATCGCCTGCCGCCAGCGCGGCGACGAACTCTTTCGAATTCGGAAGAGCCGAGAGTAGTGAAATCGGGCCATGGCAGAGCACGGCTGTCGGCTTGGATGTTTCATGAAAGTGTCTCATCACGATGCCAGCGTCGGGATCATCGAGAAGATCGATCATCGGGCCATGGCCGCCGGGGACGAAAACAGCGTCATATTGATCCAGGCCCGATGCGATGACATCCGCGATGCGGGCTGGATCTCTGAGCCCCTTCAAGCCGTCGCGGAATAACATATAGTCCTCAAGCTTGGCCGCGTCCCCGCCGAAGAAATCGGCGACCTCTGAATGCACATCCACTTGGGGCGTGTTGCCTTTGGGGTTGGCGAAGGTGATCTCGTAGCCCTCCTTCATCAGGGCGCGAACCGGAACCGTTAGTTCGTTGAGGTAGTAGCCGGCGCCGGTATAACATCCGCCATCCTTCAAGGGCAAACCGCGACCGCTCGATACCAGTACTAAGACTTTTCCTTTTGTTGTCATTCTTTTTCTCCTTTTTGAAATTGGGTTTGTTTCCTGAAATTATGTGGCTCATGGCTGCGGGAATCCGAACATCAACCACGACTGATTGGCTACCCAATGCGGGTACAGCTCCGTCATCTGATCGAACAGCTCCTGGTCGGACTTCGCGGTTTTCTGCAGCCGATCGAAGTCCTGCAGATAACGCTTGGTCTCCTGGATCGTCGAGGGAGAGTCGGGCGCGCCCGGCTTCTTGTGACCGGCGACAACCATCGTTGGATTGAGCGCCGCTAACCGGTCCAGCGCCGCGATCCAATTCTTTCGGCTCTCGGGGGTGGTGTCGCCGACGTACATGCGGCATTGGTTGTAGACCACGTCGCCAGCGGCGATCAGGCCGATCGATGGGACATACAAAGACGTCGAATCGGGACTATCAGTGCGGCCCTGCTTGATGATGCGCAATTCGTGGCTCTCGAGAGTGAATGTGTCGTGCTCATAGGGCTCAGGTGGAACCAGCTTGGTGGCCACTTGCCCAGGAAACAAGCGGCGGGCTAACCGCTCCACCACGGGAGTGAAAGACATCTGCATGGCGTTCACTGCCTCGGGCGTTGCGATGGCCCGAGCTCCCGGGAAACGGTCGAGCAGAATGCTGAGACCGTAGAAGTGGTCGAAGTGGGCGTGCGTTATATAGATAGTCTCCAGGTTGCGGTTGTGCAGAGCGATCCAATTCGCGAGAGCCTCGGCCTCGGCCACTGTCCCCATTGCGTCCACCAGCACCGCGTCGTACTCGCCGAAGATTAAAGTCGATGTGATCGGGTCAAAGCCAAACGCTTCGCCGAAGGGCTTGGGCCGCTCGCCGACCATAGTCTTTCCCGGGGCGGTAAAAACGTTCACACTTAGTGTGTTCGACGCGGCTGGCGCCGTCACGCGCGTGCCTCTTTCGGTCCATTCGTGCCGTCCATTTGGTACTCCTTTTCCATCTCAGAGCGAGTAACTGTTCAAGGCAAGATTGGCAGAAGCTCGACGACGTTCTGAAGCAAGCCTTTCATCCGCTGGTGACCCTAATAACGCGCAGCTAGTTCAGGAGCGATTCCCAGTCGGCTGGCACCCTACCCGAGGGTCCGGGTGCGGGCTGACTTTCGGGATGCGCGTGCGGCGGAAGTAATTCCACACCTTTGATCATCGCCTGCTTATCGTAATCGTAGAACCAGTCCTCACCCGGCTCGAAGCTGGCAATGATCGGATGCCCCGTCGCTGCCGCATGCTTGGATGCATGCTGACTCGGAGAACTGTCACAGCATCCGATGTGCCCACACTCCGCACATCGACGGAGATGAAACCACCAACCTTTCGGTGACGCCAGGCATTCCACACATCCGTCGCCACTCGGCTTCGAAGCGGGATTGATTCCGCGCAGACCTTTCTTCATTTCGATTTTCCTTGAGACGTTGTATGTCGAGCAAAGAGTTCAAGCGACCAGCAAGATCTTCCCGGTACCACCCCTTTCTGCCGCTGCTTGAGCCTCGGCGGCTTCACTGAGTGGCAGTTTCTGGCTAATCGGGATTACGAGCTTGCCATCTCGCACCGCTTCGGCCATGAACTCGAGCGTTTTCCTGTCGAATTTCGAGAATACGTGCGCCACCTTTACAGATGGATAGTTCGCGGCGTTCTGCGGTGTTTCGACAACCGATGCATACACTCCTCCCGGCTTGACCTTGGCAATCAGCTTCTCGGCGGTTCTTCCGCCGACCGTATCCGCAACCGCATCGAGCGGCGGAAGATTCGCAATCGCGGTGTCGTCGTCGGTTGCGACCGCCTGATCCGCGCCCACCGTCTTCGCCTCATCCAGCTGTCTCTTCAAAACCCCTGCGATCACAGTCGCCCCGCGTTGCTTCGCGGTGAATACCGCCGAACGCCCAACATTTCCAGCCGCGCCCACGACAAGAACCGTCTGGCCCGCTTTGATTCCCGTAGCGGACATGAGCTGGTTGCCGGTCGTCGTCACCAGCGGCAGCGCTGCCGCCTGGATCAAATCGAGCCCCTTGGGAACCTTCGCCAGTACCGCGGCTTTCACGACACAAAGCTCGGCGTAAGTATTGTCCGCCATAGCGAATACCTGGTCGCCGACAGAGAAGTCTTCAACCCCGGGCCCAAGCTTGACCACAGTCCCCGCCATGTCGACTCCTATGAGGCCCGGGAACTTGAGGGGATAAAAATCCTTTGTCAACCCAGCACGCCGCTTGTAGTCGATCGGATTCACGCTCGTGGCGGCGACCCGCACCAGTACCTCGCCGGGACCCGGAACCGGATCAGGATAGTCTTCGAACTTCAGTACTTCAGGACCGCCATATTGGTGGACAACAACTGCTTTCATATTTCATCTCCTTATATAGGGTTAGGAAACAGCCGCTAACAAAAGTTAGATGAACGAACCGAGAATTGGTCGCCGACGCCATGGGCACCCAATTAGACAGCGGATTCTTAGCCCTGCGCTCGGCGTTCGCGCGTCGCAGCGCCCTTGGCGGCAGCTTCTTTTCTATTCTTTTGAGGATGAATGCCCAGGTCGTGCCATGACGTTTCCGCGAGGTTGACGTCGTAGTAGTTTGCAGCTTTCTCGATGTTCGCGAATGCCAAAGCCCGGTCGGCATCGGAGACGTCGATGACTTGATCGAACCGCGCGACTGCGTTACGCACATGTTGTGCGTCGGTCAGTGGTTCTTTACGCTGCTTTGGAAACGCGTAGACGCTGTCGGGCAAGTCGCTCTGCGTCGTCAGTTGTCCGTGTTTTTCGTGAGGTTTCCAGGTCGCTTCTGGCATGTCTTTGTCATCCTTTCTTCAAATGTTTCGCCAGACCGATTACACCCGAGGTGCTCCAGCGAATCAATTAGACGATGGTATTGGCGATACCTTGGTAGTGGGCCCCGGGAATAAAGTACGCGCCACTCTGTGCGAATGCGTCCAATTCATGCTTTGGGGGCAATCGATACGTTCGTCCAATAGATTCGCCATCGTGATTCTGGCCTAATGAAGTCCAGGCCGAACCCGGAACTCCTAGGGCAGTTCGTCGCCGCGTAGCCGAGGAAATCAGCGAGAGTATGCAAAAATCTCGGACAGCGATTTGGCCGACAAATAAGGAGGAAATATGGCCACTCTGCGTGCGTTTCCGAGCAGTGACCCGATCGGCGGTGCTAGCGCCGAGAGAGTAGACATGAAGTTCGAGGTGGTCGTCATTCCGGTCGCGGACGTTGACCGCTCGAAGGAGTTCTATGCCAAACTCGGGTGGCGACTCGACGCCGACTTCCCATTCAAAAACGGTTTCCGCGTGGTCCAGTTCACGCCTCCGGGCTCAGGGTGTTCGGTTCAGTTTGGCGCGAAGATAACATCGGCCGCGCCGGGCTCGGCCCAGGGCCTCTATCTGGTCGTCTCAGATGTAGCGGCCGCACGGAAAGATCTTGTCGCGCGCGGCATTGTGGTGAGTGAGGTGTTCCACTCGGGAACGCCAGGCGCTCAGTTCCAGATCGATGGCAGCGGCCGAATCAGCGGGCCTGCACCCGAGCATGGCGCCTACAACTCGTTCGCCACGTTTCGTGATCCCGACGGCAATGGATGGCTGTTTCAGGAAGTCACAACGCGGCTGCCTGGCCGAGGACTTAGTAATTTGGATGTCGCGACGCTGACCGAGCTCTTGCAAGAGGCTGAGAAGCACCACGCCGAATACGAACCTACCGCTCCAAAGCACCACTGGTCGGGCTGGTATGCCGCCTACATCGTCGCGCGTCAGGACGGCAAGACCCCCGAAGAGGCAGCCAAAGACGGCAAGCTCCACATAGAGGGCGCACACTGACCAACAGGGAGCGGATCTCTCACTTCGAGTGAAGTGCCGAATTAATGGCGTCAAGCAGAGCCGAGTCGCTGAATGGCTTGAACAGGCACTCCACCGCACCCCGTTCAAGTAGCCGCGGGCGAACAGCCTTATCTGTGCTAGCGGTGATGAAGATGATCGGAATCTCCCGCCCGCGCAGCTTCAATTCCCGCTGAAGGTCGGGTCCGCTCATGCCCGGCATGGCGATGTCGAGGATCAGGCATTTGGTTTGGGGGACGCAACCGGACGCCAGGAACTCTTCGGGCGACGAGAAGGCGCGGGCGGCAAAGCCGAACTCCTTTAGCAAGTCAGGTAGCGACTCACGTACAGATTCGTCGTCATCCACTACTGACACAAGCGTACGCGTGACTGTCAGATTTTTCATGCCGCGCCCACAGCCGCAGGCTTCGGCAACGCCAAACGCGCTGTATTCGCACTCGCGTTGGGAACGAAGTCGACGTGCCCGTCAGGGAATGCGGTCCGTGGCAATCCGGGCAGCGCATTGACGACGAGACTGTGCTCCGGGGTGATCCTTTGTCGCCAGGGCTCCACAGCATGACGGTGCGCCACTCTAGGAGGCACTGTCTATTGCACCTTAGTATTGGTTTGCCAATCAGAGGTGAGGAACGGCCCAGATCGGAACGCCACGCTGCAAAGCCGAAATCCCTTAGGTACGTCCGTTAACGGCTCGCGCAAGGATACAGATTTCTCACGCCGCGTCCGTTACGTCAGGCGTCCGAATGGCGCGATTACTTTCGGCGCCCGTCGCACCCTCGGGTGCACGAGGAATAGAGAATGAAAACGCAGCTCCCGGACCATTATTCAGTGTTGCCCGCAGACGGCCATGGTGACTCTCGATAATCGAGCGGCTGACGGATAATCCGATTCCCATACCGTCATTCTTAGTGGTGTAGAACCCTTCGAAAAGTCTGTCCACAGCTTGAGGATCGAAACCTGTCCCTGCATCCTGTACGGTGAGGCTCACGCGATCACCTTCGTCTCGTTCGGTTCTGATGACCAACTGCCTCGGACGATCGTCGACGCTGCTCATCGCGTCTGATCCATTCCGGATGAGGTTCAGGATGACTTGCTGCAGTTGGACGCGATCTCCCGTAACCGGAGGGAGGTCGTCGGCAAGTTCCGGCCGCAGGATTACCCGGTTTCTCTGAAGTTCGCTCAATGACAGCGCAATCACCTCTCTGGTAGCTTCGTTCAAGTCCACCGATTCGATCGTGGGCTCCTTTTTGCCATAGAGTGCGCGCAGTCGAGTGATCACCTCAGAGGCTCGGTTGCCGTCGCGAATCGTGCGCCGTGCTGTCTCGCGAGCGCCATCCACGTTGGGAGGATCGGCGGCCAGCATCCGCAGACACGTGCTGGCGTTGGTGACAATGCCCGAAAGCGGCTGGTTGACCTCGTGTGCGATCGATGCCGTCAATACTCCAAGGCTGGTGACCCTGGCCACGTGCGAGAGCTCCGATCGGGCCTTGCTAAGGGCCTCTTCGGAGGCTCGGCGTTCTGTCACGTCCTGAACTGCGCCGAAGTATTCCAGTCGGCCGTGATCGCCCCGGAAGTGAGCGGCGACGTCTACATACTTGATCGCTCCGTCCGGCATCTGGAGGCGGATTTCGAGTTGCACATCGCCGCGGTCCCGGCGAGATCGCTCGATATGTTCCTGGAATAATGATAAATCTTCAGGGTGGATTCGAGTGCCGATCAGTTCAAAGGTCACCTGCGCATCCCGATCGATCTGGAAAATGCGATAAAGCTGCTCTGACCAGGCGATTTCGTCGGTCGCTACGCGCCAGGAGAAACTGCCGATTCGACTAAGATGCTGGGCTTCCGCGAGAAACGCCTCGCTGCGCCGCAGTTCGTGCTCCGCCCGTTTGCGTTCCGTAATGTCGCGCAGATAGCCGGTGAAGGACGGCGGCCCTTCCAGTGGAATACGTGTGACTGCGAGCTCGACGGGGAATTCGCTTCCGTCAGCCCGTACTGCAATCGTCTCGAAGCGTTTCCCAAGCACTTGCGCCTCGCTGGTGGCCAGGTAGCGGGCAAAGCCCTGCCGATGCTTCTCCCGGAGAGACAATGGAATGATGACGTTTGCCAGGGGCATTCCCAGGACCTCATCTCGACGGTGTCCAAAGGTCCGCTCCGCAGCCGGATTGAACTCGGTGATGCAACCTTCGTGATCGATGGTCACAATGCAGTCGAGAGCCGATTCTAGAATGGCTGCGTTGCGCGCTTCACTGCGCTTGAGTTCCATCTCCTCCTGATGCAGTTTCTCTTCCACCAGGCCGCGTTCGACTCTTTTCTTTCCCAGTCGGGAGCCGGCAAGGGAAGTCGGTGCCGTCGTCTTCTTCATGGTGTTTTCCTGCGAAATTCAGCGTCTTCGCGAATAATTATGACGACGAATATGGTCGTTACGCCGCCGTGCTGGCTCCGGGTGCGCGGGGCAGCCTGGCTGCCATTTTCACCAGGTCGGCAAGAGACTCGGCCTTCATCTTTTGCATCACTTTGCCCCGGTGTGCCTTCACCGTGATTTCGCTGATACCGAGCTCCCCACCGACCTGTTTATTCAGCAGGCCGGAAACCACCAACGCCATAACCTGTCGTTCGCGTTGGGTAAGCGACGCGTAACGGTCCCGGAGCACCCGCATCTCGGCTTCTTGACCGAGCGCAGCGCGGCTGCGTTCGAGGGCCGCCCGAATGGCCTTCAACAACACATCATCGCTGAACGGTTTCGTCAAGAATTCGACAGCCCCTGCCTTCATGGCTTGGACCGTCATGGGTACGTCGCCATGGCCCGTGATGAAGATGATCGGCATGTCCGTCCGTTCGCCGGCGACAAGCCTTTGGAGGTCTAGACCAGTGAGGCCCGGAAGAGAGACGTCAAGTACGAGGCAGTTCGGAACATGAACGCGTGGGTAGTTGAGGAACTCTTGTGCGGAAGCAAATACCTCCGGCTTCCAGCCTTCACAGCTAATCAACAATTCCAGAGACTCGCGCACGGAGACGTCGTCGTCGACAACGAACACGATCGGCGTAGCATCCGACATGGGTGAACCCCATTCTTGCCTATGATTGGCCGAAGACGTCCTACTGTTAAGGGGATTCTATCAGAGACCTCCAGATTTGCCTTGGGAGGATACGCTGCAACTTTTGTGGCAAGCGCTCATTAGCAGGAGAGCCGATACAAAAGTATCGACGATACCATCGTCCAATTGTTTCGCATCCGCGCTTGTGATGTGATGCGGTCATCGCGGCCAATGTGGTCGGAAACGCGTAGAGCTCAAGCGTCTGATTATCCAGCGCGCAGGGAGAAAATAATATGTCACACCATTATTCCGGTCCGGACTACGGCTTTCCCCACGGGGACGCCCGCCTCGATCTTACCGACTTGTATGCCTTCCCTAAGCCTGGGGAGGCAGGCAAGTCGATCCTGATCATGAATGTGCACCCATCCGTAGGTGTGAACCCACCTGGACCGACCACAGACGACGCCTTCGCGACCGATGCGGTGTATGAACTCAAGATTGACACTGACGGTGATCTCATCGCCGATATCGCATACCGAGTGCGCTTTACCTCAGACAAGAGGGGAGTCCAGACGGCAACCTTGCGCCGTGTTCAAGGCGAGCAGGCTGCCGGCACCGGCGACGACGGGCAGACGATCATCGAGGGAGCGCCGGTCTCGATCGCGCGCGAGGCACACGTAACCGTCGCCGGAAACTACCGCTTCTTTGCCGGCTGGCGCAGCGATCCCTTCTTCTTCGACACGATGGGCGCGCTGAATAATCTGCAGTTCACCGGTGATGACTTCTTTGCCGACAAGGACGTGTGCAGCATCGTGCTGGAGGCACCCAACTCAGCCTTGGGCCATGGAAAGATGGGCCTGTGGCATCGCACTGTGGACGGCGCGGGAGGGAAATGGGTGCAGGCAGACCGCGGCGCGCTGGCCTCGCAATCTGTATTCCTTCCTGGTGATGAGAAAACCGCCTACCAGGCGGGGCAGCCGGCGGACGATGCCCGTTTCATCCCAGTCTTCGCGCACTCGCTGGAGCACACTGGTGGCTAAAGGGGGAGGAAGCAAAGCGGGCGGCAGGGATTCTGCTGCCGGACATCCTCCCTTATGATCCCAGCAAGCAGGCGTCCTATCCGGCTAATGGACGGACACTTACTGATGATGCCATTGACGTCTTTCTCTCTATCCTTACCAATGGAAAGGTAACGCGAGATAATGTAGGGCCCCACACGGATCTGCTCGCGGAGTTCCCTTACGTTGGCGCGCCGCACAAGGCCCGATCTGCGAAACTGGTGGCTGCCTAAGCCCACGGAAAGGTGCATCCCATGAAGTACCCGACTTTCTATCGCACGAGGAAAATCGACGAGCTTTCCATTTTCTACAGGGAGGCTGGTCCGAAAGACGCGCCGACACTTCTTCTGCTGCACGGACTACCTTCTTCGTCGCGGATGTTCGAACCGCTGTTTGCCCGGCTCTCCGATCGCTATCATCTGGTCGCTCCTGATTACCCTGGCTTTGGACACAGCGACTGGCCGGATCCGAAAACATTCGCTTACACCTTCAACCACTACGCCGAGATCATGAATCGGTTTACCGAAACGCTGGGGCTCTCGCGCTACACACTTTACATGCAGGATTATGGCGGGCCGGTGGGCTTCCGCATGGCGCTTTCGCACCCCGACCGGATCGAGGCTCTCATCGTTCAGGATGCGGTGGCGCACAACGAAGGCCTGGGGGCGAACTGGAAGGCGCGCCGCGCCTTTTGGGCGGATCGCGCTGCGAATGAAAGCGCGCTTCGCACGAATCTGCTATCGCTGGCTGCAACGCGTACCCGCCATGTTGGAAGCGATCCGAACGTGGAACGCTACGACCCGGATCTGTGGACCGATGAATTCGCTTTTCTCAGCCAGCCCGGCCAAGCCGAGATCCAAAGCGACCTGTTCTACGACTATCGAACGAACGTGGACGCCTACCCGAAGTGGCAAGCATGGATGCGCGAAAAGCAGCCGCGCCTGCTGGTGGTCTGGGGAAAGTATGAGCTCTCGTTCGACTCGGGCGAGCCGGAGCGCTACAGAAAAGATGTGCCGAATGCTGAAGTCCACATTGTCGACGGAGGTCATTTCGCATTGGACACAGCTGCCGATGAGATCGCCGCGTTGGTTCTAGGCTTTGTCGATTCTTCACGGTTAGGGTTGCTGGCGCGCCAAGTTGGCTGAGGCCGCAATGGCGGACAAGTAATCGGAGAGGAAATCCACGCGGAGGGTTACTAATAGCGAATCGACCGGCATAGAACCGGATTGCACAATCAAGTAATGCATAAGCTAAATAAGCATATGGCAAGGAGGACATCGTATGAAATGGGTCGCTTTCTCGCTGGTCGCAGTTGCAACGGTGGCCGGCGTTCTCGCCTCTTCGGCCCCCGCATCTCGACGCGCTGATGAAGAGGCCGCTCCGATCTTCGGAATCAAAATTCCCTCCGGATACCGCGACTGGAAGTTGATCTCCGTGGCCCACGAAGAAGGCAACCTCAACGACCTTCGAGCCCTTCTTGGCAACGATATTGCGATCAAGGCTTACCGGGAGGGGAAGCTGCCGTTCCCGGACGGCACAATCATTGCCCGGCTGGCCTGGAGTTACGTTCCATCTGAGGAAAACAACAAGGTCTTTGGCCGCTCCCAATCTTTCGTGGCCGGAGATGCCACGAACGTTCAGTTCATGGTCAAGGACTCAAGGAAATACGCCACGACGGGCGGCTGGGGGTTCGCTCAATTCAAAGACGGCAAACCTGACCCCTCGGCAGCGCTGAAAACCTGCTTCCCATGCCACGAGCCTGTCAAGGCTCGCGACTTTGTCTTCACCCGCTACGCGCCCTGATGCATAGCCAATACCATCGTCCAATTGTTTTGCCTCTACGAGTCTGGTGTGATGCGCTTGTCGCGGCCGATGCGGTCGGAGTGCACGCACACGCATAAAAAGAGGAGAATCCCGTGAACTCGGATGAATCGTTTGACAATTCGACTTGTGCGCGCCAGATTCGCCTGGCGGAGCGTGAGTTAGCAGCTTTCATCGGCGCTGTGAACGAGTTATTCGGTCCCGAACAGGCTCTCTCCGCCGATGACTGGCTTGACGAATTTGAGTCAATGGATAGCCCACCTCGAGCGACAAGCCGAGATTGGCGGGCGGTCACGATCGCGGCCTCGGCAACATTGGCAAATCGGCTAGCCGTCGAGAAGCATCGGAGATCAGATCCGATGAGAGGATTCGTTGGTTCTTCACGTCAGGGGCTCGCGGCGCGGCGGGCGGGATAAAGCCGCTTTGAGCGGCCGGGAGCCCTGCTGCGTATTGGGTTCGAACTCTTAAAGCGAAGGGTATTTATGTCGGGAAAGAAAACAGCAATCATAACCGGAGCATCGGGGGGGATTGGCGCGGGTTTAGTCGAAGGCTTTCTGGAAGAAGGTTATAACGTCGTCGCAACCTCTCGTGACGCCAATCGAAAGTTGACCAGCTCGGGTAGCCTGGTTCTGCTCGATGGCGATATCGGCAAAGCGCAAACTGCCGCCCAGGCTGTCGGAGCAGCAATCAGCAACTTCGGAACCATCGATGTTTTGGTGAACAACGCTGGCATCTTCCTAAAAAAGTCTTTCACTGATTTCACTACCGAGGACTTCGACGCCCTTGTTTCGACTAATCTGCTCGGATTCTTCTACATCACTCAGCGCACCGTGAAAGAGATGCTGAAACAGAAATCGGGATGCGTTGTGAGCATCACTGCGGCGCTTGCCGACCGGCCAATTGCTGGCGTAAATGGCTCCGTTTCGATGATTACGAAGGGTGGCTTGAATTCGGCGACGCAGAATCTCGCAATCGAGTACGCAAAAGACGGCATCCGCTTTAATGCCGTGGCCCCTGGCGAAGTGGATACCCCAATGCACCCGAACGATCCCAATGACTCGATGTTGCAGCCGACGGTGAAAAAGGCGACGGTAAAGGATATTGTAGACGCCGTGCTTTACCTGGCGCAGGCAGGTCATGTGAGCGGAGAGATACTCCACGTAGATGGTGCCGCTCCTGCCCGTCGCTGGTAACAAATAATAAGGACTAAGCACCTGCCGGACTTCGGGAACGTGCTGGTAAGCTGCTCCCAGCCAAACACGGGCGTCACTCTGATCTTTAAAGGAAGATCTTTGAGAGAAGACCCTTGAAGGAAACGGGAGGAGTCCCATCATGCGTTCTGATATTGTGCCCGGGGGTATTTTCCCCAACTACGAACTGCCCGATCACACAGGCAAAGTGTGCAAGCTCAGCGAACTACAGGGCGACGATCCGCTAATCCTCACGCTCTCGCGCGGCCACTATTGCCCAAAGGAGCACCAGCAGCATTTGGAGCTCGCCGCGTTCTACCCGAAGATCGCAGTGGCTTATACGCAGATCGCCACGATTTCTACCGACGACCACCACACTCTTCAGGAATTCCGTGCGTCACTCGGAGCCGAGTGGACATTCCTTTCCGACCCTGGCCGAACCATTCAGAAGGATCTCGACATCCAGGAGTACACCGATCCCGAGCACAATCCGATGATCCCGCATACGCTCGTGCTCAAGCCGGGCCTTGTGATTTACAGCATCTATAACGGCTACTGGTTCTGGGGCCGTCCGTCGGTCATCGATCTTTGGCACGATCTGCGTGTCGTGACGAGTGAAATCCGCCCAGACTGGGATCTGAGCAAACCCGGACTCCGCGAGGCATGGAATGCGGGTGACTTCTCGCGTTTCCACGGGTGGAACAAGCAGGCGAGTTAATCGATTAATCGCAGGCAACACTGTGCGCTGTCTCTGGCATCACGCCCGTTTCATTCTTCGGAATGGCGAGGCGCTGCTCGCTAAACAAAAGCAGCACCCTGAAGGCGTTCAGTTAAATCAAAAGGTATGAAGTTCTTGCGAGTAAAACGCGTGATTATAAAAGGAGTATGCATATGGCAGCACAGGTGCAACCACTGACGAAGCCGCCCGGGGCCAGACAGACAGCGTGGAGGGCACTGGCGGCACATTACAAAACGGTTTCAAAGCTCCATCTGCGGCAGCTTTTTGCGGATGATCCGGAGCGCGGTGAGCGTTTGGTGGTTGAGGCCGTTGGTCTTTACCTCGATTACTCCAAGAACCGCGTCACCGATGAAACGCTCCAACTCCTTCTTCAACTGGCGGAAGACTCTGGCCTGAGAGCGCGAATCGATGCCATGTTCCACGGGGAGAAAATCAACATCACTGAAAAGCGCGCAGTCTTGCACGTTGCCCTGCGTGCGCCGCGAGACGAATCCATCGTGCTCGATGGTGAAAATGTGGTGCCTGAGGTGCATGCCGTGCTCGACCGGATGGCGGATTTTTCCAACCGCGTGCGAAGTGGTGAATGGAAGGGACACACCGGCAAGCGCATTCGCAACGTCATCAACATCGGCATCGGCGGCTCCGACCTCGGCCCGGTCATGGCCTACGAGGCGCTGAAGCACTACAGCGATCGAGCTATGACATTCCGCTTCGTTTCCAACGTCGACGGTACTGATTTCGCCGAAGCCGTGCGAGACCTCGACCCATCAGAAACACTTTTCATTATTTCTTCGAAGACTTTTACGACCCTGGAGACGATGACAAACGCTCACACGGCTCGCGAGTGGTCTCTCGCAGGATTGGGCGGCGACGAAAAGTCGGTGGCGAAGCATTTTGTCGCAGTTTCGACGAATGCGACCGAGGTTGCGAAATTCGGGATCGATACCGCCAACATGTTCGAGTTCTGGGACTGGGTTGGTGGACGCTACTCGATGGATTCCGCCATTGGCCTCTCCACCATGATTGCGATTGGCCCTGAGAATTTTCAGGCGATGTTGAACGGTTTCCATCAGATGGACGAACACTTTCGCACGGCTCCCTTCCAGCAAAATCTGCCCGTGCTGATGGGTCTTCTCGCGATCTGGTACAACGATTTCTTCGGCGCGCAAACGGTCGCCGTCCTGCCCTACGAGCAATACCTGAAACGTTTTCCGGCCTACCTCCAGCAACTGACGATGGAAAGCAACGGCAAGCACGTCACGCTTGCCGGGAAAAAGGTTAAGCACGACACGAGTCCAATTTATTGGGGAGAACCGGGAACCAACGGCCAACACTCTTTCTATCAACTGATTCACCAGGGGACGAGACTTATTCCCTGCGACTTCATCGCTTTTTCGCAGGCGCTCAATCCACTCGGGCGGCAACACGACATGCTGCTCGCCAATGTTTTCGCACAAACTGAAGCACTGGCTTTCGGAAAGACGCCGGCACAAGTCGAGGCGGAAGGCACTCCGAAGTGGCTCGTTCCACACCGGGTTTTCGAGGGCAACCGTCCGTCGAATACGATCCTGGCTGAAAAGCTCACGCCGGAAACTCTCGGCAAGCTGGTAGCGCTGTATGAACACTCCGTGTTTACCCAGGGTGCAATCTGGAATATCGATTCATTCGACCAATGGGGCGTCGAACTGGGAAAAGTTCTCGCGCAACGCATCATCCCTGAACTGGAGGGCGAAACAGAACCGCAGCTTGCCCACGACAGTTCCACCAACAACCTGATCAGGTATTACCGTAAGTCGAAGCAGTCATAAAGGGAGATTACTGGAGAGCAAACTAGAGTCCCATGCCTGGACAGCTAATAAGCGCAGACCGCGTGCGGCGGCCCAAGCCGCTGACCGATTTTTATGGCGAGGATCGTCATGAACTGGTGCAAAAACTCGCGTACCAGTACTGGGAAAAGAGGGGCAGTCCGCTTGGGTCACCGGAAATTGATTGGTTCGCGGCTGAAAAGGCCATGCGTGCCTACCTTTTGGCGTCAGGAATTGAGCTCGGGCCAGACGAGGATCTGTACTCTTGACTGGCGTGGCTCTGAATTCAACACAAACCGTTGCACAACCTGGAAAACTAAGGACCATCTTATGAGCACCAATCGCGTGGCGCACCGGAGCTCCGCAAAAGTCGTTCCCATGACCTCCGGCACAACCAATCTTTCAGATGTTCTGCAACAGTACGGGCACGGTGCGATGCCGTTTATCGGGACGGAAAACGCTTGTTATGATCGGCACCTGGTTTTTGATAGAGCGATCGATCCCAAGGTAGCGAGCGAGCGCGAGCGCTTTGAGGCGTTCTCCCATTCGGTGCGGGACATTCTCGCGCAGCGTTGGGTGCTGACCAAGAACACTTATGAACAACAGAATGCCAAGCGCATCTATTACCTGTCGATGGAGTTTCTGATCGGACGTTCATTGGCCAACAACATTACCAACCTGTTGCTGGATCCGCTTTTACCGGATGCAGCTCAACAACATGGTATCGATTGGCTGGAATTGATTGAGCAGGAGCCAGATGCTGGGCTGGGCAACGGCGGCTTGGGCCGCCTCGCGGCATGCTTTCTCGACTCGATGGCGACCATGCAACTCCCTGGCACAGGCTACGGTCTGCGCTATGAGTACGGCATGTTCAAGCAAACGATCGTGGATGGCTGGCAAAAAGAGAATCCCGACAACTGGCTCCGCTATGGCGATCCCTGGGAGATCAGCCGGCTTCACGAGAATGTGGAAATCAAGTTGAACGTCTCATTCAAGTTGGAAGAGGGTAATTTTCAAGTCATCCCCGACCGGCCGTCAAGCCTGATCGGTATCCCGTTTGATCGTCCCGTGGTGGGCTATGGTGGAAAAACGATCAACACGCTCCGGCTCTGGGCCGCGGCGGCGCCCGATTACTTCGATTTTGAAAAGTTTGGCACCGGAGACTTCGTGGGCGCACTCGGCGAGACTCTCCAAGCGGAGTCGCTTACCCGCGTGCTCTATCCCGACGATTCTACGACGAAGGGGCAGGGGCTGCGCTTTCTGCAGGAGTATTTCCTGGTCGCGTGTTCCATGGCCGACCTGGTGCGCCGTTTCCAGCGCTACAACTCGGATTGGGAAAAGTTGCCGGAGAGAGCCGCAATCCAACTTAATGACACGCATCCTTCTATGTCAGTCCCCGAACTGATGCGAATCTTGCTCGATGATGTGCACTTAGGATGGGACCAGGCCTGGGACTTGACGAAGAGGACGCTCGGGTACACAAATCACACCTTGCTGCCTGAGGCTCTGGAGAAATGGCCGGTGGCGTGGTTTGAGAAACTGCTTCCTCGTCACCTGGAGCTCATCTACGAGATCAACCGTCGGCTGCTCGATGAAGTTCGGGTTCGCTTCCCGGGCGACGAGGGGCGTGTGCAGCGGGTGAGTCTGGTGGAAGAAGGCAGCCCGCGCAAGATCCGGATGGCCAACCTTGCCATTGTTGGCTCGCATAGCACCAACGGTGTGTCTGCTATCCACACCAAGTTGCTGCGAACCACGACGGTCAAGGATCTCGCGGAAATGTTTCCCGAGCGTTTTAGCAACAAGACAAACGGAGTGACGCCCCGGCGCTGGTTACGCGAGGCCAATCCTGCGCTGGCTCGCGAAATCACGCAAGTCATCGGAGATCGCTGGATTACGGATCTTAGCCTGCTTAAACAGCTCAAGCCATTCGCGGAGGATTCCAATGCTCGCGATCGCTTCCTCAAGTCAAAGCGAGAGGCCAAAGTGCAGTTTGCCAATTGGCTCAAGTCAACGTCGGGCCGTGTCGTGGACCCGGACACGATCTTCGACTGCCATATCAAGCGTATTCACGAATATAAAAGGCAATTGATGAACGCGCTGCGGATTGTGATTGTTTATAACCGGCTGCGGGAAAATCCCGGCATGAAAATGGTTCCGCGTACATTTTTCTTTGCGGGTAAAGCGGCGCCAGCTTACACGCTGGCCAAGCTCATCATAAAGTTCATCAACAACCTGGCGGACACGATCGATGGCGACCCGGTGGCGCGCGGCCGGCTCAACGTCGTCTTTCTCCCTGAGTACAACGTTTCGTTGGCGGAACGGCTGATTCCAGCCAGCGATGTCTCCAACCAGATCTCGACCGCCGGCTACGAGGCTAGCGGAACCAGTAACATGAAATTTATGATGAACGGAGCCTTAACCGTCGGAACCCGCGACGGTGCGACCATCGAAATGGCGGACGAAGCCGGAGAAGAGAACATGTTCCTGTTCGGGCTCACCGTGGAGCAAGTCGAGAACAGCCGCGCCTGGTACGATCCGCACTGGCATTACGAACATGAGCCGGAGACGCGAGCTGCGCTGGACCTCATTTTCTCTGACTACTTCAGTCGCAATGAACCAGGAATATTCGCTCCCTTGCGCGATACGCTCCTGACCCAGGGCGACCACTACATGAACCTGGCAGACCTGACCTCGTATTGCAACGCACAAGACCGGCTCGGTACGCTCTATGCCGAACCCGGCGCATGGGCGCAGAAAGCGATCTTGAACGTTGCCAGTTCCGGGAAGTTTTCGAGCGATCGCTCGATTGCGGAGTACGCCAGCGAGATTTGGAAGGTGCAACCATGTCCAGTACTCTAGAAACCCAGCCCCTGACCGGTGAACCTAACATTTCGCCGCTGGCGGGCAAGCCAGCGCCCAAATGGTTGCTGGTGGACGTGGCTCACCTGCTGAAGGAATATTACGAGCGGCGTCCCGACCTGGATGATCCAAACCAGCTAGTCAGCTTCGGCACCAGCGGACACCGTGGCTCGCCCCTGCGTGGCACATTTAACGAAGCGCACATCCTTGCAATTACCCAGGCGATCTGCGAATACCGCCGCCAGCAGGGAACCGACGGCCCGCTCTATATGGGGAAAGACACCCATGCCGTCTCGGAGCCCGCGCAGCGCACCGCCCTCGAGGTGCTGGCGGCAAACAACGTGGAGACGATCATTCAGCAAGACGACGGGATTACTCCGACGCCGGTCATCTCGCGAGCGATTCTGGTTTACAACCGTGGCCGCAAGCAACATCTAGCCGACGGCATCGTGATAACGCCATCGCACAATCCGCCGGAGGATGGAGGCTTCAAATACAACCCAACCAACGGAGGCCCGGCTGATACCGACGTGACCGGCTGGGTACAGAACCGCGCGAACGAATTGTTGCGAGCAGGAAATGCAGGGGTCACGCGAATTCCGTTTGCTAAGGCGATCAAGTCCGCGACCACTCACCAGGAAGATTTCATCCTGCCATATGTTCGTGATCTCAAGAATGTCGTCGACATGGATGCGATTCGTGGCGCTCACCTGAAACTCGGCGTTGACCCTTTGGGCGGAGCCTCGCTGCCTTATTGGGAGCCGATTAACTCGGTTTACGGCCTGGACATCGTCGTCACCAATCCAATAATTGATCCCACATTTTCGTTTATGACCGTTGACCACGACGGCAAAATTCGCATGGACTGCTCGAGTCCCTATGCCATGGCCAGGCTGGTTGGCCTGAAAGATCAATACCAGGTGGCTTTCGGGAACGATACCGACGCTGATCGACACGGGATCGTAACTCCAGTTGCGGGTTTGATGAACCCGAATCATTACCTTGCCGTTGCGATCCAGTATTTGCTCACGCACCGACCCCAGTGGCGTAACACAGTTGCGGTGGGAAAGACTTTGGTGAGCAGCAGCATGATTGACCGGGTCGTCAAAAAGCTGGGCCGCGAGCTTCGCGAAGTGCCGGTGGGTTTCAAATGGTTTGTGCCGGGCCTGGTCGATGGCTCGTATTGTTTCGGCGGAGAAGAAAGTGCTGGCGCGAGTTTTCTGCGCCTGGACGGGACCGTATGGACGACCGACAAGGACGGGCCGATCATGGACTTGCTGGCGGCGGAGATTACCGCGCGCACCGGCAAGAATCCTGGAGAACATTACCGCGAACTGACGGCGGAGTTCGGCATCCCGTACTACACGCGCATCGACGCGCCCGCCACGCCCGAGCAGAAAGCAAAGTTGGCCAAGCTCACCCCGGACGCGGTAAAGGAGTCGGCCCTCGCTGGCGAGCCAATCACTGCCAAGCTGACAAAAGCCCCGGGCAACGATGCTCCCATCGGCGGCTTGAAGGTTGTAGCGGAGAGCGGTTGGTTTGCAGCGCGACCCTCCGGCACCGAAAGCATTTATAAGATCTACGCCGAGAGTTTCAAGAGCCAGACCCATCTGAACGCGATCCTTCGCGAGGCGGAGGAGATGGTGAATAATGCGCTGGGATCGTCCGCGGTCGCTCCTGAAAAGGGAGGCCGGGCATGAGCGGCGATGGCGCGCTCATAGTTGCGCCGCCGTTTCCGTCCGAATATCGCGCATCCGGCTTGCTCATGCACATCACGTCTTTGCCCTCGCCGTATGGCATCGGCGATCTGGGATCGTCCGCGTTCTCGTGGATTGATCGTCTCTACGATGCCGGTCAGAGGTGGTGGCAGGCGCTCCCGCTCGGTCCGACTGGTTATGGAAACTCCCCCTATCAACCCATGTCGTCGTTTGCCGGCAACGCGCTGCTGATCAGTCCCGGCTCTTTGATTTCTGTCGGGCTGATACAGGCGAGCGATGCTCAGTCTCACTTCTCGGTGGATGTGGTTGACTACGATTCTGTTATCCCGTTCAAACAGCGGCTGCTCGAAACGGCATGGGTAAACTTCAAAGCCGGGCAGCACAGTGCCAGAGATCTCGCGCCTGCCTACGACGAGTTCTGCACCAGCCAGGCGCATTGGCTGGAAGACTACGCTCTGTTCCGGTCGCTGAAGGCCAAGTATCACGGCGCTTATTATCTCGAGTGGCCAGCAGAGTTGGTTCAGCGCATCCCGAGTGCTCTCACCGAGGCGCGGCGAGAGTTAGCAAGTCAAATGGATCAGGTTCGCTTCGCGCAATTCCTGCTGTTCCGCCAAGCCGATCAACTCAAGGAGCACGCCCGTGCCAGAGGCGTGAGCTTGATCGGCGATCTGCCTTTCTTTGTTTCTCCGGATTCCAGTGATGTGTGGGCGAACCCTGAGTTGTTCCTGCTGGATGAGCAGCATCGGCCGCGCTTCGTCGCCGGAGTTCCTCCCGATTATTTCAGCGCAACAGGTCAATTGTGGGGCAATCCTGTTTACAACTGGGATGCCGTGCGCGCGACTGGTTATCGGTGGTGCATCGACCGGTTGCGTGCTCTGCTGGCTCACGTCGATGTGATTCGCCTGGATCACTTCCGCGGGTTCGCGGCTGCGTGGTACATTCCCGCTGGAGCGCCGACGGCTCAGACCGGGCAGTGGGTGGCGGGTCCGGGAGCCAGCTTTTTTCAAGCAGTGCAAAAAGAGCTGGGTCATCTACCATGCATCGCGGAGGATCTAGGTTTAATCACGGATGATGTGCGGGCCCTGCGCGACCAGTTTCGGCTGCCGGGGATGCGCGTCCTGCAATTCGCCTTCGATGGTCATGCGGATAATCCATATCTGCCACACAACTTCGTCCACGATACGGTCGCCTATACCGGCACCCATGACAATGCCACAACGCGAGAATGGTATGAAGAATTGCCCGACTACCAGCGGCAAAACTTCTGGAGCTACCTCAAGCGTGCGCCGGGTACCAGTGCGGATGCTGCTCCGGAGTTGATGCGGCTTGCATGGTCGTCACCAGCGGCGCTCGCAGTTGCTCCGTTGCAGGATCTGCTCAACCTGGGAGGCGAAGCCCGCATGAACGTGCCTGGTCGTACCGATGGGAACTGGCGCTGGCGTGTCCGAGAAGACATGCTCTCTTCTCAGGCTTTTCAATGGTTGCGGGATTTGACGGAGAGTTCCAATCGCTCGGTCGGGCCTGCGGTATCTGTCATAGCGCATGTAGACAGCGAACCGGCCGGCGCTCAAATCTAGAAACAGATGGAAGGTTAGCCTGGTGATTCAAGTTGCCAAGAGTATTCTCCTGGTGGTGAGCGCGCTCTTTCCGATCGTGGATCCGATCGGAGGCGCTCCGGTGTTTCTGCTGCTCACAAGAGATTACGCGCCCGAAACACGGCGAGTGCTGGCTCGCCGCATTGCGCTGGATAGCTTCATACTGCTGATCGCGTCCTATACTCTCGGAGCGCACGTGCTCTCCTTCTTTGGGATTTCGCTCCCGGTGGTGCAGGTCGGCGGCGGGCTGATCGTGATTTCAACTGGCTGGGCGATGCTGAATCAGAAAGACGCGAGCGATCAAGGCTCAGCCAGGCGAACGGTCACTTGCGCGGACGCTCTGAGTCAGGCGTTTTACCCGCTGACTCTTCCTTTGACAGTCGGTCCCGGCTCCATCTCGGTTGCGGTCACCTTGGGGGCGAATGCGCCGCAGCACCTGGGCCCAAACCTGCTGGTAACCATCGCGGCGGCGATCGGTTCCGCTTTCATCGCAGTAACCATCTATCTTTGCTACGGCTATGCAGATCGGCTCGCGAGCAAGATGGGCGCGACGGGAACGACTGTGATTTTAAAGCTCTCCGCCTTCTTGCTGGTGTGCATTGGAGTGCAGATCTTGTGGAACGGGGCGAGCAAATTGCTCGGTTCGTTGCCGCAGTTTGCCGGAGTTGCAACGCTGCCGCATTGAGGAGGGCAAAGCGAGCGGTTGAAGTATGTGAAAGAGAGGCCCAGTGAACAGTTCAAGCGCTGATGTGCTCGCCAAAACGGATGGTCCGACCAAGGTTGCCAACAGCACGGCGGCCCCGCCCACAAAACGACCGACTTGGGAGCAGGCTGAGGGCGACCCATTGCCGCTTGGCGTCCAGTGGATCGAAGAGGAGCAGGCGTTCAATTTCGCCGTTCACTCTGAACATGCGGACAGCGTCACTCTATTGCTCTATTCTCCAGCCGATCTGGTGAATCCTCTTCTGAGGATTCAATTGGATTTTTTGCACAACAAGTCGGGGCAGATTTGGCACTGCCGCATCCCGGTTACAAAGCTTGGTGCCGCTCGCTATTACGCGTATTCCGTATCAGGAGAGACGATTCCTCAACTCCACAGTTTCGATCCGCAGAAGGTTCTGCTAGACCCGTACGCGAAGAGCATTTTCTTCCCACCCGGTTTTGATCGGAACCTGGCCATGCGAGAAGGATCCAACGCAGGCAGCGCGCCTTTGGGAGTGTTGTCCGATCACCGATCGACATTTGACTGGTCGGGGGATCGGCCTCAGCATCATGAGTCAGATGCGGTCATCTACGAACTTCACGTGAAAGGTTTCACGAAGAACCCAAACTCAGGTGTCGACCCATCGCGTGCCGGCACATACGCCGGTCTCGTGGAAAAGATCCCCTATTTGAAGGAGCTCGGGGTGACCATTGTAGAACTGATGCCGGTTTATCAGCGTGATCCGCAAGAAGGCGACTACTGGGGATATATGCCTTTGAATTTCTTCGCGCCGCATGCTCAGTACGCGAGCACACGCCGACCTGATGAGCAGCCTCTTGAATTCAAGAATATGGTCAAGGCTTTTCATCAGGCCGATATCGGCGTGGTGCTGGACGTGGTGTACAACCACACTTGCGAGGGCGACTACAAAGGGCCGATCTACAGCTTCAAGGGTCTCGACAGCGCCGGTTATTACATGCTTACCTCCGATCCGGCAAATCCCTACGCCAATTACTCCGGCACCGGCAATACCTTGAATTTCGGCCAGGCACACGTGCGCAAGATGGTGATTGATAGTCTGCGCTATTGGAAGCGAGGGATGCATGTCGACGGATTCCGCTTTGATCTGGCGTCGGTATTCAGCCGCAATGCGGACGGGTCGCTCAACTGGGGTGAAGCGCCCATCTTCAGTGAAATTGCCGCGGACCCGGATTTAGGACGGGTGCGTTTGATCGCAGAGCCTTGGGACACAGCCGCATATCAGCTCGGGCGCGGATTCCCGGGCCAGACTTGGCTGCAGTGGAACGGCCGGTTTCGCGATGACGTTCGCCGTTTTGTTAAGGGCGACACTGGGATGGTCGCCGAGGTGATGCGACGTATCTACGGCAGCGACGATTTATTTCCAGACAGCCGCGCCGACGCTTATCACGCATATCAGAGCGTCAATTACGTAACATCCCATGACGGCTTCACGCTCTACGATCTTGTCTCTTATGACCGCAAGCACAATTGGCAAAACGGAAATAATAATCAGGACGGCACCGACGCGAACTACAGTTGGAATTGTGGGCAGGAAGGGAATGAAGGCGTCTCCGCGGCGGTCCGCGCGTTGCGCCGAAAGCAAGTCAAGAATTTCTGTTGCCTGCTCTTCCTGTCTAACGGTACGCCGATGTTTCGCGCCGGCGACGAGTTTCTGAATACTCAACTTGGCAACAACAATCCCTATAACCAGGATAACGAAATTGGATGGCTGGATTGGAGTCAACTCCAATCTAATAATGACATTTTCCAGTTCTTCAAGAAGATGATTGCGTTCCGGAAAAAACATCTCTCGCTGAGCCGGAGCAGGTTCTGGCGTGAGGACGTCTCCTGGTACGGCGTCGGCCCCGCGGCCGATCTGTCCCACGACTCGCACAGCCTGGCATTCTGCCTGCACGGCGCTTCTCAAAGTGATGACGACATCTACGCGATGATCAATGCCTACTGGGAAGAGTTGGAGTTCAATGTGCAGGAGGGAACAGCACAGGAGTGGAAGAGAATCGTGGACACCGCTTTGCCCAGTCCAGATGATTTCTCGGACGACGGAATCCCTCTAGAGCGAACGAAATACGTGCTGGCTCCAAGATCGATCGTGGTCTTATGTCGAGCCAAGAAAAGCGACGCTCGGAAAGGTCTCTGACACACGATCGAGGGTCATTATCGTGGCGACCATTAACTAAAGATGCCGATAGTCCGAGCGGCACTGTGCAAGATCCTGCAACTTCTGAGTTTTCAAGAAAATAAAGTGCTTGGTGGCGTTGCATTCTCCCAGAAAACTTTGTAGACTCCGCGTTGATTAGCGGACACCCTGCCCCCCACATAGTCCGCAGAACACACCATAACAAGAATTTGTTTTTCTGATCCGGGAGGCCCTATGCTCGCCACCGCCTTGGCTGTAAGCACTTCTGCATCTTCATTATTCTCCAAACGGTTTCACAGAGTCCTGGTGCTTTCGGCTCTGTTCGTGACCGCCAGCCTAAGCGCGTTGGCACAGAACATTAGCGTTTCGCCAGCCAACCGGGCCTTCCCGAAGACGGTCGTCGGGACGACGAGTGCCTCTCAGGCAGTGAAGATCAGCAATCCGGGCAAGACAGCTCAGTCCATTGATATTGTGATGAGCGGCGACTTCACGGAGACAGATAACTGCGGCGGTAGTGTTGCAGCGGACAGTTACTGCACGGCGGAAATTTCTTTTGCCCCGACACTCGTCGGAACCATTCAGGGCGCGGCGAGCGTATACAACAACAGCAACAACCTGCTGACACTCGTTGGCCTCACCGGAGTCGGAGTGGCTCCCGTAACCACCCAACCGACGAGCCTGAAGTTTAGCGCGGGGACGATCGGGACGCTCAGCGCACCGCAGACCTTTAACATCACCAACGGCACATCCAGTGCAGTAAACGTCACCGGCATCACGGCGAGCAGCGACTACCTGATCAATACCGGGACGTGTTTGACGACGCCGCTTGCGCCGGGCGGAAGTTGCACGGTGAGCGTGCAGGTACAACCCACATCGGCCACCGACGACGGCGCCGTCACTATTACAGACAATGCACCCGACGGCCTGCCGCTGCAGGTGAGTCTTAAGTCAACCGCGACGGGCAGCCAAACCACCCCGCTTTCCCTCAGTGCCCATTCTCTTACTTTCAAAACGGTAACCGGCGGAACCAGCGCCCCGCAGACCATCACGGTAACCAACAAAAGTAGCAGTGCGGTCACGCTGGGCCCGATTTCCGCAAGCAACGACTACGCGATCGTCAGCAATGCCTGTCCGCCTTCGCTCGCCAGCAAAGGCACTTGCACATTCGGCATCACATTTAACCCAACGTTCGTGGGCAGCATTAACGGGTCGGTCGCAGTTGCTTATACCGGCAGTAACAGCCCGCAACTGGTCAATCTGACCGGCACTTCGGAGGCGCCGCTAACGGTGGCGCCCATCAAACTGACCTTCGCAGCGCAAGCGGTAGGCACGGTCAGCGCGGCACAAGCGGTCACGATCACCAACAACAACACGACCCCCGTAACCCTGAGCAACGTCGTGCCCTCGGGCGATTTCCGTGTCCAAGCGAGTGGCAGCAACTGCTCGGTTAAGCGCGCGATGGGGGCGGGAGACAGCTGCACAGTCGAAATCCAATTTGCACCCAGCGTGGCTAGGCGCGTAGAGGGTGCACTCACGGTGACCGACAACGCCAGCCCCGATCCGCTGCCGGTCCCGCTCACCGGCGAAGGCATCAGCGCCGCCGGCTTCACCTTGTCGGCCACACCCAGCACGTTGAGCATAGTGCGGGGCAGCAGTGGGACGAGCACGATTGCGGTGACGGACGTTGGCGGCTTCAAAGGCAGTGTGACCCTTGCGGCCTCGGGCCTACCAACGGGAGTGACGGCGACATTTGGTACGAACCCGACCACGGGGAGCAGTGTGTTGACGCTGGCGGCGAGCGCTACGGCGACTACGGGGGCAGCGACGGTGACCATCACCGGCACGTCGGGAAGTTTGACGGCCACCACCAGCATCAGCCTGACGG
>Ga0070761_10000472_pt1 | contig 26188 bp, 21 predicted proteins | sample HubBroMetageREF1_FD_66724 | JGI IMG/M metagenome (GOLD analysis project Ga0070761, IMG submission 66724) | Reference soil microbial communities from the Hubbard Brook experimental Forest, New Hampshire, USA - Hubbard Brook CCASE Soil... | ecosystem: Environmental > Terrestrial > Soil >... | reverse complement strand
CAGCATGTTGCTGAGCCTGCGCGATCACTTCCCTGCAGCGATCGGCTGCGTGATCGGCACGCTGTTCCAGGGCCGCCGGCGGCCGCGGGGCCAGCGCGCGCCACCGGGTGTGGAGGTATTCGAAGGTTGGCGCATAGGAGGGGTCGTGGCTTCGCCGGGCGTGCTGTTCCATCGACGCGCAAAGCGCCTGGCTCGCGCTTTCGATCCGAGCGGCCTCGCGATGCGCGGCGGCCAGCGCATCGTGCTTTTGCTTGAGGATTTTGTAGACGCTGCGGTCCTTGTCGCGGGCGTGCTTGAGAAGCTGCTGCAGCTGCGCGGGGTCCTCAACCAATTCCGCCGCAGACTGCCGCAGCCGGCTGGTCGCACCCTCCATCACGAGCCGCGCGATCTGCCCAGGATCATCGATCGAGGCGAGTGCCTGAGCCAGGCGGCCGGTGTCCTTGCATAGCACAGCCACCGACAACAGCGCCGGCCGACGCCTGGCCTGATCGCAAATGACGGTGAAATCAATGGACCCCGCATCGATGAGTTCAGCCATCCGCTGTTGCGCGGCTCGCTGCAGGGCCACGGGTAAAGTCGGAGATTTTCCATCGGGCGCGTCCGACAGCGCTGCAAGGCGGCGTAGATCCGCTCCATCGGACAGCCGCTGAACGGCGGCAACCCGTAGAGACTCTTCTTCTGTCCCCAGCGCCGTATCGCGGATGAGCTCAGGCGATGCCGCGTCCAGCGCAGCCATCCGCTCTTGAAGGGTGGGTGGGGCGGCGGCCTCATGGCGAAACCATTGCGAGAGGGGCTTCATCGGGAGCGCTACTCCTCCCAGCGCTGCGGGTCGCTGAAGACGATCCGAAACACGCTGCCGTCGCCTCCGCGAGGCTCGTAGAGCAGGATGGCGCGGTTCAACTGGCACAGTTCGCGCGCGATGAACAGGCCAAGTCCGGTGCCGCCCTTGCGGCCGGTGAAAAACGGCTCGAATATGCGATCGACGACCTGCAGATCGATTCCCGGGCCGCGATCGGCCACTTCCAGAAACGGCCGGTAGCTGGGGTTCAGACGGGCGAGCTTGATCTCGACGCTGATGCCCCCCCGCGCTTCACCGTACTTAATGGCGTTGTCGCAGAGATTCCAGACCACTTGATGCAGGTGGCTGGGATCGAAGCGCACCTCCAGTTCCTCCGCCTCTTCGGACAGACCAATCCGGTTTCTGGGAACCTGCATTGTCTCGCAGAACTCGCCCAGGAAATCCTCTATCCAGTCGCCGAGAGAGAGGCGGGTCGGCCGCGTGGCTTCACGCCGCGAGAGCTGCAAGACATTGTTGATGATGGTGCTGACCCGCTCTGAATTGTTGCGGATGATATCCGTCAGCCGGCGCTCGTCGGGTCCGATGCTGGGACTCTCGGCGAGTAATTGGCCGGCGTGGCTCATGGCGCCCACGGGATTGCGGATTTCATGCGCAATGCTGGCGGACAGGCGCCCGAGTGCCGCCAGCTTGCCTTGCTGCACGCGCTCGGCCATGAGGCTGGTGTCCTCGAGAAAGATCAGCGTCGGTCCGGGCGACAGGCCGCCCAGCGGCGCGAAGTGCGGTTGAATCACCCGCGCGCCGTCCGCCGCGACGAAGCTCGAAGGGGAGTTCTCGCCGCGCTCTCTCTGCCTCCAGGTCGTGAGCGAATACAAGAGGCGCGGCGAGACTTCGCCCACCAATGCCCCGGGCACGGCATGATCGTCGCCGAGTATTTCCGCGGCCGATTCATTGATGAGGCGGATCTTGTCGGCGGCATCGACCACCAGCAGGCTTTCGCGCAGGTGCTGGACGATGTATTGAGACAGTTCGGCGAGATTTGCGAGATCGACGTCCTTCTGGCGGACCAAGTCCTCGCTCTCGCGCATGCGGCTGGCGACGAAGCTCGCCGCCGCCGCGAACGTGAACAGCACGATCCCCAACAGACCGGCGGTGGCATAGGAGACGATGTCGGTGCGACCGCTCAGCTGCTGCCAGATGGTGTCGCCCAGTACCGCAATGGCGGCTACCGCCGCGAGGAACAGAGCACTGCGCGGCGGCAGCAGGAAGGCGAGACCACCCACGGGCAGCAACAGCAGCAGGCCCAAACCGCTGGAGATGCCGCCGCAGGCATGCAGCAGCAACATCAGGAGAGTGAGGTCGACCACCGCCTGCAATAGGGTCTGAACATACAGACTCGCGAGGCGCCGGCGCACCAGAACGATGTTGCCGATCCCAAAGCCTAGGTAGGCAAGTGTGGCGCCGAAGAACAGCGGCCTGGAGTCGATGGTAAAGCCGCGCGCGCTCCCGAGGGGAAACAGGGCCAGAAGCACCAGAGGCGCTAACACGCGATATAGATTGAGCAGGCCCAGCACGCGCCAATTCAGTGCGGGCTTGCCGTTGGTGCTGCGTTCGATCGCGCGGTTCAAATGTGGTCCCCAAGGTCGCTTTGCGCTGCCCCAGAGCTTAATTCAGAATAGCGCGCCTTACGCGACAGATGAGAGCCCTATGAATCTGCACGAGTATCAGTCGAAGCGCCTATTCGCCGAATACGCCATCCCGGTCCCGAAAGGCGAGGTGGCGGACTCGCCCGAAGGAGCGGTGGCGGCCGCCCAGAAACTGGGCGGCTCGCTGTGGGTGGTCAAGGCGCAGGTGCACGCGGGCGGCCGAGGCAAGGCAGGCGGGGTCAAAGTGGCCAAGGATCTGAACGCCGTGCGGGCCGCAGCCGCGGGGTTGCTCGGTACCGTTCTCGTGACCCATCAAACGGGCGCGGAGGGGCTGCCGGTTCATCAGATCTACGTGGAGCAAGGCTCGAAGATTGCGCGGGAGATCTATCTGAGCGTGGTACTCAATCGCGAGGCCGGGCGCATCGCCTTTGTCGCCTCGGCGGCGGGAGGCATGGACATCGAGGAGGTTGCGCAGCTCTCGCCGGAGAAGATCATCCGGGTCAACGTTCATCCCACCGCGGGTTTGCAGGACTTTCAAGCGCGGCAATTGGCCTTCGGTTTGGCCTTGAGCGGACCTCAGATAGCGCAGTTCACGAAAATTGCGCATGCGCTCTACGCTCTGTATCTGGAGCGCGATGCAAGCCTGGTGGAGGTCAATCCGCTCATCGTCACCGCCGACGGCGATCTGCTCGCCCTGGACGCCAAGATCAATATCGAAGACAACGCGCTGTTCCGGCACAAGGATCTGGCGGCCATGCGGGATGACTCGCAAGAGGACCCGATGGAACGCAAGGCGGCGGAGCATGAGCTCAACTATGTGTCCCTCGACGGCAATATCGCCTGCATGGTGAACGGCGCCGGGCTCGCCATGGCGACCATGGACCTCATCCAGCTGCACGGCGGAAAGCCGGCCAACTTCCTGGACGTGGGTGGCGGCGCCACCAAGGAGCGCGTCAGCGTCGCTTTCAAGCTGATCTTGTCCAACCCCAAGGTCACGGCGATTTTGATCAACATCTTCGGCGGCATCGTCCGCTGCGACATGATCGCCGAGGGCATCATCGCGGCGGTGAAGGAGGTGGGGGTCAAGATTCCGGTCATCGTGCGTCTGGAAGGTACCAATGCGCCTCTCGCCCGTGAGATCCTCGCCACGAGCGGACTGGCCATCACGCCCGCCGGCGATCTCACCGATGCGGCCGTCAAGGCCGTGAACCTCGCCGGCGCCCACTCGCAAGGCGGAGCGCGCTCATGAGTATTCTGGTCGGTGCGGAAACCCGCGTCATTTGCCAGGGTTTTACCGGCAAACAGGGCACTTTTCACTCGGAGCAGGCCCTTGCATACGGCACCCGGCTGGTCGGCGGAGTGACGCCGGGACGGGGCGGGGAAAAGCATTTGGGATTGCCGGTGTTCGACACCGCGCAAGAGGCGGTGGCCCGCACCGGCGCCGCGGTGAGCATGATTTACGTGCCGGCGCCCTTCGCGGCCGATGCGATTCTCGAGGCCGCGGACGCCGGGATCGAACTAATCGTCTGCATCACCGAAGGGATTCCGGTGAATGACATGGTGCGCGTAAAGATGACCCTGGCGAGCTACAAAACGCGCCTCATCGGCCCCAATTGCCCGGGCATCATCACACCGGGGGAGTGCAAGATCGGCATCATGCCGGGGTTCATCCACAAGAAGGGGAAGGTGGGCATCGTTTCGCGCTCGGGAACTCTGACCTATGAGGCCGTATTTCAGACGACCGGCATCGGGCTGGGCCAGAGCACCTGTGTGGGCATCGGCGGCGATCCGGTGCGCGGCATGAACTTCATCGACGTGCTGGAGTTGTTCGAGACCGACAGCCAAACCGAGGGTATCGTCATGGTGGGCGAGATCGGCGGCAGCGATGAGGAGGCCGCGGCGGCCTACATTCGCGCGAATGTGAGCAAACCCGTGGTCGCGTATATCGCGGGCGTGGCGGCGCCTCCGGGCAAGCGCATGGGCCATGCCGGCGCCATCGTCGCCGGCGGCAAAGGCACGGCGGCGGCCAAATTTGCGGCGCTCGAAGCGGCGGGGATCACGACGGTGCACTCGCCGGCGGACATGGGCGTAGCCATCGCGAAGCGGCTCAAGGGCAGGCTGTGAGTCAGCCGCGGCAGCTGCGTTGCGTCATGGCGCAACTCAACCTGGTCGTCGGCGATGTCGACGGCAATACCTCGCGGATCGTGGCGGCGGCGGTGGCGGCGCGCGACAGTCAACGCGCGGACGTAGTTATGGTGCCGGAGCTCGCCGTATCAGGCTACCCGCCCGAGGACCTGTTGTTTCACTCCGGCATGCGCCTGCAGGTGGGGCGTTCGCTCGAGCGTTTGAAGCAGGAGGTGCACGGCATCACCTTGATCGCGGGCTACCCGGAATACGCCGGCTCGAAGATTTATAATTCGGCCATCGTGATCCGCGACGGCGCGGTGCTCGCCAATCACCGCAAAGCCTGCCTGCCGAATTATCGAGTGTTCGACGAAAAACGCTACTTCACCCCCGGCAGCGAGCCCACCTTGGTGGAACTCAACGGCGTGAAAGCCGGCGTGCTGGTGTGCGAGGACGTGTGGGACTCCGAGCCCGCCCGACAGGCGCGCAACGCCGGCGCCGAGGTGCTGTTGGTGATCAATGCCTCGCCCTACGAGGTGGACAAACAGCTGCAGCGCGAGCAGGAAATCGTGCGCGCCCGGATCGGTGAGACGGGAATTCCGCTGGTCTTCGTCAATCTGATCGGCGGACAGGACGAGCTGGTGTTCGACGGCAATTCCTTCGTCATGGATGCCGAGGGCAAGGTCACCCAGCGCGCACCGGCCTTCACCGAAGGTCTGTACGTCGTGGACTTGGAGGTGAACGCGTCCGGCGTGGTCAGCCCCAAGCCCGGCGAGATCGTGCCGCTGCAAGGCCAGGAAGAGAGCGTGTATGGGGCGCTGGTGCAGGGTACGCGCGACTATGTGGACAAGCATCGCTTTCCCGGTGCGGTGCTGGGTTTGTCGGGAGGCGTGGATTCGGCGCTGACTTTGGTGTTGGCCGTGGATGCGCTGGGCGCGGGCCGGGTGCACTCGGTGTCCATGCCTTCGCGCTATACCTCGCAGATGAGCAAGGACGATGCCGCGCTGCAGGCGCGCTGGCTCGGCGTCGAACACAGCGAGATATCCATTGAGGGCATGTTTGAAGCGACGCTGGCCGCCCTCAAGGACGAATTCGCCGGCCGGCCGCCCGACACCGCGGAGGAGAACATTCAGGCGCGCTGCCGCGGCGTGCTGCTGATGGGCATTTCCAACAAGACCGGCAAGATGCTGCTCACCACGGGCAACAAGAGCGAAATGTCGGTGGGCTATGCCACGCTGTACGGCGATATGGCCGGGGGCTTCGCACCCATCAAGGATTGCAGCAAATTACTGGTGTACCGCCTCTGCGCCTGGCGCAACGCCCAGTCGCGCGCCATCCCTGCGCGGGTCATCGAGCGGCCGCCGTCGGCGGAGCTGCGCCACGGGCAGAAAGACACCGACAGCCTGCCGCCTTATGAAATTCTCGACCCCATTCTCGAGGCCTTCATCGAAGAGGACTTGTCGGTCGATCAGATCGCTGCGCGCGGATTCGATCGAGCCACGGTGGGGCGCATTTTGGATCTGGTGAAGCGCAACGAGTACAAGCGCCGTCAGGCGCCGCCCGGCGTGCGCGTCAGCGGCCGCGCCTTCGGGCGCGATTGGCGTTATCCCATCACGAGCGGGTACAAGGCGCGGTAGCCGCTAGAAAAACGCCCACCAATGCTTCTTGGGGATGATGTCCTTGGTGTCGCCCGGGTAGTTCGCCGCGTACACCTTCTCTGCGTTGGCGGCGAGATCCATCATTTTCAGGTCTCGATAGGCATCCACGAGTACCTTCAACGAACCCTTCACGGCGGGGGCGCCGTCATAGTTCTCGACGCAGTACTTGGCGCGATTGATGGCGCCGACATAGGCGCCGCGCCGCATGTAGTACAGCGCGACGTGTAATTCGAAATCCGCCAAGCGATTGCGCAGGAACACCATGCGCTGGCGCGAGTCGGTCACGTACTCGCTGTGCGGGAATTTCTCGATCAGCTGCTGGAAGGCCTCGAAGGATTTTCGCGCATTGATCGGCGGGCGTTGCGACAGGTCGACGTTGAATTTGCGCTCCAGCCAGTTGGATTGGCGCTCGAAGTACACCAGGCCCTTCATGTAGTAGGCATAGTCCACCCGGGGGTTGGTGGGATTCTCGCGGATGAAGGTATCGGCGGCGTCGATCGCCGGATCGATTTGGCGGGACTTGTAATAGGCCCAGATCAAATCCAGCTGCGATTGGCGGGCGGGTTCGCTGAAGGGGAAACGCGACTGCAGCGCTTCGAGCTGCTTGATGGCCTCGCCGTAGCTCGAATTCTTCATGGCCTTTTGGGCACGGGCGTAGATCACTTCGGGGCCGGATTTGGCGTCGTCGCCGCGGTGGCTGCGGCAGCCGGCGACCACTGCACCCAAGGCCACGGCGATGAGCAGCACGCGGCTCGAACGGACAAGATCACGCAGTCTCACAAGCGATTCCTTACAATGGAGGGGTTTCCGAAAGCGCGGCAGTATACCCGAAGCCCCGCCGCTAGCTTCGAGTGCCCCATGTCCCCAGAGTTCCAACAGATCGATTTGACTATTCCCCCGGAAATGGCCGGCCAGAGGCTTGACAGCGCGCTTGCGTGCCTTTTGCCCGAGCACTCGCGCACGCGAATCAAGGGTTGGATCGAGGCCGGTGCGGTCAAGGTGCGTGGGAATCCCTGCAAGCCGCGGGACATGGTCGAGGCGGGGTCCCGCGTGCAGGTGCAGATGACCGTGGACGAGCCTGCCCAACCGGAAGTACAGGCCGAGGACATCGCATTGCGGCTGGTCCACGAGGACGCGGACGTTCTGGTGATCGACAAGCCCGCCGGCCTGGTGGTGCACCCGGGCGCCGGGAATCCGCGGCATACGCTGCAAAATGCCTTGCTCGGCCTCGATCAGAAACTCGCGGCGCTGCCGCGCGCGGGATTGATCCACCGCCTCGACAAGGACACCAGCGGCTTGTTGGTGGTGGCGCGCAACCCCAAGGCGCAGACCTCGTTGAGCCGGCAACTCGAGGCGCGGACCATGGCGCGCGAGTACGTGGCGGTTTGCGTCGGCGTTATGACCGGCGGGGGGACCATCGATGAACCCATCGGGCGCCACCGGGGCGACCGCCTGCGGATGGCGATCCGCGTGTCCGGCCGGCCCGCCGTCACTCACTATCGGGTGTTGGAGCGCTTCCGGGCTCATACCTACCTCAGCGTCAAACTGGAGACCGGGCGCACGCATCAGATTCGGCTGCACCTCTCCCACATCAAGTACCCCATCGTCGGCGACCCGGTCTATGGCGGGCGCTTTGGTCTGCCGCGGGGTGCCACCCAGCCCCTCATCGACACCTTGCGCGCATTCAAGCGCCAGGCCCTGCATGCGGCCACTCTGGGGTTCGAGCATCCGCGCACGGGCAAAACGCTGACGTTGCAGAGTCCGGTGCCGGCGGACTTTGCGCGGCTGCTCGCTGTGCTGGCCGCGGACGCACGCGCTGCCGCCTCCCCACCCGAGCGCGGCCGGTGAGTGCCGCCTGGGTCGAGGCCGACTGGCCGGCCCCCGGCGGCGTACGGGCGCTCTACACGCTCCGCACCGGCGGTGCCAGTACCGCGCCCTATGACTCGCTCAATCTAGGCGGCCATGTCGGCGACGCGCCCGCAGCAGTGGCGGAGAACCGCCGGCGCTTGAGGGTCGGCGCCGGGTTGCCGGCTGAGCCCGTATGGCTCGAGCAGGTGCATGGGGCCCACGTAGTCGACTTCGATGCGGGGATGGACCCAGGCGGCTCGACGCAGCGGGTGGGGCCCGCCGACGCGGCCTTTACGCGCCGGCCGGGACGGGTGTGCGCCATTCTCACGGCGGACTGTCTGCCGATATTGCTGGCTGCGGAATCGGGTGATCTGGTCGCGGCGGCGCATGCGGGCTGGCGTGGTATCGCCTGCGGAGTGATCGAGGCCGCGGTGGCGGCGGTGACGGCGGCGGGGGTGACCCCCGGCAGGCTCCTGGCGTGGCTGGGTCCCGCCATCGGACCCGGGCACTTCGAGGTGGGAGCGGAGGTTCGAGAGGCGCTGCTCGCCGCCGATCCGGGCGCGGAGGCGGCCTTTGCACCCAACGCCCGCGCGCGGTTCATGGCGGATTTGGCGACGCTCGCGCGGCGACGCCTCGAAGCCCGCGGAGTCGCCCGCATCTACGGCGGAGGCGAGTGCACCTTTGATGCCGCGGATCGATACTTCTCCTATCGGCGCGATGGGGTGACCGGCCGTCAAGCCGCGCTGATTTGGCTGGAGGCTCGCTAAATAACGTTGAATTGAACCCTGCGCACCCCCATTGAGATAGGCATTCGGATTGCTATCTGAAGGGATACTTTATGCGAACGGACAAGCTGACGACCAAATTCCAGGCGGCATTGGCGGATGCCCAATCTCTCGCCGTGGGCCGAGACAATCAATACATCGAGCCCGTGCATCTCATGGCGGCGTTGCTCGACCAACAGGGCGGCACGGCGCGGCCATTGCTCGAGAAGTCGGGCGCTTCTGTGGCCAAACTGCGCTCGGATCTGGCCGGGGCGCTCGATCGCGTCGCCCAAGTCGAGGGCGCCGGCGGCGAGGTGCTGCTCGGCAACGATTTGAACAAGCTTTTGAACGTCACCGACAAGCTGGCCCAGCAGCGCGGTGATCAGTTCATTTCCAGCGAATTGTTCGTACTGGCGGCCTGCGAGGATCGGGGCGAGCTCGGCCGGCTGCTCAAGGCCAACGGCGTGACCCGGGCCGCGATAGAGAAAGCCATCGAGGAGGTGCGCGGCGGCGCCAAGGTGGAGGATGCAGGCGCCGAGGAGAATCGCCAGGCGCTGGAAAAATACAGCATTGACCTGACCGAGCGCGCGATCTCGGGAAAGCTCGATCCGGTGATCGGCCGCGACGATGAGATCCGCCGCACCATTCAAGTCCTGCAGCGGCGCACCAAGAACAATCCGGTGCTCATCGGCGAGCCCGGCGTCGGCAAGACGGCCATCGTCGAGGGACTGGCGCAGCGCATCGTCAACGGCGAAGTGCCGGAGGGCCTGCGCAACAAGCGGATTCTATCGCTCGATCTGGGCGCGCTGATCGCCGGCGCCAAGTTTCGCGGCGAGTTCGAAGAGCGGCTCAAAGCCGTGCTCAACGATCTGGCCAAGCGGGAAGGCCAGGTCATTCTGTTCATCGACGAGCTGCACACCATGGTGGGCGCCGGCAAGGCCGAGGGCGCCATGGACGCGGGCAACATGCTGAAGCCCGCCCTGGCCCGAGGCGAGCTGCACTGCGTCGGCGCCACGACTCTGGACGAATACCGCAAGTACATCGAGAAGGACGCGGCGCTCGAGCGGCGTTTCCAGAAGGTCTTGGTCGACGAGCCGTCGGTGGAGGACACCATCGCGATTCTGCGCGGCCTGAAAGAGCGCTACGAGGTCCACCATAAGGTGCAGATCACGGACCCCGCCATCGTGGCGGCGGCCACCCTGTCGCACCGCTATATCGCGGACCGGCAACTGCCGGACAAGGCCATCGATTTGATCGACGAGGCCGGCTCGCTGATCCGCATGGAGATCGACTCCAAGCCCGAGGCGCTCGACAAGCTCGACCGGCGCATCATCCAACTCAAGATCGAGCGCGAGGCCCTCAAGAAGGAGACCGATGAGGCGTCGCGCAAGCGCTTGAGCACCCTGGAAGACGCGCTGAAGGCATTGGAAAAAGAGTACTCGGATCTCGCGGAAGTGTGGAAGGCGGAGAAGGCTTCGATCCAGGGAGCGGCGCATATCCAAGAAGAGCTGGATCGGGCGCGCACGGACATGGATGCGGCGCGGCGCGCGCAAGATCTGGCGCGCATGTCCGAGCTGCAATACGGGCGCATCCCGGCGCTCGAGCAGCGCCTCGCCAAGGCGCTCGAGGCCGAACAGAAGCCGAATCAACTACTGCGCAACTCGGTGACCGAAGTGGAAATCGCCGAGATCGTGTCGAAATGGACCGGTATTCCGGTGTCACGCATGCTGGAGGGCGAGCGCGACAAGCTGCTGCGCATGGAAGAAGTGCTGGGCAAGCGCGTGGTCGGCCAGCGGGAGGCCGTCAAGGCGGTGGCGGATGCCATTCGCCGCACTCGAGCGGGGCTTTCCGACCCCAACCGGCCGAGCGGCTCATTCATGTTCCTGGGGCCCACCGGCGTCGGCAAGACCGAGCTCTGCAAGGCTCTGGCCGAGTTCATGTTCGACACCGAGGAATCCTTGGTGCGCATCGACATGTCGGAATTCATGGAGAAGCACTCGGTGGCACGCTTGATCGGCGCACCCCCCGGTTATGTGGGCTACGAAGAAGGCGGGTACCTGACCGAGGCGGTGCGCCGCCGGCCGTACTGCGTGATCCTGCTCGATGAAATCGAGAAGGCGCATCCCGATGTGTTCAACGTGCTGCTGCAGGTCTTGGACGACGGCCGCTTGACCGACGGACAGGGAAGAACCGTGGACTTCCGCAACAGTGTGGTGATCATGACCTCGAACCTAGGGTCCGGAGTCATCCAGGAACTCTCGGGCGAGGCCAACTACGCCAAGATGAAGGAAGCGGTGATGGCCGTGGTGACCCAGCATTTCCGGCCCGAGTTCATCAATCGAGTCGACGAGATCGTGGTGTTCCATTCCCTGGGGCGCGAGCAGATTCGGGCCATCGTCGACATCCAGTTGGGCCGTTTGCGCCAGCGGCTGGCGGAGCGCGACATCACTCTGCGCTTGGACGATGATGCGCGCGACAAGATCGGCGAAGCCGGATTCGACACGGTCTACGGCGCGCGGCCGCTGAAGCGTGCCATTCAGGCGCAGATCGAGAATCCGCTGGCGCAGAAGATTCTGAGCGGGGATTTCGTGGCCGGCGACCGGGTGGTCGCCAAGCTCAAGCGCGATACGCTGGTATTCGAGAAGGAGCGCGTCCATTGAGGACGCGCCGTTCGATATACTTCGGCGCCCGGGCAATTGGGGACTGAACAGGAAAGACATGCCTTTTTACGAATATCAGTGCAAGAACTGCGGACATGATCTCGAGGCCATGCAGAAAATCACCGAGCCGCCGCTGAAGAAATGCCCCCATTGCGGCAAGTCGCAGCTGCAGCGTCTGATGTCGGCGCCGGTGTTCCGCCTCAAGGGCGGCGGTTGGTACGAGACCGATTTCAAGGGCGATAAGGACAATAAACGCAACCTCGCCGATCGGCCGGAGGCGGACGCGCCCAAGGATGCTGCCAAAGACGGTGCAAAGGATGCCCCCGCAGCCGCGGATAGCAAAGCTTCGGAGGGCAAGGCCTCCGAGGGCAAGGCGGAAGCCGCCGCGCCCAAGGACAAGCCGGCGGAGAAATCTTCGCCCGAGCCCGCGAAAAAGCCGGACTCCGCCAAAAGACCATCCCGCACGCGCATGGCGTCGCACGGCAAATCAGCTGCAAAAAGGCCTATCAAGAGAGCTGTGCACAAGGCAAAGCGACGGGTCTAGGGCTTTGGGCTTGCCCGCAACGCCCTTAAGGCCTTAGCATCGCGCGCTTTCCTTTGGGGTGTACGCGTATGCGCAGCCATTATTGCGGGCAGGTCAACGAGTCACTGACGGGGCAGGTCGTGACCGTCGCCGGTTGGGCGCATCGCCGCCGCGACCATGGCGGGGTCATTTTCGTCGATTTGCGCGATCGCGAGGGCCTGCTGCAGATCGTATTCGACCCGGACAAGGCCGCGGTGTTCGCCATGGCCGAGCGCGTGCGCAACGAGTTCGTCCTGAAGGTCAAAGGCTTGGTGCGGGTCCGCCCGCCGGGCACGGCCAATGCGCATCTTAAGTCGGGACAGGTCGAGATCTTGTGCCAGGAGCTCGACATTCTCAATCGCTCCGAGCCGCTGCCGTTTCAGCTCGACGAGCATGTGAGCGAAGAAGTCCGGCTGCGTTTTCGGTACATCGATCTGCGCCGCGAGGAAATGCGCGAGCGATTGCTGCTGCGCCATCGGATCACGCGGTCGATGCGCCATTATCTCGATGCGGCGGGCTTCATCGACATCGAAACGCCCATGCTGTCCAAGGCGACGCCGGAAGGCGCGCGGGATTACTTGGTGCCCAGCCGCACCCATCCCGGCAAGTTCTTTGCTCTGCCCCAGTCGCCGCAGATCTACAAGCAGCTGCTGATGATTTCGGGATTCGACCGCTACTACCAGATCGTGCGCTGCTTCCGCGACGAGGACTTGCGCGCCGATCGGCAGCCGGAGTTCACCCAGCTCGATATCGAGACCTCCTTTCTCGATCAGCCGCAGATCCAGGAGTTGATGGAAGGCTTGGTGCGGCATCTGTTCAAGGAGGTGCTGAATGTCGAGTTGCCGAACCCCCTGCCGCGGATGAGCTATGCGGAGGCCATGCGCCGCTATGGGTCGGACAAGCCCGATTTGCGCGTGCCGCTCGAATTGGTCGATGTGGCGGATCTGGTCAAGGGATGCGACTTCAAGGTGTTCGCGGGGCCCGCGGCCGACCCCAAGGGCCGGGTGACGGCCCTGTGCGTGCCCCAGGGAGGCCGGCTGTCGCGCAAGGAGATCGACGACTACACGGCGTACGTGGCGCGCTACGGCGCGAAGGGCCTGGCCTACGTCAAGGTGAACGAGAAGGCCAAAGGCCGGGAAGGCCTGCAGTCTCCCATCCTGAAATTCTTGAGCGATGCGGCGGTCGGCGGAATACTCGAGCGCACCCGGGCCGCCGACGGCGATTTGATCTTCTTCGGCGCCGACAACGGCAAAGTGGTGAGCGACGCGCTCGGCGCGCTGCGCCTCAAGGTGGGCCAGGATATGAAGCTCGGGTCGGGCGGGTGGCGGCCGCTGTGGGTGGTCGACTTCCCCATGTTCGAGTGGGACGGCGAGGCCAAGCGCTGGCAGGCCATGCATCATCCCTTCACCAGCCCGGCTAACCTGGACTACGCGGACTTGGCCGCAAGTCCCGGCGAGGCGACTGCCAAAGCCTACGACATGGTGCTGAACGGGTCCGAAATCGGCGGTGGCTCGGTGCGCATTCATTCGCAGGAACTGCAGTCGGTGGTCTTCGACCTGTTGGGCATATCGCCGGAGGAGGCGCGGCTCAAGTTCGGATTCTTGCTGGATGCGCTCAAGTTCGGCGCCCCGCCGCACGGCGGTATCGCCTTCGGCCTCGATCGGTTGGCCATGCTCATGGCCGGCGCCGACAGCATTCGCGACGTCATCGCCTTCCCGAAGACCCAGACGGCGGCGGATCTCTTGATGGATGCCCCGACCGAAGTCAGCGAGGCGCAGCTGCGGGAGCTGCATATTCGCGTGCGCGTCCCAACGAAGACCGAATGACGTGAACGCGCAAGACCGGTCCGAGGTTCCGCGCTATCGGCGGCCGGAATCGGTCTTGATCGTGATCCATACCGACGGCGGGGAGTTTCTGCTGCTGGAGCGCCGGCGGCCCGCCGGATTCTGGCAGTCGGTGACAGGGAGCCTGGAGTGGGGCGAACTCGCCGATCGGGCCGCCCGGCGCGAGGTCGTCGAGGAGACGGGCATCACGCAGGGCGTGCTGGTCAACCTGCAGTGGACCCAGGTGTACGACATCCTGCCGGCGTTCGGCAAGGTGTACGCACCCGGGATCACGCGCAATCTCGAGCACGCCTTCTCGCTCAGGCTTCCGCAGCGCCTGCCGGTCACCTTGAGCGAGTCGGAGCATGTGCGTTTTCAATGGGCCTCGGGCGCCGTCGCCGTCGAGATCGCCTCCTCGAGCACCGACCGCGCCGTCATTGAGGACCTGAGTCTGGGGCTGCTGCGGTGAGTACCGTCGTCGTCTATGTCCACGGACTGTGGCAGCGCGGCGCCGAAAGCCACTGGCTGCGCCGCCGGTTGGCGCAGGATCTTGGAGCCGAGACTCGAACCTTTTCCTACCCTTCGGTTGCCGGCGATGCCACGCTAAATGCGCGCGGCCTGACGCAGATGCTGCGTGAAATCCGCGCCGACACGCTGCACCTCGTCGGCCATAGTCTGGGCGGCTTGGTGATCCTCAAGGCCTTCGAGGATGTGGAGGCATTGCGGATGCTGCCGCCGGGACGGATCGTGCTGCTGGGATCGCCGCTGCGCGGCAGCCGCGCCGCCCGCAACTTTGCGAAGCTGCCCTTCGGTGAACAAATCATGGGCCGTGCCGTGCGCGAGGAGTTGCTGCAGCCGCAGCCGCGCCAGCGCCGCTGGAGCGGGTCTCGCGATCTCGGGGTGGTCGCGGGCGATCTGGGATTCGGAGTCGGCCGTCTCGTCGGCGCCATGGGCGGGCCGAGCGACGGCACCATCACGGTCGAGGAGACGCAGATCGACGGCGCGGCCGATCGCGTGGTGCTGCGGGTGAGCCACACCGGGATGCTGTTCTCGGCAAAGGTTGCGAGCGCGGCGGGGACATTCCTGCGCACCGGACGATTTTAGCGCCGGGCCACCGGGATCCCTAAGACAGGCTCCCGGGGTCAGCGGTCGCCGCGGTCCAAAGATTGCAGTCGGAACAGTAGATCCAGGGCTTCACGCGGACTCAAGGCGTTCGGGTCGAGCTCGCGCAAGGCCTCGAGCGCGGCCGATACCGGCGGCGCGGGCGACGCTGCCGGCGCATGCAGGGCGAGCTCGCCCTGCGGCGAGGTGGAGGTGCGCAGCGCGTCGCGTTCGCGCTCGAGCTCGGTCAAGTAGCGTCGGGCCTGCGCCGTCACCGATTTTGGAATTCCCGCGAGCGCGGCGACTTGCAATCCGTAGCTCTGGTTTGCCGGTCCTTCCCTGACACTGTGCAGGAACACCAGGGTGTCTCCATGCTCCACCGCTTCCACATGGACGTTGTGCACCCCCGGGGTCTCGCCGGCGAGGCTCGTGAGCTCGAAGTAGTGCGTAGCGAACAGGGTGAAGGCACGGATTTTTCTCGCGATGTAGGCGGCGCAGGCCCAGGCCAGGGACAGGCCGTCGAAGGTGCTGGTGCCCCGGCCCACCTCGTCCATGAGCACGAGACTATGCGCCGTGGCGTTGTTCAGAATGTTCGCTGTCTCGGTCATCTCGAGCATGAAGGTGGAGCGGCCGCCTGCGAGATCATCGGATGCGCCGATGCGCGTGAAAATGCGGTCCAGGGGACCCAGCACGGCGCGCCGCGCCGGCACATAGCACCCGATGTGCGCGAGAATGACGATGAGAGCGGTCTGCCGCATGAAGGTGCTCTTGCCTCCCATGTTCGGGCCCGTGATGATCAGCATGCGGCGTGAGTCGTCGAAGCGCAGGTCATTGGGCACGAAAGGTTCGCGGCCGGCACGCTCGACCACGGGATGGCGCCCGCCGTCGATGGCCAGCATCGGCTCTTCGGTCAATTCGGGCTGCGTGCAGTCGAGAACGGCGGCGCGCTCGGCGAAGCAGTTGAGCACGTCGATTTGCGAGATAGCGGCCGTGGCCGACTGCAGGGCCGGCAGGCGCGCGGTCAGGTGATCCAGCAACGCCTCATACAATGCCCGCTCGCGCGCGAGCGCCTTGTCGCGTGCACCCAGCACCTTGTCTTCGAAGGATTTCAATTCGGGCGTGATGAACCGCTCGGCGGATTTCACCGTCTGGCGGCGCAAATAGTCGGGCGGAACCCGGTCGGCCTGACTGCGGTTCACCTCGATGAAAAAGCCTTGCACGCGGTTGAAGCCCAGCTTCAGGCTGGAAAGACCCGTGCGCTCGCGTTCCCGCTGTTCGAGGTCCAGCAGGAACTGCTCGGTGTTGCTGCCGAGCAGGCGCAGCTCGTCGAGCTCCGCGTCGTAGCCCTCGGCGATCACACCGCCGTCGCGCAGGTAGTGCGGCGGGGAGTCGACGATGGCCCTTGTCAGCAGGGCGTGGTCGGTTCGTGTGTCGTCGTGGTGCCGGGCGAGCTCGGCGATGAGTTGTCCGAGCAAGGGAGCCCCGGACGAGGCGGCCTCGAGCAGTCGGTGCAGGTCGGGCAGGACGGCGAGAGCGGCGCGAAGCTGCGCGAGGTCGCGGGGCCGCGCCGAGCGCAGCGCAATTCTCGCGACGATCCTTTCCAAGTCGCCGATCGCCTTCAAGGTTGTCGCGACGGCGGGGTACTGCGCCGACTCCAAGAGGGTCGCGACCGCCTGGTAGCGTGAGCGCAGGATGTCGCGATCGCGCAGCGGCCGGTGCATCCAACGGCGCAGCATTCGCCCGCCCATGGCAGTCGACGTTCGATCGAAAACCCCCGCCAGCGTCAGCTCCGGGTTGCCGGCCAGGCTCTCGTCGAGCTCCAGGTTGCGGCGAGTCGCGGGGTCCATGATCAGAGCGGCATCGCGCTCTTCCGTCGTGATCGCCAATAGATGGGGCAGCGCCGATTTCTGCGTTTCGCGGACGTAGGCCAGCAGCGCCCCGGCGGCGGCCACGCCTAACGGCTTGTCGGCGCAGCCGAATCCCGCGAGATCGCGGGTGTGAAATTGCTCTGCAAGGGCTCGTGCCGCGGACTCCGGATCGAAATGCCAGGGCGGCCGTAGCCGCAACGGCCGCTCCTTGAGTCCGGACGATCTCGCGAGGACGGGCGCAGCACCGTCGGGCGCCAACAGCTCGGCAGGACGCAGCCGCTCGATCTCCGCCTCGAGCGCCGCCGCCCCGGCAACCTCCATGACGCTGAACCGGCCCGCCGACAGATCCAGCCACGCGAGGCCGAAGCGGCCGTTGCCCGCGCACACGCTGGCGAGCAGGTTGTCGCGCCGTTCCTCGAGGAGCGCCTCGTCGGTGACCGTACCCGGAGTCACGATGCGCACCACCTCGCGCTCCATCGGACCCTTGGTTTTGCCGGCATCGCCGCGCTGTTCGCAAATCGCGACCGACTCGCCCTTGCGCACCAGCTTGGCTAGGTAGCTATCGAGGGTGACCGCAGGAACGCCGGCCATGGGAATCGGCGCACCGGCTGACTGTCCGCGCTGAGTCAGCGCGATATCCAACAGTTGCGCCGCGCGCCGCGCGTCGTCGTAGAACATTTCGTAGAAATCGCCCATGCGATAGAAGAGCAGCACATCGGGGTGCTGCGCCTTGATGCGCAGGTACTGCTGCATCATGGGGGTGTGATCGGGGTCCGACATCACTTCGAGACGAATCGTTTCGAGTCGTTCGACTCTTGAGTCAGCAACTTCAGGAATCTGGAGTTGAGGAACAATTTCTTGACCCCGGCCTGTTCTTGTTCAAGCACACCGATGGATTCAAGTTTGTGCAGGTAAGTCGATGCAGTCTGCCGCCGCGCAATCCCGGCTTCCACGACATTTTCGATTCGGCAATATGGTTGAACGAAGATCAGCTCGATCAGTTCGCGGCTATATTGCTTGGCTGCAGTCTTGCGCACGAACTCGGCCGTTTGTTCTACGAGCTTTCGCACGGCCTCTATCTTCACAAGAGTCCACTTTGCCGTGTCCTCCATCGCGTGCAGCATATAAAGGATCCAATTCTCCCAAGCGCCATGAGTCGTTACCGCGAGCAACCCATCGTAGTACTCGGCCTTGTTTCGAATAACATAGCGAGACAAATAAAGAACCGGAATATCCAGCAGTTCCTGTTCGACGAGCATCAAGAGATTGAGAATGCGGCCTGTGCGGCCATTGCCATCGGTGAAGGGATGAATCGCCTCGAACTGGTAGTGCGACACGGCCATTCGCACGACAGGGTCGATGTCGTGTTCATCGTGCATGAACCGCTCCCAGTTCGCCAATTTGTCGCGAAGGCGCGATTCGCCCTCGGGCGGCGTGTAGATGATCGTACCCGTCGCATCATTGGCAAGCTTGGTTCCGGGTACCTTTCTCACGGTCGTACGCACATCCCTGATGATTGTGCAGATCTCCTCTGCGGTACGGGTCGTCAACGGACGCTTCTTGAGGGAGTCGAAACCCGCCTTTAGCGCCGTTCGGTAACGCAACGCCTCCTTGGTCTCGGGATCCGCCGTCGGCGAACCGGGTTGCGCATGACGAAACAACGCATCCGTCGTCGTCACTATATTCTCGATTTCCGAGCTTGCTTGCGCTTCGAGCAACGGAATCGAATTGATCAAGACGGTCGGATTGGGAATTAGGGCGGTCGCTTGGCGCAACGCGGCCAGAGCGGCGCGCGCTTTCACGCACGCCTTTAGTACGGCCTTGGTCTCGATATCTGCCACCGGCGGAAGGTTGGGCAGATCGTTGTACGGGTTGGCGGGGACAAAAGGCATATGTCGAAAAATATCAGTTTTTTCGACATTAGGCGACATCAATGTCGATGGCATCGACATTGATGATTGCCCCCGCGGATAATTGCCTCAGTTGACCCTTTCTCGCTCCCAGCGGGTGCGGGATAAGTACAATCATAACGTCGAAAGGACCCCATGCGCGACAAAGACTCTCCCTCTCGAACCCGCCGCGCGCTGATTGGCGGCATGGGTCTGGCTCCGGCACTGATCGGCATGCCGCGTTTCGGTTTGGGTGCGGCGGCGTCCTCGTCGGCATCCGATGCCGTCCCACCGCTTGCGGCCAATCAAGTGCTCAATGTGGCGGACTTCGAGGCCCTGGCGCGAGCCAAACTGCCGCCTGCACACTTTGGGTACCTCGCGACAGGGGTCGATGACGACCGCACCGTGTTCTTGAATCACGACGCCTATTCGCACATCGAGATCCGATCGCGTCGATTCGCCGATATCAGCAAGCTCGATACCAGCCGCAGCATTTTCGGCAGTCAGTGGAAGCAGCCGTTTTATTTCTCGGCGGTTTCCAGCATGCGCGCCTTTCATCCGGAGGCGGAAGCGGCGGTGGCGCGAGCCGCGGCCAGCCGGGATATTCAGATGATGGCGTCGACAGGATCGTCGTGTCCGATCGAGGAGGTGAATGCGGCACGCAACGCGCCGCTGTGGCAGCAGCTGTATGCCACGGATGACTGGCGAGTGACCGAGGCGCTCGTACAGCGCGCGCAAGCCGCGGGCCGGACCGCGATCTTCCTCACCGTCGATAGTCCTCCGGGACGCAACTCCGAGACACTGCTGCGCGCCATGCGGCGCGACCCACGGGATTGCACGCAATGCCATATCGGCGGCTCGCACGACATGTGGCGCAAGGCTCCCATGTTCGCCGGCATGGATGTGTCCGGCGTCAGCCAACTCGCGCCGACGTTTCTGTCGGTAGAGTTCCTCGAACGGCTGCGCAAATTGGTGACGGTAAAATTCCTGGTGAAGGGAATCGTGACCGCGGAGGACGCGACGCTGGCAATGCAGGCAGGCGCCGACGGGGTCGTGGTGTCCAATCATGGCGGACGGCAAGAGGAGACGCTGCGTTCCACCATCGAATGTCTTCCGGAGATCGTCGCGGCCGTGGGCGGGCGAATACCCGTCTTCATCGACGGCGGCATCCGGCGCGGTACCGATATTTTCAAGGCGCTGGCCTTGGGCGCGACGGCTGTCGGCATCGGGCGCCCGCAGGCTTGGGGACTGGCCGCCTTCGGGCAGCCCGGGGTCGAAGCGGTGAGCGACATTCTGACGCGCGAGTTGCACACCATCATGCGTCAGGCGGGCACTCCCGATTTGGCGTCCATCAACAAAGATCGCCTGGCCTGGCCGAAATACTGATGTAGCAGATGCGAAACACCGATTTTGATCTTGCGCGGCTGGCGGCCCGCGTCGGCCGCCGCATGTTGAGAGCTCAGCACGGCGTGGCGACGGCGGAGTCCTGCACCGGCGGCTGGATCGCCAAGGCCTTGACCGATATCGCCGGCAGCTCGCAGTGGTTCGTCGAAGGCTTCGTCACTTACAGCGATGAGTCCAAGCGGCGACGGCTGGGGGTGCCGCGTTCGGTCTTGGAGCGTCACGGTGCGGTCAGCGAAGCGGTGGTCCGGGCGATGGCGATCGGTGCCCTGCGGCGCACGCGTGCGCAATGGGTGGTGGCGGTCACCGGCATCGCCGGCCCCGGCGGCGCCGTTCCCGGCAAGCCTGTTGGTACCGTGTGGCTGGCTTGGGCAGGGCGGCGCGGCCGCGCGGTACGTGTTGCCGTGCAGCTGAAGCGCTTTCGCGGCAATCGTGAGGTGGTGCGTCGCAAGACTGTCCGTGCGGCTCTGCAGGGGCTGATGAGCGTCTGAACGAGGTCTCAAGACCCGTGCGACTATTCTATGCACTGTGGCCGGACGTGCGAGTGCGCGAGCACCTGGCCCAGGCGGCTGCGGCCTTGCAGTTGGCCGGCGCCGCTCGGCGCGTTCCGTGCGACAACTTTCATGTGACGCTGGCGTTTATCGGTGAGGTCGCCGCGTCGCAACTTCCGGTGTTGCGGCGGATCGGAGGCGCTCAGCGGGCGCCGGGCTGCACGATCACCTTCGATGCATGCGCGTACTGGCCCGAACCGCAAGTGGTGGTGGCCGTGGCGCGAGAGAATCCGGCCGCGTTGACCGAGCTCTCGACGATCTTGCATCAGTCTCTGCGGCTGGGTGGGGCAGCGCCGCACTCCGAACGAGCGCCTCCGCCGCTGCGTGCGCATGTCACGCTGGCGAGGAAGGTCGCGCAAGCCCCTGTGCTGCAAGCATTGTCGCCGATCCAGTGGGACGTTCTCTCATTCAGTCTGGTGAGCTCCGACACCCGTGGCGCGCAGTCGGTCTATACAGTAGTCGACACCTGGCCACTACTGTATGAGAAACCGCCGCCATAGAAATCTCCGCAATTTCCATTCATATGAGATGAGCGTTGGGCGCTGAATATGAAATAATGACGCCACACTTTGTTGAGGACTCCCCATGGAAGAGAATCGCAAGAAGGCTCTGGCGGCGGCGCTGAGCCAGATCGAAAAGCAGTTTGGCAAAGGCTCGGTCATGCGCTTGGGCGATGCCGGTGCGACTTACGAGGTGGACTCCATCCCCACCGGATCGCTGGGCCTCGACATCGCGCTCGGCGTGGGAGGCATTCCCCGCGGCCGAGTCATCGAGATATTCGGACCGGAGTCGTCGGGCAAGACCACATTGACGCTGGCCATCATCGCCTCGGCGCAAAGCCACGGCGGCACCGCGGCGTTCGTCGACGCCGAGCATGCGCTCGATCCCGTCTATGCGGAGAAATTGGGAGTCAAGGTCAACGACCTCTTGGTCTCGCAGCCCGATACCGGCGAACAGGCGCTGGAAATCACCGACATGCTGGTGAGATCCGGTGCGGTCGATGTGGTGGTGGTCGACTCGGTCGCCGCGCTCACGCCGAAGGCTGAAATCGAAGGCGAGATGGGCGATCAGCACATGGGCCTGCAGGCCCGCCTCATGTCCCAGGCGCTGCGCAAGCTGACCGGCAACATCAAGCGATCGAACACCATCGTGATTTTCATCAACCAAATCCGCATGAAGATCGGCGTCATGTTCGGCAATCCGGAGACCACCACCGGCGGCAATGCTCTGAAATTCTATTCGTCGGTGCGCATGGACATCCGGCGCATCGGCGCGATCAAGAACGGTGAGGAAGTGGTTGGATCCATGACGCGCGTCAAGGTGGTCAAGAACAAGGTGGCGCCGCCGTTCCGTGAGACCGAATTCGAGATCATGTACGGCACGGGAATATCCAAGGAAGGCGAGCTCATCGAGCTGGGTGTGCTGCACAACCTCGTGGAGAAGTCCGGTTCCTGGTACAGCTATAAGGGCGAGCGGATCGGGCAGGGCAAGGATAATGCCCGCACCTTCCTGCAGCAGCATCCCGAAATCGCCAAGGACATCGAAGGACAGATCCGCGCCAAGCTGATTCCGGAAAAGGCGACCATGAATCGGGGTGTCGACGTCAAAGAGGCGTAACCGCCTGGACCGTCAGGGGACAGAGCCTCCCGTCCGTAGTGCCCGAGCGGCGGCGCTCGACGCGCTCGCCCGCCGCGATTACGCAACCGAGGAATTGCGCCGTAAGCTGCTCGAGAAGGGTTACGATGCAGCGGTCGTCGCGCCGCTGCTCGAAGCGCTGCGTGCCGAAAAATTACTCGACGATCGCCGCTACACCGAGAATTTCGTGACCTATCATGCGGTTCGCGGTCAGGGACCGCTGCGCATTCGGGCGGATTTGCGCCGGCAGGGCCTACCGGGGAGCCTGGTGGAGGAATGCCTCGAGGGATATCCGGACTGGATTGTGCAGCTGGGGAAGGCGCGGGCAAAGAAATTTGGCGCCGGGTTGCCGACCCACTACGCTGACAAGCAGCGGCAAGCGAAATTCCTAGGTTACCGCGGATTCACGAGCGCTCAGATACGGATGGCTTTAGGCTTCGACATGGACTTGGACGCAGATTGAAAGAGACATGAAACGGGACGCTAGATTGAAATCGATGACGAGCGCGGAAATCCGGGGCAGCTTCCTGGAATTCTTTCGCAAGAACGGACATGCGGTGCTGCCGAGCAGCTCGCTCGTGCCCGGGAACGACCCTACGCTGCTTTTTACCAACGCCGGCATGGTTCAGTTCAAGGATGTCTTCCTCGGCAAGGACGTGCGCGACTATTCGCGTGCGGCCACCGCGCAGCGCTGCGTGCGCGCCGGCGGCAAGCACAACGACTTGGAGAACGTCGGCTACACGGCCAGGCACCATACATTCTTCGAGATGTTGGGCAATTTCAGCTTCGGCGACTACTTCAAGCGCGAAGCCATTCATTTTGCCTGGAACTTCATCACTGGAACGCTCGGAATACCGAAGGACCGGCTGTGGGTGACGGTATTCACCGAGGACGACGAGGCTGCCCGCATCTGGACCGACGAAATCGGCATCGACCCCACGCGCTGCACGCGAATGGGCGAGAAGAGCAATTTCTGGTCCATGGGAGAGACCGGACCCTGCGGACCGTGCACGGAAATTTTCTACGATCATGGCGCGGAGATTCCCGGAGGCCCCCCGGGCTCCCCCGATGAAGACGGGGACCGCTATGTGGAGATCTGGAATCTGGTGTTCATGCAGTACGACCGCTCATCGGACGGGGTGCTGGTGCCCTTGCCCAAGCCGTCCGTGGACACGGGGATGGGGCTGGAACGAGTCGCCGCGGTCATGCAGGGTGTGCACAGCAACTACGATATCGACCTGTTCAAGTCGCTGATCCGCGCGGCGGCCGAGCTTACGGGCACGGAGGACTTGGAATCGTCCAGCCTGCGGGTGATTGCGGACCATATCCGCGCCTGTACGTTCTTGATCGTCGACGGTGTCGTGCCGTCCAACGAAGGGCGAGGCTATGTATTGCGACGCATCATTCGGCGCGCGATACGCCATGGGTACAAATTGGGCCAGACCCAGCCTTTTTTCCACAAATTGGTGCCGAGCCTGGTGCGCGAGATGGGTTCGTACTACACGGAGCTCGTCAGCGGCGAGGCGCGCGCCACCCAGGTGCTCGCACAGGAAGAGAACCGATTTGCCGAAACACTGAGTACCGGCATGGCGCTGCTCGACGCCGAAACCGCGAAGCTCACCTCGACCGTCATTCCCGGCGAGACGGTGTTCCGGCTGTACGACACCTACGGGTTTCCGATGGATCTGACGGCCGATGTGGCGCGCGAACGGGGGCTCACCATCGATCAGGCGGGTTTCGACGCGGCGATGGATGCGCAGCGGCATCGCGCGCGCGCGGCGAGCAAGTTCGGCGCGAGCGTGCGCGACTCGGTCAAGCTGTCGGGCAAGACGCAGTTTTCGGGCTACGACCGGCTGACCGACAAAGGAATCGTGACAGCGCTGATCTTCGACGGCGCCGAGGTCGAGGTTTTGCGGGCGGGCCAGGAAGGTCAAGTGGTGCTCAACCACACGCCGTTCTACGCGGAGAGCGGCGGCCAGATCGGCGATGCGGGCGTGCTCCTCGGCAAGGGGGCCTGCTTCACCGTGCGCGACACGCAGAAGATCGGCGGATCGTTCGCGCACGTGGGAGTGCTCGACGCCGGCGAGCTGCGAGTGGGAGACGACGTCGAGGCGCAAGTCGACAAGGAGCGCCGTATCGCGATCGCACTGAATCATTCGGCGACCCATCTTTTGCACGCGGCGCTGCGAAAGGTGCTGGGCCCTCACGTCCAGCAGAAGGGTTCGCTGGTCGCCGCCGATCGATTGCGCTTCGATTTCTCGCACACACAAGCAATGACGCCCGAGGAGATACGGCAAGTCGAGGAACTCGTGAATTCGGCGATTCGAAACAACGCCCCCGCAGAGACGAAGGTGATGGCGCTGGACGAGGCGGTTGCCGCGGGCGCGATGTCGTTGTTCGGCGAGAAGTACGAGAGCGACGTTCGCGTACTGTCGATCGGCGATTTCTCGATGGAACTCTGCGGAGGTACTCACGTCGAACGAGCAGGCGATATCGGTTTGTTGAAGATTTTGGGCGAATCGGGGGTTGCAGCCGGTGTGCGCCGCGTGGAAGCGGTCACCGGTCAGATGGCATACGAGTGGGTGGTGCACACCGATCAGGTGCTGCGCGACATCGCGGCGATGTTGCGGGGCAGTCGCGAGGATGTGGACGAGAAAGTCCGGGAACTCCTCGATCGCTCACGAAGGCTGGAAAAGGAGGTGCAGCAGCTCAAATCCAAACTCGCGAGCGGCCAGGGCGGCGATTTGACATCACGAGCCAGAGACGTGGGCGGGATCAAGGTTCTAGCCGCTCAAATCGACGGCGCCGACGTTAAGTCTTTGCGCGACGCGGTCGATAACCTCAAGGCCAAGTTGGGCTCGTCGGTTATCGTGCTGGCGACCGTCCAAGACGGCAAAGTGTTGCTGGTGGTGGGTGTTTCGGCCGATTTGCTCTCCCGGATGAAGGCTGGAGAGATCGCGGGAGCGGTTGCAGTGCAAATCGGCGGCAAGGGCGGCGGCCGCGCCGATTTCGCCCAGGCGGGCGGCACGCAGCCTGAAAATTTGGACAAGGCGCTCGCCGGAGTGGAAACCCTGATTCGAAGCAGGCTGTCTAATTGAACGATTGTTTATTCCGATGGCAAGAGCAAGAATTCTGTTACAGATTCTTGTATTCTTGGTGACGGTTGGTTGAAGAATCCTCCGCGCGGCATGCGAAATACGCGCGCAAGATTCTCGAACGAATGCTTGATGGCGATGCGTGCGGCGGTCGGCCAGTCCGTTGCCGCTACATGGCCAAGTAAGCTAGGAGCTCGATTATGTTGATATTGACTAGGCGTGTCGGCGAGACCGTGATGATCGGCAACGAGGTCACGGTGACTGTACTCGGCGTCAAGGGCAACCAGGTCCGGGTCGGCGTCAATGCGCCCAAGGATGTGGCAGTTCATCGGGAAGAGATCTACGAGCGCATCAAGCGCGAGGGCGATCAGGAATCCCGATCCGCCCCTCCTGTCGCCAAAATCGTCGATGATGCTTGATGGCGCCTGATCGAGGCGCCTAGACCCCTTTAGCTTTACCTGGACTGCTCAGGGCGGGTATCATCCCGCGCTCCGCGAATGGCTGTCTGTTCCCGGAGAGGTGGCCGAGTGGTCGAAGGCGCGCCCCTGCTAAGGGCGTATGGGTCAAAAGCCCATCGAGGGTTCGAATCCCTCCCTCTCCGCCAAGCGGCGCGTGAATTCTGCTCGGCCTGTATTTGTCGTCCGCGACGGCAGCGAAGCGGGGATTCGAACCCGAGATATGGAAAAGGGGGTTCGACAAAATCGCCGGAGGCGATTTTGGACGACGCGCACGCGTCGCCCGCAGGGCGAGGGCCGAAGGCCCGAGTC
>Ga0070761_10000467_pt1 | contig 26321 bp, 18 predicted proteins | sample HubBroMetageREF1_FD_66724 | JGI IMG/M metagenome (GOLD analysis project Ga0070761, IMG submission 66724) | Reference soil microbial communities from the Hubbard Brook experimental Forest, New Hampshire, USA - Hubbard Brook CCASE Soil... | ecosystem: Environmental > Terrestrial > Soil >... | reverse complement strand
TCGCGGACGGTGCTGGAACAGCCTGGGGTCAGGGTAGTTACAGATCACGGAGCACTTGGCGGGAGTTGCCGAGCGCGAAGCGATACGTTCGCACCACAAGTGATTGGCCACAATCACGTGGTCCGCGAAAGCGATTGATTTTCGCTCCGCCAACAGCAACAACCGGAACAGCGCCGAGTCGCGCTTCGTGCCAAACTTGCCTTGGTAGAACTCGGGCAGGATGTCGTGAATGTCCAGGACTATGGTCGCGCCCTTGAGTTTGGGCACAAGGGCAGCGAAGACGAGAAAGTCGGGGACCGAATGCACGTGGATGATGTCGTATGGATTCGAGAAGTGCCGCCGGGCGATGAAGACTGTGGAAACGAACAGAAACCTCAAAATACGAGACAGGTAAGTGAGGAGGCTGCGCTCGTTGACGGTCCTGCTTTGAATGTGGAAGACATTGACCCCGTCCAGAACCGCTTCCTTCTCCTGGCCGGGCCTGCCAAGGGCCACGACATCGACAATGTCCCCTCTTTCGGCAAGAGCCGTTGCATACTGCATGATGCGCGTATCGCTTTCGTAGAACGAATATGAAAGCATACAAATTCTCATTTGTTCGCGCGTGGCATCGACCGACAGAGAGCCTCCGCCGATCGTTCTCGAAGAGTTTGCCATTTAATGGAAATCCTGCCGTGACGGGCCCTGATTTTCCAGGGAATCAGGGCGGCAGTTACAAGAGGTCGAAAGGAAAGTCTAACCTGAGATTTACTGGCAGCGAAGTCTCCGCCTCGAGCTCAGACCCGAGAAGTGGAGAGTGTGGATCTTTCTGAATCCGCTACGCGCTCGGACGAGAGAAAAGAGCACACTTCATGCACAACTCGACATTGCTGTTCGGGCGTCAGTTGAGGATACATCGGCAGGGAAAGAATCTCTGAAGCCACCTTCTCCGTGACGGGGAAATCTCCCTGCCGGTAACCGAAGTTCTCGTAGGCCTTCTGCAAATGGAGCGGGACTGGATAGTGAATTCCCGTGTCGATCTTTGCTTCCGATAGGTGCTTTTGCAAGCCTGCGCGATCCTGTACTCGAACCACGTACAGATGGTAAACGGACCGAGAGCCTTCGGGCTGGGCTGGAGAAACCAGACCTTTCGTTGACAAAAACATGCCAGCGTAACGCTGCGCTGCGTGTTGACGCTTCGCATTCCAGTCGGCCAGATGGCGCAGTTTCGCACTCAGCATCCCTGCCTGAATCGAGTCAAGACGTCCGTTGTATCCCTCGACATCATGGTAGTACTTCTTGGATTGCCCGTGGTCGCGCAGCATGCGCATCTTGCGCGCGATTTCTCCGCTATTCGTTGTGGCTGCGCCGGCCTCTCCGCACGCGCCCAGGTTCTTGCCGGGGTAAAAGCTAAAGGCGGCCGCGTGCCCCATCGACCCAGCCTTCCTCCAGCGGTTCTCCTTCTTCGAGAAGTATTCCGCACCGTGAGCCTGGCAGGCGTCTTCGACAACGATCAGATTGTAGCGGCGCGCCAGATCGAGAATGGGATCCATGTCGGCCATTTGTCCATAAATATGAACGGGGACAATCGCGCTAACGCGAGTTCTCCACTTGCGGTGATATGGCTTGCCGGTCTCACGATCCACGTAACATTCTTGTTCGAAATATGACTGCAATTTTCGGGGGTCCATGCAATAGGTGCTCTCATCGATGTCGACGAAATCCGGGCGGGCTCCCGCTTGTGAAATGGCCTCTGTAGTGGCGATGAACGTATGCGGAACGGTGACGACGACATCGCCCGGCTGCACTCCTCCGGCCATCAGTGCAAATCGGACTGCGTCCGTGCCGCTGGAAAGTCCAACGCAATGGCCTGCGTCGCAAAACGCCGCGAACTCTCGCTCAAAGTCCTCCACCATCGGGCCGCCGATGAAACCAGCCGTGCGCAGCGCCCTTTGCACGATGGCGAGAAGTTCCTGCTCCAATTCTTGATGCGGCGTGACCAGGTCCAGAAACGGGATTTTTTCGTTATTCGACATTATGCGATCCTTGGCTCCGTATTGATTTGTCGCAGCACTTTCGCGGGGTTACCAGCCACAATTGAATTTGCCGGGACGTCCTTCGTCACAACGCTTCCGGCGCCAACGATTGCGTTTTCACCTACGACGACGTTTGCCAGAACGGTTGCCCCCGATCCGATCGACGCCCCTTTTTTCACAGTGGTTCGCTCAACGTGCCAATCCTGTTCAGTCTGGAGCCGGCCGCCAGCCACGGTAGCCCGGGGGTACGAATCATTTATGAAAGTGACGCTGTGGCCGATGAAAACGTCGTCTTCAATCGTGACGCCTTCGCAGATGAACGTGTGGCTCGAGATCTTGCAGTTTTTTCCGACGGATGCCTTTTTTTGAATCTCGACGAAGGCGCCGATCTTCGTGTTGTCGCCGACCTCGCACCCGTAGAGATTGATGAACTTCGACAATTTCACGTTTGAGCCGAGCTTCACGTCAGGTGCGATGCAAACGTACTCGCTCATATCTGTACGATCTTGCCTTTCTGCTGTACCGAGCGATCCGCTGCTTCCAGCATTTTCACGACGTGCAGGCCTGCGGCGCCGTCGTTGAAGGGCTTGGTGTTTTTCAGGATGCAATCAACGAAATAAGCAGCTTCGACCCGCAGCGCCTCGATTTGTTCCACCTTGGGAGACCACATGTCCCCGGTTCGATAGCTGACGAGCGTCTGATACAAGGCCTCGCCGCTATTGATCTGCACGCCTTTGTCATACACCTTGATCTTCTCGTCGGCTTCCAGGTCGTTCCACACGAGCATTTTCTTCACGCCGCCGATGAGCGTGGTTCGAACCTTCACCGGCGAGAGCCAGTTCACGTTGATGTGTCCGATGATGTTGTTCGGGTAGTAGAGGGTGATGAAGGCGACGTCCGCGACTCCGTTCAGATGGCGTTCGCCAGTCGCAACCACAGCTTCCGGCTTCTCTTTGATGAGGTAGTCCATGATCGAAAGGTCGTGCGGCGCCAGATCCCAGATCACGTTCACGTCATGCTGGAACAGGCCCAGATTTACGCGGGTCGAGTCGTAGTAGTAGAGGTCGCCAAGGGTTCCATCGTCGATGAGTTGGCGGATGCGCCGAACCGCTCCCGTGAAGAGGAACGTGTGGTCCACCATGATTTTCAGATTCTTGCGGTCCGCCAGCTCAATCAGTTCCTCCGCCTGGGCCGCGGTGCACGTGAACGGCTTTTCGACGAACACATGCTTGCCGTTTTCGAGCGCCGCTTTGGCCAACTCGAAGTGGGTCCATACGGGGGTCACCACCGCCACCACATCCACATCCGGCGAAGTCAGGAGCTCCTGACTGTCCGAGGTCAAGTGAATGTGCGGATGCGCCTGGTGAGCTCGCCGGAGCGAGTCCGTACTCTTGTCGCAAATGGATACGACCCGCGATTGCTCTTGACCGTGAAAATTCCGGACGATGTTCGGTCCCCAGTAGCCATAGCCAATCACGCCAACGCGAAGCGCATGTGCCGAGACATCAGTGCTGAAAGGCAGACCTGAAACAGAACCAACGCTGGGAGTTGTAGCCATTCGTTTCACCTTTGATAGAGAAGAAGCTGGTGCAGCTGCCGCAAAGAGGATCGAATCGAAATCTGAACCGACCTTACAGTCTTACTCAGTAGGCGCCGTCACCCGAAAACACTGCGCGAGGAGTCTGCAGAAGAATCTTAAGGTCCAACAGAGGAGACCACGTCTTCGAATACTGGAGATCCAGCCGAACCATCTCGTCGAAAGTCGTCTTGCTACGTCCGTGAACTTGCCACAAGCCGGTGATGCCGGGCTTGGCCTCAAGCAATCGACGTCGATGCCAGATGTCATACGTCTCGAGCTCGTAGGGAATCGGCGGGCGCGGCCCGACGAGAGACATCTCGCCCCGGAGCACATTCCAGAATTGGGGAATCTCGTCCAGGCTGGTACGGCGCATGAACCGACCGATCCACGTGACCCTTGGGTCGTTCTTGATCTTGAAAACCACTTTCGAGTTGCCGTTGCTAGATGATCCCGCTTTTCCGGCAATGAACTTTTTCATGTACTCCTGATGGATCGTAGCGTCTGTGGAGACGACCATGGAGCGGAACTTCAAGAAACTGAAACGCACACCGTATTGCCCCACTCTGTCCTGCCGGAAGAACACCGGCCCCTTGGAGGACAGCTTCACGAGGGCCGCGAGGATCAGGAAAACAGGCGAAAGGAAAACCAGCGCCACGGCACTGCCTGCAACATCCATCACCCGCTTGATGAGAAGTGAAGCTCGTTTCCTTCGCTCAACCTCGAAGAGGTCAGGGTAAAGAGCCGTGTCCAGCGCGCGTCCGGGCTTTTTCCCGGCCCAATCGTCGGGATACGCGTAGAAAGAAATGAACAGGCGGCTGAGTTGGTTGGCTTTCATCGCCGCTTGAAGTCCGGCGAATACTTTGTCCTCAATCACCTTCACGGCCGAATTTGCCTCTGTATTCCCCAGCTCCGTGAAGATGACACCAATCGTCGAGCCTTTCTCGAACCAGCCCACCACGTCCGTATCGCGAACAGTGTTCGACAGGGCACTCGAGATCCTCTCAAAAATTCCTTTGTCCCCGTTCCCAGCAGTGCTTTTGCCGTCGATCAACATCAGCAACAGGTGCTTGCGGGATCGCTCAGAGCGTTTTCTCTCGCGGGACAATGTCTGGCGGAATTGTTCCTCGGGCAAAAGCTGAACGTCAGCATGCCTCTCAACGCTGTACGACAGCCTGACACTCTTTGTCTTGGTGACTTCGACAACCATCGGCTTTGTCATTGAACCCTGGGTCACAAAAGCGCCTCGACTGCTTCCCAATCCCACAACGAACCTAAACCGCGGCTTCCATCGGCCGGAGCCGCAACTGCGTGCTCTCCTGAGGCCGGGCAACAGGCCGTGCGGCCGCCACAAACGCAGAATCGATCTCAACCGCGACAGAACGCTGCAAGAGAGTTAGCGACAGCACCAGGCGGCAATTCCCCTTAAAGGACACAAGAACCCCTTGCAATCCCCGCAACGGACCGCACTGAATTTGAACGTTGTCGCCAGCGTGTAAGAACGGCCACGGCCGATTCGGCATTCCTGACGCAACGAGAGTTTGAATCGCGCATATCTCAGTCTCATCGACCGGAATCGGCGAGCGGTTATAGCCTACGATCTGGATTACGCCAGGAGTCTTTAGAATCGGCAGACGTTCCTGGGAATCAAACCGGCAGAAGAGGTAGCCCGGAAAGAGCGGAGTCTCAACTTCCTTGATGCGATCCGACCATCGCTTCCTGCACTTGTAGAGCGGGAGAAACCATTCGTAGCCCTTACCATCGAGGTAGTCTGCTACGCATCCCTCGTGCCTGGTGCGCACTTGGAGAGCAAACCATGGGAACTTAATCTCCGGATTGCCTTGTTTTGAGTGTGACTCAGGACCGGCAGCTTCCGTCATTCTGGGTTCCACCTCGGCACTTAGGCTACCGCCACAAGAGTCCCATCAGAACCCTCGTGCTGCGCGGGTTAGGGTTGCACGCTGGATGCCAGCCTGGAAACTCTCCGTGGTTTTAGCTAACTAATTGAATCGGGATGGTTTACGACCTAAGGCAAATCGACGCCGGCTGGCGTTCCGGCCATCTTAATGCAAGTTCTGTGAACATTGCTTGTCCCAGAGTTGCAATTATTTTCCTCTCCATATCTCACACAAAATATAGGGTTTACGTGGGGGAGCCGTAAAGCTATGTGACACTGGAGAGTACGCTAACCGGAAGGGGTGGATGGGAAGGTGGGCGGCCGACGGCACAGTGAAGGGCAAATCACCGGCGAACGGCTAGGTCTAGCGCCCTACTTCTGCGCTTCCTGGCCGCCGCGCTCACCATATCCGTACCCATAGCCCTCATAGTAGTACGATTCATAGAGGTGGCCCTTCTCGACGGCATTCAGCACCACCCCCACGATGTTCTTGCCTTGGAGTTCCTGGCACGCCTTTTGGGCTACCTCAGAAGGAGTCGATCCTGAGCGCACAATTAACAAGAGACCGTCACACATGTCGGATAGGACGCTGGCGTCCGCAACGGGCAGACAGGGCGGAGAGTCGAGGATTATCCAATCAAAAGCCGGCGTCATCCTGTCCAGCAAAACCTTTAAGCGGCCGTTCGAGAGAAGTTCACTTGGATTTGTTGCTTCATTCCCCCCGGGAATGAAACACAAGTTGCCGTCTTGACCGTTTTGAATGACGGCGAATTCATCCACCTCGCCGCGCAAATAGTCAGTCAGGCCGGGCGAAAGCGGCGCCCCGAGCGGCAAATGGAGCCGCGGACGGCGAAGATCGGCGTCGATAATCAAGGCTCGGCGGTCAGGCTGACGCACAATCGCTTGCGCCAGATTGTTGCTCACGAACGTCTTGCCTTCACCCGGAATCGAGCTTGTGATCAGAATCGTGCGAAGAGGTTGATTTCCGCGCAACTGATAAAGTCGCGAACGCAACGTTCGAAATTGTTCAGCGCCTTGCGTGGCAGGATCCGAATTGAAAAACACGTTCATGCTTGGATCGGGGTGCCACTTTGTCTTCGCGCAGCGGGCCCGGATCTCATCGAATCGAAGGTTGCCGGTCGATGGCGCCGGCATTACTGCTGTTCCCGGCATCACGACGGAAGCCTGGTCGACAGTCGACTTCTGGGCCGGAGCAGATTCAACAGTAGTGGAGATAACTTGTCCGGGTGCGAACAACGAGTCGGTTGTCCCGGAACTTTGCAGCGCCGCGCGATCCTGCTCGGCCTTTTTGAGTGCTTCGTGAATACGGCTCATGGCTTCCTTTCGCGTGTGGCGTAGGGCACAACGTTCGTTTGCCGCAGGCGTCCCAGCAACTCGTCTAGATTCTGGAGCAACATTTGTGCGTCCACCGACTGTTGCGCAGGGGCCGTAAAGGTACCCGGACTCACAATCGGGGCGATCTCGTCCAGCTGGAACTCTCGCGCAACCTCTTCCACGAGATGCGCCGGCACGGGCCGCAAATGGTCGACGTAGGCATTGATTAGAGAATGCTCGCAGAGCAGATTCACCACGCGAGGAATGCCGCGCGCATAGACGTGAATCGTCTCGATAGCCTCTTTCGAAAAGATCGGTTCGCCATTTGCGCCCGCAATGCGGAGGCGCTCGGCGATATATCCGAACGTTTCCTCGAGTGTAAGAGGCGAGGTCCGGCAGCGTAGCGTGATTCTCTGTCGGAGCTGGCGAAGCTGAGGAAGCTTCAACTTTTCTTCCAATTCCGGCTGGCCTGTCAGCACTATCTGGAGAAGCTTTTCGGTGGACGTTTCGAGATTGGTCAGGAGACGAATCTCTTCGAGGACATCCAGCGAAAGATTTTGCGCTTCATCCACGATCAGAACCGCGGCCTCGCCGGCGCGATAGCGCTCGAGCAGCCACTGGTTGAGGCGCAGCAACACCTGGCTCTTCTCGCGCGTTTCGCAAGGAATCCCGAAGTCGGCCATCGCATAGTCGAATAGCTGGTTGACGTCCAGCTTCGAATTGAAGATGAACGCCGTTGCCACTCGCTGCCCATGCAGCCAGTCGAGCAATCGATTTAGCAGCGTCGTCTTGCCGGTCCCGACCTCGCCGGTGAGAAGAATGAACCCTTTGCGATTCTGGATTCCGTAAGTCAGTCCCGCCAGCGCCTCCTGTATATGCCTCGTCAGAAAGAGGTAGCGGGGGTCCGGGTTAACATTGAAGGGGCTCTCTCTGAGCCCAAAGAATCGTTGATACATAGTCTCCTCAGGCGCGCGCGCTTGCGCCTAGTTCATCGCTGCTTTGCACTCGGGCTGACGACCGCTTAGGCTTGTTGCTCGCGAGCGGCCCGATAGCCGGCACGACTGCGATCACCGGTAGTCGAAGCAGTACCTCGACGTCCCGTTCGTTGCGAATGGATGTGTCCTGCATTTCCAGAAAGAACGCTAGCCCCAGCCCTAAAGCCAACCCTCCGCCAAAGCCTCCGAGCGCAAACAGGGGACGATTTGGAAAGCTGGGCCTGTCCGGCAGATTTGCCGGATCTAGAACGGTGAACTGCTCGCCTTCTTGGCGGCGTTCGAGGTTGGTCGCCATCTCCGAGTCTTGGCGCTTCTTGTCCAATTCGTGATACGTGTCGAGCGCCGTCTGGTAGCCGCGCGTGAGTTCCGTGTACTCCTGCTCGACGGAGGGGCTCGATTGCACCCGCCCTTGGTACTCCTTGATCTGCCGTTTGACTTCCTCCTGTTCCTTAGTCTTCTCGGCGATCATTTGGTCAAGAATGTGAATTTGGGCTCGCAAGCGCTGGATGGGCTCCGGCTCGAGTGCCGGTTTCGGTGCCTTGTCCGCAGGAGGAGTGTCGCTGGCAGTTTCCCCCTGATCCGAGATTTTCTTTTTGAGCGCGGCAATATCGTCTTTCGTCCTGACCACATCCGGATAACTATCCGTGTACCGGGTCTGAAGCTCGGCAAGCTGCGTTTGCAAGAGAGTGAGTTGTTGCTCGAGAGTTTGAGGGTTGTGGCCGTTCTGGGCGCCTTGCCAGGCGTCCAGCGCCTGATTCAAGTTCGATTGCGCAAAACTCTTGTCCTGCTGAGCGCGGCTCAGCGCTTGGGTGGCTGCGTCCAGTTGCGACGTGAGACCCATCAAGATGTTGAGGTTCGTCTGCTCCTGATCTGGCAAAGCTCCCAGATAACGGCTCTTGAAGGCCCGCACCTTCTCGTCTTGATCGTCGAGCCTTTTCTTGGCGTCGGCCAATTGCTGTGCCAGGAACTCGGTGGTGTCCTCCGAGTGTTGCTGTCGGAGGCGAAGGTTTTCGGCGATGAACATCGAAGTTACGGCGGTGCAGACGGATTGAGCCATTCGCGGATTGTCCAAGGTTACCGTCACGTTGAACCCAGGCAATTGAGAGGATGTTTCCTCCATCGCTCGGATGGGAGTGACGTCGACGGCCTTTTGGAGGCGGCCTACCAAGTCCTCCATCGGCACATTCTTGACTTCATCAGAATACAATCCAAACTGCGCGATGATCGGCTCAAGCCGGGAGCGACTGAGTATCTGTTGCTTCATGCTCGCCAGGCGCTGGCTGATATCTTCGGTCACGACTGGTCGGATGAATTCCTTTGGCACCGTCGGTTGCTCGATTAGCACTGAAGTCTGCGAGGTGTACTTGCTCGGCAGAGTTTTCGACACGGCATAAGCGATGGGTCCGCCGATGACGGTGAGCACGACGATCGGAATCCACCGTCGCCGCAACATTGCCAGATAGTCTGCCGGAGTAAATTGACGCGTCATTTCTGTCCCTTTCCGTTCCAGCTAAGCTCCATCCTCGTCTCAAAAGGCGAGGGGATGGTCACGCCAACCGAGACCGATTGAAATCAGCTGGCGCGCGAAGCTGTCGCCGCACTCCGGTCCCACGCAGAATGAAGAATTTGAGTTCTGATATTCAAGTTCGTAATTCACAAATAAATTGAGCCTGCGGCCCCAGGGATGACTCAGGTTCCCACCCCCAAACCAATAGCTGTAAGTCTGATTGGAGGGCGTGGATGCCGTGGTCAGTCCGCTGTTGCGCGAGTATCCGAATTGGAGGCCGCCATTCAACGAGCGCGACAGCGCGCGGTTTGCCGTTCCGGTCACGGAATCGCCTTCTGCTCCTGCCAACACCCCTGAACCGCCATTCACTCCGTGGAAGTACGATAATGCAATTCCGCCCCGGCGAAACCCATAGGTAAGGGAAGTGCTCGCGGACCAGTACACTTTCGTCGTGCCCGGCCCCACGACCGGCGTCGTCCCGCCGGTGCCTCCGCTCCCAGTGGAACTTCCAGAGATCGGAATTTGAAAAAAGACGATTTCAGGCCCCGCCGCGACCTGAAAGGCCAGCCGGCCAGTGACGCGGTGCCCATAGGAAACATTCACTCTGTTGTCGTTTATCAGCTGGTTGAACCCGCTATATCGCAGCCCACTGAAGTTGTACAGCACGGCGAGCGTATCCTGCCGGTTCAACTGATAATTGTACCCGGCTTGAAACATCGCGTCGTGATAGTCCAACAGGTCGTTGTCGAAGAAGTGCAGGAGCGAATATCCGCCCAGGAAAGTAAAGGAGGATCGTCGCGTCAGGAAAAAGTCCGCCTGGGCAATGGAGCTGTTCGCCAAACGCTGGCCCCGAACGGTCAGGATGGATTCATCGGGCACAAACCCGTTCTGAAGCCCTAGACCACCACCTATCCCTGCTAACCCACCAAAGCCGCCGTAACCGAAGCCAGCTTCAGGAATGTAGGTTGCCTGGTCCAGGAGTGAGATTGCCCAGCGGCGAAATGTGAACCGGTCTCCCACTTCGAATGCCTGGGTCACAGAGTTGCCTATGGCGGAGCTATTCGAAAACATCGCTCCCCCAACGTAGCTGAGGGTCAGATCTGTGTTCTCGGACATACGGTGAAGATCAACTCCCCCCGTCACCGAGGTTTCGGCCACCCAGCCGCCGCCGCCCGTTGCGCCGAGCGCATTCGAGTCGAATGTGGAACTCACGTTGACGCTTGGTTCCCAGAAGCTGTGTTCCGTTCGGGGCATGCCGAGCCCGAGCTCCTGAGCACCCGCGAGGGAGCGCGTGTCTGGCGTAACATCCGACGGGTTGGCTTCTTGTCCCTGATCACTACCGGCTAAGGAAGCGAGCGGCGAATGGTAAGCCGGAATCGGTTGCGACGGCTGATCGGTGCTCTGCTGCTGCTGTTGCTGAGTTTGGTCCTGCTGCTGCTGTTGCGGCCGAGCAACCGGCGCAAGAATCAGCATGAATGACAGTGGCGTGCAAAATCGGTAGCAAAGGTTTCGCATTCGCATTGCTTTGTCCTAAGGCACCACGACCGTATCACCGGCCTTCAAAACAATGTTCTCCTCGGCGTGCCGGCCCGCGATGACGTCCTTATAGTTGAATGGATACTTCTCGGATTTCCCCTCTTCCGTGCGCAGGACATAGATTTTCTTGACGTTCGCGAACTGACTAAACCCTCCTGAACTGGACAGTGCCTGGAGAACCGTCATACCAGGAAGCAGGGGATACGCGCCCGCCCGGTTGACTTCTCCCAGAATGTAAACGCGTTGGCTATTGATCACAGTTACGATCACCGTAACCTGAGGGTCGGTCACGAATTTCTTCAGGCTTGTCGTAATTTCCTCAGCCAGTTTCGTAGGGGTTAGCCCAGCCGCTTGCACGTCGTTGAGCAGCGGGAGAGAAATCTTTCCGTCAGGTCTCACAGGGACCGAACGAGTCAGCTCCGACTCTTTCCAAACGTTGATATCGAGAACGTCCTGCGGTCCGATCACGTAGTTTGGATCTTCGGTTGCGGCCTTCGAGGCTGGTGTTGGAGACGCCGCGGAGGGCGCCTGTGTAGCAGGCTTCGCAGCAGCATTGGTCTGCGCGCCGGCTGGAACGGCAAACGCCAGCAATACAATTGCGGTTGCCAATGCAAATCGTCTTGACATCACTTTCTCTCTCCCGCGTTCTTCAATTCGTTTCCGTATCCTGCAACCCGATCTGTTTGAGCTTGTACAACAGCGACTTGTAGCTGATCTGCAACTCCTGGGCGGCCCGTTTGCGGTTCCAACGCGTGCGCGCAAGAGCCTTCAAAATCATTTCTCGCTCGGCTTCGCGAGACGCCGCCCGCGCGGCGGCTTTCAACGAATAGCTGGGTGACGCTGCAGGAGCCGACCGTCCATTCGAAGGGGATTGCGACAGCTCCGAAATGGCGAGCGACTCGTCGTTGAGCGCTACAATCTTTTTCACCACGTTCTCGAGTTCCCGGATGTTCCCCGGCCACGAATAGTTGACGAGTGCCTCCCGGGTGCGCTCACTTAGGGTTGGCCGCAGTCTGCCAAGCTGAGTCGCGTGCTTCGTCAAAAAGCACTCCACCAGTGGTTGAATATCCTCTTTCCGATCTCGGAGTGGACAAAGCCGTAAGCAAACTCCGTTGATGCGATAAAACAATTCGCTCCGGAAACGCCCGGCGCGCACCTCGTCTTCAAGATTGCGGCTGGTTGTCGAAATCACGCGAGCCGACAGGCAGCCGTTGCGCAGAGCAGGATCACCATCTGGCAGAGCGTAGAGAAGCTTTCGTTGGCACGCCGCATCGAGTTCGCTGATTTCGTCGAAGAAGATCGTGCCACCGTTGCTCCAGGCGCCTCTCCCGTTGGCGTTCAGGTCCGCATCGCCGAGAAACTGGCGCGCATCCATGGACGCGCACGCGACCCGAATCAAAGGAGCGTCGCGCCGCATCGACAGTTCATGGGTTCGCCTCGCAAACGTCTCCTTGCCTGTCCCAATCTCGCCCGTGAGCAAAATCGGTATGTTCGTCGCCGCAATTTCTGCAACCACGCTTTCGAACGTCACCATCGCCGGGCTCACACCAGCGACGAACGCGCCGTTGATCGTCAACGGTATCGTAGCCATGGATGTCTGTCCCATTAGGTTCTCTCGCTGCAACTTCCGTCTAGCTCGGTGCCGGAACGCGTGTTGCCCTACTGGGTGTTGTTTGCAATGCTCTTGCCAGCACCCGCGGAGTCGGTTTAGGAAGTACCGAGCGCCCTAAGTCGCCCCGAATCAGATGGTTGACTCGTTTCGGTCAGGCGGCTAAGACCCGTCCGGGAGGCAGCATCACCCGTTGCCTTCCTCCAAGTAGCAAGTCGATTTCCCACGACCATATGTTTGTCATACTAAAACACTTAACTTGGATAGAGACGTGGACTTCCGCGCTGGTGCCGAGACGGAGGGGGCAAAGAGTGGTAACTGGCCTCTACATTAGGGAATTTCGTTTCCACGGCCGAGGCTCCGATTTTCCCATGAGTCTGCTCCTGGGGCTTTTCGATTCTGGACCCCGTTGCCTTCAATTTCAGAGTAAACTCCAATTCCTCCGTATCTTGCGGGATGACGCCTGCTTTGGGTGGTTTCTAGGCGACCGGACGCCGGATTGCAGGCTACTCTGAAGCTTTTGAAGGGAGCCGTTTCGGCGACATGCGCACACTTAGGATCGGCAGCCACACGACGCTAGTCTGGAGCCTTGTGGTCTCCGCAGCACTGCTCGCGGGGTGCTCGCGTGACCCCCAGGTTCTCAAAAAAAGACATTACGACAAAGGTATGTCCTACATGCAGCGCGCCAAGTATCGCGAGGCGGACATCGAATTTTATAATGCGATCCAGATTGATCCAAAGTACGCCGAGGCGCACTACGGCCTTGCACAATCTCTCCTGAAGCAGAACGACTGGATGCACGCGTACCAAGAGTTAATGCGCACGGTTGAATTCGCGCCTACCAACTGGAATGCTCAACTGGACATCGCCAACCTGTTATTGGCCGCCCACAAGCTTCCCGACGCTCGAGACCGCGCGGAAATCATCTTGAAGGACAATCCCGATAACGCGGCTGCGGAGGTGATCCTTTCAAACGTCGATGCAATGCAAGGCGACGCGGCAAAGTCCCTCGCGGAAGCGCAAAAGGCTATTGAAATGGCTCCGACGCGCTCCGCCTCGTACCTGAACGTCGCTATCATCCAGGAGCACGCCAAAGACTTCGCGGGTGCTGAGCAAAATCTCAAGAAGTCTTTGGAGCTTGATCCCAAGAATCTCACGACGACCCTTGCGCTTGCCGAGTTCTACGAGCGACAGAAGCGCTGGCCGGATGCCGAGCAGCAATTTCAAGCGGCGATCGCTCTTGACCCCAAGAAACCAGTGTCTCGCGCCACGCTTGCGCAGCTTTACCTCATCGAAGGGAAGAAGGACGCAGCCGAGCAGAGCCTTCGCGAAGCAAAAAGCGCGTTGGGAGATAACCCGGCCGGATATCGCCTCCTCGGCGATTTCTACCTGGCACAAGGCCAGCCGGATAAAGCTTTGGCCGAGTTTGCCTCTTTGCACTCGGAGCATCCGAAGGATTCAAACGTCGCCAATACATACTCCGAATTGCTGATTGGCCAAAACAAATTGGACGACGCGACTAAGGTGGTTGACGCCACGTTAAAGAACTCTCCTTCCGACACTGGCGCACTCATCTTTCGCGCCGAAATCCTGGAACGCCAGGGCAAAGCGCAAGATGCCGTTCACATTCTCGAACCGGTCGTGAAAAACAATCCGGACAACGCGGTTGCGCACTACCAGATGGGCGTTGCATATGCAGCCGTCGCGAACTACGGTCAAGCTGGAACCGAATGGGGCGAAGCCGTGCGCTTGCGTCCGAACATGTTGGAGGCGCGGCGTGCGCTGGCTGTGCTGGCGATGCGCAAGAACGACACCGCGACGCTGTTACAAAGCAGCGAGGCAATGATCAGAATCGCGCCAAGAATGCCCGAAGGGTACATATTCCATGCCCGGGCTCTTTTCGCGCAAGGGAATCAAGCCGGGGCCGAGGCCGACTTGAAGAAGGTTATCGAAATCGCGCCGCAAAGTCCCGCTGGTTACGCTCAAATGGGTGAGCTGCGAACGGCGCAGAAGCGGCCCGACGAAGCTGCGAAGTTTTACGCGCAAGCTCTGGAACACGACCCTTCATCGGTGGAAGGGCTCACCGGGCTCGTCAATGTGAATTTGGCGCGAAAGGAACCCGCGAAAGCGTTGAAGACCGTTCAAGATCAAATTGCACTGGTGCCCGCCAACAGCCGGTTTTACGTACTGCTCGGAGAGGTTGAGCTGAAGAATCAGAATTCGACGGAGGCGGAGAAAGCCTTCGAGAAGGCGACAGAGATCGACAAGAATAACGTGCAGGCCTTCATGATGCTGGCGAACGTGCAGGCATCGCGCGGTTCAGTCGACCAGGCCATCGGAGAATACCAGCGCGCGCTGCAAGCCAATCCCCGCGATTCGCGCTTGGACGTTGCGCTCGGCGAACTTTTTGAAACGAAAGGCCAGTGGCAGCAAGCACAAGATCTCTATCAGAGCGCACTGCAGATTCAGCCCGATTATGCCGTGGCCGCCAACAACCTCGCCTACCTAATGCTGGAGCACGGCGGCAACGTGAACGTGGCTTTCACGTTGGCTCAAACGGCGCGTCGAGGCATGCCCGACCTGCCCAACTCCGCCGATACACTGGGATGGGCATACTACCATCAAGGTGTTTACAACGCTGCGATCGACCTCTTCCAGGAAGCCATCAAGGCCGACGCGAAAAATCCGACGTATCACTATCATCTCGGAATGTCCTACGAGAAGGCAAACAACTACGCGATGGCCAAGAAGGAGCTCGAGTACACTCTCCAAGTGAGCCCCAATTACAGCCAGGCCGGCGAAATTCGCCGAGTTCTTGCCGAATCAGGCACGAAGGCGGAGTAACTTCTCGCGGCTTTTACAACTGCGAATGTCGTCTCTCAGACGCCGCGGGCTTAGTGCTCCGCGCATTTCAGCTACGTCCAGGTTCCATCGCACCATTTCGCACGATACGTCCTTGAGGCAGTGCTACGCCAGGCTGTAAACCCAGTGCGTGTAATCGGCCAGAGGACACGGACACTCCGCGAATCGAAGAATCTCTTCTGATCCGCCAAATCTGCTCGAGCTCAAGCCTTCTAGGCGTAGCTAGACGATGTGCCGCGATTCCTTTCGCTCCGTTCACGCGTAACTCGTTCCAGGTACCCGCTACTGCGGAACGCCAGCATAGGGTCTTCCGGTAGGCTGCGCGATTTTCTCCATTCACGAACAACAGGCCGGACGTCCAACCAGAACGCCCCGCGAAGAGTTTCCTCCGCGTCGACCAACGAACAATCCTGCTGGAGCTTCGCAAGGCGTCCATGATCGACGAGGACTGCTCGCGCGTAGAGTTCCTGAGCGGTGCATACCGTCTGAATCATTGCCTCGATCTTTCCCTTGAGGTTATGGCTCTGATCCACCATGTAGGCGATATCGGCGGTGGTCTGCGACTCCCACTCGAACATCTTGATTTCGTGGAAGATTCGGAAAACCTGATAGGGATCGATCGAGCCGAGGGTGAGATCGTCGTCGGCGTAACGCCGGTCATTAAAATGAAACCCTCCGATCATTTTGTGATGGAGCAGCCACGCAACGATCTGTTCGATGTTTTGTGCCTGGTAGTGATGCCCTGTATCGACCAGAACAAAGGCTTGGGGACCAGCTCCTTTGGCGAGAAGAAAAGCCATCCCCCAATCGGCGATGTCCGTGTGATAGAAGGCCGGCTCGAAAGGCTTATATTCCAGCAGCAACCGTTGACCGGGCTTCAAGGCAGTGTGGATTTCCCGGAGGCCTTCACCAAAATAGCCAATCCGCTTGCGAATGTTTTGCGTGCCGGGGTAGTTAGAACCGTCCGCGAACCACGGTGAGATGTCCCGTGAACCCAAAGCATCCGAGATAGCCACGCATTCCAGGATGTGGCGAATCGCCATTTGGCGAATCGCAGGATCCGGATTGCCAATCGACCCGTATTTATATTCCTGGTTTTGAAAGATATTGGGATTAATCGATCCGGCGCGTATAGCGAAGCGCTTAACCAGCTTTTCGACTTCAGGAAGATCCTTCAATCCTTTAGGCAAATCCCACCGAACATGAAGGGCTAGAGTAGGGCATGCCCCAGTCGCAGCATGAACCTGTGCGGCATCGCTGAACTTTTCTTCGATGGTTGTTGCGGCCGACGCCTGGATGAACTTTCCGAAGCGCGTGCCGGTATTGGCGAATCCCCACGAAGGCAGTTCAATATTGAATTTGTCGAGCGCCTTCCAAACAGCTTCGACCGCTTTATCGTTCATGGCGAAGTCTCCGTCCGACGGGCTGATGCGCCGATCCGCGTCGCGACCTTAATTGGTTTCGCGATCATTCGACACCGCCAACGCGCTCGCTGACATGCGCTTGGCCCATCTGGCGATAGAATTCACGGTCGCGCCGTCGGACAGGCTCCCGTCATCCTCGAGAGCAGCCATCTGAACTGCGAAATTGCCGATGGTAGTGCTTTCGGTGGAGCCGAGAATGATTTCAAGGCCTGTGCGCTGAGCCGTGAGGTGGTTGAGCAGGGTGTTTTGCCTTCCTCCACCCACGATGAATAGGCGATTGAGTTTCTTGCCGGTGATCTTGCTGATCGAGGCGAGCACTTCAGCGTAGCGGACAGCCATGCTGTGAAAGATCGTGTTGGCCAGAAGAGCGATTGAGGCCTCGTCTGAGGCAAACCTCGGCTGCCCAAGACATTCGAGTTGTGCGTTGATTTTCTCGATCGTATGCCCTGGAAGCATCAGCTTTGGATCATCCACGTCGATCAATGCTGCAGGCGGCGGCAAGGAAGCGCAACGCGAGAGCAGCTCCTGAAATGAGCAGTGAATACCTCGCTGCTCCCATTCATCCATACATTGGCGGAGCAACCACATGCCATTTACGTTTTTCAAAAAGCAGATTCTTCCACCCACGCCGCCAAGATTCGTGAAGTTCAAGGATCGCGCGTCGTCGGTAACACACGGAGCGTCCAGAACCGTCCCAACAAGGGACCACGTTCCGGAACTGATAAAGGCCCAGTCGTCGCCAACTGCCGGAATCCCTGCGATGGCGGAAGCGGTATCGTGGCACGCTGGGACGACCACTTTTGCATCGCGAAATGCAGCTAAAGCAACAAGACCGGCGGACACGGGTCCAAGCACCGAGCCGCTGGGTACAATTTCAGGCGCCGACGTCACATCCAAGCCGAGTTCGCGGAAGATCTCCCGGCACCAAGAATGAGTTCCCAAAGCGACGAGCCCCGTATGAGTCGCGTTCGTGTATTCGCTCACACGTTCACCAGAGAGGCGGTACGTAACGAACTCGGGAAGATTCACCCAGGGCAGCCGCGAATCGAACCCAGCGAGTTTGTCAGCGTACAACTGGTAGAGCGTGTTCAATCGGAGGATCTGAATTCCAGTCAAGGAATATAGACGAGAAGGAGGCAAAACGGCATGCACTTCTTGTTGGGCCTTCTCGGTTCTAGCATCTCGATAGCAGAAGGGAAGGGCGACGGGATTACCTGCGTTGTCCAGCCGCACGTAATCCACGGCCCAACCGTCGACGGCAACAGACGCAATCCCCTCAGGCGCGTAAGCTGCGCACCGGTGCAATCCCGCCATGATCCCGTCGAGTATTGCGTCGATATTCCAGCACAGGCCAGCACCCGTTGAAAGCGGTTCGTTCGAAAAACGGTGAAGGACTTCGACATCGGGTTCGTCGCCGCTCCAACGAAGGAGAGATACACGGCAGCTCTGCGCGCCCAAATCGACCGCCACTCGAGCTCTCCGGTGTGCCGCAGACGTCATGGACCTTCTCTGTTCTTGAATTGAATCAAACCCGACCTCGAGCTCCCGAGGCTCACCGAAGAAAAGCCTCAGTCAGCCCGCCATCCACCGGAATCAAGTGGCCGGTCGTGCAACGCGATTGTGGGCCAGCAAGAAACAGGATGGCGGCCGCACAATCTTGTGGATCAATCGGTTGGTGAGTCAGCGTGCGCTTTGCATAGAACTCAGCGAGAACAGAACGGAGCTGTTCGTCCGAGGCTCCGTGGTCGAAAGGAACCGAGTATTTGGTGAGCGATGAGATGACTCGATCGCGAGGAAACATTGTTGAGCCTTTGACGACGGTTGCCGGGCTGATTCCGTTGACCCGGACCTTCGGCGCCAGCGAAACCGCAAATTCACGAACCAGATGGTTGACTGCCGCCTTGCTCACGTCGTAGGCCTCGCTCCCGCGCTTCGGAACAACAGCGTTTGCCGAACTGACAAGGACGACGCTCGCGGTTAGATCCTGTTCGAGTAATATTCTTGAGGCTTCTTCAAGAAGCCGATGATTGGCCGTGACGTTGATATCTAGAGTTAGGGCCCACTGCGCATCGCTGATTTGTCCATCCGGCGAAGAAGGAAAAATTGCAGCGGTGTTCACGATAATGTCCAGGCCGCCATACGCCGCGATCGTTTCGCGAAGGGCTTGCCGGATGGATTCCCGGTCGCGAATGTCGATGGCCACCGCCATCGCAGTTTCCTTCCCGCCAGCTTTTTGAGCCTCGGCGGCAGCGGATTTGGCGGCTTCAGCGTCTTTGTCGGCTACCACAACGTGCGCTCCGCGATGTGCCGCCAGGAGCACGGTTTCCCGGCCGATGCCGTTTCCGCCGCCGACGACCAGGCAAATCTGGCGGCTCAGTTCCTTTTCGGGCGGTTGGCGCCGGATTTTTGCTTCCTCAAGTTGCCAATATTCGATCCGAAATCCCTCGGACGGCGGCAGAGCCACATAGTTTGAGGAAACGCTGAATGCCTCGGTCTTCGCAGCTGCACCGGCCTGCGGCAGAACGAGCGGTGTTGTGCCGGAACCCAGAGCGGTCGCGCCCTCCATGACGTGTATCGCGTTCGTATAGAATTCACCCGTGATACGAGCTTCGGCCTTATTTTTGCCGAAGCTGAACATACCAATGCCAGGGACAAGTACAACCGTGGGACTTGCATCACGCATTGGTGGGGTGTTGGGCTGCGCGAAGGATGCATAGTAGGCTGCATACTCTTCCCGATATTGTTTGAGTGCTGCGTCAATCGCCTCGCGCAATCCCGACAATTCCGGTTGAGGATTCCAAGGCACGAACAGCGGACGGATTTTGGTCCGTATGAAATGGTCGGGACAACTTGTCCCGAGATGCGCAAACTCCTGAGCATCCGACGAGCTCACAAATCGAAGAATCTCGGGAAGGTCGCTGAAGGACCCGATTAGGCGCTGCTTGGCTGAAACACGTCCGCGAAGAAATGGACAAATCCTTCCGGCAAGCGAGAGATGATTCTCAAGAACGGCTGTGCGGCTCCCGCCGAACAGATTTGCCCCTCGGCGTACTACGTGTTCGGAGACAAATTGTCCGATCTGGTCTATGACGGTGATGGTGTTCGCGTAGCACTCACGCGGTGTGCTTCCCCAAGTGAAGAGTCCGTGGCCGCCGAGAACGACGCCGTCGCAGTCCCGGGTTTGCTTCACGGCGTCGCGCAACATCATGGCTAATTCAAAACCGGGGCGTTGCCAGGGGAGCCAGATCAGCTTGTGAGAATAAGTGCGATTGAACTCTTCCAGTTTCTCGCGGCCATTCGCCGCCGCAGCCAAGGCGATTCCCCAGTCCGGGTGTAAGTGGTCGACGTGTTTGAAAGGGAGGAAAGCATGCAGGGGAGTGTCGATTGAGGCCGCAACAGGATTGTTGCCGAAAACGCACAGAGGGTACAGATCAACCATCTCATCTTCGAAATCGACGCCGCGGTAGCGACCGGCGAGGGAATGCAGCTTCTCCAAATAAAGCGTGGCGAAGCCCTTCCGCTGGATGCTGCCAATGTCGCCGCCACTCCCTTTGATCCACAAGACGCTTTTTGGGGAACCATCGAGGGGATCGGTACCGGTAATCTTCGAGCTGGTGTTTCCCCCGCCAAAGTTAGTGATCCGAAGATCGGAGCCTAAGAGATTTGAGCGGTAACGCAGGAGTTCGGCCTCGTCTAGCGCACTTGCGACGTGCCCGTCCCAACGATCCTCCAAATAGCGCAGCGTTTCTTGGATCTTCATTAGGCGCCCCTGGCACTAACGCAGAAGACTGTCCGTCATCTCACACCCGAAGAGGGACAAGGAAACCTCGAAAACCATACTGCAATGGAGCTGACCTGAGTATATCTTAGCCCGGCGATCTTGTTGTGGAGGGAGCTCTACTTGGGACCAAACCCTTTGCTCGGCGTTTTCCTTCACTGGTTGGGCGGACTGGCTTCCGCGAGCTTTTATGTTCCGTTCCGCCGAGTCAAGGTCTGGGCATGGGAAACCTACTGGCTCGTCGGAGGATTCTTTAGCTGGATTATCGTGCCGTGGATCCTGGCACTGTTGATGACGACCGATATTATCCACGTTCTTCAGGAAGCGCCCATCCGGAGCCTGTTTTGGGTTTACGCCTTCGGAGTGCTTTGGGGACTGGGCGGACTCACGTTCGGGCTAACCATGCGTTACCTCGGTATGTCCCTGGGTATGGCCGTGGCGCTCGGCTACACGGCGGCGTTCGGCACGCTGATGCCACCCATTTTCCGGGGGCAGTTCGCGACGGAAGTTCTCGCGACGAACTCCGGTTTGACGATTCTGGTGGGTGTTGGAATTTGTCTGCTAGGAATTGTCTTTGCCGGGGCGGCGGGCATGTCCAAAGAAAGGGAGATGTCCGAGGAGCAGAAGCGCGCCTCCATCAAAGAGTTCAACCTGAAGAAGGGCCTGCTGGTGGCTACATTTTCAGGCGTGATGAGCGCCTGTTTTGCCTACGGGTTGGCTGCCGGCGATCCTATCAAGGAAATCACTCTTCGCCATGGCACGCCCACCCTGTGGCAAGGGCTTCCCGTGTTGGTGGTGCTTCTACTCGGAGGATTCACGACAAATTTTGTTTGGTGCGTAATTCTGAATGTTCGCAACCGGACTGGATACCAATACTTCAGGTCTGAAGCACGTGGAGGGGTTCCCGCGCGAGGCGATAAGCCAGCCATTGAAAGTGCAATAGACGCTCCCGCAGAGGAAATGGCCGAACTAGCCGTCTTAAAGGAGGCGAATCCTTCGAAAGACCCCATGCTCTCGAACTATTTCTTTTCCGCTCTCGCCGGAACAACCTGGTACTTCCAGTTTTTCTTCTACACGATGGGCGAGACGCAGATGGGACGCTACAAATTCTCGAGTTGGACTCTCCATATGGCCAGCATCATTATCTTCAGCACGCTCTGGGGCATTGCCTTGAGGGAGTGGAAAGGAGTCGGCTCTCGCACGAGGTGGCTGGTTGGTTTAAGCCTTCTCGTCCTAGTCAGCTCGACCATCGTCGTCGGTTACGGCAATTATTTGGGCACCCGAAATTTGGTGATGAAGTCTTCGCACGCAATCGAGCCCATCTTCCCAAGTTACGGCAAAGCAATTTCAAACTGGTAGCTGCCAGCTGGAAGCTCATATTCGACACCGCTACCGCTCTTGGGCAAGGCGTGGACCTTGCGGCTCTGGGACAAGACTTGCCCGTCAAGCGTGAAAGACTGTGCTTGTTCTTGCCCGAGGGGCAAATGCGCAGTCGCGTTCGCAGGGATTGTTAGACTCCAGATGGCTTTGTTCCCGGAAATCGACCACGCTGAGCGAATGGTTCCGTACGAGGATTCATAGGAGAAGTCCAGACTCCCCAACCGTTTGTCGAAAGTTGGATGGAGAAGGATGGTGTGAAATCCGGGATCCACCGGCACGGTATCGATTCCAGCGGCATAGCGATAGATCCAGTCTGCGACGGCGCCATACGCATAGTGGTTATAGGAATTCATAGTTGGGTCGCCGCGCATCTGATCCCCGTTCCACCGCTCCCACATCGTGGTGGCGCCGTGTTCGACAAGGTAACCCCAGGACGGATAATCCGTGCTGAGAAGCAGGCGATATGCGACATCAGCGTGTCCGGTGTCCGTCAGAGCGCTCAGCAAGTAAGGAGTGCCCAGGAATCCGGTGCCGAGGCGCCAATGATTGGCCTCGAGGCGAGCCACCAAACGTTTTGCGGCGGCACTTCGCAATGAATCCGGAAGCAAATCCATATGCAAGGCGAGCGCATAGCCTGTTTGTGTTTCCACCGGCTTGTCGCTCAGCTTCGCTGCGGTGCCGGAAGCAAACACCGGCGGCGGCGGCACGCCTCCGACGAAGCCGTCAGGGCGAACGTAGGCTTCATCGAAAGCAATCTTGATCTTCTCAAAGAGCTCGCGGTACTCGCGTTCCTCATCCGTTTTTCCCAGAGCGCGAGCCATTTGGCTCATGAGCGTGGCGTCGTATGCCCAGTAGGCCGTGGCAATCAAATCCACAGGCGTAGTGCCTTCCGGCGCGAGCCAGTCAGCAAACGGAATGCCGTAGTTTTTCTTCCAGAGAAAATTTGGATTTGCCGCTCGAATTGCGGCGAGATACTTCTGCATCGCGTCCCAATTTTCTTCGATGACCTTTTTGTCGCCCGTCTGAATCCAGGACGTCCAGGGAATGATCACGCCCGCATCGCTCCAACCCGTCGCGTAACCCGGATTCTGCGTGTCAGTTCCCGGGGCAAAGATTCCATACATCTCCGTGCCAACTTGGGTGCCGCGCAAATCCGCCGCGAATTTGCGGGAGAACGCGGTCAAATCCATGTTGTACGTGGCCGTGCGCCAAAACACCTGAGCATCGCCCGCCCATCCGAGACGCTCGTCGCGTTGAGGGCAATCGGTGGGAACACTGATGAAATTCGAGCGCTGACCCCAAAGAATATTGCTCCAGAGTTGGTTGATGGTGGAACTGCCGGTCTTCAACGATGCAGTGAACGGAGCATCGGTATGAAAAACAATGGCTTTGACATCCTGGAGTTGGGGCTCCGCCTTTAATCCGGAGACTTCGACGTAACGGAAGCCGTGGAACGTAAAGTCTGGCTGGAACTCCTCGGTCCCCTTTCCTGCAAGAATGAAATGATCGGTTGCCTTCGCGGTTCGCAGATTGTCCGTGTACAGCGAACCGTCCGGATTCAATACTTCCCCGAACCTCAATTTCACATCCGTGCCGGCTGCACCTTGCGCGCGAATGCGCGCAACCCCGGAAAGATTCTGCTCGAAATCAAAAATGTAAACGCCCGGAGATGGATTCGTCACTTTTTTTGCGTCGAGCGTTTTCTCGGCGTGTATCGGCTGAAAGTATTGCCAGACGATTTGAATTGCCTTTGGTTGAATCACCTCTGCGGAATTCCACTGGCTGTCGTCGAATGTCGCGGTGTCCCAGTCCGCTTGTGTCTTGCGGGCATCGTACGTTTCCCCATCGTAAATCTCAGAGCTGAGAATGGGTGAGATGTCCGCCTTCCACTTTTCGTCCGTGAGGATCCAATCAACGGATCCGTCCTTGTACTCGATCCTCAGTTGCGCCCGCAGCGCAGGGGGAGTGGTCCCATAGTTATATCCCTGCCGGTACCACTGCAGGGGTGTTGAGTACCAGCCGGGAGCAAGCAACGCCGCAATCGTGTTTGTTCCTGACTTCACGTCCGCGGTGACGTCATACGCTTGATAAACAACGCGCTCCCGGAAGTCCGTCCATCCGGGGGCCAGAATTTCGTCTCCCACCTTGTGCCCATTCATCGAGAGTTTGTACGCGCCGAGGGCGGTGGCATAAATACGCGCTGAGGCCACGGGTTTTGCTATCTCAAATGTTCGGCGAAGGCACTTTACAGTCCCTGTCGGCCACGGATTTCCCATCTCGGTGGTTTCGAAATTGGAAGTTGCGGGAACGTACCGAATCGCTTCGTTCCACGATGCATCGTCGAATTCGGGAACCTGCCAGTTTCCCCTGGCATTCAATGCAGCTCGCCAGCCTTCCGGAGTGCTCTTGAATAACTGCACAGAACCGTCCGTCGCCTCGACGTATAGGACGGCGCTCATGGGCGTTTGGCTTGCGTTGGTTGAATAGCTCACGACCTCTATCGCCAATACGTTTTGTCCCGTGCGCAAGGCGCTCGAAGCGTCGCGAATCGTATAAGTCTTCCAGGGCATCTGCTTCCACGGAGGCAGTGGTTCCCATTGCAGTACTTGTTTTCCATTGATCCAAGCGCCCGCTGAATCTTGCCCGGTCACGTACAACGTGCCGCGCCGGATGGGTTTCGCCAGGTCGAAATGGAATCGAAAGTCATGACTCGTTTTCGCTGTTTCCTTCGGCGCTTCACTGCCGGCGTTCGTGATCCACACGGCCCCTGATTGCCGCACCTGGCGCAGTTCGGATTCTTCGTAGCCGATCCACTCGGCCTTCCAGTTTTCCTGCTCGAGAAGCCCCGTTTCCCACCAGCTCGGCTCGCTAGGAGTGGATGCCTTGCTGTCTTGATCCCATATAACAACTCGCCAGTAATAACGTTTGCTCGACTCGAGCGCAGCGCCTCCATATGGCACAGAGCGCGAATTCTCGGATGCCACGCGGCCACTGTCCCACACATCACCCTTGCCGTTGGCCAGACTCTCCGCTGTCGAGGCCACTTGAATTTGATAGGCAGTTTGCCGGGTGCCAGGACGCGAGTCCTCAATTTTCCATGACAACCGTGGCTCCTTGACGTCCATCCCGAGAGGCGTGAAAAGTGATTCACATTGGAGCCTCACAGGCTTTGTTGATTGCGCGGATGCGGTCAACACGAAGAGGAAAACGCAGGCGACGGCCATCTCCAAGACCCTCAGGAGGTTTCTACCGTTGTTCTCAAGAGTGCTCTTCATCGGTCCTCCAGGTGCCCGCTCGATTCTAAAACAGCCCTCAAAATGAGGGGGTCGCCTCCGCTACCGCAAACGGCGTCGCGTGCTGCAGATCTCAACAGATCTGTACGCAATCCATTCCGAGCAGTGCCGCCAGCTTCTTCAACTTGGTTGCAATGTGTCCAACTCCGATCGCGCAGTGATGCGCGGGGCCCTCGGCATTCCACGCCTCCATGAAGCGTCGCGCGCCAATCGGGAAACGGTAGCGGCTGTTCGTGTTGCCGATTTCCAGAATCGGGCCGGGTACCGAATCTGCTTCCGCGGTCAGAAGCATGAGTTTGTCCGCGGTCTGCACGACGGAAAGCAGGGTGACTGGACCATGTTTAACCGACATCTCCACCGATAGGCCAGACCCGACCTTGCCGTGATAGACACGTAAGGGACATACCTTGATTCGTCCTTCGGCGATGGCCAAATGACCCGGGCCGTCGTGGCCCATTAGCACAACGTCGTCCTTGAAGTCGGTAGCGTAGTACTCCGTGAACGATCCGCCGACGCCGAAAGAATCCATGATCTTCATGGCTTGAGCATTCTTAATCTCGTACTCGCCGGCAACCGGCACCCCTCGAGCCGTCAGCAAGCTCGTTCCCAGAATAATGGAGCTGATCGTATCCTCGTTGTCCGCGTTTCCTGTTCCCTGATAGTAGTACGCAAGCGAACCGAGCCGGTGACGCTCCACCAAGCGATCCAGGGCTAGTGAAGTCCGGGCGACACGCTCTAACTCCTGCTGCGCGCAATCGGGTTGAACATCGAAGCTTTTCCGGAATTCTTCCACTCGCAGGGTGATCGCACTCGGCTGGATGTCACGTCGCAGGCCGCTAAGCTCATCCACTTCCAACATTTCAATGTGACCGCCGAAATAAGCGCACTGTTGGGTCAGGTCGGAATAAATATCGAACATTCCACCGTAATAATGGCCCATGACTCCGAGACGGTTGTGTTCCATTGTGTGGGCGACGCGGCCCGCCTCTAGCCACTCGTATATCTCACACCACGCTACCGGGTCATCTTCCAGCATTCCGGTAACTTGAAAGAAAGGGATACGGCAGCGGCGAAATACATTTGCGATCTCCGGCACCGGACAAGCTTGACAGTA
>Ga0070761_10000464_pt1 | contig 26415 bp, 17 predicted proteins | sample HubBroMetageREF1_FD_66724 | JGI IMG/M metagenome (GOLD analysis project Ga0070761, IMG submission 66724) | Reference soil microbial communities from the Hubbard Brook experimental Forest, New Hampshire, USA - Hubbard Brook CCASE Soil... | ecosystem: Environmental > Terrestrial > Soil >... | reverse complement strand
CTGGGCAAGTCGAAAAAAGTTCTGGTGATCGCGAGCGGCGAAAAGCTTCGCGAGGCCGAGGCGGCGGGTGCGGATTTTGTTGGCGGCGAAGATATGGTTGAGAAGATCACGAAAGAAAACTGGACCGACTTCGATGCGCTGATTGCGACGCCCGACATGATGAAATCGGTTGGCCGTTTGGGCAAGGTTCTCGGGCCGAAGGGGCTGATGCCGAATCCAAAAACGGGTACGGTTACGATGGACGTGGCGCGCGCGGTGCAGGAAGTGAAGGCCGGCAAGGTCGAGTTCCGAACCGACAAGACCGCGCTGGTGCATGTGCCGGTGGGAAAGATTTCGTTCTCGCCCGACAAGCTGATCGACAACGCAACCACGCTGATTTCGAGCGTGATCAAAGCGAAACCTTCGGTCGCCAAGGGCAAGTACATCAAGGCCTGCTACCTGAGTTCGAGCATGGGGCCGGGGATCTCGCTGGATACGACTCCGATCGAGGTGGCAGCTAAGGCATAGTTAGGCAATGCCGCCGGGCTGCGCGCCCGGCTCTACACGAGATTTGAAAGGGTTTTTATATGGCGGTTACCAGGGCTAAGAAAGTTGCGCAAGTTGAGAAGCTCAGTGGCGAACTGAAGAATGCTTCGAGCATGATCGTGGCCACCTACTCCAAGCTGACGGTGACGCAGGACTTCGAATTGCGCAAGGCGTTGCGTCCGACTGGAGCGAAGTATCGTGTCGTGAAGAACACTTTGGCGGAGCGCGCCGGCAAGGGCACAAGGGTCGAGGAAGCGCTGAAGAACCTTCAGGGTGTAACTTCCATTGCTTACACCGAGGGTGATCCGGTGGCGCTGGCGAAGGCGCTTTCTAAGTACGCCAAAGACAATCCGGAATTCAGCTTCAAGGCGGGCTTGGTCGAAGGCCGCGTGATTACGGTCAAGGAGATCGAGTCGCTGGCGAAGATGCCGTCGAAGGCCGAGCTTTATTCGAAGTTGCTGTACGTGTTGAACGCTCCGTCGCAGCGTCTGGTTACGGCGATGAATGCGGTCGGACGGAACCTGGCAGTGGTCGTCGGCCAAGGCGTGGAGCAGAAAAAGTTCAAAGAGGCGTAAGCCTCTGGCGGTGGCCGGGCAGGGCGCCCGGCGCTTCATTGAAAAAGTTCGGGTCGGCGAAAGCTGACCGAAAAAGATTTCGTTGTCGCGAAGCGAGGGGTGGCGCGGTCGGAAAACTTTGGTGTTGTCTGGCGCCGGAGTTGATGACCTGGTCGCACTGGAAACCTGGCCGAGCGATAGCAAAATCGTAAATCTTACATTAAGAAGCGGGAGAGATTCACATGGCGGATCTACAGCAGTTGGAAGAGTCGATTGTCGGCCTGTCGTTGCTGGAAGCGGCAGAGCTGGTGAAGAAACTGGAATCGCGTCTGGGAGTTTCGGCGGCGGCAGCGGCCCCGGTGATGGTTGCCGGCGGCGCAGCGGCGGGCGCGGCGGCCCCGGCTGAAGAAAAGACCGAATTCACGGTCGTTCTGAAGGAAGTCGGAGCTAACAAGATCAATGTAATCAAGGCGGTACGTGAGGTCACCAGCCTCGGTCTGAAAGAGGCAAAGGACCTGGTGGACGGCGCTCCCAAGAGCATCAAGGAAGGTGTCTCGAAGGATGAAGCCGAGACCATCAAGAAGAAGTTCACCGAAGCCGGTGCAGTGGTCGAGGTCAAGTAATCGGAGCGGCGCGTGAGGTGCGTGTGGAAGCCGAGCTCGGGCCTCGCTGGGACGGGGCGAAGCCCCGTCACCGCACAAGTCTCAAGCCACTTGCAATTATTTGACCGAACAGTAGCTGAATCCTTGGGAGTGGTGTTAATATCTAATAAATAACCCGCTTACCCTGGTCTTCACTGCGAGGCGACGGCGACCCGCATCCTCCAAATACACCCAGGAAGCGAAACGGAAAAGGGTCGCTGGGATGAAAGTATGGCAGCCGGTCCCGCGGGCGGCGGGACGGAACAGGCCTTTTGAACTGGCACGGAATTTTACAAGTTATTCAAGAGTAAGCGTCGCATGTGGCGCCCGCGGACAAGCTTGTCCTCGCGGGAGCCTCTCGCTTTTTTCCGCGCACTCCGCTCGTGAGCTGTAGCAGTCTCGTTAAGCAATATTGTGGCGCCGCTTTTTTGCGTCCCTCATTCCGCTTGTACCGCAGCCCCAGGCTGCCTGAAAGCAGGAGTTCCTGAGCATGACTAAGCACAATATCCACCGCAAGCGTTTCGATTTTTCCAAGATTCCAGCAACCATCCAGATCCCGAACCTGATCGAGGTTCAGAAGCGCTCCTATGACCGCTTCCTGCAGATGGACAAACTGCCGAGCGAGCGCGAAGACGGCGGACTGCAGGCGGTATTTCAGTCGGTGTTTCCGATTACCGATTTCCGCAACGTTTCCCAGCTTGAGTTCGTGGACTTTGCGATTGGCAACTGGGAATGCAAGTGCGGCCACCTGAAGGGACTGCACCACTTGCGTACGACTTGCAAGAGTTGCGGATCGACGGTGATCACGGACCCGTTTCATCCTGGCGAAGTTCTCTGCCACAAGTGCGGCACCTACAACGCGAATACTCCCGACTTCTGCAACAAGTGCGGCGATCCTGTCGGATTGCAGCTGAAGTATGACGTGGCGGAGTGCGAAGAGCGCGGCATGACTTACTCGGCTCCGCTCAAAGTGACGATGCGCCTGACGATCTGGGACAAGGATCCGGAGACGGGCAATCGGTCCATCCGCGACATCAAGGAGCAAGAAGTTTTCTTCGGCGACGTCCCGCTGATGACGCAGAACGGGACTTTCATTATTAATGGCACCGAGCGCGTCATCGTCAGTCAGTTGCATCGCTCGCCCGGCGTGTTCTTCGAGACGGCGGCGAATCGCACCTACTTTTTGGGAAAGATCATTCCCTACCGCGGATCGTGGGTGGAATTCGAATACGACCAGAAGAACGTTCTGTATGTGCGCATCGATCGCAAGCGGAAGTTTCTGGGCACGATTTTCCTGCGCGCGCTCGGCCTGCGTTCCGGCGAGGACATTCTGAAGACGTTCTACACGACCGACCGGCTGGTTGTCCGCGACAAGAAACTGTTCTGGACGCTGGATCCGGCGAGCGAAAAGCCGACAAATTTGCTGGGCATGAAGCTGGCGCACAGCATCAAGTCCAAATCGGGTGACGAAGTTGCGCACTCCGGCCGCAAGATCAGCGCCGCGACGCTGAAGGAAATTCAGAAGGCGAAGATCAGCGAAATCGAAGTCGACGTGAGCGATCTGGAAGGCGCATGGACGGCCAGCGACATTGTGGACACCACGAGCGGTGAAGTGCTGCTCGAGGCCAACTCGGAAATCACGGCCGACAAGGTCGCAAAGATTCTGGAGTCGGGCGTGGTCGAGATGAGCGTGTTCTTCCCCGAGCGCGACGACGTGGGCACGGTGATCAGCCAGACCCTGCGCCGCGATTCGGTGACGACACCTTCGGAAGCGCTGATCGAAATTTATCGCAAGCTTCGTCCCGGAGATCCGCCAACCCTCGATACCGCTACGGCGTTGTTCCAGGGCATGTTCTTCGATCCGCGCAAATACGATTTCTCGCGAGTGGGCCGCCTGAAGTTCAATATCAAGCTGTTCGAGAACCAGGAGGCAACCAGCCTGGAACAGCGGACGCTTGATCCGAACGATTTTTACGCGACCATCAAGTACCTGCTGAAGCTGCGCAAGAATATCGGCGCCGTGGATGACATCGATCACCTGGGCAATCGCCGCGTGCGAGCGGTCGGCGAGTTGCTGGAAAACCAGTTCCGCATCGGCCTGGTCCGCATGGAACGCGCCATCAAGGAAAAAATGAGCGTGTACCAGGAAATGTCAACGGCGATGCCGCACGATCTGGTCAACGCGAAACCGGTGATGGCAGCGATTCGCGAGTTTTTCGGATCGTCGCAGCTATCGCAGTTCATGGATCAGACGAATCCGCTGTCGGAAATTACCCACAAGCGGCGCCTGTCGGCCCTTGGGCCGGGCGGGTTGTCGCGCGAACGCGCTGGGTTTGAAGTTCGCGACGTTCATCCGACGCACTACGGACGTATCTGCCCGATTGAAACGCCGGAGGGTCCGAACATTGGACTGATCTCGTCGTTGAGCTGCTTTGCGCGCATCAACGACTACGGATTCATCGAATCGCCGTACCGCAAGGTGAAGAACTCGCGCGTGGTGGACTACGTCATCGTCGTCAACGCCGGTGACAGCAGCTACAAAGTCAACGACTACGCCGAGAAGAGCGAGATGGAGAAGGTGAACGCCGATCTCAAAGAGCGGAAGAAGAAAGCGGTCGAAGTCGAGCCGTTCTCCTTCTATCTTTCCGCGTGGGAAGAAGATCGGCACACCATCGCGCAGGCCAACATCGAACTGGACGACAAGGGCCGCATCGCCGGCGAGCTGGTTAACGCTCGCAAGGCGGGCAACTTCGTGCTGGTGAATCGCGATGAAGTGGACTACGTCGACGTCAGCCCGAAGCAGCTCGTCTCAGTCGCCGCATCGCTGGTGCCCTTCCTCGAGCACGACGACGCGAACCGCGCACTGATGGGTGCGAACATGCAGCGTCAGTCGGTGCCGCTGCTGCGGGCTCAGGCTCCGATTGTGGGAACTGGCATGGAGGGCGTTACCGCGCGCGACTCGGGCGCGGTGGTGCTGGCTCGCCGCAACGGAATCATCGATTCGGTGGATTCCGAACGCATCATTGTTCGGGTCGAGGGCGAGCATCATCCGATGCAGCTTTCGCGCGAAGTGGGCAGCGACATTTATCAGCTCACCAAGTTCAAGCGCTCGAACCAGAACACCTGCATCAACCAGAAGCCGATCGTGAAGAAAGGCCAGCGGGTGGTGAAGGGGCAGGTCATTGCCGACGGTCCGTGCACGGACTTTGGCGAGTTGGCGCTGGGACGCAATGTTCTGGTCGCGTTCATGCCGTGGCGCGGCTACAACTTCGAAGACGCGATCCTGGTCTCGGAAAAGATGGTGAAGGAGGATTACTACACTTCCGTTCACATCGAAGAATTCGAACTCGAAGCTCGCGATACGAAGCTCGGTCCCGAGGAAGTGACGCGCGACATTCCCAACGTGAGTGAATCCACGCTGCGCAATCTGGACGAGGCGGGCGTGATCCGCATCGGCGCTGGCATCAAGCAGGGTGACATTATCGTCGGCAAAGTTACGCCGAAGGGTGAAACTCAGCTGACGCCGGAAGAGAAACTGCTGCGTGCGATCTTCGGTGAAAAGGCCGGCGACGTGCGCGACGCTTCGCTTTACTGCCCGCCTGGAATCGAAGGCATCGTGGTGGACGTGAAGATCTTCTCGCGCAAAGGCCAGGAGAAGGACGAACGTGCCAAGACGATTGAAGGCAATCAGATCGCGAAGCTCGAAAAGAACCTTTCGGACGAGATTCGGATTCTGACCGATGAGCGGCTGAAGCGCCTGGAAGGCCTGCTGGGCGGCAAGGAAGTGCAAGCCGATCTGCACGACGAGCGCACCAACAAGCGGTTGCTGACCAAAGACACGATTCTCGACCGCGACGCGATCGAGCGCATCTCGACTCGCAACCTGAAGCGCATCAAGTACGCCGACAAGGATCCGCGAGTGAACGAGCAAATCGACGAGATCGAGGAGATGACCTCGCGCCAGATCGATGTGCTCAAGAAGATCGTCAACGAAAAGAAAGACAAGCTGACCAAGGGCGATGAGCTGCCGCCGGGCGTGATCAAGCTGGTCAAGGTTTACATCGCCATGAAGCGCAAGCTGAGCGTCGGCGACAAGATGGCCGGACGCCACGGTAACAAGGGCGTGATCGCGCGCATTCTGCCGGAAGAGGACATGCCGTACCTCGAGGATGGAACGCCGGTCGAGATCGTCCTGAACCCGCTCGGCGTACCCAGCCGAATGAACGTGGGACAGATTCTTGAAACCCACCTGGGATGGGCGGGCCATGAACTGGGCCTGAAGATCGCGGAGTTGCTGAAACAGAATACCCGCGCGGAAGCGATCCGCCGCGATCTCAAAACTCTGTTCAAGGACACGGTGCTGGCCGACACAATCGCCGACATGAGTGAAGATGAGCTGGAAGCGGTGGCTCCGACACTTAAGAAGGGCGTGTTCATGGGATCGGCCGTATTCGACGGCGCCCGGGAAACGGAAATCAAGGCGTTGCTGACAAGCGCTGGCCTGCCCACGTCGGGCAAGACCATGTTGCGCGACGGCATGACAGGCGAGCAGTTTGAATTGCCGGTCACGGTCGGCTACATCTACATGTTGAAACTGTCGCATCTGGTGGACGACAAGATTCATGCGCGTTCCATCGGGCCGTACTCGCTGATCACGCAGCAACCGCTGGGTGGCAAGGCGCAGTTCGGAGGCCAGCGTTTCGGAGAAATGGAAGTGTGGGCTCTCGAAGCGTATGGCGCGGCGTTCATCTTGCAGGAATTGCTGACCGCGAAGTCGGACGATGTTTACGGACGCACCAAAATCTACGAGGCCATCGTCAAAGGCGAGGCCGCGATGGAGCCGGGCGTGCCGGAATCGTTCAACGTGCTGATTCGCGAATTGCAGGCGCTTTGCCTGGATGTCGAGTTGATCAAGGCCACGGAGAAGAAGCCGGTGGCGGTGGCAGCGGACTAGTTCTCGGTTCCCGGTTGCATTGCACTGATTGGGAACAAAACTGGTAGGCAGCGCGCAAGGTTTTTGGATGATTAGCCACCGCGGCATTCGCTCTCAACGCCGCGAGTGGCAGAGACTCAACCTGGTTTTCACTGAGAACCGGGAACTGAGAACTGAAGTCGAGGGCCGCTGGTGGACGCGTGAGATCCACAGGAAAGCGGAGGAACATGTTTCGTTCGAGCCCGTTCGATATGGCAAATCCCGTGGCTGATTTTGATGCCATTCGCATCAGCCTGGCGTCCCCGGAAAAGATCCGAAGCTGGTCGCATGGGGAAGTGACCAAGCCGGAAACCATCAACTACCGCACCTTCAAGCCGGAGCGCGATGGCTTGTTCTGCGCGCGTATTTTCGGCCCGGTTACCGACTGGGAATGTCTCTGCGGCAAATACAAGCGCATGAAGCATCGCGGAGTGATCTGCGACAAGTGCGGCGTGGAAGTCACGCTGTCCAAAGTCCGCCGCGAGCGCCTGGGGCACATCGAGCTGGCGTCGCCCTGTTCGCACGTATGGTTCTTCAAGGGACTGCCGAGCCGCATCGGGCATCTGCTCGACATTTCTTTGCGCGACCTAGAAGCAATTCTGTACTTCGAGGCGTACGTGGTCGTCGATCCGGGCGACTCTCCGGTGAAAGACCGCGAGGTGATCAAGGACGAAGCGAAGTACCGCGAACTTGACCAGCAGTATCGCCCGGCCGGCTTCAAAGCCATGATGGGCGCGGAAGCGATCAAGGAACTTCTGAAGCGCATTGAGGTCGATTCACTCTCCGCCGAACTGCGCGAGAAGATGAAACACGAAACCTCGCTGCAGAAGCGCTTGAAGTATGCCAAGCGCCTGAAAGTGGTCGAGGCCTTCCGCCGGAGCGGCAATAAGCCGCAGTGGATGATCCTGGATGTGCTGCCGGTGATTCCACCGGAGTTGCGTCCCCTGGTTCCACTGGATGGCGGACGCTTCGCCACCTCGGATCTGAATGATCTTTACCGCCGCGTCATCAACCGCAACAACCGGTTGAAGAAGCTGATGGACCTGCACGCTCCTGAGGTCATCGTGCGCAACGAAAAGCGCATGCTGCAGGAAGCGGTCGACGCTCTGTTCGATAACGGACGGCGTGGACGCGTTTTGCGTGGCGCTAACAACCGGCCGCTGAAGTCACTCTCCGACACGCTGAAGGGCAAGCAGGGACGCTTCCGCCAGAACCTGCTCGGCAAACGCGTGGACTACTCTGGACGTTCGGTGATCGTGGTTGGTCCCGAACTCAAGCTGCACCAGTGCGGTTTGCCGAAGAAGATGGCGCTCGAGTTGTTCAAGCCATTCATCTACCACCGGCTGGAACAGACAGGAAACTGCACCACCATCAAGCAGGCAAAAGAAATGGTGGAGCAGCAGGAGCCGATCGTCTGGGACATTCTGGAAGAGGTCATCAAAGACCATCCGGTCATGCTGAATCGCGCGCCTACGCTCCATCGCCTGGGTATCCAGGCGTTTGAGCCGGTGCTGGTGGAAGGCAAGGCAATCAAGATCCATCCGCTCGTTTGTACAGCGTTCAACGCCGACTTCGACGGCGACCAGATGGCTGTGCACATTCCGCTTTCGCCCGAAGCGCAGGTGGAAGCCAGCGTTCTGATGCTGTCCTCGCACAACATCCTGTCGCCGGCGTCAGGCCAGCCCATCACCGTGCCCACGCAGGACATGGTGCTCGGTCTCTATTATCTGACGAAAGCGAAACCGGGCGCGAAGGGCGAAGGCCGTTCTTTCGCGAATATCGACGAAGTCGTGATCGCGCTCGAAATGGGCGAGGTGGAAACGCTCACCCCGATTCGCCTGCGCTACACCGGCGAAGTCATCGACCTGACCCAAGCCTACGACGATCAGGACGTGAACCACACGGAGCCTGTGCACATCCGGCGCGAGTTCCTGAATACGACCGTCGGGCGCGCTATTTTGAACGACCATTTGCCCAAGACCGTGCCCGGGGTCAACGTGGCTATGCCGTACATCAACGGACTGCTCAAGAAGAAGGGCATTGGCCAGTTGGTCAATTACTGCTATCTGCGATTTGGCCTGGAAGTCACCGTCAAGATGCTCGACGAGATCAAGTCGCTCGGCTTCAAATATGCGACGCGCGCCGGATTGTCGATCGGCATCGATGACATGGTGATCCCGGACAACAAGAAGACGCTGGTGAAAGACGCCGACAAGCAGGTCATCGCGGTTCAGCAGCAATACCTCGACGGCGCCATCACCAACGGCGAACGCTACAACAAGGTCATCGAAATCTGGTCGGCCATCACGGAAAAAGTTGCCGATGAAATGTTTGGCCAGATGCAGAGACGCGATAAAGAAGGCCAGCTCAATCCGATTTACGTCATGGCCGATTCCGGCGCTCGCGGATCGAAACAGCAGATTCGTCAGCTTTCCGGAATGCGCGGACTGATGGCGAAACCGACGGGCGAGATTATCGAGACTCCGATCACGGCGAACTTCCGTGAAGGTTTGACGGTGCTCGAATACTTCATTTCGACGCACGGCGCGCGCAAGGGATTGGCCGATACCGCTCTGAAGACGGCCGACTCGGGTTACCTGACGCGCCGTCTGGTCGACGTCGCGCAAGACGTAATCATCAGCGAATACGACTGCGGCACCGTGGACGGAATCTTCGTCTCCGGCATCGTCGAAGCTGGTGAAATTATCGAACCGCTGCGCGACCGTATCGTCGGCCGCGTGTCGCTCGAGAAGATCAAGGATTACGAAGGCCAGGTAGTGGTCGACGTAAACCATGAGATCACCGAGGACCTGGCGGGCGCGATTCAGGCTGCCGGTATCGAGCGGGTCAAGATTCGCTCGGTGCTCACCTGCGAGTCGAAACGCGGCGTTTGCGTCATGTGCTACGGGCGCAATCTGGCTTCCGGACGCCTGGTCGAACTGGGCGAGGCGACCGGCGTGATCGCGGCGCAGTCCATCGGCGAACCTGGAACACAGCTCACCATGCGTACCTTCCACATTGGAGGCACGGCATCGCGAGTTTCGGAACAGTCGCGCCTCGATGCCAAGAGCAACGGCACCGTGCGCTTCATCAACCTGCAAACCGTGAAGTCGAAGACCGGCGATCTGGTAGTCATGAATCGCCAGGGCTCGATCGCAATCGTGGACGAAAAAGGCCGCGAACGCGAGCGCTATGCGGTCGTGTATGGCGCCAAGGTAAAGGTCACCGAAGGTGGTCCGGTTGCGCTCGGCGAGGCTTTGGTCGAGTGGGATCCGTACACCTTTGCGATCCTCACCGAAATCGGGGGCACGGCGCAGTTCAAGGACTTGCAGGAAGGCATTACGCTGAACGAGGAAGTGGATGAAGTCACCGGCCTGTCGCGTCACGTGGTAACGGATTCACCCGACGAGAAGCGCCAGCCCGCGATTGTGATCAAGGGCAAGGCGAGCAAGCGGTACCTGATGCCTTCCCACGCCCACCTCATGGTGCAGGACGGAGACACGGTGTTTCCGGGCGACGTGCTGGCCAAGATCCCGCGCGAAACAACCAAGACCAAGGACATCACGGGCGGTCTGCCGCGCGTGGTGGAATTGTTCGAGGCCCGCAAGCCGCGCGAGACCGCCGTCATCAGCGAAATCGATGGCGTGGTGCGCTTCGGCGAGGTCGCCAAGGGACAGCGGAAACTCTACGTCGCAGCCGACAACGGCACGGAAAAGGAATATTCCGTTCCGCGCGGCGTTCACATCAACGTGCAGGAAGGCGAGCGCGTCCGGGCGGGTGAACCGCTCATGGACGGGCCGCTCAATCCGCACGATATTCTGGCCGTGCTCGGCGAGAAGGAACTGCAGTCTTACCTGGTGAATGAAATCCAGGAAGTCTACCGCTTGCAGGGTGTGAACATTTCGGACAAGCACATCGAAGTGATCGTCCGCCAGATGATGCGCTGGGTGAAGGTTGAGGACGTAGGCGACACCCAATTCCTCCTCGAACAGCAAGTGGACAAATTCCGCTTCCACGAGGAGAACGAGCGTGCGATTGCGCAGGGTGGCAAACCAGCCACCGGGCGTCCGTTGCTGCTCGGTATCACCAAGGCGTCGCTCTCCACCGATTCGTTTATCTCCGCTGCCTCCTTCCAGGAGACCACGCGCGTGCTGACCGAAGCTTCCATTCAGGGAGCGGTCGATCATCTGCGCGGCCTGAAGGAGAACGTGATCGTGGGCCGCTTGATTCCCGCCGGCACCGGTATGGAATATTACCGGAACGTGCGCCTCTCCCCCGAAATGGAAGAGGCCGCCAGCAAGGTGCAGGAGGAAGTCTCGCAAGCCTACGAAGATGCCGAGCGCGCACTCGAGCTCATGCGGCACGAAGGCGAGACCGAAGAACTCGCCGCGGAGTAATCAGGCACGAATGCAAGACAGGGGCGACGCGAGTCGCCCCTCGTTTTTCTTGAGTAGTGTTTTTGAAGCCAATGTCTTTAGCACTGGAACGACAGAGCCTGACCGGGCAGTCTCAGAATGGCAGCGCCACGCCGGAGCCGACTCCTGGCGGACTGATCCTGGCCCCGGCACTGGGACGCTTCTGGCGATTGTTCCGCCTGTCGATCTGGCGCGCCTTCGAACACGACGCTTTTGGGACCGCCAAAGCCTCGGCCTATTCGTCCATCTTCACTTTTTTCCCGGCATTACTGGTGCTCGGCGCGGTTCTTGCCACCCTGCGCCGGGGCGAAGTGTATCTGCGCGAGATCTCCTACGCCTTGGGCACGATCTTGCCAGCGGGCAGCGCCACGGCACTTTCGTTCTTGAAGGGTACCGTGAACCGGCCGGTTGACCTGCTCATCTCGACTTCGCTGCTGACGGTCTGGAGCGCTTCCGGCGTGATCATCTCCTGGATGGATGGTTTTCGGCGCGCCTACCAGCTTCCCAAAACCTGGGGGTTAGTGCAGGAGCGCGTGATTGCGATTTCGCTGGTTTTGATGGCGGGCGTACCGATGACCTTCTCCACCGTTCTGGTTGCCTTCGGAAGCCGTATTGAAACGCGGATTTTGTTTCACATCGGGCATGAATTCGGACCCCTGATTCTGTTGTTGTGGGGTCTGATCCGCTGGGTCATCGCGGTCATGACCAGCATTGCCGTGATCCAGCTTATTTACCACAACGCTGTGCCCCGCACCCAACCCTGGCACTCCGTTTTGCCGGGTGCTGTTCTGGCCACCGCCATGTGGTTGATCTCCACTGCGCTGTTTGGATGGTATTTGCAGCACTATGTTGACTACAGCGTGATCTATGGTTCGCTGGGCGTGGGCATTGCGCTGCTGCTCTGGATGTACATCATCTCGCTGGTTGTGTTGATCGGCGCGGAATTCAACGCCATGCTTTTCCCGCGCTGTCTCACGAAAATTTCGCCTCCACGAATGAATACCGAAGGGCGCTGACTTGAAAGAACGCAAACTGGATCTGGTTGAAGGAAAGCTGCCGGCTCCCGCGCCGGTGCCGGAAGAGGCGGCCGAGCGTCTGCGCCGGGCAAAGATTGTCTGCACGATTGGCCCGGCTTGCGATTCCGAAGAATTGATCCGCGACCTGATGCGCCTGGGCATGGACGTTGCCCGCCTGAATTTCTCCCACGGCACCCACTCCGAACACGCCCGGCGAATCCAGCGGCTGCGCCGCGCCGCCCGTCAGCTGAAGCGGACCATCTGTATTCTTCAGGACCTTCAAGGTCCGAAGATTCGTACCGGGAGCCTCAAGGACGGAAAGCCCGTGCTACTGAAGTCCGGGTCCGTGCTGACCATCACGCCGCGCAAGGTGGTTGGGACCGCGGAAATAATTGCCACCGATTTTGCCGGCCTGGCGCGCGAAGTCGAGCCCGGCGCGCGGGTGCTCTTATCCGACGGCCGCATTGAACTCAGAGTGCGTTCGATTCGGGGCGAGGATGTGGAGTGCGAAGTCCTGAACGGAGGCACAGTCGGTGAGCATCAGGGGATCAATCTGCCAGGAACGGCGGTGAGGATTCCCGTGCTGACTGATAAAGACAAGCGGGACCTCCAGTTCGGGTTGGAGCAAGGAGTGGATGCGGTTGCACTGTCGTTCGTTCGTTCCGCCGACGACATCCGCACGGCGAAGAGCCTGATGCGCGGGTTTGGGAAGTCCGTGCCCATTATCGCCAAGCTGGAGAAGCCGCAGGCCATCGAGCGTCTGGAAGAGATTCTGGAAATAGCCAATGGGGTCATGGTTGCGCGTGGCGATCTGGGCGTGGAACTGCCGCCCGAGCGGGTCCCCATCATCCAGAAGCTGGTGATTCAGCGGGCGGGGGTGTGGCGCAAGCCGGTGATCACGGCAACCCAGATGCTCGAGTCCATGACCGAAAGCCCGCGGCCCACGCGGGCGGAGGTGAGCGACGTAGCCAACGCGATTTTTGACGGCACGGACGTGGTGATGCTCTCGGGAGAAACCGCCAGCGGCCGCTATCCGCGCGAGACCGTCGCCATGATGGCCCGCATCATTCTGGAGGCGGAGGCTAGTATCGCGCAGCTGCCGCCGGCGCCTCGTCGTCGCCGTGAAGATCATCGTTATTCGGTCGCCGAAACCATCTGCGAATCCATCGCACACGCCGCCGAAGATCTGCCCATGCGTGCGATCGCCGTCTTTACGGAAAGCGGCAACACGGCGCGCATGCTATCGAAACATCGTCCGAAGGTTTGTATCTATGCTTTCAGTCGCAAGCCGGAAGTCTGCAACCGTATGAATGCGCTGTGGGGCGTACATCCGGTGCACAAAAGGGAGTGGGAATCGGCCGAGGCGATGCTCAGGACGGCGGAAAAGGAACTGCTGCCGAGAGGACTTCTCCACGCCGGGGACGTGCTCGGCCTGGTGGCAGGAACACAGCTAACCTCGGGGGCCACGAACTTCATGCGGTTGCACACGGTGGGGGAAAGTAATCGGGCGCTCAAGAAGAGGCGACGGAAGAAATAGCGGGTCCGGAATGGAATCAACCATCTCGTTTTCCGATCGCTCGCTCGATCCAGCTGTCCGCGGTTTTCTGCACTCGCCCGCGACTCCCAGCGGCGATGCCCTGATCCTGACGCACGGCGCGGGTTCGGATTGCACGGCTCCTTTGCTGATCGCGCTGAGCGAGATTTTTGCCGGACACGGGTTTGTCGTTCTGCGCTGCGATCTGCCCTTCCGGCAGGAGCGGCGAACCGGGCCGCCGTTTCCGGGCAATGCGGAACGCGATCGCGCGGGACTCAGCAATGCGGTTGCTGTTTTGCGTAAGGATGGGGCGGGCCGAATCTTCCTTGGCGGCCACTCCTATGGTGGACGCCAGGCGACGATGCTCTGCGCCGCTGAAGGAAAGTTAATCAAACCGGACCGGGTCTCGGGCCTGCTGTTACTTTCCTACCCTTTGCATCCGCCGCGCAAACCGGAGCAACTCCGCGTTCAACATCTGCCCAATCTGCGCACGCCGAGCCTGTTCGTTCACGGAACGCGCGATCCTTTCGGGAGCATTGACGAGATGACGAAGGCTGTGCGACTGGTTCCCGCCACAACCGAGTTGATGACCGTGGAAGGTGCGGGTCACGACTTGGGGTTCAAAGGGAAAGCGCAGGTGCCGGGACTTCCTCAACTCATCTTTGACAGATTTGAAGAAGTTTTCGGCTGAGTAGTTAGAATACGTTGCCGTATCTTACTAAGTCCAGTAAGTAAACATGTCAAACACTTACTGCCAGTCATGCTTTTTGTATCGTCCAACTTCTGTTATAACTCAGGACGTCAACCAGTTATCCTAATTCACCCAGCCTGATTTCGATCCGCCGTTCGGTTTGTCGTCGTCGTCGGGAGGGATGTAGTTTCCGTGCTCGTCGAAGGTGACCTTACGGTCGCGATCTCTCATGTAGACTTCAAATTTTCTCGCCGCGCGCCGCCGCTTCCAGCGGTAGTACGAGTTGCGCACGCCGAAATAATGCTCGGACGCGGCATGGCTCACGCCGCGCGAAGGCATGAACTTCACCCACAGAAAGCCGGAGAGCAATCCGCCCAGATGGGCAAAGACGGCGACTCCGTTTGCCGGCTCAAAAACCGCGATGATCGCAACCACAACCCAGATGCCGACCAGATACTTGGCCTTGATTCTGAAGGGCAGCGGAAACAGAAACATTTCCTGATCGGCGTAGATAATCCCAAAGGCCATGAGCAGTCCAAAGATTCCGCCCGACGCGCCCACCGTTCCGATTGCCGGATTGGCCCCAAGAAAATGAGTGTAGGAAACAGCAATCACCACCAGAGCGGCACCCACGACGCAAAACGTATAGCATTCGATGAATCGTCGCGGTCCCCACTCGCGCTCGAGGTATGCGCCAATAAACCAGAGGGTGAGCATGTTGAAAAAAATGTGGCTGAGGCCGTCGTGCGCCAGGGAATACGTGACCAACTGCCAGATCTGCCCGTGCAGCACATCGACAGGCACCAAAGCAAACCAGTCCTCGGTGCGGCGAAAGTCGATGTGGAATATCCGATCGAGGACAAGTTGGGCAAGAAAGATTCCCGTGCAGGTCAGGATGATGCGTTTCACCCATCCTGCAAATGGAGGGAAGCTGAACGAGATGGTTTGTCCGCGACTCACGATTCTTTATTCCTATCTTTCCGGCTCGGGCACAACCGGCAGACTGCGATGCCCTGCCGCATCGACCGCGCGCACAGCGAATATCATATTATCCTTCGAAACCTTCAGGGTTGCACGCGTAGCGCCACTCATCGTTTGGACGTACTCCCAATCGGCCGAGTTGGTCGAGCGCCAGACCACTTCATCGGCGGTCGAGCCGAAGGAAGGATCCCAGGTCAAAGTCGTGTCGTTGTCGAGGTTCTTGGTCTGCATTTTTACATTTGCGGGCGGGGCTGGACCCGCCGCCAGCGAGGCCAGGGTTGCTGCGTTCAGCCGCGCTACATGCCCCACATACTCGAAGTCAACGAACTTCGGCAGGTCTCCATATTCGACGCCGTTGACGTCATCTTTACGAGGAGTTTGATGTTGATGGTTGAAGTCTTCCCGGAATTCGGTGAAGCGTACGGCAGTGAAGCCCTGCTGATTGAAGGCGTAGTGGTCGCCTCCGCGTAGAAAGCGGTCGAGGCGGAAGATGAGAACCGGCTTGACTCCGGCATCGTAGGAGCGCCCGACGTCGGCGATGTAGCGGGCAAGCTCGCGCGAAGGCGAGTCATTCTCCCCGCCGAGCATTCGGATGCGCTTGATCTCAACGTCGCTGGCGACCGCTGGAAGGCCTTCAGAAAACACGCGCACCAGGCTCGCATCCTGTCCCGGACCGATGTTGCCTCCGACGATGTCGTTGTTCAAAACGGCTTCTATTTTCCAACCCTGCTGCTTGGCCATCTGGGCGAAGTGCTTGCTGCCGTTCAGACCCTGCTCTTCTCCGGCGACCGTCAGAAAAATAATCGTTGCCGGGAACTTAAGTTTGCCGGCAGCTTTGCTCAAAACGCGGGCGCATTCCAGGCTCACCGCCGTGCCGCTGCCGTCGTCATTCGCTCCCGGCGCGGGATCGGTTCCGTTCAGCGTATCGCTGTTGCGCGAGTCATAGTGGCCGGTTACGAGCACGATGCGATCCGATTGTTTCGGGTCTGCCCCGTGCAGCACCGCATAAACATTCGTGATTTCGGTCGGCTTCGGAATGCGCTCGGCGGGCTGCTCGGTGAAAGTATCGGTTTTTACCTCGAGGCAGCCGCCGCATTCTTTGGAGTAACGCTCAAACTCGGCCTTGATCCACTCCCGCGCCGCTCCGATTCCTTTGCCCGCTTTGATCGATTCTTCGTCCTGCGCGGAAATGGTGGACCGGTTCTCGAAGCTGACCAGCTTCTCGATCGTCTGGCGGATGTGGTCCGTCGAAACCTGCCGGATGGTTTCCGCGATATGCGCGTCGGTGTGCCGGTCGGACGCCAGGCGCGGCGGCTCCAGCGCCACTTCCTGCGCCCGGCACAGACTGCCGAAAGCGCCCAAAGACAGGGCAGCGGTCAAGACTGCTACCATACTTGTGGAGACGAAACCCAAACCGGCAGACTGGGACATGGAAGAATTTTGTAGGTAAGCCACTTGACCTTTTCCTCTCGAAGAAACTAAATATAACAGGGTATCTGAACGTGGAGGAGATCATGGTGTACTGTCCTGAATGCGAGACGGATCTCGACATCGACGAGGATGAAGTCGATGAAGGCGCGGTCGTCTCGTGCCCGGAGTGCGGCACGGACTTCGAGGTGGTTACGGTGAATCCCGTTGAGCTGAAGGTGGTAGGCGAGGACGAGATTGAAGAAGACGAAGAAGAAGAAGACGTCGTCAAGGAAGAGTCAGAGGACGAGGATTCCTGAAGAATTTCGCACATGTTCGGGCGTTCCGGCGCCTGGCTCGGATGGCTGCGTCGGTCGTGCTCTTGGTCACGCTCATGGCGACTCTGCTTGCCCCGGCGAGCGCACTGGGTAGCGAGCGCGAGAAGCCGAAACCTTACGCTCTAATCTTCGGAACGGTTTGGGACCCCGACGGGCACCCACTCTACGCGGTCACAGTAAAGATCCGGCGGGCGGACGAGAAAAAAGCCCGCTGGGAGCTTTATTCCAACCACACCGGTGAGTTTGCGCAGCGAGTGCCCGCGGGCAAAGCCGACTACATCGTTTGGGCGGACGTGAAGGGCTACAAGCTGCCTTCCGGCAAAAAGTTGAAGCCAGGCTCAGAAGTAACCGTGCATATCGACGATGACGAGCGTTCTGACATCGGTCTTCATTTAGACTGGTAGGGCCGAATTGGCGGCACTGGGAAATTCATGAAGAATGCGCGGGGCAAGAGTGCAATGGTCGGGGCTTCACGGCGGATTCTGCTGCCGCTGGTTATGCTGTCGGCGACGGTTTTTTATACATACGTGTACATGCCGACATCGGTGCTGGCGGCGCCAGCGCAGTTGTTTGGCCGCGATCCGAAGAAGGAAGATAAGACTCGCCTGCTCACGGGCAAGGTGCTGGACGGCGGGGACAATCCTTTACCGAACGCGGTGGTGTACCTGACCAACACTCACACCCGCTCGGTGAAAACCTACATTGTCAGCCAGGACGGCGCCTACCGTTTCCCGGCGCTTGAGCCGAGCATCGATTACGAAGTGTATGCGCAGTACAACAACCGCAAGAGCGGCACCAAGACGGTCAGCCAGTTTGACGATCGTTCCCAGGTTTACATCAGTTTGAAAATCGACACCAAAGCCGAGACCAAGTAAGCCCTTTGGCTTTTGTCTGGCGACCACCCGGCGGTAACTTGTCGGTTCCCAACCCCTCCGCTACATTCGAAGTGTTTCACGCGAAAACGCTCATGCCGTTTCTTACCACTGCCGCGTTCGTTCTGTTGTTCACGGGCACCGTGATATATGCGGTCATCGTGTACAACGGACTGGTGCGTCTGCAGAACGAAATCGCCCGTGCCTGGGCCAATATCGACGTTTTGCTGAAGCAGCGCCACGACGAGGTTCCCAATCTGGTGGCGAGCGTCAAGGGCTACATGGACCACGAGCGACAGACGCTGGAGGCGGTGACCGAGGCGCGTGCGGCTTCGATGAACGCAGCCAGCATTCCGCAGAAGGCTCAGGCTGACGTGCTGATGACGGGCGCTCTGCGATCTTTCTTTGCGGTGTCGGAGCGCTATCCGCAGCTCAAGGCCGACCAGAATTTTCTGGCGCTGCAGAGTCGGATCTCCGAACTGGAAGAGCGAATCGCCGACCGCCGCGAGTTTTTCAACGACGACGTCAACACCTACAACACGCGTATCGCACAGCTTCCCGAAGTCTTTATGGCGCGGCTGATGAAACTGCAGCCGCGGCAGATGTTCCGGGTGAACGAGCAGGAGCGGCAGCCGGTGGAAGTAAAGCCCTTACTGGCTCGGGGACAAGGCACCGCTTAGCCGCTCAGAGTTTCCGGGCTCTTTGTTCCGGCCTCTTCCTTCCGGGCTCTTCGAAGCCCTCCCGCAAGGACGCAACCTTCCGAAAGTCGTACAATTCCTCTCCGGTACAGTTGACGTGAAACCCAACTACGGAGTGTTCGCCTATGAGGGAAAGAGCCGCTGTTACTCTGCTGACGCTGAGTTGGTTTGTGTTGGCTGCTGTCGCCAGTCCCCATCTCTGGGCGAGTGCGACGCAGAATGGCGTGTTTGAGAATCACGGCGATATAGGCAGCGTTCTCCATCCCGGAACTCTGGAGTACGACCCTGCTCACGGAACTTACACAGTCAGCGGCAGCGGCGTGAACATGTGGTCGACGGCCGACGCGTTCCACTTCGTCTGGAAGAAAGTTAGTGGCGATGTCAGTCTGGCCGCAGACATCTCGTTTGTGGGCAAGGCTGGAAACGAACATCGCAAGGCCGTGCTGATCGTTCGCCAGAGCCTGGACGCGGATTCTGTTTATGCCGACGTGGCGCTTCACGGAAATGACCTGACGGCGCTGCAATACCGCGATGAAAAAGGAGCCATGACCCACGAGGTCATTGCGAATGAGATTCAGGCGAACATCGCCTCGCCCAGGCGTTTGCGTATCGAAAAGCGCGGCAATTTCGTTTATTTGTTTCTGGGAGACGGGGGTAAGGAGCTGCACTACTCTTACTCTGGCGCTTCGATGCGGGTTCCGCTCGAGGGGACTTACTATGTTGGGATTGGCGTCTGCTCGCACGATAAGGATGTAGTGGAGAAGGCGATATTCGCAAACGTCGATCTGGCGGAAAACCTGGCGCCGGTGGAGAAGACGACGCTCTACAGCACGCTGGAAAGAGTCAGCATCGCCTCGACCGACCGGAGTGTGGTCTACGTAGCACCGGAGCGGTTTGAAGCTCCCAACTGGACGCGCGATGGAGCGTGGTTTCTTTTCAATAGCAAAGGCCGCATCTACCGGCTGCCGGTGGCCGGAGGAGAGCCGGCGCTGATCGACACCGGATTCGCCAACCGATGCAACAACGATCACGGGATCTCGCCGGACCAAACCTCGCTGGCCATCAGCGATCAGTCGCAGGAAGACAACCGGTCGATCGTTTACATCGTTCCGATCGGGGGAGGAGTGCCGCGGCGCATCACCGCGAAATCCCCGTCGTACTGGCACGGCTGGTCGCCCGACGGCAAGACGCTGGCGTTTGTGGGGCAGCGCAACGACGACTTCGATATCTACACGATTCCGGTGACGGGTGGCGATGAAACGCGCCTGACGACAGCCAAGGGACTGGATGACGGTCCGGAGTATTCGCCGGACGGGAAATACATTTACTTCAATTCTGAACGCACTGGGCACATGCAGATTTGGCGTATGAGGGCTGATGGGAGTGAACAGGAACAAGTCACTGTTGATGACTGGAACAACTGGTTTCCTCACATCTCGCCGGACGGGGCGTGGATGGTTTTTCTATCCTACGAGGCGGATGTGAAGGGGCATCCGGAGAACAAGAATGTGATGCTGCGGATTATGTCATTGAGTGACGACAAAGTGAGCGGCCACAGAGTCAGCATACTGGCGACTTTATTTGGAGGCCAAGGCACAATCAATGTGCCCTCCTGGTCGCCGGACGGCAAAGAGCTTGCCTTCGTCAGCTATGCGCTGGTGCCGAACCAGAGTGTTGGCCAGAAATGACCGTTTGGTGTGATGGTGCCTCGCGGGACGGGGCGAAGACCCGTCCCCACACGAGCCAGGGAAAATACTCGGGAAAGCCGGGTCCCGCGCGGATGGACGGGCGAGGCGCCCGTCGCTCCACCAGATAACCTCATTAGTTGCTGTCGCCGCCGGCGCGCTTCCACGAGATCAAGTCGCCGATGGTGGTGCTGGTTGAGGACGAGGATGACGGGTGCTTGTAGGACTCGACTTCCTGGCGCGAGGCTTCTTCACCGACCGCCTTGATGCTCAGGCCGACTTTTTTCTCTTCCTGATTCATCTTGATGATCTTGAAGTCGAACTCGCTGCCCGGCTCCAGATGCATCGGCTGTCCGTTGGCATCGATGGCTTCTGAGTTGTGACACAGACCTTCGATGCCTTCGGCAATCTCTACAAATGCACCGAAGTTGGCCACGCGCAGGACCTTGCCGTGCACGATATCGCCGATGCGGTGCTGCGCGAAGAACGAATCCCAAACGTCGGGTTGCATCTGCTTCACGCCGAGTGAAAGACGGCGCTTGTCCGGTTCAATGGCGAGAATGACGGCCTTCACCTTGTCGCCCTTCTTCAACACTTCGGAAGGATGCTTGACGCGCGTGGTCCAGCTCAGGTTGCTGACATGCACCAGGCCGTCGATTCCGTCTTCGATTTCAATGAAAGCGCCAAACTCGGTCAGATTGCGCACACGGCCTTCGACCGTCGCTCCCACCGGATATTTGTCGTGGAGTGTATCCCAGGGGTTGGACGCTAGTTGGCGCATGCCGAGGGAAATCCGGCGTTCGGTCGGGTTCACGCTCAGGACAACGCAATCCACCTCGTCGCCGACGTTGACCAGCTTCGACGGATGCTTCATCCGCTTCGACCAGGTCATTTCGCTCACGTGGACGAGGCCTTCGATGCCCTGTTCGAGTTCGACGAACGCTCCGTAATCGGTGACGCTGATCACACGTCCGTGGACGTGCGCGCCGACGGGATAGCGGTGTTCCGCATCGAGCCACGGATCCGGCGTGAGTTGCTTGAAGCCGAGCGAAACGCGTTGTTTTTCTTTGTCGTACTTTAGAACCTTTACCTGAATCTGATCGCCGACGTTCACCAGATCGCGCGGGTGCGTCAGACGTCCCCACGACATGTCGGTGATATGGAGCAGGCCGTCAATTCCGCCCATATCCACAAAAGCCCCGTACTCGGTCAGGTTCTTGACGATGCCAGTGAGTACGCTGCCTTCTTCCAAATGCTCCAGCGTTTTGCCGCGCTTTTCCGCCTGCTCGCCTTCGAGAAGCTGCTTTCGCGAGACCACGATGTTGCCGCGCTTTTTGTTGAGCTTGATGATGGCGACTTCCATGGTCTGGCCCTTCATACCATCCAGATTCCGGATGGGACGCAGGTCCACTTGCGAGCCGGGCAGGAAAGCGCGCGCGCCCTGAATGTCGAGGGTCAGGCCGCCCTTGATGCGTTCCACGACGACACCCTGGATGGGCTTCTTTTCGTTGTAAGCGCGCTCAATCTCATCCCACGATCGCAGCCGCTGCGCCTTCAGGTGCGAGAGGTTGACGTAACCCTCTTCGGTTTCACCTTTGTCCCGCATCACGTCGATCTCGTCGCCGGGCTGGAACTTGGGCTTGCCGTCGTGATCGAGAGCCTCCGCGATCGGCACCATGCCTTCGGACTTCGCGCCGATATCGACGACCACGTGGGTCGCGGTCAGTTTCACCACGCGGCCTTTGATTACGTGGTCGTCGCCAACGGATTCCTCGGTTTCGGTCTCGAAGCTATGCAGCGCGGCGGCGAAATCATCGCTGCCGGCCGCGGCATTCTCGGGGCCCGAATTTTCAGGAGCGCCGTTCTCACGATTGTCGTTTTCGGGACGGTCGTTTCCGTGAGTGTCGTTGGCGGAAGCGATCGGTTCCGCAGCGGAAGGTTGTGCGTGCTCGGGAGCGTCTAGTACGGCCGAGCCGCCGGTGTGGGTGTCGTTTGCAGGTGTCATGGTTTCAAGACTGGAGTCAAGGTTTCGGGCGGTGCTGTCGTCGAACAAGTTCATAGCCTCTGTGTCGACGCGTGTTCGTGCGCGACTAAACGGGACGTGGTCGAGCGGACTGCTGGCGTGGTCATTAGGTTACGTTGAGGTCGACCTGGCGGACGACCCTGGGACAATTCCAGCTGGTTCGAAACCGCGTCCAATAAGGGACTCCTCGACTATAGCAACCGTTTTGGAACAGTGTCAAACGCGAAAAGGGCCGACTCGTACCACGGATGTCCCTATTCTGTCCACAACGGAAATCTCCCCGTTTCTGCCGGTCTTAGGGGTTAAGATCTGCGGTTGAGATCTGGGGCGAACAATCGCGGTGAAGATCTATCGGCTGTATTGATTCCGTTTCTTGTCTTCGTGGCGTTCGATGCCGAGCCGGATGAGGCGGTCAATCAACTCGGGATAGGAGACGCCCGATGCCGCCCACATCTTCGGATACATGCTGATGGCGGTGAAGCCGGGCATGGTGTTGATCTCGTTGACGAAAATCCGCCTCGACTTTTTACGCGACCCAGGCTCCATCAGAAAATCGACTCGTGCCAGGCCCGTGCAATCGACCGCTTGAAACGCGGCGATCGCCAGCCTCTGCACCGTTTTCATCTCAGCTTTCGTGATCTTCGCGGGGATCACCGCTTCGGAGCCTTCCACCAGATACTTGGCGTCATAGTCGTAGAATTCCTTGCAGGGAATGATTTCTCCCGCAACCGACGCTTTGGGATCGTCGTTGCCAAGTACCGCGCACTCGATTTCGCGGGCTTTGTTCCTTTTTCCGCCGACGCCTTCTTCAATCACGATTTTGCGGTCGAACTTTGCCGCCTCGGCGATGGCTGGACCGAGTTCGTTCCGATCGTGCGCCTTTGAAATTCCCACCGACGACCCGAGGTTCGCGGGCTTCACGAAAACGGGATACTTCAGTTTGTTCTCCACCAGTTTTTGCACTTTTTTCGGCTCGCGCTCGAATTGGCTGCGCAACACGGTCACGTGTTTCACGATGGGCAATCCCGACGCGCGGAACAAAGACTTCATGACATCTTTATCCATGCCTGCGGAAGAACCGAGAACGCCTGCACCGACATAGGCCATGTCGGCCAGTTCGAGAAGACCCTGAATCGTTCCGTCTTCGCCGAAGGTCCCGTGCAACACGGGGAAGATGACGTCGACATTAATGGCGCGGTCGGAGGCGCGACGCAGGTTGGCCTCGGTCTGGAACGGCGTAAGTCCAGCTTCGCGCCGTGCCGGTTCGGGAGGCACGACCACCGACTCTCCCGTTGCCAGCACGGCCGCGCCCGGAGTCGTCTCCGGATCACCCGCGCGTAGACGCTTCTCCGAACCACTTTTGTCGGCCTGTTTCTCTCCGCGCAGCAGTCTCTCGGCGTGCTCCGCCGTGAGCCAGCGGCCGTCTTTCGTGATGCCGATGGGAACCACTTCATATTTCGTTTTATCAATTGCATTCAGAACGGACGCGGCCGAAAGCAACGACACTTCATGCTCACCACTGCGTCCGCCAAAGAGGATGCCAACCCGAAGCTTTGCCATAACCTTTCAGTCTGGCTCCGCGCCTGTTTCTCGTCAATCCCAGGCTTGGTTCCGAGAGTCGCACACCCTTGCACCACGGAGGGCGCAGAGGAACACGGAGGAAATCGAACTTAATTGATTTCCTCCGTGCACCAAGCGAAGTGGTCGGGTCGAACAGTTCGTTCGCGGTTACTGCACTGTGAGGCTAATCGTGGTCATCTGCGTCAGAGCTCCCGATTGCGCGGTGATAACAATGGATGCTGGCGCGGTCATTTGAGTGGCGCTCGAACTGCCGCATCCCGTCGAGACGAGCAGCGTTCCCGCGATCAGCAGACTGGCGAACCCGCCCAGCAACAGCGAGAACAATCGCCGGCGATTCGTGCCCGCTCCGGCAAAGAAGCAGCCGAATACGCCGAGTCCGGTGAGGGCCATGCCCATCAGCTTGGACAGAGCATAAGGGTTGCCGCCCGTGGGAGCGGCAGCGGTCGCGGTCAGCGTGGTGGTCACCGCGCCGCCAGCGGGGGTCACCGAAGTTGGATTGAAGGTACAGGTGATCCCGGTCGGAGCTGCGCACGCAAAGGTCACCGGGCTGGCAAAGCCGTTGGCCGGGGTAACTGTGAGGGTGAAGTTCGTCGACCCACCGGCGGCGATGGTACCGGATGGTGCCGAAGAAGTGAGCGAGAAGGTCTGGGTTCCTTGAGTGGCGGCTGCCAGCGAGCCGAACAAACCGTGGCCTCCGTCGGCAAAACCGGCCGTGAAGTAGAGCGTGTCAGGATCGCCGGTACCGCCGGCGCCGAAAACCAGTGCCCAGAGCGCTCCGTTCGAAATCACAGTGCCGGTCGCATCCTGGAGTTGGGCAACGAAGTTTCCGTTGGCGTCGAAGGCGTTGATGGTGCCGTCGCCAAAGTTGCCGATGAGGATGTCGTTGCTGAACATGCCGAAGTTGGCGGAAGCTTGCGCCACTCCCCACGGCGCGTTCAATGTGCCGGTGGAAGCGAAGCGGTTCACGAAGTTTCCATTCTGGTCGAATACGCTGACGTAACCAAGACCGTCGCCGGTGGTCTCCCCGTTCTTGGCGGCATTCTGCTGGGCGTAAGTCACGAACACCTGGCTGCCGATCGGTTGAATTCCAAACGGAGCGTAACCGGCGGGCAGCGTCGGATCGGTGAACGATCCGGCGAGGGTGGTGAGCTTATAGCTGCTGTCGTAGACCTCAACCTGTCCGCTAAAGAGGTTGGTGGCCAGCAGGAACGATCCCGTGGCATTGGTGATCATCGCCAGTCCCGTGTAAATGGCGCCGGTCGACGCGTTATTGACAAGAAGAACCGCGCTGCTCCCGCTGTACCAGCCGGAGATGGTTCCGTCCAGGGTGTCGAAAAGAAACTGACCGGGAGCGCCGTTGACGAGGAAGCCGCTGGTGGAGGTGTTGGCGACGGTGCCGGTGGGCTTCGCGGGCGAAGTGTCGCCGGGAGGCACGGGAATGGTCACGGGAGAAAGCTCGGTAACGCCATTGGCGCCGTAAATGGTCGAGAAGCCGCTTTTGTTGTCGGCGATCCAGAAAGGTCCACCGGGAGCGAAGGAAATTCCCCAGGGATTGATGAGATCGGGGTCGGTGTTGTTGGCCACACCGGCCATGTCGGAAACCAGATTCGTCTGTTGATAGGAATTGGTTTGCGCCGCAGCGGTGATGACTCCGAACGAAAGAACCATGCTCAGAAGAACTGGGGAAAGGGATTTGCCCGTCAGAAATTTGTCTTTGAATGTTTTGCGTTTCACGCTTGCCTCCAGATTTTTCGTGTTACTGAGGGCAGCTTACGAAACCGGCTGAGAAGTGTTGTCAGGTCAGCGTAAACAAGTGGTCAATAGATCGTAAGTCGTCGCGGGCCCGGCGGTTCCGGCTGGGCGAAATTCGGAGGAGTCAACCCTGCGACAGCGCGCGTCAACGATCTATTTCAAGATGAGGATTGTAAATTTGGAGCAGATTGCTTGACACCGTGGTGAAACGGGTGTGAAATTGTCGGGACTTCGAAGGCCGGTGCCGACTCTCCCCCATGGCACTCGGACCAGGAAGCTCTCGTCGAAGAAGCCCACGAGCGAGATTGAGGACTGGACACTGAAGGCCGGACGAAGATGTCTGGATGTGCGTGTTTCCCGCTGGTGGAGTTATCAGGAAAGAGCTTCGTATCTACAGGAGTGGCTATGAATTTGAGCAATGCAGTTAAGAAGGTCCTGCCGAAATGGTCCGTATTGCTGGTTCTTCTCATCGTAACCGCAGTTGCCTGGGCCAACGCTGGGCCCCCAAAGGCATCAGCGCCGGCGAAATCCGCCCCGGCTGCGAGGCCGGCGAGCAAGCCGGCGAGCGCCCCGAAAGCATCAGCACCAGCGTCGCACTCGGCCGGCGCGGCGAATCGCGGACCGGGCGCCGCCGCCAGCCACCCAGCGACGACCGGGCACACGCCGGCAGCGGGTGGACACACGGCGACGACCGGGCACACAGCAGCAGCCGGTGGGCACACGGCGACGA
>Ga0070761_10000459_pt1 | contig 26497 bp, 23 predicted proteins | sample HubBroMetageREF1_FD_66724 | JGI IMG/M metagenome (GOLD analysis project Ga0070761, IMG submission 66724) | Reference soil microbial communities from the Hubbard Brook experimental Forest, New Hampshire, USA - Hubbard Brook CCASE Soil... | ecosystem: Environmental > Terrestrial > Soil >... | reverse complement strand
CGAATCAAGAATCAGCAGAAATGTTCGCAGCGTTTTCCTAAACTTTTCTGAGTACCGCGAAGTGCCCCAGCTTTCTCTCGCGAAATCCCAGCCGCCGGTAAATCTCGACTGCACGCGCATTATCTTGTCGAACGTGCAGAAACGGCGTCTCCCCGCGTTCCCGAATGCGCCTGATCACATCCGACATGAGCAACCGGGCATAGCCCTTGCCCGCGTGCTCCGGATGCGTACAGACCGCGCTGACCTCTGTGTAGCCCGGAACTTTCAGCCGCTCACCCGCCATGGCAACCAACTTTCCCTCCGATCGCATTCCCAGGTACGTGCCCAGTTCGTGCGTGCGGCTGCCAAAAGGCCCAGGCTTGGTCAGGGCAGTCAGTTCAATCATTTCCTTCGAGTCCCGCTGGCCCAGCTCCAGAAGTTCCGGGACCCGGATTTCCGGGCTGGTATTTTCCCGACGAGCGTCCTGTAAGGTATGGGGCAACATGTCGTTGTCGGCCACCATTTGCAGCAGGGGCGCACCCACAACGAAAGTCCAGCCGCTCCGCGATTCGTAGGGCTCGTCCAGGAACAGACCTACTGTGCCACCCGGCTCAACCAGCCCAGCCAAAGACGCGTAGCCCCTCGGGCCATCTTCACGGAATGCACCCAAGGGGCCTACCTCTGGCACAAAGCGCCGCGCCTCATCGGAGCTCTCGGCAAACTGTGCATCCCGAGTGGTCAGTGCCTGCCAGATCACATTGTCGAGTGGGTGCATGAATGCTTTGCGGCGTGTCCTCAACTTGGATACGAATCGGGGTTCGAAGACACAGTAAATTCGCAGTAAGGGATTCGCTATCCGAATCTTGCGAGGGAGCTGCACGACCGATGTGGCGACATTCGCCCTTCGACTGTCCGGCCAGAGCGAAGCTCGGTCGCATCGAGGCGCCGACGCGAACTTCCGAACCGCCCTATTCCTTCAAATCCACGTGCTGCACGTCCTCGATCGGATGCCCCAAAAAGCGTTCTCCCAGCCGCCGGAACTTCTCCACCGAATCCGTGGCAAAGAACCTGAGCCGGGAGCGCGCGCGTCGTTCTTCGGCGTCTGCAGCCGTGGGCACGAGTTTGCGCAGCCGCGAAGCCACCTCCCGCGCCGTAGATTCCGCCGAATCCACAATGCCGACGTGGTCCGGAGTCACGCGGTCGAGCAGCGGCTTGAGTAGCGGATAATGCGTGCAGCCCAGAACCAGCGTATCGGCATCGCCGAACCCGTCCGCGAAAGCCTCCGCGAGATAAATCCGGGCGACCTGCTCGGTGACAGGGTGCTCCACCCATCCCTCTTCGACCAGCGGAACCAGAAGCGGGCAGGCTTTCTCCCGCGCGCGCAGGCCGCGAGCTTCGAGCGCCTTGCGGTAAGCGTGGCTGCTGACAGTGGCTTCGGTTCCTATGACGACAATCTTCTGATTCTTGCTGGCCGCAGCGGCGGCACCAGCCCCCGGCTCAATCACCCCCACCACGGGAACATGGGCGGCCGCCGTAATGCGATCCAGCGCCAGTGCCGTCGCCGTATTGCAAGCGATGACCAGCATCTGAGCGCCCTGAGATTCAAGATAATGCGCGGCTTCCACGGCGTAGCGGGCTACAGTCTCAACCGATTTCGAGCCGTAAGGCAGCCGCGCCGTATCGCCGAAGTAGGCATAATCCGCGCCCGGGATGAGTTCAAGTAAAGCTTTAAGGACGGTGAGCCCGCCAAAGCCGGAATCAAATACGCCGATGGTGGGGCGGCGGGTAGTGCCGGCATCTCGCCGGCCGTCGCAATCCTCAGCCCTCATTCATCTCGTCCTGAGAGAACTTGCGACCTGAGCCTACGGTTTCTCTTAGCTTCGCGATCGTATCGCTTCCGCAGCACGGCCCCGGCGGAATCGGCGCGCCATGCGGGCAAGTTCGCGGATGCCCTAGAAATGCGCAGATCTTGTCCGTCGCTTCCGGCGAAAGGATGTGCTCGAACTTGCAGGCCTGCTGCTCGATTTCCGACTCGCTATCCATCGCCAGACTGTCAGTAAACAGCCGCTCGGCAAGCCGGTGCCGGCGAATAATGCTGCCCGCGCGCTCGCGCCCCCGCGGCGTGAGTTCCACGATCAGCGTTCCGTCGCCCACCGACGCGGCCACCGGTTTCAGCGCATCGTGGCATGGATTCACAAACGGCTTGTGATCATGCGGCTGCGGCGGATGTGGCGTCGACACCACGAATCCCATCTCGATCATTTTTTCAACGGCCAGGCTAACCGGCAGCGCCCCGTGAACTTCCATGCGCTCGACTTCGGCAATCTCTCCATGTTCATCGAGCACCCAGAGTTCTTCCAGAACTTCGTCCAGTTGTTCCTCGTCGGCCATGGAGAAAACTTCCTGCGAAGCGATCTTGCCATGATGGAACTCGATGCGCCGGTCGGCCAGCCGCGCCACCACCGGATCGTGCGTGACCATCACAATAGTGCGTCCCTGCTGATGAAACTCACGCAGCAGCCGCAGCACGATTTCTTCATTCTGCGCGTCGAGATTTCCGGTGGGCTCATCGGCCAAAATAATGCGCGGATCATTAATCAGTGCCCGCGCAATACACACCCGCTGCTGCTCGCCGCCCGACATCTGCGAGGGCAAGTGATGCGCCCGGTCGCCCAGTCCCACGCGCGTCAGCGCCTCGACCGCCTCTTTTTCGTCGGTCATGCTGTGAAAATACTGCGCCAGCATCACGTTCTCGACCGCGGTGAGGAAGGGAATCAGGTGGAACTGCTGGAAGATGAATCCAATTTTCTCCGCGCGCACGCGATTCAGGTCTGCCCCGGAGATTCCCGCGACATTCTGTCCGTCGAGCCAGATCTCGCCCGACGACGGCCGGTCCAGGCAGCCAATCAAATTTACCAGCGTTGATTTCCCCGATCCCGAGGGCCCCATGATCGATAGCCATTCGCCCGCCGCAACGTGCAGAGAGATGTGGTCCAGAGCGTGAATCGAACTCGCGTCCTTGCCCGATCCGTTCCCGGTTTCCTTCGCCGGGTAGAGCTTGGTCACATCTTTGATCTGAATCATTTCACTCTCCCCGCAGAATAACCGCCGGCTGTACCCGGCGCAGCAGCGAGATTGGGAGAATCGCCGCCAGCAACGTAACCGCCATGCTACCAGCCAGAACCACCGGCAGCACACTCAAACGTGGGACCACAGGAGCATGAAAATTAACCCGGCCGATCCACGCCGCAATGCCGATCCCGAACAGAAATCCGATGAGCGCGCCAGTAGCGCCCAGCACCGCGGCCTCCGCCGCAAAGAATCCGATGAGCAATCGCTCCGACGCGCCCAGCGCTTTCATGATGGCAAAGTCGCGTCGCCGGTCAAACACCCAGCCCATCAACGTCGAAAGCACGCACAATGCTGCAGTCAGAATGATCAGCGCCGCCGCGGCTAGCAGCGTGGCGCGAGTCTTACCCAGCACGCGCGCCTCGCCCTCCATAATCTGCCGCACCGGCCGAACCTCGCCCGCCGGAATCGCCTGCGTCAGCTGCTCCATGATCGCAGCCACTTCCTCGGGCGAACCACTGGCCGCAACTTCAATCGTCGACGGCTGCACTCCCGTCCACTCCACGAAATCCGCGAGCGACAGGTAAATGCGGCTGTCTTCCGCCGCCCCTGTCCGCACCGTACCCGCCGGGATCACTTGCAAGACGCGTCCCTGAAAACTCAAATCAAAGACCTGGTTCTTCGGCGCGACCGCTGCCAACGCGCGCACACCAATCAAAGCTGGGTGCCCCATTTCTTGCGCGTTCTCTGCGCGAGAAAGCCTGCCCTGAGCTTGTCGAAGGGTGGGAACGGGCGTAGGCCAGTTACTCACCGACCACCACCGATCCAGCTGACGCGCCCGCTCAAAATCCGTGCCCGCCACCACGATCGCCTGCCCGTCGCTGGTGCGCGCCACCACCAACCCAAACGGCGCCGCAATCCCGCGTCCCGCTAGAACCGAGTCTACCCGCGCCAGCGCATCCGCGGGCAGGGAAGCGCCGTCTTTGCCGAGCAGGATAATATTCGCGCCGTAGTTGCGAAATTCCCGCCGCAGCTTGGCCTGCACGTCGACATAAAGATTCAGCATCGCCGTCGCCACCGCCGCCGCTAGCACCATGGCAAACAGCGCAGAAAGGGCCCGCCCGCGCCGCAGTACCGCGGCGCGCACTAGCATGCGCAGAAACATCGACGTATGTGGCACTCGCGCCCGGCTCGCAGCAATATCGCGTGCCCAGTGTGACGTAGGCGCGCTCACAGTTCCCCTCGCAAGGCAAACACCGGATCCAGTCCTACAGCTCTTCGAATGGCCGCCGCGCTCCCCGCGAACGTCACCATCACCGCGATCGCCAGAATCACGGGCAGCAGCACCGGCGGAATCGAAATCTCCGAATTAAAAATCGAACGCCCAATCTGATGTGCAAGCAGGCTGCCAACCACAAATCCCATCAGGCCACCCAGCAAAGCCAGCAACGTAGCCTCTGCAAAAAAAATCGACGCGACCGCTAGCTTGCCCGCGCCGAGCGCCTTCATCAATCCAACTTCACTCCGCCGCTCAAAAATGGTTGTCGCCATCGCCGCCGACACGGCCAGCGCCGAAGCAAACAGGGCCGCCAGCGTGATTAAGAAAATAAGCCCTTCGATGCGCGTGAGTACCGCTCCCTCATTCTGCGAGACTTGCCGAATTTGCTCGGCCTGCGAGTGCGGAATTGCCTCCGCCAGTTGAAACGCAATCGACTGCGGATAAGGCGAACAATACCAGCGATCGTAAATCGCCCCCGACATACTCTTCGGATCGCGGCGCGCAAACGCGTCTTCCGGCTTGGTCAGCGCACTGACATAAATGCGGCGCACCGCGCCGGGCCTGCCGAGAATCTCCTGCGCCAGCCCGAGCGGCGCAACGATTTCGTCATCTTCCGCCCCGCCGGTCGAGAGAATCCCGCTCACCCGAAGCTGCCGGCCCGCGACCGTGATTTCATTTCCCGACTTCTCGCCAAATCGTCCAGCGAGTTTCTCCCCTAGCAAAACATCGCGCGACGAATCGTCAGGCCACGCCCCCGCAACCTTCCACCACGGATGCGTCGCTCGCACGCCGGTTGTGAACTTGTCGGTGCCGAACGAAAGCTGCTTTGCAAAATAAGTCCCCAGCAACGTAACGTCTTGCCCCTTCCCGTCTTGCTGCTTCATATCCGGCTCGATCGCCGTATTCACCGGCAGCATCGGCGCGAAGCCCGTGATGTTGTTGTGCCAGAAAATTCCTTTGATCTTGGGCAGGTCCGCCTCATTGAGAAAAGCCCCGTCGGTCGGAGGCTTGAGATTGACGCCGCCAATTTCCAGGTCGAGCGAATCTTCCTGCGGAGTCACGATGAGGTTGGCGCCAATGGTGCGGAGTTCGCGGTTGATTTTGTCGCCGATGTCGGTCGCGACGCCAATCATCGCCGTCGCCACCGTCACGCCCAGCGTGATGGCCGCGCCGGCCAGCAACTTGCGCCGCTTCTGGCGCCGGAAGGATTCGTAAACCAGCCGTACGAACATCGCTTAGGGTTGTGCGAACATGCGACCGCCGGCCGCAACGTCCGCCTCCTCGATAATCACCGCCTCCGCCGTTTGCGTGGCCTTCAGCGGCACTGGATTGCAGCCCCCGGACGTCCCCACTGACTGCGGATTAATGGGCGCTGAACAATTCCTGCAGACGACCCCGTTGGGGCCCTTGTAAAAACCGAGCGCGCCGCAGATCTCGCAGGCGTCGAACACGGTCGCGATCTTGCCATCCGGCTTCTGATACAGCCAGAAGCGGATCGCCGTTCCATTCTCCTGCGCCTGGAAGCGGTGCAGGTCGCCATCCGAAATCGTCGCCAGCGGAATACTCACGCGCCCGTTCGTAAATGTCACTTCGGTCGCGGGCGAGGGATTGCTCGCACTCTTGGCATAAACAAATTCTGCCGTGATCAGCGCGATAAACACGAACGAGAAGGTGAGCACGGAAATCATCCACAGCTGTTCGCGCCGTGCGCTCCACGCGGCTTTGCGACGCTCGGCAGGCGAAGCTGCGGTCAAAACCGGTTCGCGCCGCTTGGCTTCGAACAGGATCATCAGCGCCGCCAGGGCAAAAATGGTTACAAAGAAAAACCAGTCATTACTGACGATGGGCCCAATGATCGCCATCTCGCGCTTCGACGAGGCGATCACGCCACTCTCGGAAAGTTCATGCAGCCCGGAGATCAACAGTTGCGCCGCGACCAGAAACATGATGGCGGTTGTAATCCGAAAGAACTTCTGAAGATTAATGCGCACGCTGCCCTTGACGAACATCACGCCGAAAGCAATCGCCGCGATCACGCCCAGCAGCGTGCCCAGAAAACTCATCAGCGCAGTCGAGTTCAGCGACACGCCGGCCAGCATTAGAACGGTCTCCGCGCCCTCCCGCAGCACCATCAAAAAGATGAAGGCGAATAGCCCGAACCACGCATCGTTGCCCGCCAGTAGCCCGACCTTGCCCTCGATCTCGCCCTTCAGCTTGCGTGACGTCTTCATCATGAAAATAACCATGGTGATGACGAAGAACGCGGCCACCAGCATGACCCAGCCTTCGAAGACGTCTTCATTCAGGTGTGTGCGCGAGATCGCCACGGCGACGCCAATGCTGCCCAGAAACGCGGCCACCAGCGCGGCATACACCGTCTTGCGCAATTCCTGCCGCCCGATCTTGGTCAGGTAGGCCAGGGTGATGCCGACGATGAGTGCGGCTTCGACGCCTTCGCGCAGCGTAATAATGAAAGCCTGAAGCATTGGATTAAGTCCCGGGAACGCGCCCTACAATTATGAAAATGAATTTCAATTTCAACTTCAATATTGAGCATAGTCCCGCCTCGCCAAACCAGTCAATCCGCCGCATCACAACCGTATGTGATCAGGATCACACGGCGGAAATCCGACCTTGAAGTGCAATGGAGTGCAGGGAAGGTATCGGACTGTTCGAACGAGAGCGAGCCGCTAGTGAGTGAAATGGGGATTTTGCAACAGCTATCCTGATGTAAGCTTCGTATTGATGAACGCCATCCTTCTTGTCCTGACGGTGGGTTTAGGAGTGTTCGTGCTTTACGCACTCTATGCTTCTGAACGCTACCGTGCAGATGCAATCCGAGCCTTAGCCATTCGCGCAGGGATGCACTATCTCGGGGACGCTCTACCGAGATCGCTAACGCTAGAAGGGACACCGTTTTATCACTTTTCGAAAGTCTGGAACGTGATTGATGGGGAACCAGGCGGAACCAGAATCATGGCGTTTGATTGTCAGGTTGGCGTTGGCAAACGTAGTTGGAGGCGCTCTGTCATAGCGGTGGAAGGTGATGGCGACGTTTTTAGGCACGTCCCGTTACATCCCGAGATGACGGCTGATCGCTCAGGCCGATGGAGGATTCTTTATTACCCTGCGAAGACCACTTCACCCTCCGCATAGCTGGACTTACGCCCATTGAGGAGTTGGAGGCGAGTGTGAAAGCTATCCTGACGAGCTCGGCAAAAAACTAGGCCCTGGGGCAAGAGGATCATTCGCCGACGACTGATGTTGTCGAAATCAGGCCGATCTCACTCATAACCTCTTCAGAAACCCCTCCGCCTCCGCCGCCCGCGGAAACAACTTTTCCTCCGCCTGGAACTCTGCCGAGTGCACGCAGCGCCGGCTCCCGCGCAGACGCACCGGATGCTTCAGGTGCAGCATCTCGTGGTACACGACGTACTCCAGCACATACGCGGGCACGGCGAAATGGTCGAAGATGCGACTGATGATGATCGCGTTATGCGCCGGATCGTAGTGCCCGAGAATGCGGCGCGTCTTGCTCTGGCTCCAGCTCATGCGCGGCCGCGCCATCAGCCCGTGAAAGAAGCGCGTGTTCAGTTCCTCGAAGATCGCGTCCAGGTCATAAACATTCCCGCGCGCCGAATGGAGCCGCTTGCGTCCGCGCATCTGACGCACCAGATGCGCCTTGCGCACGATCTCATGGCTGGCCACATATTTTCGATAGCGCGCTGCTTGCCCCCGATCAATCGGCTGGCGATACATCTTGGCCAGCAGAATGTGTGCAATGGCCCGTAGAACTCCGTCCGGCGCGCCTTCCAGCAGATCCGACAGCCGCACCAGCAGCCGCCCGCCGCGCAGCCGGATCGTATTGTTCACGTTAGCAAACGCAAAAAACTCAATCTTCAGCTCTGGGATTGAGCCGGCAGGACGCAGCTCTTGATAAGTTTCCTGGAAGATTTCAAGCAGCCCTTCGCGCACAGTGAGCCTAGGTTAGCACGACAAGTGGATGAGCAGTGAGCGGCGGAGAGCAGTGGCAGAGCGGCCCTTCAGGGCCGCGTAAGGCTTCCCGTAAAAAGTCGGGCTTTAGCCCCCGAAGAACCTCGTTGACGCCGAGGCCTGAGGCCTACAATCTGATTTCACCTCACTCCGACTTCTTCGCCCCCGCATTCGAATTCAGCTTCTTATGCTTGGCCGCCAATTCCTGGTCGGCCAGCAGCTTGCGATGCTCCTCCGTCGAAGTGTCCACCGTGTCCAGAATGTCGGTCAGAACAAACTCGTACTGCCGGTATTCCTCCGCCGGAACATTGGCCGCATCCTTCAGAGCGCGCAGCTTGGCGTCGAACTCCGTGTCGGCGTCGATAATGATTTTCAGCGGCCTGCGAATGTCATCCTTGCGATCGACGTAGGTGTCGATGTTGTCGTTCAGTTCGTCGTACAACAGCCGGAGATCGTCGAGCATATCGTGAGTCCGCCGCGGCCGGTCCGTGATCTTCGGATTGCTCCGCATCTCCTCCAGCTTCACCAGGCGGGCCCGCGTGAATTGCACATAGAGCGTAAGCCTTTGGCCGGGCTCCCAGCTGGCATCGCGAATCTGGTCGATTTCCAGCTGGGTCAGCGGCTCGCGGTGACGTTGCGCCTGCGCCGCGGTGGCTGCCGCCAATAGCAGTGCCACGCACACCCAGAGCCAGGATGAAGACCGCAATCCGCAAGCCCTCATTTCGCGCCTTTCGGGAACATGGCTTTGAGCAGATCGTCACGCACCTTTTGCAAGCGGCTGATTGCCGCTTGCACCGGTGGCTGATCGGCGTGACCCAGCGTGTGCAGAAGATCGTTGAGCTTGCGGGTCATGGTGCGAGCCGCAATCTCGGTTTGCTTTTGATATTTGTGGGACTGAATTGCGTAATCTCGAGCCTGTTCCATGTAAGAGGTCGCGTCGGCCAATGCGGTCTGCCCCTGCTCGACTGCATCTGCCGCGTAGAGCCGGTCCGTTTCGGCCAGCTGTTTTTGTGCAATCTCCACACACAAATGAGGCCGGTCCCCAATGCCCGTCGAAGGCAGCCGCGCCTTCAACTCCTCAATGGTAGGCTCATTGGCCGGGACAATGTTCGCCAGCGCCGCATGAAGAGGTGCGGCATTCACCGTCAATGCAGCCCCCAACGCGAACAGAGTGACCGCTCCCCGCACCCGAACTAAGGCCCGTTCCCCAAGCATGTTCCCAGCCCTACGGCGAATCATTTCTTCGGCTCAATCGCAATGAGCCGGTGCTTCGCCTGCCATTCCTGATCAGGATACTTCCCGTGAGCCGTGTTAAGGAAGAGGTGAAAGTTCTCCGCCGCCCGCTTGTAGTCCCTGAGATGGTCATAGGCCGAAGCCCGCAGAAAGTATGTGACCGGCTCTTCCCGCAGGTATTTCACGCGCGCATCCAGCGCTTTGATGGTCAGGGGATAGTTCTTGTTCTCGCTGGCGGCGAAGGCCAGGTCGCCATAAGCCGTGCCCAGATCGGGTTTGAGGCTTACGGCCAACAACAATTCCTTTTCGGCGTCAGCAAACTTCTTCTGCTCAATCAGCGACTTACCCAGATCCTGATGCAGTGCAGCGTCATTGGGACTGGCGGTCAGCAGCGCGCGATACGCCGCTTCTGCCAGGTCATTTTTCTTGGCGATGAAATACAGGTCGGCGAGATCGTGCTGTAGCGTCGCATCCGCCGGATCGAGCTTCGCCCCAGCTTGCAGTTCGGCAATGGCGTCGTCATTCTTGCCCTCAGCCGCCAGCACGCGCCCCAACTGAATGTGGGCGTCGGCCTGATCGGGATGCGCCGCAACCAACTGGCGCAACTCCGCCTCCGCCTCAGGCAACCGATGCGCGCGCATGTAGATGTTCGCCAGCCCCGTCATTGCTTCGGATGAAGACGCGGGGTCGAGCGCCTGCGCCTGCTTGAATTCATTCTCGGCGTCGGAGGACTTTCCTTGTTTTTCCAGCAGCAGCCCCGCCGCCAAGTGCGGCTCTGGATCCTTCGGCTGCAACACCGCAGCCTGTCGGTACGCCGCAATGGCTTCATCCGGCTTGCCGGATTCAAGCACGTGCGCCAGAGAAAGCCAGGCCCGCTCCCGCCCCTCCGCGACATGGCTGGTCGGCGTAAGCTGGGTCGCGGCCCGAAGATATCGCTCAGCATCCGGATGGCCGCTTTTCGCCAGTTGCAGTCCCAGATTCAGGTTCGACTCGAAAACATCCCCTTTTGCCACCACCGACTTTCGATAGGCCGCGATCGAGTCGTCCATTTTCCCCAGACCGTTCTCCACAAAGCCGAGTTCGAACCACGCCACATAAATTGCCGAATCATCCTTGGCAGCATCGTCGCTCACCAGCTTGCGCAGCAACGGTTCGGCTGCCGCATAGTCCCGCTTGTCGATCAGACTTTCAGCTTTGGTGAGCTCCGGCGGCCGTACGACTTCTTCCTCGACGGTGGTGTGATGGACGCCGGAACCGCTTCCTGACTTGTGATGAGAGCTGGAAGAATAGCCGTCAGTCTGCGCCCGAGAATTCGATTGCGTGCTTTGCGTTGGGGCAGCTGAGGACGACGGCGGTAAGGATGACGTTGAAGCCGATGAAGGGGAGGAGCCCTGAGTCCCGTCGTTCGGAGTTTGGCCGGATTGGCCAGTTTGAGCGGCCAACACCGGCAAGCCCGCCAGCAGCAGGCCAACCGCCAGCCAGCCGCCGACCGCGAGCCTACGCGTCATGGGAACGCGAGTTGCCATTGCCGTTCAGAATACGCGCCAAGTACTTTCCCGTGTAAGATCCGGCCAGCTTCGCGATTTCTTCCGGCGGCCCTGCTCCCACAATTTTCCCGCCGCGACTCCCGCCTTCCGGCCCCAGATCGATTACCCAGTCCGCCGTCTTGATGACTTCCAGATTGTGCTCGATCACCACAATCGAGCCCCCTGCTTCAATCAGACGCCGAAACGCGGCCAGGAGTTTGCTGACGTCGTCAAAATGCAGCCCGGTCGTAGGCTCGTCGAAAATGTACAACAGACGCCGCTTGAGCCGCCCCTCGCTTCCCGATGTCCCTCGCGACGAGCTCCGCCCAATTTCCCGCGCCGCCGGCTGCAGATGCGCCGCCAGCTTCATGCGCTGCGCCTCACCTCCAGAAAGCGTGGTCGCCGACTGTCCAAGCCGCAAGTACCCCAGCCCAACTTCCTCCAGGGGCCGCAGCTTTTCGGTAATCTTGGGCGCTTCGGCAAAAAACTTCAGCGCTTCCTTCACTGTCAAGTTCAGCACTTCGTGGATATTCTTTCCGCGATACCGCACGTCCAGCACCGTCGGCTTGTAGCGCGTACCCTTGCACTCCTCGCAAATCAGCTCGACGTCGGCTAGAAACTGCATCTCGACCGTGACCGTGCCGTCACCCTGGCAAGTCTCGCAGCGTCCTCCGGGAATGTTGAAGGAAAAATGTCCCGCGCCAAATCCGCGCTTCTTCGCCTCGGGCAGGGAAGCGAACAGATCGCGAATCGCATCGAACGCCTTGATGTACGTCACCGGATTCGACCGCGGCGTGCGCCCAATCGGCGACTGGTCGACCAGCACCACTTCCTCAATAAACTGGTCGCCCTCCAGACTCTCCCAACTCGCGGCCGGCCCCTTCGCTCCGTTTCCTGCTTGCTGCTTGGCCTGCGCCAATGCCCGGTAGAGAACCTGATGCAGCAGCGTCGACTTGCCCGACCCCGAAACTCCCGTGATCGCCACAATCATGCCCAGCGGAATACTGATGTCCACGCCCTTTAAATTATTAGCTCGCACGCCGCGAATCCTGATCTGCTGCGCTCCGGGCTTGCGCCGCAGCGCGGGCGACTGAATCCGCAAATCTTCCGAAAGATATCGCCCAGTCAGCGAAACCGGATTATGCACGATCTCGTCGTACGTTCCGTCGGCGACAAGTTTCCCACCGTTTTCACCAGCCCCCGGCCCCAGATCGAGAATGCGGTCCGCCGCGCGCATGATGTCCGGATCATGCTCCACCACCAGAATCGTATTTCCCAGATCGCGCAGGCCGTGCAGAATCTTGATGAGGCGGTGCGTGTCCCGCGGATGTAGCCCAATTGACGGCTCGTCCAGCACATAGAGCGTCCCCACCAGCCGCGATCCCAATGAAGTTGCCAGCTGAATCCGCTGCGCCTCGCCGCCCGACAAAGTGGATGAAAGCCGGTCGAGCGTCAAATATTCCAGGCCCACATCGTTGAGAAAGCGCAAGCGCTCGCGAATTTCCTCCAGCAGCCTGTCCGCAATCTCGCTTTCCTCGGGGCTCAGCTCAACCCGCTCAAAGAATCGCAGCGTCTCTTCGACGGTGAGCGCGCAAACCTCGCAGATGTTGCGGCCGTTCACCTTGACTTGCCGCGCTTCCAGCCGCAGCCGCGACCCGTTGCATTCCGGACACAGCGAATATCCCCGGTAGCGGCTGAGAAACACCCGCACGTGCAGCTTATATTTCTTGCGCTCCAGGTAATTAAAGAATCCACGCACGCCCAGAAACTTCCCTTCGCCCTTGAGGATGCGATTCTTATGCTCGTCTTCCATGTCCGCCCACGGCACATCCAGCGGAATCCCCTCCTGTTTGGCGAATTTCTTGAGATCGGTAAACAGCGGACGATACTTGGGCTTGGTCCACGGTTCAATCGGACACTCGCTCAGCGTCTTCAGCTTGTCTGGAATCACCAAATCAAGGTCGAAGTCAATCGTGTTCCCAAACCCCTGGCACCGTGGACAAGCCCCATAAGGATTATTGAAGGAAAAAAGTCGAGGCTCCGGTTCCTCATACCGCAGATTGCATTCCTTACACTCAAACCGCTGCGCAAACCGCATCGTGGATGTGGCGCCGGGCGCGGTTGGGTCGTCATCCCCCGGAAACTCAAAAATAACTTCCCCCGCCTCCCGATAGGCGGTCTCAACCGCATCCACAACCCGAGTACGAGCTTCTGCCGACACAACCAGCCGATCCACCAACACAAATACGGGCAGTTCAAAGTTGATATCCAGCAAAGACTCCGGCGTAGAAAACTCGTAAACTTCTCCCCCCTGATAAAGCCGGTTAAATCCGCTCTTGCGCAACTCAAACAACCGAGTCCTCAAAGTCTCAGTTAGTTGGACCGTGGGTGCCCCATTTTTCGCGGTTTTCGCGAGAGGCGGGGATTTCTTCGACTTCGTTGGCCGCTCCGTCTTAGCCGCAGGTCCATGAACACCAACCCCCGGCGTCAACAGTGGGAATAAAACCTGCAGCCGCGTCCCCGGATCAAGCGCCAGAATCACGTCGGCGACTTCGTCCACCGTATCCTTCTTCACCTCGCGCCCGCACTTCGCGCAATAGGTACGCCCCACGCGGGCAAATAACAACCGCAAATAGTCGTAAATCTCGGTCGCCGTCGCAACCGTCGACCGGGGATTCCTGGTCGTATTCTTCTGCCGGATCGCAACCGCCGGCGCAATCCCATCAATCGAGTCCGCATCCGGCTTCTCAATCCGCTCCAGAAATTGCCGCGCATACGCCGACAGCGACTCCACATACCGGCGCTGCCCCTCGGCATAAATCGTGTCAAACGCCAGCGACGACTTGCCCGATCCGGAAACCCCAGTCACCACCGTCAGCTGATTGTGCGGCACGTCAAAGTCGATGTTCTTGAGGTTATGAATGCGCGCGCCGCGCACGACAATGCTTTCCGTGGGATTTGAAACAGTGGACGTAGGGTCAGAAGACATCGGGTCAAGGCTCGAAACGGCCGCACAGGCCCGAGCGCAAGCGCTCAGAGCCTTCCGCGAGGCCTTCCGAATCTTTCTATTATACCGGGATCGCCCACCTGACATCTGCAGCTACACAAAACACACTCCTGTGTGCGCCTAAAAAACCTGTCAAACCGCGACTGTTTTACCCACCGGGTACGTCGGTCACGGTTTCGAACCGGGGAAGCCCAGCAAAATCTCGCGGGGTTCGGGCTTGGGGAACACCACACGGTTCATCGGGCGTCTCTCCCGGACAGAACGGATGCAGGTTGAAGGAATGACGGGGGAACACTCTTGGGCGCGTGCGGAATTGCCGACGCCGCAACTCTAACTATTAATTTAATAGTTGACAATCGGAGATTGCGTGCAATATAAATCTGTAACTATTAATTACTTAATTGTTCGTGCTAGGGAGGTAACGTTGGCGCGGAAAAAATCACCGAACTTAACGGAAGGGGAACTACGGCTGATGAACGTAGTGTGGAAGGAAGGCCGGGCGACGGTGGGTGACGTCGTAGCGTCATTGCCGGCCAATCCCCCGCTTGCCTACAGCACCGTGCTGACCACGCTGCGCATTCTCGAGGCCAAGGGCTACCTGCGGCACACCAAGAAAGGACGCGCCTTCATCTATGAGCCCGTGATTGCGCATGAAGAAGCCAGCCGTACCGCACTCGGTCATCTGGTGAACCGCTTTTTCGGCGGCTCGCGCGAACTGCTGGTCGTGAATCTGCTGAAAGAAGAAACAATCGGCCGCGCCGAACTGCGGCGCATCAAGAGAATGATCGCGGAGAGCGAGCAAGGAGAGCAGCAATGACACACATCAACTTCGCCATGACAACTCTTCTGAACGGAATCTGGCAGGGCACAATTCTGGCGGCGGCGATGTGGGCCTTGCTGAAACTCCTTCCGCGATTGAACTCGACGACTCGCTTCACGGTTCTATGGCTAACCTTGCTCGCAGTCGTGGCGCTCCCTGCCGGGTTGGCGTTGCCCAGAGCTGCCACTACGGCTCGACCGGATTCGCTCTCGATTGCGACAACGAACACGCCTGTGGCCACGAGTTTCGCTCCGGTTAAAATTCGGTCCTCGGAATTGAAGGCCGCCGCGAACCCCGCGCCACATCCTGCATCAATTCCCGAACCAAACCGCGAATCAGCGTCTCAGCGAGATTTCGGATCCGCGTTGCGAAACACGGCCACCCGGAGTTCATCGGCGGTGATGGAAGCCGTTGAGCATCCGCTGATTCGGATTCGCTCTGGAAGGATTCTTGCAGCAATCGAGATTCTATGGGCTCTCCTGTCAATGATGATGCTGGCGAGGCTGACTGGCGGATACCGGGAGCTCCGCAGGTTGAAGTCAGCCGCGATGCCGGCTCCGGACCGCTGGGAGTTGCGCTTGCGGCGCCTGTGTGCCGCGAACGGCGTTCGGCGGCACACGCGATTGCTCATTTCGAGCCATGTCGCGGGGCCGATGTCGCTCGGATTCATCGATTCGGCGATCCTGATCCCGCGGACATTTCTCGACACGCTTTCGGATTCGGAACTCGAACACATCGTGCTGCACGAACTCGCCCATCTGCGTCGCCGAGATGATTGGACCAACCTGGCGCAGAGATTGATTGAGGCAGTGCTGCCGATTCAGCCGGCGGTCTACTGGCTCAGCCACGGGATGTCACTCGAGCGCGAGATGGCATGCGATGACTGGGTGATCGCAGCTACGGGAACCGCAAAGCCATATGCGGCTTCGCTAACGAAAGTGGCAGAACTCTCGCAATTCGGGCCGGCGGGCATCCTCGCCGCAAGTGCGGCGGAAAACCAGTCACAACTCCTCCGGCGCGTTCATCACATGCTGGACAAAACCCGGAACGCAGCTCCTAAGCTTGTCTTTGGTCCACTGGTAGCGGCGGTTGCCGCGGTCGTCGGGTTGATCTATGTGGGCGCGCGGGCTCCGCAAATGATCGCGTTTGCACAAGATCCGGCAAACGAAACCAGCCAGCAGGAGCTTACCGTAACAAAAGCACCAAAAGCACTGCATTCACTGCCGGCACCGGTGGCGCCAACTGCGGCGCTGACTCCTCGTGCACCGTTGGCGTCATACGCATCGCTAGCCCCGGTCGCGGCGCTTACTCCGTCTGCGTCGCCGTCCGCGCAGGCTGCCACTTCGCCGCTGGCGCCGCCAGCGCCTCTCGCGCCCAGCGCCCCGCTAGCCGCCATGGCGCCGCTTGCACGCCTGGCGCCCGTAGCCTCGCCGCAAAGTGGCGAGACTCACATGGAATTTAGAACCCAGAACGGGTGGACGTCACTGAAAGTGAAGATTGACGGCGCAATCGAATTCACTGACGACGATCGCGACGTTAAGTCTTTATCCCCCAACGGGCGTTTCACAGTGGAAGAAGGGAGTTGGTTTTCCGGACGCGGGTATGACGTGAAAGCGGATGCTGCGGGAAATCTAACCAAGACCTACTCGGTGGGCCGGAGTTCGAAGCCTCTCGACGACGAGGGGCGTGCATGGCTGCAGCACTTCCTCCCGCAGTTGATACGCGACACAGGAATTGGAGCAGGACCGCGCGTGGCACGAATACTCCGGCAAGGGGGTCCGCCGGCCGTGATAGCCGAGATTGGCTTGATCCACAGCGATGGATCAAAGCGCATTTATCTGGAGCAACTGTTCTCCCAGGCGACACTGAATGCGGAGCAGCTCAAAGACTCCGCAAAATTGATTCGGGGAATCTCGTCGGATGGCGATAAGGCGCAGGTGTTGATAACCGTGGATGAAAAGTATTTCACTGGTGACCTTCGTCCCTACCTTTTCGATGCCGCCGAGACTATTAGTTCCGATGGCGACAAACGAAGGGTGCTTTCCGACATTGTTAAGAAGGATGCGGGAAACAATGAGTCGCTTGTACGTGCGGCGCGAGCTGCAAAGCATATTTCCTCCGACGGTGACAAGGCAGAAGTGCTGATCGAGATTGCCGACCCCTATCGCGCGAATGACGAACTTCACATGGTGTATTTCGAGGCGGCAAATTCGATTTCGTCGGACGGCGATCACGCGCGCGTGCTCTCGAAGTTATTGCAGGCACATGGCGATGATCGCGACACACTGGCCCGCGTCCTGCGCTCGGCTGAGAAGATTTCCTCGGACGGCGACAAGGCCCGCGTGCTCAAAGAGGCCGTTTCCAGCTACAGCGATGACGAGACCGAGCGAAAAGCATTCTTTGACGCGGCGAACTCGATTTCCAGCGATGGCGACCACGCGCAGGTGCTTCTGGCACTTGTCCACCGGCAGGGAATTGGGGCAAACAGCCTTGGAGGAATCGCGAATTCAACGCAGCGAATTTCGTCGGACGGGGATAAAGCGCATGTCCTTGTGGACCTCTCTGCAACGAATGTTGAGCCGGTTCGCGATGCTTTCTTTGCTGCCGCGGACAGCATCCGTTCCGATGGAGATCACTCCCGGGTTCTGACGGCGCTGCTCGACAAGCCGGGGATTTCAAGTGCGATGGCAATTGGAGCGATTCAGTCGGCAACCGGCATTTCCTCGCAGGGGGATATGGCTCGTGTGCTGCTGGACGCGGCAAAGCGGTATTCCAATGATGCGGGCGTCAACGCAGCTCTGCACAAAGCTGTCGAAAGCTTGCACTCGGATGGCGAATATCGAGCGGTGATGTCTGAAATCGAGCGGCATCGCGGAAGTATCTAACGCGCAAGCATCTGAGAAGAATCGCGCACAGGGAGTTTCAGCCTGCGGCTTTCCACGACCGAGAGAATCGCCGAATGGACTCGAATGCGAACGGTTCTACTCCCCGGAGATGCTTCGCTCGCCATACTTCAGATATTATGTGCTTCGTGAATTCTGCCATGCGAAGCACACTGGTCCTGGTCCTGATCCTCTCTTGCTGGCGTCCGCCGGCCTGGCCGCAGTCCGTGAAGACTGTAATCGGTTCGTGGGAGGGCGAATCCAAGTGCACCGTTCCCAATTCTCCATGCCACGACGAGCATGTTCTCTATCAGATCGCGCAGGACAAAAGAGATCCATGGCAGTTGAGCCTGGATGGCTACAAAATCATTGATGGGGCACCCGAATTCACGAGCACATTGACCTGTCAGTATCAGTCCAAGTCCGGCGCGCTGAGTTGCACTTCCAGCCGCAAAGAAAAAGACGATTGGGAGTTCAGTGTTTTTGGTGACGCCATGTCCGGAAAGCTAATGATTGATGACGGAAAGACGATCTACCGCCGCATCACACTGCACAAAGTTCAGAAGTGAATTGAAGAGCTCCATGCCTGTCCTGAGCGCAGCACTCCGGGTCCGTACGCAAAATCAGCAATGAGCCGCAACCCTAGCCTGGGCTATTATTCTGAAATGTGACTGAAAAGCCGGACACAGACTCCAAGACCCCGCTTCGCAAAGGCTTCCTCCGATCCTTTGCTCGATGGCTTGTCATCGGCGTGGTGCTGGTTTGGTTGCTTGCCGCGTTCATGCTTCTGGCCGCCCGGTGGATCGACCCACCGTCGACCGCGGTGCATATCCAGCGCCGGCTGCAAGCCTGGATTCACCAAACTCCGTATCATGAACGCTACAAATTCATTCCACTCAGCCAAATCTCGCCCGACCTTCAGCACGCTGTTGTCGCCGCGGAGGACGCACGCTTCTATGAGCATCACGGGTTTGATTGGCACGAGATCCAAATCGCCGCCGAAGACGATTTGGAAGGCGGTCGCACTCGCGGAGCTTCCACCATCACGCAGCAGCTTGTAAAGAATCTGTTTTTTGGAACGGGCCGCTCCGTCCTCCGCAAGGGTGCGGAGTTCACCCTGGTACCGGTGGCCGAATTTGTCCTCGGCAAGCGGCGCATTCTGGAAATCTACCTCAATGTTGTTGAATGGGGTCCTGCTATTTACGGCGCAGAGTCGGCGTGCCGTTACTACGATGGAACCGCGGCGCGGAGTATCGACCGGGAACAGGCGGCTCGCCTGGCCGCGATCCTGCCGGCTCCCCTGAAGCGGCGGCCCGAGCGCATGAATCGCTACAGCGGGCTCATCCTCGAGCGGATGCAGCAAATGGGTTGGTAATCGCGAGTAACTTCTTACCAATGCGGCGTGTATGATTTCTTTCGCGGCGCAGCTCTTTCAATATCCCAGCCGCTTATTCACAATGTTCTTCAGCGGCTCGCCCTTCTCAAAGCTGTCATACTGCTGCAGAAAGAAGCGCATCGCCTGATCCTGCCAATCGGCCGTGTGGTCGGCGCAGTGCGGCGATAACAAAACATTCTCCAGCTTGTACAGCGGATGCCCCGCCGGCAGCGGTTCGTGCTCAAACACATCTAACCCCGCTCCTTTGATTCGATTGGCGGTTAGCGCACGCACCAGTGCCGCTTCGTCAATGACCGGCCCGCGTCCCACGTTGATCACCACCGCCGTCGGCTTCATCACCGCGAACTCCGCGTCGCCGATCATGTGCCGCGTCTCCTCGGTCAATGGGGCCGTCACCACAATGTAGTCGCAGTGCGCGATCATCTCCCGCTGCTCGTCCGGCCTGTAAAATTGCTCCACTAGCGGATCGGTCGCTGCGGGAACATTCCGCTTCGTCGCAAGCACATGCATGCCCATGGCATGCACGCGGCTGGCCACGGCCCGGCCAATGTCGCCGTAGCCCAAAATCCCAACCGTCTGTCCCGCTATTTCTTGCACATCGAACTGCTCCCAGACCGATGCCATCTGATTGCGAACCATCCGCCGGAAATCCTTCGCGAAATACAAAATCGCTGCCAGCACAAACTCTCCCAGCGACGCGCTGAACACGCCACGGCCGTTGGTCAGCAGGATTGGGCTCTCCACGAGTTCGGGAAACAACAAGTTGTCCAGTCCAGCGGCCCGGGTGTGTACCCAGCGGACCTTCCTGCAAATCCCCAACAACTCGTGCAGCAACTCCCGCGTGCCCGACCACTGCAGAATCACCGTCGCCTCTTGCCCCGCGTGGGCACACGGGGCGACATCCCCACATATTGTGTGCGGTAGCTCGTTCAGCCTGGCGAATTGCGGATCGTCTCCCGACGCCAACACCAGAACCGGATTCTCTTTCCCCATACCCAATATCCTGCCACGCTCTTGCCCTAAACGGTGGCGAAAGTGTGAGGACGCCGCTGCCCGTGGTGGCTGGAGCGCATTTCGGGCCAGAAAGCGGCTCCGCGGACATGTACTCGGCTAGTACTTCACTTTGGCTCGTACGGCTCCCAGAAGCGAGCGTCTGGACGATTCATGGGCAAGCACCGCCAAAGCGACAGGGCTTATGCTCGAATTGAAATCGTTGACTCGCCAGCTTGCCGCCCATTCATCCAGGAGGTTGGAAGCGATCTGCTCCATACGGATCACTGGATCGGCGGCGATCGCGTTGGCTCGACCCCAGGAAGTCCAGCAGGGAGGGATTGATCGGGACGCCGGTGTGCGTACCTGGTTTAGAGAATCGGTTTCGAGACTGAGTTTCGAGATTTCGCTATCGAGATTCGGCGTCGTTCTCGCGGTCGCGCCGTTTCCCGTACCGCATGGCGAAGCCGAACCCGAAGACCATAATCGCGACCGGAGGCGCCAGCATAACCAAAATGGCGCGATTCAGCGCCCGCTGACCTTCCTTCGGCGTAGCCTTCGCATTCGCAGCACACATGGCGCACCCCTGGGCAAATGCCGGGGCAGCCCAGAGCGTGACCAGCAACAGCAGAAAAGCTAAACGAAATTTCCCGACAACTTTCATGGTCAGAGTCCAACTCCCACCCCGTTTGGCGGAGGCAGGACACGCGTCGCATCCCGGAAAAAGAAGGCGTACATGATGATGAAGCACGCGGTCACGGCAATCACCAGCATCCAGCGCATGATCGCTTTCTCAAACTTCAGATGCATAAAGTACCCGATGATCAGCGCCGACTTGATGATCGACAGAACCAGCAGCACCTCGAGCATGCGCACCGGCGAGAAGATCTGCTTGTATCCCAGCACAACTTCAATCGCGGTCAGTACCAGCAGCGCTCCCCACACCCAGAAATACTGCGCCTTGCTGTCGTGCGAAGTGAACTCTTCCGTCGCGGCATCGTGCATCATCGATCCTCCTCAATCCATTGTCATCCTGAGGCGGGCGCCTCTTGCCAGCCGAAGGACCCGTGCGAGCCGCGCGGAGCGTCGCGCAGCCTTTATTGGGAAAAGCCGCAACGCAATAATCGCGCGTTCGGCCCGCTTCCTTACGTAATCTTGGTCGACAGCAAATACACCAGCGGGAATATAAACATCCACACCAGATCGACGAAGTGCCAGTACAGCCCGGACACTTCCACATCCTGGGCATCATAATCCTTCGGCTTCAAGAACAGGATGATCGCCGCAACGATCAGCGCGATCAACAGCACATGAATTCCGTAATGAAAAACATTATCCGAAGGAATCAGAAAATATCCCACAGCCCAGAGCACGCCGATCACCGGCAGAAACCACTTCCGAAACGCAATCACTCCCAGATAAATCACGCCAATGGTCACGTGCAGCATGTGCATCGCCGTCAGCCCAAAGAACGTCGCAGCAAACTGCGGGATATTCTTCGAAATGTCGGCCATCTCCGGGTCCGCCGGAGTCGCCGACTTCGGAAAGATCGGCAGCGTCAGCCCTTCGCCAATCAGCTTGCTCCACTCCATGCCATGCAGCACGATAAATGCCGTGCCGAACGCCATGGTGGCGAGCAACCAGTTGCGCGTCCAGGCCCGATCGTTGCGTTGCGCCGCAAAAACCGCCATCACCATGGTCAGCGAACTCGAAAGCAGGCACGCCGTCATGATGGTCGAATTAATGATGCTCTGCACGTGAAACGGCGCGGGCCACGCCGTATAAATCCGGATGTAGCAGAACGCAAACAGCAGTGCTCCGAAGGTCAGCGAGTCCGAGGCCAGAAACAGCCACATCCCTACCTTTTTCGAATAAGCTCCAAACAGCGGATCCTCGTAAGCTCCGGGCGCTGCATGTCCCGCGGCGTCATGCTGAAGCGTAGCGTCAGCCATTCCTAAGTTTCCCCTTTCGCAACCTTCGTGGACCTTCGCGTCCTTCGTGGTTAACGCTGTTTCGCGCTACCGTGCAAATCCCAAGAGCGCAAACACATAAATCCACAGCACCGCCATAAAATGCCAATACCATGCCGTGACGTCGACCGCGATCCGCCGCGCCTCGACCGGTTTGTGGAGCAGGGAAGCGCTCCCCGCCCAAAGCAGCGCAATCATTCCGCCCGCAAGGTGGACCGCGTGCGCAATCGTCAACAGAAACACGAACGAGCTATTCGGATTCGTATTTACAAAGAACCCGCGAGCATGCAACTCACTCCAGGCCAGCCACTGTCCCGCCAGAAATGCGAGGCCCAGCACAACCGTAATCCCCAGCCACGGAAACGAATTTTCACTTCCCAGCGAAACTCCCGGGATCGACTTCACCGGAGCCAGCGCCGCCTGCCGCGCCGCATTGCGCCGCGCTAATTCCATGGTCACGCTGCTGACCAGCAGCACCGCAGTATTCATCGCCATCAGCAGCCAAGGCATATCTACCCGGCCCCAATCGCGCACATAACTATTCGATGCCCCGTCAAACGTCGGCAGCCCCTGCCGCACGACATATGCGCTGGTCAGCGAGATAAATACCATGCAGACGGTAAATATCCCGCAAATGAGCCCCAGCCGTGCCCGCCGAAGCCGCGCACCATAATCCGGCCCGTCATTCCCGCGACGGTCGTCGCTTCCGCCCGCCGGCGGCACCGGCGGCTCGTGCCCGCCGCCTACCCGGTCAATCGGAGAAGTTGGAGTATAGGTCGCCATAGCTGACTACCGGTTCGTATCAACGGTTCGTATCAGGGTATGCCTTTCGGCATACCGAAAATGCCGCGAGTCTCTCGCGCCTTCAGGCGCTGCCCCTCAATGCGTCGCCACGCTCACCGGGTCCGTCTGCATCACATAATCCTTCGCCGCGCCCGGCACACCATATTCATACGGCCCATGATTCACCACCGGAGTCACGCCGCCAAAATTGTCGTGCGGCGGCGGAGTCGACGTCGTCCACTCCAAAGTCGTCGCTTCCCACGGATTGTCGCTCGCCTTCGGCCCCTTAAACATGCTCCAGAACAGATTGATCACAAAAATCAACTGCGCCGCAATCGTAATAATCGCCGCATAAGTCATGAACACGTGCAGCGGCTGCAGCTTCGCCAGATACGCCACTTCTGTATATTGAGAGTACCGCCGCGTCCCACCCGCCAGACCCAGATAATGCATCGGCATGAAGATCGCGTAAGTTCCCGCCAGAGTCAGGAAGAAGTGAACCTTCCCCCAAGTCTCATTCATCATCCGCCCAAACATTTTCGGGAACCAGTAATAAGTTGCCGCAAACATTCCAAAGATCGCGGCCACGCCCATGATCAAGTGAAAGTGCCCGACCACAAAGTAAGTATCGTGCAACTGGATGTCGAGCACCGGCTGCGCCAGAAACGGCCCGCTCAACCCGCCCGAAACAAAGAGCGAAACAAATCCAATGGCATACAGCATCGGCGTCTGGAAGCGAATCCGCCCCTTCCACATCGTCCCCAGCCAGTTAAACGTCTTGATGGCCGACGGCACGCCAATGCACATCGTCAAAATCGAAAACGCAAATGCCGAATAAGGGCTCATCCCGCTCATGAACATGTGATGGCCCCACACCATGAACCCGAAAAATCCAATCGACAGCATGGCGTAAACCATCGCTCTGTAGCCAAAAATCGGCTTGCGCGAAAACGTCGACAGCACCTGCGATGCCACGCCCATCCCTGGCAGAATCGCGATGTACACTTCCGGGTGTCCGAAGAACCAGAACAAATGCTGCCACAGCAGCGGCGAACCGCCCTTGTGGCCCATGACCTGCCCGTTCACCACGACCAGCGGCACATAAAAACTGGTGCCCAAGTTGCGATCCATCAGCAGCAAGATGCCCGCCGAGAGCAACACGCCAAAAGCCAGCAGTCCGAGAATCGCGGTAATGAACCACGACCACACGGTCAGCGGCATGCGCATCATGGTCATGCCCTTGGCCCGCAGGTCGAGCGTGGTCGTAATAAAGTTCAGCGCCCCCATCAGCGACGCCACGCAGAAAATCGCGATACTCGTGATCCAGAGATCTGCGCCTAATTGTTCACCCGGCCCTGCCGACGGCAGCGCGCTGAGCGGCGCGTATCCCGTCCACCCGTGCAGTGGAGCGCCTCCGGTCACGAAGAAGGCCGCAAGAATCACCACGAATCCCACGAACGTGGTCCAGAACGAAAGCATGTTCAGGACCGGGAACGCCATATCCGGCGCGCCAATCTGGATAGGCAGGAAGTAATTTCCGAATCCGCCCTGAGGAGCCGTGGTCAGCACGAAGAACACCATGATCGTGCCATGCATGGTCAGCAGCGCGAGATAAGTCTCGGGCTTAATCTCGCCGAACAGTGGAACGCTGGCGCTCGGCCACGCCAGGTGAATGCGCATCAGCAGCGACAGGAACATCCCGACGAACACCGCCGTGAGTGCCAGAAAGAAATACTGGATGCCGATGACTTTGTGATCCAGGCTGAAAATATATTTCCGAATGAAACCCTGAGGAGCGTGCGCGTGCGGGTTCTCCATGGCGACCATGTTATTGTTTCTCCGCCTCCCGAGCCGCCAGCCATTTATCAAAATCTTCCTGACTGACAACGTGGACCATGCCGTGCATCTTGTAATGTCCTAAGCCACATAGTTCGGCGCAGGCAATCTCGTACTCGCCAACTGCCGTAGGCCTGAAATGCAGATGAATGTTCAGGCCCGGAACCGCGTCCTGCTTGAAGCGCAACTGTGGCACAAAAAAGCTATGAATCACATCCACCGCCCGCAGGCTTACGTCGACTTCGCGGTCGACCGGCAAATACATCGTTCCCGTCACCACATCGTCCTTCGCCGCAGGATCGGTATGGCTGAGTCCCACTGCGGCCTCACCGCCCGCCGACGGATCCATCAAGTTCGGGCTCGTCTTGCCGTATATCCCATCCGGCCCCGGGTAGCGGAAGTACCACGCAAACTGCATCCCTGTGACTTCCACCTTCACATCGCTCGGATCAGCCTCGCGCGGGAAGCGCTGGCTCGCCCAGACATTGCTGCCCATCAGGTTCAGGCCGACGAACAGGATCGTGGTGAGCACAGTCCACGTGATCTCCAGCGTATTGTTTCCGTGAGAGTACGAAGCCGGCGGAGACGAGGGAGTTTCTTTATATTTCCAGACGATGTAGCCCAGCCCCAGCTGTGCCGCCAGGAAAACAATTCCCATCAGGATGAAGGTGAGAGTGAATTGCCCGTCAATAAATCCCGTGGACGCCGCCGCCCCGACTGGCAGCCACCAGGTCTTGGCCACGAAGAAGTACGTGCTGATCAAGGTGATCAGCCAGATCAAAACCATTAACGCGAGGCCCATTCCCCAGCCCTCCTGAAACTCAAAGGACGAAACAAACGGATTTCCCCACGGCAATTGCCACGCTTCACAGCGCTAGCAACGGTCGGCGGCGAGTGTAACACAGCCACGCTCCTATTAAGCAAGCGACTTCCTGAGGAAAAACGATGTAGAACAAATATGCACAACTAAGTAGTGGGGCTAACACTCCGGTCCGCCTCCTTTGACTTGAGCTCTCTAATGCAGACCCTGTGTCCTCTGTGTCCGCTGTGGTTATCCGCTCTCCCCGCCCTCAGGATAAAATCCTACCCATGCACCGAAAGATCCACGGCCACGACACCCGCTACGCCAAAATGCAAAAAAATTACTGCTTCGCTTGCGGCATGAACAACCCCGACGGCATGCGCCTCAAGTTCACCCTCGACGAACCGCGCCAAACCTTCGTCTGCAAATTTCGCCTCAGCAAGCGCTACACCGGACCGCCCGGCCATTGCCACGGCGGCATCATCGCGACAATCCTTGACGACGCCATGGGAAAGGTGAACAAGCTCCGCCACGTAGTCGCCCTTACCAGGGAGATGACCGTCGAATACCTCAAACCTGTCCCATTACACAAGCCGCTCCACGTCGAGGGCAGGGAAGTCGAGGTCCGCGGCAACAAACACATCAACGTCGCCGAGATCATGAACGAAAAAAACGAAGTTCTCGCCCGCAGCCGTGGCACCTTCATCGCCATCGACCCCGAAAAAATGTTCGGCAAATATGTTGGGAGGTAGTAAAAACGTAAGGACGAAATTCCTCGCGGCAACTCCAACTGGAATACAGAAAGATGGCGATATGGGAGAAGTTGACGAATTAGCGGAGCACATCGAGCATGCCGGGCACGCCGGGCACCTGGGCAAGTATCTCGGCATCACCATGGCATGCCTGGGCGTGCTGCTGGCGCTGTGTGCGGC